>Ga0114912_1000417_pt1 | contig 22151 bp, 13 predicted proteins | sample MalvirDeepMed_51_FD_89713 | JGI IMG/M metagenome (GOLD analysis project Ga0114912, IMG submission 89713) | Marine viral communities from the Global Malaspina Expedition - Malaspina viral metaG DeepMed_51 | ecosystem: Environmental > Aquatic > Marine > Oceanic | place: Mediterranean Sea...
CTCCAAGATCACGCGAACCCGATGAGCGCGCATAGTCTCTGCGGCGCGAAAATCGTCACGCCCGATGGCTTGCGGGACGGCACGGCAGTCGCGATCGAGGATGGCTTCATCCGAGAGATCGGGCCGCTCGACAGTCCATCGGACGCGCGCATGGAGCTGGAGGGTGGCTATCTCGTTCCGGGTTTCATCGATACCCAGGTCAATGGCGGCGGCGGCGTTCTGTTCAACGACGAACCGACCGTCGAAACGATAGAGGCCATCGCGCAGGCCCATCGACGCCATGGAACGACCGGCCTTCTGCCGACCTTCATCAGCGACGATCTCGACTCCATGCGACGTGCGATCAAGGCCGTCGATGCGGCCATCGCGGCGGGCGTGCCGGGAATACTGGGCATCCATGTCGAGGGACCATTCATCAGCGCGGAGCGGCGCGGCATTCACGCCGATCGGTTCGTCCGCACGCCAACAGAAGCGGAACTCGACCTGCTCGCTCGCCCATCCCGAGGCGTGAAACTCGTGACGCTCGCCCCCGAAGCGGTCCCGGCCGGGACGATCGCACGTCTGCGCGCAGCAGGAGTGCTGGTCGCCGCTGGCCATTCGACCGCCGATTACGCGACGACGCGGCGCGCGCTGGACGAGGGGCTTGATGGGTTCACGCACCTGTTCAACGCGATGACGCCGTTCGGATCGCGTGAACCGGGCATGGTCGGCGCCGCGCTGGAAGATCGTAATAGCCGGTTCGGGATCATCGTCGATGGCCACCACGTCCATCCTGCCAGCCTGCGCGTGGCGCTCGCGGCGCGGGGGCTCGATGGGGCAATGCTGGTCACCGACGCGATGCCACCGGCTGGCACCGCGATGGCGCGCTTTGAGTTGCAGGGCCGGACGATCACGGTCGCGGACGGGGCCTTGCGGGGCGATGACGGCACTCTCGCAGGAAGCGCATTGACGATGGATTCGGCCCTGCGCAACGCGATCGAGATGCTCGGCCTTTCGCTCGTGGATGCAAGCCGCATGGCGAGCGCCAATCCGGCTGCGTTTCTGCGAATGGATGGCAGGCGCGGAACGATCGCGCCCGGCATGGTCGCCGATCTTGTCCACCTCGACGAGGCGCTGCGAGTGCGCCGCGTCTGGATCGCCGGAAAGCTCTACGACTATCGCTGAGGCCGATATCCCGCGAGATACAGGGCGCCGTCCACCGGGTCTCCCTGCGCGGGCACCAGGCGTGCGACGGTGCGCGCCTTCAGCCATGGCTCCATGCGCGGCGCGAGCCCACCGGCAAGAGCGCATCGCGGTGCGCCGCGTTCGAATATCGTCTCGATGAAGCGCTCGATATGGCGCGCCGCATCCTCGACGATGGAGCGGGCGATTTCGTCATCCGCTTCGGCGAAATCCATCACCAGCGGCGCAAAGCTCGCATAATCGGCGGGCCGCGCTTCATCCATCCAGGCGATCGCGCGCGGCGTTTCGTGGCTGAAACGAGCCGTAATCGCGCTGCTGAGCGGAGTGGGCTTGGTCCGCCCGTCGAGCGCGCGCAAGGCGTGTCGCATCGCGCTGAGGCCGAGGGCGGCTCCGCTGCCTTCGTCGGAAATCGGAAAGCCGTAACCGCCGATGGTGAAGCTTTTCCCCTCATGCAGCACATGCGCCGAACTGCCGGTGCCGATAATCAGGATGGCGCCGTCCTGCCCGCCATGGGCACCCAGATTGGCGATCATCCCATCGGTGGCGAAGATGGTCGCGGCATAGGGAAAATCCTCATTCTCAAGCGCATTACGGGCCCCTTCGCGCGACATTCCGGCGATCCCCGCCCCCATCGCGATCTCGCCGATTTCGCTGTCTGAAATTCCTGCCGCGGTAATGGAATGGCGGCCTGCCTCGAGCAGGACCTGTTTGACCCGGTCGATTCCCATGCGCGTATTGCCGGGCCCTGCTTCGCCGGTTCCGATAACCGTTCCGCCCGCATCGATCAGCCGCGCGCGCGTCTTGCTGCCGCCCACGTCGAAACCCAGATAATATCGCGCCATAACCGTCCCGCCTAACCGCAAGAGTCCCCCGGTCTCTTAGCGCCAAGGACTGGGCAGCGCGCCATTGGTTAGGGGCAAGGGCATTGCCGCAGGTTATGGGTTCGCACCGAACCTCGACGGTAAACGCTACCTGCCTTCGTGTCCTTGGCTATAACGGCGCGATGCGTTCGATCCCTGTCTGCGCCCTCGCGCTCTTCCTCGCCACGCCCTGTCTCGCCCAGCAGGCAGAGGCACCCGCCCCATTGGTTGCCGAACCAATCCGCCCGTCAGTCGAGATCGTCGAACGGATTCTCTCCGCCGCGCCGGAAGGCACACGCTATGGACTGGTGGTCCAGAACAAAGCGGGCAGCGAGATCCTCGCTATCGCGCCGGACGAGCGTTTCATCCCCGCATCGAACACCAAGATCTACACCACGCTCGCCGCCTATCGCCAGCTCGCCGCCTTGGAGGAGGCCGCCGAAGGAACGGGCGTGCGCATTGAGCCGGCACCTGATGGCATGGTCGACGTCGTGCTCGAAGGGCGCGGCGAGGCGACCGTGTCGAGCGAGCGCGATTGCCGGACCCAGTGCCTTGCCACGCTCGCAGACGCAGTCGCCGCGCGCACGCGCCGGGTCCGCAACGTCGTCGGCGATGCGAGCTGGTATCCCGACGAGCGCTGGAGCGCGGGGATGAGCTGGAACAACATCCCGTTTCGCTACGGCACAGCCACCAGCGCGCTGGTCGTGGACGATAACGAGATCGTGGTCTCCGTAGCGCCGGGCAGGATCGGACAGCCGGGCACGACAGAAGGCGACGGCTATTACCGGATCGAAAATCTGACACGCACAGTTGCGGGCGGCGAAAATGCGCTCGACCTTCGCCGCCTCCCCGGCAGCGATAGGCTGGTCGTCGACGGAACGATCGGTACGGACGCGGAAATTGCGGTCTTCCGCCTCGGCGTGGACGATCCCGCCCATCGCGCCGCCTGGCGTCTGGCAAGGCTGCTCGAGGATCGCGGCGTGATTGTGTCGGGTGAGGCGACCTCACGCTATCGCCCGCTCCTACCTTCGGACGATCCGAAAAACCGCGCGGGCGCCCCAGCCGCCCGAATGCCGAAGGAGGACATGCTCGCGCAATTGCCCCCCGAACGGCTCGCCGCCGATATCGAGACGATCAACAAACAGAGCCAGAACCTCCACGCTGAATTGATGCTGCGCCGGGCCGGAAAACTGAACGGCAGCGGCTCGGTGGCGGACGGTCAGCGCGCTTTGGAGGACTTGCTGGACGCCGCCGCTCTTCCGCGCGACGGCTTCGTCCTCGCCGACGGATCGGGCATGTCGAGCTACAATCGCCTGAACCCCCGCGTCACAGCCAGGCTTCTCGCCTGGGCCGCACGGCAGGACTGGGGCGCGGCGTGGCGAGCCAGCCTTCCCGTTGGCGGAGTAGACGGGACGCTCGCCCGTCGCTTCGCGGAAACCCCGCTGGACGGGCGCATATTCGCCAAGACCGGCTCGCTCAACGCATCGCGCGCCCTGTCGGGTTACATGATCGCTGCGAGCGGCGAGGAACTGGTTTTCTCCGCCTTTGCCAATGATATTCCGCCCGGCGGAGAAGGCGCGGCGCTGGCAGCGCTGGACGCGGCGCTGGTGGCCATCGCCGCCGGCAACTGATCGCTAATCCGGTGAAATGGTGAAGCTTCGCACCGCCGCGGTGTCCACGGCCGACTTGGTGAAAGACCATTCGGCCATTTCGCCCGCGAGCCAGGGCTCGTAGAAGTCGCGATAATGCGGCGAGCCGGGATCGGCCGACTGGCCGGGCAGAAGGAGGAACCGCGTTCGGTCCCAATTGCCGACATCGGCGGCGAAGAGGAAGCTCGCCCCGTGCCGGACCGAATAGCCCCCTCCCGCACGCATTCCGCGCGCCATGACCGTGGTGCCGTCGCCGCCCGATTCCCCACCCGTGATCGCGGGGAAGGCATTCGCGATGGTCGGAATCGCGTCTAGCGGATGGGCGATGGTTACGCGGTGCAGATCGCCCCAGCGCCATTGCCCCGGATCGGCGCCACCTACCTCCACGGCCTTCGCCCAGCCACCGGCCAGTGCGCCATCGATCAACGCGCGCCGGGTCGCTGCCGGATCGGGCCCCAGACGCGTATCGAGGGTTTCCAGGGCAGTCAGCATCGCATCGAGATTGACGCGCGTGACGATATCCCTTGCCGAGGGCGGAATGACGGCAGCGTGGAACCGCTCCGAAAGCTCCGCAATCACCATCTCGTAAAGCAGCGCAGCGCCGCTATCGCCAGCAAGATCGCCGTCCCAGCCAGCGAGCATCGGCGCCGCCTCGCGCGCGTCCGGCGAGAGTTTCTCCGGCAGCATCGCGACCAGCTTCCTCGCTGGTATGGCGATGGTATCATGCAACAGCGCGACACTGTCATCCAGCGAGTGCTGGTCCTGTGCGCCAAGCACTTCCTCGATCCGGTCGTGCCGAAACGGATCGGACCAGGTGAAGCTGAGGATACGCTCGCCGTAGGGGTAATCCGGCGGCAGGTTCATGGCATTGGCGGAGACGATCACGCCGCTATCCGGGTTGAAGCGGCTCGGCATGTCCTCGACCGCCTGCACGCCCTTCCAGTCGAACGATCCGTCTCCCGGCGCGGGGAACAGCCCGTCATGGCGTGGCCGTATGGGAGCGAACCCGATCGCCTGCCAGCCCGTATTACCGTCGATGTCGGCGTAATGGAGATTGGTCGGGGAAACATGCAGGAGGAAGGCTTCGCGCAAGCTGTCCCAATCCTTCGCCAGATTGATCGCGACGATGGCGAAGCGCATATTGGCGCCCGGCAGCATGGTCACCGTCGCGAAGGCGATAGCGCGGTTCTTCGCTGGATCCACGGCGATGACCGGGCGCCCTTCGCTATAGCGCAGGACGATCCGCTGAGGCGCCCCACCCTTCACCGCGATCACATCCTCGACCACATCGAACGGCTTCCAGCGCCCGTTATGGCGGTAAAGCGTCGGATCGTCGGGGTGCGTTTCCAGCACGAACAGGTCTGACTGGTCGATATGGAAATTGGTGCGTCCGAAGGCGAAGCGATCGGTATGGCCCTGCATGATCCCCGGCAGACCCGGATAGCCTGCGCCGATCACATCGAGGCCGGGCGCCGTCAGATGAACGATGTGACGGGGGCTGAAACCCCCGATCGCGAGGTGGGGATCATTGGCGAGGATCGGGCGTCCGGTATCGGTTCGCGATGCAGCTACGGTCCAGGCATTGCTCCCTTGCGCAGCGCGATCTGTCCGGCGGTTCTCTCGCAGCAATGCCTCGTCGATCCGGGCGACCAGCGGCGGCTCGATCGCCGGGGGACGATCGAGATCGCGCAGGGCGCCAAGGTCGAACGGGGAGACGGCGGCGCAATCGAGGCCCGGAGGTACGGTGAAATCCCATGCCTGGCGCAGCGGCTCGCGCCAGTGTTCGAGATCGAGCAATCCGCGCGCTTCCAGCATGGCGCGCCGTATCTCCTCATCGGCATCGTCGCTCCCCGCGCCGCGACGGCGCAGGCAATCCTCCACCGACCAGCGCATGGGCTCGATTCCGAGGATGGAAAATTCGCGTGGTGCCAGTGACGGATCGGCCGCGATTTCGTCGATCCGCGCGTTGATGCCCGCGCAATAGCCGCGCACGCAATCGACGACATCTGCCGGGATCGACGCCAGTTCCGCGCCAAGGTCGCCGCGATAATGAAACAGCCGTGCCGCGCGGTCGGATGCCAGAAAACGCGGACCGAAGGCTTCCGCCATTCGTCCCATGTCTCGGCGCAGATCGAGGTCGAGCTGGAACAGCCGGTCGCGTGCGACCAGGTAACCTTGGCCCCAATAGGCATCGTGCAGCGATCCGGCGCGGACATGCGGAATGCCGAAGCGATCTTCCAGAATGGCGATCTCCGCCCTCAGCCCCTTCCCCTTCGAAAGATCGCTCGGGCGAAACCGCGCCATGCCGCGTGCGGAAAGGCCAGCCAGAGCAGCGATCCCCGCCGTTGCGAGGAGAAGAGCGCGGCGGGTCATCGGCTGGTTGGATGTTTGGAAATCACGAATGCCGCTCCGCCTGATCTCGAGGACCCCGCGATCCTAACGACGCGGCGAAGTCCCGCGCATATCGATGGAAAGCCGCCCCATAACTCGCGGCTATTCGTCCGGCCCCTTCGCGACGGTGCACAAGGGCGTGCCATACCCCGAAGCTATATGTTCCTGCACAGCTGGGCGCGCTGCGCATATTGACGAAGCCTCGCTCGCGGTTAGGTTCGAACGTGCTGAAAAAAGAAGGTTTGGCGAACGATCGAACCAATTTTCGATGCAGCGCGCACATTCGTAATACGGTCAATCCCGCCCGGCCGTCATGGGGTGGAAATGCTTCGCGATTTCGGCGCAACGGCCGGAATTGCTTCAGGGAACAGGATGGTTCGAATTCGTCATGACCCGTTTCGGCGGGCCGGCAGCGGCGTGAACCGTCCGTTTTGGTAGTGAGGGATTTAAGATGAATTTGCCAAAGCGCACACCATCCCGGTTTTCGTCCGGCCGCACTCGCTTCGCCAGCAGCAGCGCGCTTGCGAGCACGGCCCTCCTAGCGATCGCGGCAGTGCCCGCGGCAGCGCAGACGGTTGCGGACGAGGACGAAGATCCCGCCGTCCAGACGACCGAGACGATCGAGCGCTCCTCCGATGAGATCATCGTCACCGGATCGCGCGTCGCGAGACTCGGTTTCGACAGCCCGACTCCGCTGACAGTCATCAGCACGGAACAAATCCAGGCGGAATCGCCGACCAACAATCTCTTCGACCTCGTCAGCCAGCTCCCCTCGGTCGCAGGCAGCGCGCAGCTGTCGAATTCCCGCCTCAACATCAGCTCCGGCCTGTCGGGCATCAACACGATCAATCTGCGCAATCTCGGGCTGGAACGGACGCTGGTCCTGCTCGACGGGCGGCGGACCGTGCCTTCGACCGTGCAAGGCTTTGTCGACGTCAACACCTTCCCCCAGCAGCTCGTCAGCCGCGTCGAGGTGGTTACGGGAGGCGCATCGGCCGCCTATGGTTCCGACGCGGTCGCGGGCGTGGTCAATTTCGTGCTCGACAAGCGTTATGAGGGCCTGAAGCTCAGCGGCAATGCCGGCATCACCGACAAGGGCGACGGCTTCACCTACCAGGTCAACGCCGCGACCGGCGTGCCCTTCGCGGATGGACGCGGACATCTGCTCCTGAGTGGGCAGGTTTCACATCAGGACGGTATCTTCAAAGTCGATCGGGACTGGAATTTCGGCGTGCCGAATATCATTCCCAACCCCGACTATACGGCGTCCAACGGCCTGCCGCAGTTCATCGTGCGCGGCCCCGGCAATCGCAACAACGCCGCCCCCGGCGGGATCATCAACGCATCATCCGGGGGCGTCGCCAATCGCCTTCGCGGCCTCTATTTCGGCCCTGGTGGGCAGGTGCTGCGCTATGATTACGGCCAGTTCCCGACCGTCGCGCAAAGCAGTGGCATCACGATCGGCGGCAGCTATCAGGTCGACGATTCGAACAGCCGCATCGGGCTCTCGCCGGAAGAGGATCGGCGCAACGCTTTCGGTCGCCTGAGCTTCGATATTACGCCCTGGGCGACCGCCTTCATCGAAGCCTCCTACAATTGGCAGGAAACCTTTTTCAACGCCGGTCCGCAATTCTCGACTGGCCGGGTTCTGCGTGGCGACAACGCGTTCCTGATCCGCACTCTGGGCGCGCAGGCGGCGGGCATCAACACGGTGACGGTCGGCACGACGCAGAGCGACCTGCCGTTTCGCGCCCTCAACAACCAGCGCGACGTTCAGCGCTATCTAGGCGGCGTCGAAGGCGAATTCGAAATCGCGGGCAAGGCCGCGATCTGGGATGCCTATGTCCAGTATGGCGAAACCAATTCGCACGAGCAGCTGCGCGACATCATCATCAACGCCAATTACAACAATGCCATCGACGCCGTGTTCGCCCCGGCGGGCAATGCGATCGGCGTCCCGGCAGGCACCATCGTGTGCCGTTCGACACTGACGGATCCGACCAATGGCTGCGTCCCGCTCAACATCCTGGGCACGGGCGTCACCAATCCGGCGGCAATCGACTACGTCCTCGGCGACCCCTATCGCGACCAGAAATTGAAGCAGACGGTCGTGGGCGCGAACCTGTCCTTCACGCCCTTCGCGCTCTGGGCCGGTGACGTGAGCCTCGCCGTCGGCGCCGAATATCGCAAGGAAGAGGTCTCCGGCTTCGTCCCCACCGACTTCCAGACCGGCTTCCAGGTCGGAAACTACCTCCCGACCTTCGGGGAATACGACGTCAAGGAAGCTTACCTTGAAACCGTCGTTCCGCTTGGCTTCGGGCTCATCTTCAACGGCGCGGTGCGTGCGACGGACTATTCCACGTCCGGCTACGTCACGACCTACAAACTTGGCGCGACCTGGCAGCCGATCGACGACATCATGCTGCGCGGAACCTATTCGCGCGACATCCGGGCGCCCAATTTGAACGAATTGTTCCAGGCCGGCACCTCGCGGACGAACACGCTGACCAACGCCTTCGTAAATCCGGCGACCACCATTACCTTCCGCGAGACCACGACGGGCAATCTCGATCTCGAGCCGGAAAAGGCCGACACCTATTCGGCGGGCGTGGTGCTGACGCCGCGCTTCGTTCCCGGCCTGTCCGCCTCGGTCGACTATTTCAACATCACTGTGGAAGGGGCCATCGGGCAGTATTTCGCACAGGACATCTTCAATCGCTGCAACGAGGGCATCACGCGGTTCTGCGCGGCCTACGGCCCCGATCCTGACGGGGTCCGCGAATTGTTCTTCCGCGCGAGCCCCTTCAACTTCGCCGAGGTGCGCAACGAAGGCATCGATTTCGACGTCTCCTATCGCCTGGGTCTCGACGATGTCTTCGACATGATGGACAGCTCCCTCGTTCTGCGCGCGGTGGCGACGCATTATCTCGAGAGCGTGGTGGATGACGGGATCACCGAACCGATCAGTCCGCTCGGCACTCTGTCCGGCAGCGGACCGCCCGACTGGCTGTATCGCGGCTCGATCGCCCTTCAGACGCCCGATTTCGGCCTGACGGCGGTGGGTCGCGGCGTCGGCAGTGGACGGTATTCCGCAACGCGGTTCGAGTGTTCGACGGCGTGTCCGCCCTCGACCTCGCTGGCACGCACGACCGACGACAACAGCATCGACGGCGTGTTCTACGTAGACCTCAATGCGACCGCCAAGATCGCTGAAGCGATGGGCGCGGATGCGGAGGTGTTCATGCACATCACCAATCTGTTCGATGCCGATCCCATCATCCTGCCGGAAACGGGTCTGGCGGCGAACAGCACTTACAGCGATCTGCTGGGCCGCACGTTCCGCTTCGGGGTCCGGCTCGAATTCTAAGGCCTGAATACGGGGAGGCCCGCTCGCGGTTCATGCCGCGGGCGGGCCTTTTCCAGTCAGGGGCACTGGGCAGGTCGCGACCGCAGCAGCACGCGGCCTGCCGCCTCCCCGGTCACCGCGCCCTTATCGACCGCCAATCGTCCATTCACGAACAGCGCGGTGACCCCCTCGCTCAATTCGCGCGGGGACAGGTATGTCGCGCGCGGCGCGTATCTTTCGGGATCGAGGACAAGCACATCGGCGAAATAGCCGGGCTTCAGATAACCGCGCTCCTCGACTTTGTAGATATCGGCGACCTGCCCGGTCGATTGACGGATGAAGCGCGCAAGGTCGATCGTCCCGCGTTCCACCACATAGGTGCGATATTTCTCGGGATAGGTGGCGAACATGCGGGGATGGCCGAGCGAGCCGTCCGATGCGGTCACCACCCAGGGCTGGCGCATCAATGCTTCGACATCGTCCTGCGCCATGTTGAAGGACGCGACCTCTGTCCCCCGCCCCCCTTCCGACGCGACCTGTGCGATGATGCGGATCGCAGCCTCGACCGGATCGACCCCCTCGGCTTGCGCGTGTTCCTCCAGGGTCCGCCCTGTCCAAGCCCGACCGGGGGCGGTGAGAAGCAGCGATGCGGCTCCACCCCGGCGGCGCAGGTTTTCGTCCATTTCCGTGCGGATACGCGCCTTGGTCGCAGGATCGGCGAACCGCGCCAGCAGCGCTTCCGCCCCGCCATCGACCGCCCAGCGCGGCAGCAGCGCGGCATCGAGACTCGATCCCGAAGCCAGCCAGGGATATTGGTCGGCGGTCACATCGATCCCCCGCGCCCGCGCGGCCTGGATCAAGGCTATCAGGGCGGGCGCTTCGCCCTGCACGTCCACACCCAGCGCCTTGATATGCGCGATATGGACTGGCGCGCCAGCCTCCTCGCCGATGCGGATCGCTTCCCGCGTCGAATCCATCAGCCCGATCGTATAGGAGGATTCATCGCGCTGATGCGTATCATACAGCCCGCCGCGCTGCCCTGCTTCCCGCGCCAGAGCGATCACCTCCCCGGTGGTAGCGAAGCTCTGCGGGGCATAGAACAGGCCCGTAGAAAAGCCCGTCGCGCCCGCGCACATCGCGCCTGCGACCAGCTGCTTCATGGTGTCGAGCTCGTCGCTATCGGGCGCGCGCGCCACATCGCCCAGCACCCGCCCCCGAACCGCGCCGAAGCCCACGAAGGGAACCACATTGGTGCCGACGCCCGAATTGGCCAGCTTGCGCGCATCCTCCGCGACATCGGGCGTGCCGCCGCCATCGACGCCGATCATCACCGTGCTCGCCCCCTGGGTCAGCCAGGCGGCGTTGAGCCGCTCGGCGGGATCGTCCGCGCGCAGGAAGATATCCGCATGGGTGTGCGGATCGATGAAGCCCGGCGCCACGATCTGGCCCCGCGCGTCGATCACCCGTCCGGCCGCAAACTTGCGCGGAGGTCCGACATAGGCGATCCGGTCGCCCGTGATCGCAACGTCTCCAGGATAGGCTGGCGTCTCGCCGCCGTCATAGATGGTTCCGCCGCGGATCACGATATCGACGGCAGGCGGCGTGCTGGTGGCGCAAGCTCCCAGCGACAGAACGCAGGCGAGTGCGGCAAGGGATGGCAGGCGGAGGACAGGCAAGGACGGCATGACGAACGCTCCTCTTCGCGACCGACGACGCAGATTGCGCCACGCGGTAACAGACGAAAGGCATTTACGATTGCCGCCGATCCGTCCACCCCTGAACCCTGCCGACACATTTGAAGGCCATAACCGCACCGAATGTGTCCCCTTGCAGCGAGGTCGTTTCACCGATGAATTTACGCCAGATCGAAGTCTTCCACGCGGTATTCCTCCACGGCACGGTCAGCGCAGCGGCGCGCGCGCTCAACGTGTCGCAGCCGAGCGTCACCAAGGTGCTTCGCCATGCCGAGAAATCGTTGGGACTGGACCTATTCGAGCGGACAAAAGGACGACTGATCCCGACGGAAGACGCGCGCACCCTGTTCGGCGAGGTTTCCGACATTCAGGACCGTGTCCGCTCGCTGCATCAGGCGTGTCGGAATCTACGTCAGGGCGAAGGCAGCCTGCTGCGCATTTCGGCCCTGCCTTCGCTGGGGCTTGGTGCCTTGCCGGAGGCGGTGGCGCGTTTCACCGCGAAACGAAGCGAGATCCGCTTCGATCTCCAGACGCTTCACCACGACGAGATCGTGCGCAAGCTCTACGAGCGGGAAACCGATATCGCGATCAGCTTCGAAGTCCCGATTGCCGCACCGGTCGCCCATCAGGTGATCGGCGAAGGGGAATTGGTGGTGTTGTTCCGGCCGGAAGATCTGCCCGATGCGCCCTCGCGCATCCATCTGGCGGACATGGAGGGCAAGGATTTCATCAGTCCGATCCAGAACGGTCCCATCGGCCAATTGCTGCGCAGCGAACTCGAACGCCTCGAAGTAACGCTGACCGAAAGCGCCTCATCGCGCACCTATTACATCGCGGCCGCGCTGGTGCGCGCGGGACTGGGTATGGCGATCGTCGACAATTTCACGGCCGAATCCGCTCTCGCGGCGGGGCTCGCCAGCCGCCCGCTCCAGCCCGCACTGACCTTCGACATCAATGCGGTCTATCTGCAAGCCCGCCCACCTTCGCGCGCGGGTGCCGATTTCCTCGCTCTGCTCGCCGAGGTGATCGACGCGGTATAGCCCGATGCTATGCCTCCGATGGGACAGGCCCTCTGGGTGAGCCGAGCGCATCGAAGTAAGGTCGCGTTTTCTTGCGAAATGCGGGCCATGATGATCGCGACACCCTATCTCCTCTATCTCGGCAATTCGACCGATCCCTACGCCATCAAGACCGCCCGCGGGCTGGCCGTATTCCGACCCGAACAATGCGTGGCCGAATATCGCAGCGATGAGTGCCCGCTCACGCTCGGACTGCCGAGAATGAATTTTGCGGAGGCGGTTGCGAAGGGCGCGCGCACGATGGTCCTCGGCATAGTCAATTCCGGCGGTACGCTGGAAAAGACCGTTATCGAGGATGCGATCAAGGCCATGGAGGCCGGTCTCGACCTCGCGTCAGGCCTGCATCGCAGATTGAAGGACGAGCCGCGCCTGGTAGAGGCCGCGCAGCGAACGGGCCGCCTCCTTCACGACGTTCGCGATCCGCCTGAAGGGTTGATGGTCGGGACGGGCGATCCCCGACCGGGCAATCGCCTGCTGACGGTCGGGACCGATTGCTCTTCCGGCAAGATGTATACGACGCTGGCGCTTCAGCGCGGGATGCACGCGCGCGGGATCGCCTGCGATTTTCGTGCGACGGGACAGACTGGCATCCTCGTCGCCGGGGCGGGCATCCCGCTCGACGCGGTAGTGGCCGATTTCATTTCCGGCGCGATCGAACAGCTCGCCCCCGCTCGGCATGACGGCGGCTGGGATCTGATCGAGGGGCAAGGCTCGCTCTTCCACCCCTCTTTCGCCGGCGTTTCGACCGGCCTATTGCACGGTGCCCAAGCCGCCGCGCTCGTCATGTGCCACGATCCGACCCGGCGCGTGATGCGCGGCCTGACGCATCGCGCCCCGCCCGACCTGGCCGAATGTATCGCAGCGAACCTTGCGACCGCCCGCCTCACCAGCCCCGATGTCCGCATGATCGGTATCGCCCTGAACACATCGAGCCTCGACCAGAACGAGGCGATCGCACTCTGCCTGCGGCTTCAGGACGATCACGGCCTGCCCTGTACCGATCCGCACCGGATGGGCGTGGAACCGATCCTCGACGCGCTGCTCGGTCCGGTGGAAGGGGTGGCACGGGCCTGATGGCGGGAGCTGGCACCACCCTTTCCGCACGCCACGAAAGGCTTCCTCTCGCTCGGCCCTTCCGTATCTCGCGCGGCGTGAAGACCGCTGCCGAAGTGGTGACGGTCGCGATCGGTCGCGACGGGAAGGTGGGGCGCGGCGAAGGCGTCCCCTACCCGCGTTACGGCGAGAGCGTGGAAAGCGCGCTTGCCGCGATCGAAGCGCAAAAGGGGCATATCGAAGCGGGGGCGAGCAGACACGACCTGCTCGATCTGATGCCCGCAGGCGCGGCGCGAAATGCCCTCGATTGCGCGCTGTGGGATCTGGAAGCGCGGCTGACGGGCCGGAGCGTATTCGCCACGCTTGGGCTCGCCGAACCGCTGGCGCCGATCGCAACCGCGCTTACCATCGGCCTCGACACCCCCGATGCGATGCGGGATGCCGCGCGCGAACTGGCTCGGGTACCGCTTGTAAAGGTCAAGGTGGATTCGAGCGATCCCGCCGCGCAATTGCGTGCAGTGCGCGAAGCCGCACCCGATCCGCGCCTGATCGTCGATCCGAACGAAAGCTGGTCGATGAAGGAGGTCGAAGGGTTGCAGGAGCTGATGATCGACCTGCGCGTCGATCTCCTGGAACAGCCTTTGCCCGCTGGTGACGACACGGCGCTCGACGGCTTCGCATCCGCGGTCCCGATCGCTGCCGATGAATCCATCCACACCGCCACCGATCTCGACAATCTGGCGAGCGGATACGGGGTGGTGAACGTGAAGCTGGACAAGGCGGGTGGGCTGACCGGAGCGCTCCAGCTGATCGACCAGGCTCGGGAAAAGGAACTGGGCATCATGATCGGGTGCATGATCAGTTCCTCGCTCTCGATCGCCCCCGCCCTGGCTTTGGCTGCGGATAGTGCTTTCGCCGATCTGGACGGACCGTTGTGGCTCATGGAAGATCGCAGCGATGGTATGTCCTGCGATCGGGGGATGCTGCACCCGCCGCGTGAAGGCTTCTGGGGCGCGGCGAATTAAAGGGGATTGGCGATGATGACCTGGCTGCGGCGATGGCAGGCGCTGGCATTGTGGCGCCGCGTCGTGGTCGGTCTGGTTGCCGGGGTCGCACTTGGCCTGCTGGCGCCATCGGCAACCGTCTATGTCGCCTTCCTCGGCGATCTGTTCGTGCGGCTGATCCGAATGCTGGTGGTTCCGATCGTTTTCATCAGCCTCGCCTCGGGCGTCACCGCGCTTGCCGATCCGCGCAGGCTGGGCGCGGTCGGTGCGCGTACGATCGCCCTCTTCGCGGCCACCACCTTCTGCGCGGTCGCGATCGGGATGGCGGCGGGACTCGTCATCCAGCCCGGCCTGGGCGCGGCGATCGGGAGCGGGGAAGCCTTCGCTCTGGGCGAGCCCGTGCCGGTTTACGATCAGCTGATGGGCATCGTGCCTGTCAATGTGGTCGAGGCGCTGGTGGCGGGCGACATGCTCGCCATCATCTTCTTCGCGATCGCATTCGGTGTCGCCACCGTACTGGCTGGGGAGGAAGGACGTCCGGTTGCAAACCTGCTGCAATCCGCTGCCCGCATCCTGTTCCGGCTGGTCGCCCTGGTGATGGAGTTCACGCCCTATGGCGTTTTCGCACTGATCGCGGTTGCGGTCGCGCAGAACGGTATCGCGGTCTTCACCAATATCGGATGGCTGGCTCTCTGTGTGGTGATCGGGGTCGGGGTGCAAATCGCGCTGGTCCACGTTCCGCTGCTCCTCTTCGTCGCGAAGCGGAAGGTCGGACGGTTCTATCGCGCGGCGATCGACGCGCTTGCCGTCGCCTTCGCCACGGCCTCGTCGGCTGCCACTCTTCCCGTCGCCTTGCGGGTGGCGATCGAGAAGATGCAGATCGATCGCGGCGTCGCATCGACCGTTCTTCCGATCGGTGCGAGCATCGGCAAGGACGGCACGGCGATGTATGTGGGATTGCTGAGCGTCTTCAGCCTGCAGGCGCTTGGCGTGACGCCGGACCCGGCGATGCTGGGCATCGTCCTGCTGACCGGAGCGCTCGCGGCATTCGGGACTGCGCCGATTCCTTCGGCCTCCCTGTTCATGCTCGCCGCCGTCCTCGCCTCGGTCGGCGTTTCGACCGCGCAGACGGCCTTGATCATCGGTTTCGTGCTGCCCTTCGATCGTCTGCTCGACATGACGCGGACCGTCGCGAGCGCGAGTGCCAATCTGACCGTTACGGCATCCGTCAGCAGGTGGGAACGGCGAGACGAATTTCTCGGCTGAGGACCGCGCCACCCCAGCCGATCAGCCCGCACTTCGACGGTTAGCGTATTGCGAAGCCGCTCTCGATTCTAGGCAGCGAGGATCATGGCTCCGGTGATGCCCGACATCTGGCCCAGGCGCGGAGCGATGATCTGGTGTCGCTTGCCACCCGGCAGGTAACCGGCATCGAGTTCCGCCGCCAGCGCGGCGATCCGCTCGCGAAGGCCCGGCGTTTGCAGCACGCCACCGCCAAGGACCACCTTTTCGACCGATGTCGTCGCGAACAGCGTATGACACGCCTGCGCCAGATAATGCGCGATGCGGTCGTGCGCGGCGCTCGTTTCGGGCAGGCCGGACAGGGTCGCTCCCCAGCGCGCGAGGATTGCGGGACCGCTCGCCAGGCCTTCCAGACAATCGCCGTGGAAGGGGCACACGCCAGCGAATGCGTCGTCGTGCGCGGGGCGGCGCGGATAGTAATGGCCCATCTCAGGATGCGCGGCGCCATGGACGCAGCGGCCATCGATGACGAGGCCGACGCCGATCCCGGTGCCCACGGTCATATAGGCCAGCGACCGGACCGAACCGTCCGCCCGCGCCTCGGCAAGCGCGGCGGCGTTGACGTCGGTATCCACCGTGACCGGCACGTGCAGCCCATCGGCCAGCGCACCTGCCAGGTCGAACCCGCTCCATCCCGGCTTCGGCGTCGCCAGAATATGCCCGTAATCCGCTCGTTCCCGATCCAGCCCGACCGGGCCGAACGTCGCCAGCCCCAGCGCCGTCAGGGACGGTTGCGTGGCGAACCAGGCAAGCGCTTCGGCCACGGTTTCGTCGGGGTTGCGGGTGGGTATCGTGTGCGTGGCAGCGATCGAATCTGGCGTCCCGCCGACCGCGAGCACGCATTTCGTCCCGCCAGCTTCGATACCGCCGATCATGGCGCCCCCACCTCTCCGACCAGGCCCACGGTCTCGCCGTCGAAAGCGAGCTGTAGGAGAGGTGCTGGCGCTCCGACGAAGCCTTGGCCCTCGGGATCGTCCACGAAGCTCGCCACCACGCCCTCCGCGCTCACGAACCAGCTATAGGCGCGGCGCGGGTCGTCCGCCGGATTGGCCAGCACAAGCCCGCTGCCGTTAAGCGGTGTCCACGGACCTGCCAGAGAGCGCGCGGCCATCCCGTAAAGCCCGGTCGGTCCGGCGGGGACATCGGGCGCGAAGGTGGAGGTCTGGGTCACCCAGAAAACGTAATACATTCCGTCCCGAAAGACGATATGCGCGCGTTCGAGTTCATTGTTGACCCCGTCTGCATGGACGAGCGGCGGCAGCAACGACCATCCGGCATCCCCGCGTCGCGCGATCCCGACGGCACCGTTATAGTCGGAATCGCTCCCGGCGAGCGAGGCGGTGAAGATCAGATAGTCCGCGCCGTCGATCGGATCGCGGAAGAAGGCCGGATCGCGAAATGCCTTGATCCGGCCAGCTTCCCCTTCATGCGCGTCCGCCGCGCAATATTCGGGCGTCAGCCTGTCGATCGAGGGGCGCGGGAGAATCCACTCGCCGATCGTGCCATCCGAAGCGACCGGCGCGCTCGCCTCGAACAGACGCTGCTGATAGCCGCCCGGCTTCCCGACAATACCGGCGCCGGTGAAGAACAAAGTCAGCCTGCCATCGTCGAGCAGCGCCGACCCGGCCCATTCCCGCTCGTATGGCGCGGCATGGGGCGGGAGGACGGGGCCCTTGTCCTCCCAGCCATTCGCCCCCCGCTCGATCCAGCGGATATCGGCCTCGAAATGGCGGGCGTCCGGGTCACCCCGGTCGGGCGCGGATAGCGCCATCCACATCTCCCGCCCACCCAGACGGGCGATCGTCCCGTCGCCATTTTGGACCGCCCACATGTCCCAATAATAGCGATCCGCACCGCCCATGGGGCGTGGCTGGGTATCGACATCCAGTACTGACGGACAGCGTACAGCGTCGATCTCGGCGGTATGGGCCTTGGTCCATGCAGTGGTCACAATGCTTCCCCGGAAATTCGCATAAGGGCTGGAATGCCGCCCGGGCCGGAGACCCCCCGGCCCGGACGATCGGTCATCAGAAGTCGAAACGGACCGAAGCCGACAGCGTCCGCCCGTTGATCGAGCGCGCCCGCACGATCCCGTTGGCGGGGATCGACCCTTCCTCCGCCTCGGTGAAGCCCTTGGTGTCGAACACATTGTTGGCATTCAGCGAGAGGGTGATGCCATCTGTCGGACGCAGGTTCACGAAGGCGTTCATGACCGTGAAGCCCGGCAGAACCAGCTGGTTGCTGTCCTGCGCGTAGCTGTCGCTGGTGCCCACCGCATTCACGCCGAGGCCGAACAGCTCGCTGTCATAGGCGGCGGTCGCCTGATAGATCCAGTCCGCCTGACGACGCGGCGTGTTGCCGACATTGGCCGGGCTGATATTGTCGCGGCTGATCTCGGCATCGGTGTAGGTCGCGCCGCCCGAAAGGCTGAACGGCCCCATCCGGTAGGCGCCTTCCAGCTCCACGCCGCGCGCCTTGTAGGCCCTGCTGAAGACGGTCTGGGTGGTCGCTTCGAAATTCTCTTCTTCGGTCCGCGCATCGAAGACGGTGGCGTAGAAGGACAGGCCGCCGGAGCGATATTTGGCGCCGATTTCCGCCTGCTTGACGAAATCGACCGCCACGTCGCTGCTGCGCAGGGCACCGGTCGCCGGATCGACATTGTTGGCGTTGAACAGGATGCGATCCGCATTGGCCCGGCCACCCCGGCTGTAGCGTCCGAAGACCGAGAAGGAATCGGTGACAAGATAGTTCGCACCGACCGAGTAGGACACGTAATCCGTATCGTAATCGACCAGCGCGGCGCCCGTGGTCGGCAGCACGCTGACCAGCGTTTCCGCCCGGTTTATGGTTCCGTTCCCGTTGATGTCACGCGTCGTCACCGGGCCGTCGCCGAACGTCCTGCCCTTGGCCTCGCTGAAATCCCAGCGCACGCTGCCATCGAGCGACAGCCCGCCGAATTCCAGGCCGAGCGCGGCAAAGGGCGCCTTGGTCGTGTATTCGAGATCGTAGGAGCGACGGCAGCAATTGCCGAAGAACGCGGCGCTGTAACCGACCGTGCCGTTCTGGGTCTGCGGAACGCCCGCTGCGTTGCGTACGTCCAGCAACACGGCATCGCCATTGCCCTCCACGCTCATCAGATGCGAGGTCCACAGCCACGCAGTGTCGATATCCTGCTGCGAATAATAGAACCCGCCCGTCAGACTTGCCGAACCGCCGCCGAAATCGAACTCTGTCGTGGCGCGAAGATCGTTGGTGAGATTGTCGAGGCTGTTGAGCCGCGTGTTGAAGGTGACGATATTGGCCACCAGCCCGTTGCCGCCGAGCGTCGCGGGATTGGCGACGATCTGGCCCGCCTGCGGGCCGCTCGCATAAAAGAGGCTCGAGCCGGGTCCGCCGATCGCGTTGGCCGCGGCCTGCGCTCCGGTCACGCTACCCGGAAAAGGCGACACGAAGGCGCCGCTGATATCGGCATAGCGGAAACGATTGGTGACGGTGAAAGCGCCAATATCGAATTGCGCCTCGAGGCCGCCGGCCAGCACCTTGGGATGCATGCCTTCGTTGATATTGTAGGTTTCGACCTGATTCGCCTGATCGAGCGTCGTGATCGGCCTGAAATTGGGCGAATGGAGCGAATCCGAATTGATCGAGAAATTCGCGACGTTGGTATAGGTCGGGTCGGCATCGCTCCCGCTGACGAGCACGGGATTCGGCAGATAGGCGACCGAGTGATCGTTCAGATACTTGCCGTAGACGCGGACATAGCCATTGGCGAAATTGCGCGTGATATTGGCCTTGATCTGGCCGCCGCGGGCCCCGTCATAGCCGACATCGCGCGGCCCGTCGCCGATATGGCTGAAGCCGCCGATATGGAAAGTCGTGTCCGCATCGATGCTGCCGCCATAGTCGAAATCGGCGCGGAATTCGCGATAGTCCAGCCCGGCGGTCAGGCCGAGCGAGCCGCCTTCGCGCGTGCCGGTCTTGGAGATGAAGTTGACGACCCCGCCCGGAGAATTGGACGCGAAGGTCGATGCGGACCCGCCCCGCACCGCTTCGACCCGTGCGACGGAATAGTCCGTGCGAAGAAAGATGTCGGCATTGCCGAACGTGATGTCGCCGAATTCGAGGATCGGGAGCCCGTCTTCCTGGAGCTGAAGGAACTTCGCGCCGCCCGAGGCGACCGGCAGGCCGCGCACCGCGATATTGGCATTGCCCTCGCCGCCTGAGCTTTCCGAACGGATGCCCGGAATCTGGCGGATCAGCTCGGCCGAGGATCGCGGTGCCAGATCGACGATCGCCTCGCTGTTGAGCGAGCTGACCGAGACCGAGCTGTCGAGCACGTTCTGCCCGCGCGCGACCGCGGTGACGACGATCTCAGACGCATCGATAGCGGGCGGGACCTCGTCCTGCGTCGCAGCATCCTGTGCAAAAGCGGGCGTGGTGAAAGCCGAAAGCGCAGCGCTCAGGGCGAGGGTGTGACGGATCTTCATGGCAACTCTCCTGGTGCGTTCGCGTCGATTGCGCGATTCGCCTTTAGACCTACCGCAGTTGCAATCGTTTGCAACAGTTTTATTGCAAACGATTGCAAGATGCCGCTTTTCCTGTCATCACTCCCTTCAACAGCCCCGGTCAGAGGGCCACATTTGAGAGGATCGGCCATGATAAATGCGGCAAAGCCAAGGCTTTCCCTGCTGCGAATCATCGAAATGAATATCGGCTTCTTCGGGCTGCAATTCAGTTTCGGTCTGCAGCAGGCCAATATGGGACCGATCTACGGATTCCTCGGCGCGGACGAGGCTACCATGCCCCTGCTCTGGCTTGCCGGGCCGATGACCGGCCTGATCGTCCAGCCGATCGTCGGCGCTCTCAGCGATCGCACGTCGAGCCGCCTCGGGCGGCGCACCCCGTATTTCCTGATCGGGGCGATCCTGTGTTCGCTGGCCCTGTTCGCCATGCCCTATTCTCCCACTTTGTGGGTCGCGGCCTCGCTTTTGTGGATTCTCGATGCGGGCAACAACATCACGATGGAGCCTTACCGCGCCTACGTGTCCGACCGCCTCGCGCCCGACCAGCGGCCGGTCGGCTTTCTGACGCAAAGCGCTTTCACCGGGCTTGCCCAGACGCTGAGCTACATGGCCCCCACCCTGCTGACGGCCTTCGTCGCGAAAGACGTGCTCGATGCGAACGGCATTCCCGTGATTGTTCGCGTCGCTTTCGTTATCGGTGCGATCCTGTCGATCAGCACCATCGTATGGTCGATCTGGCGCGTGCCCGAATTGCCGCTGAGCGAAGCCGAGCAGGCCGAGCTTGCGGCGCGCCCGCTATCCGCGTCTTCCGCCCTCGCGGATATAGCCATCGCCATCCGCGAGATGCCGAAGCCGATGCGCCAGCTCGCCTTCGCGATGCTGTGCCAATGGTATGCCATGTTCGTCTACTGGCAATATATCGCCTTCGCCGTCGGTCGTTCACTCTACGACACCGCCGATCCGCAAAGCGCGGCATTCCGCGAAGCGACTCTGACTGCGCAGCAAATCGGCGCCTTCTACAATTTCGTCGCCTTCGTTTCCGCCCTGGCCCTGATCCCCATCGTCCGCCGCCTGGGAGCGCGATCGGTCCATGCCGCCTGTCTCGCCGCATCGGGCGCGGCCATGCTGATGATACCGGGGATGGACGACAAGGCCGGATTGTTCGTCCTGATGCTCGGCATCGGAATCGGCTGGGCGGGCATGATGGGCAACACATACGTCATGCTGACCGATGCGATCCCGCCTGCGCGGACTGGCATCTATATGGGCATCTTCAATATGTTCATCGTGATCCCGATGCTGGTCGAGACGGTGACGATGCCGTTTATCTACGAACCCCTGCTGGGCGGAGATCCGCGCAATGCGCTGATGCTGGGCGGTGCGCTGATGCTCTTGGGCGCGGTCGCGACCTTGTTCGTGACGGCCGGGGGACGCCCCGCTCGGCCTGTCCCCCACGCTGTCACCGCACCGCCTGTTCCACCAGCCTAGACCGGTGTAAACGCCGGTCGAATGAGCGAGCAGGAAACTCCGAAGGCGCGTCCCGCCGTCCGCACTCTCAGCGATCTCGCGCGGATCGCCGGGGTGTCTGCGGGCACTGTCAGCCGGGCTTTGGCGGGCAACAGCCTGGTCAATACGGCCACGCGCGAACGCATCGTCGCCCTCGCCCGCGATCACGGGTTTCGACCGAACAAGATGGCGAGCAGCCTGCGCCGCCAGAAGACCGACGTGATCGGTATCGCCATCCCGCTGGGGCATGACAGCAGGCAGCAGATTTCCGATACGTTCTTCATCACGCTGCTGGGCCATCTGGCCGATGCGCTGACCGAGCGCGGATATGACCTGATGCTGCGCCGCGTCATCCCCGAGCGCGACGAGGACTGGCTCGATCGCTTCATCGGTTCGGGCATGATCGACGGGTTGCTGGTGATCGGCCAGTCCGACCAGTTCGATCGTATCGAGGACGCCGCAGATAGCTATCTGCCGATGGTGGTCTGGGGCAATCATGCCGAGGGGCAGCGCCATTGCGTGGTCGGCACCGACAACCGCCTCGGCGGCAGGCTCGCGACAG
>Ga0114912_1000424_pt1 | contig 21877 bp, 15 predicted proteins | sample MalvirDeepMed_51_FD_89713 | JGI IMG/M metagenome (GOLD analysis project Ga0114912, IMG submission 89713) | Marine viral communities from the Global Malaspina Expedition - Malaspina viral metaG DeepMed_51 | ecosystem: Environmental > Aquatic > Marine > Oceanic | place: Mediterranean Sea...
ATATCGTCCCCTCCGGCACGAACGGCACCACCGTGTCCTTCGGCGGATACGAGGACGCGACCGATCGCGAAAATCTGATCGGCCAGGCGAACCTCGTCTGGGAGACCTCGGGCGAAGGATTCGCATCGACCCTGCTTCTCGGTGTCGAGGCGGGGAGCCAGGATACGATCAACGCGCGCCGCAACGTAACCTTCGCGTCCGGCAACACCGCTCCGCTCGCCGATGTCATCGCCCTGCCCGCCTTCTCGCTCGCCCCCGTTTCGCGCTCGCGAGACAGCAAGCTCGAAACCCTCTCCGCCTATGTGCAGGAACAGTTCGAGATCGGCGGCGTGGTCGAACTGGTCGCGGGGCTGCGCTACGATCGCTTCGATCTCGACACGCGCGATCTGATCTCCGGCACGCCCGGCAGTCGGGTCGACGAAAAGGTCAGCCCGCGCGCCGGCCTGATCGTCAAGCCCAGCGACCGCGTCTCGGTCTATGCCAGCTACGGCGAAAGCTTCCTGCCCCAGGCGGGCGACCAGTTCATCCTGCTCTCGCCCGGCGACAGCCGGTTCGAGCCCGAGAAATTCACCAATTACGAATTCGGCGTAAAGGTCGCGCCGATGAACGACCTGCTCGTCACCGCGGCGATCTTCCGGCTCGACCGCACCAAGACCCGCGCCCCCGACCCCAGCGGATCGGGCCTGACCGTGCTGGCGGGGGAAAGCCGGGTCGAAGGGTTCGAGCTGTCCGCCGTGGGCGAGATCGCATCCTTCTGGCAGGCCAATATCGGCTACACCTATCTCGACGGCGAATTGCGCAACACCTCCAGCTTCGGGACGGCTGGCGCGCGGTTGCAGCAGCTTCCCAAGCACCAGATCGCCGCCTGGAACCGCTTCGATCTGAACGAGAGACTGGGCTTCGGCCTCGGCGTGATCCACCAGTCCGAACAATTCGCCAGCTTCAGCAACACGGTGGTCCTGCCGAGCTACTGGCGGGTCGACGCCGCCGCCTATCTGACGCTGACCGATCGGATCGGCGTGCAGCTCAATATCGAGAACCTGTTCGACGAGGATTATTACCCCTCCGCCCACGGCAACAACAACATCCAGCCGGGCGATCCCTTCACGGCGAGGATCGGTGTGCGCTTCGAGATGTAGTCGCAGCGCCTCGCGCTAGGCCTCAGGCGGCGTCAGCGCGGGTTCCTCACGCGCGGCGTCCGCCGCCTCGATACCCGGAGGGGGCGCGGCGGTCACGCGCTCCTGACGGCGCGCCACCCGCCCTGCCCGCTCCACCGCGCGGATCAGGCGCGGATAGACGCCGCAGCGGCAGATATTGGGGATGGCGGCCCTGATCGTCGCCTCGTCGGGCGCGGGATTGTCGCTGAGCAGGGCAGCGGCGGCCATCACGATCCCCGGCGTGCAGAACCCGCACTGGATCGCCTGTTCGGCCACCATGGCCTGTTGGACGGGATGCGAGCGATCGCGCGACAGGCCTTCGATCGTGGTGACGAAGCGCCCCTCCGCCTCGGCGATCGTGATCAGGCAGGCGCGCAGGGCCTCCCCATCCACATGCACCATGCAGGCCCCGCAATCGCCGTTGCCGCAGCCATATTTCGTGCCCGTCAGGTTCGACGCATCGCGCAGCGCCCATAACAGGGGCGTCTCCGCATCCATCAGATATTCGACCGGTCGGCCGTTCACCGTCATTCGCGACACGCCGCGCTCCCAATCTCAATGCCCCTGCTGCTTTCGCATGACGCGCACCCGTCGGGCAAGATCGCCGCTTCCCTATCTCCCTGGCCCCGGCTAGGCGCCCGGCATGAATGATACGGTCAAGGATACGCGCGGCAAGCTGACGCGCGGTAGCATTCGGGGCCATCTCGTCACCCAGACCACCCCGATGATCATCGGCGTTGCGGCGATCATGTCGATCGGACTGGTCGATGCCTATTTCATCGGCCAGCTGGGCCGGACCGAACTGGCGGCGATTTCCTTCATCTTTCCCATCAGCGTCGCGCTCACCAGCATGGGCGTGGGGGTGATGGTGGGCATCAATTCGGTGGTCGCGCGCGCGCTGGGTGAAGGGGATTGGGACAAGGCGGCACGGCGGGCCAATTTCGGCATGGTGTTCGCGGTTTGCGTGGGCGTGATCCTGGGCCTGGCGCTGTTCGCCCTGCTCGATCCGCTGTTCGCGCTGATGAACGCCGATGCGGCGACGCTCCCCTATATCCGCGCCTATATGCAGCCCTTCGCGCTGGGCTTCCCGCTGCTGATGGCGATCATGGGGATCAACGGGACGCTGCGCGGCCAGGGCGAGGCGCGCAAGACCAGCTATATCTCGATCTGCTATGCGGCGGCGAACTGGGTGCTCGATCCGATCCTGATAACCGGCGCTTTTGGCGTCGAGGGGTTCGGCATCGTCGGCGCGACCTATGCGACGTTGACCGGCTGGGCCATCGCGATCGTGCTCGGCCTCTATCTCATCCGCAAGACCGACCTGCCCTTCAACCCCGCGCTCATCCGCGAAGGCAGCATAGGCGCACCCCTGGGCGCGATCGCGCGGGTCGCCGCGCCCGCAGCGTTCTCCAACTCCATCAATCCCATCGGCCTGTCGGTCCTCACCGCGCTGGTCGCGATCGAGGGGCAGGCGGCGGTGGCCGGGTTCGGCGCAGCGGGACGCTTGCAGAGCTTCGCCACGGTGCCCCTCCTCGCTTTGTCGGGGTCGATCGGCGCGATCGTGGGGCAGAATTGGGGCGCATCGCAATACGAACGGGCGCGCCGCGCAGTGCGCTGGGCATTTGGGTTCTGCGTGGTCTATGGCCTTGCCATTGCCCTCGTCCTGTTCGGGTTCGGCGAACGCTTCGCCAGCCTGTTCAGCGACGATCCGGCAGTCGTCGCCCAGTTCGATGCGTATCTGAGGATCGCGGTCTGGGGCTATGCCGGGTTCGGCCTGCTGATAACCGCCAATGGCGTCCTCAACGCGGTCGACAAAGCGAGCCTTGCGCTGCTCCAGAGCTTCGCGCGCGTTTTCCTCGTGATGATGCCCTTTGCCTGGCTGCTGCGCGGATCGTGGGGCGCGGACGCGATCTATGCCGCCGAACTGGTCGCCAATCTCGCCGGTGGAGCACTCGGTGCCTATATCGTCTGGCGCGTGTTGCGCGACAAAGGAGAAGGGAGCGCCAGGTCGGGCTGAGCGCCCTTACGCTTCGTTAACCATCGACAGGCATAGAGGCAGCCCTACCAAGAGGGGCATGCTGCGCAATGGACGATCTTCTGGCGGACTTCGTCGCCGAAACCCGCGAAATGCTGGAGGCCAGCGGCGGCGAGATCGTCGCCTGGGAGGCCGACCCTTCCGATCGCGCGCGTCTTGATACCATCTTCCGTTTTGTCCACACGGTGAAGGGCAATTGCGGCTTCTTCGATTTCCCGCGCCTCGAGCGGCTGAGCCATGCGGCCGAAGATGCCCTGGCCGAAGTGCGCGCAGGCCGTCGCCAGCCCGACAATGCGCTCGTGTCAGCCGTGCTCGCCATCATCGACCGGATCGGCGAGATGACTGATGCGATCGAAGCGGGTGGTGAGTTTCCCGAAGGCGGCGACGATGCGCTGATCGCGGCTCTCGAAGAGTGCGAATCGGAGGGAGAGGCACCCGCCAGCCAAGCTCCGGCTGCCGAAACGTCCGGGGACGCTCCAAAGGACCGGCCCACCCCCCAGCCCACGCAGGCTATCCAGCGGTCGATCCGCCTTCCGGTCGAGCTACTCGACGAGGTCATGAAGGGTGTCTCCGATCTGGTGCTGGCCCGTAACGACCTTGCGCGGCGACTGCGCGAGACAGGCAATCAGCCCACGCTCGATGGGCCGTTCGAACGGCTTTCCGCCATCCTCGCCGGGGTGCGCGACTCCACCACGCGAATGCGGATGCAGCGCCTCGAACATCTGTTCGGCTCCTTCCCCCGCCTCGTGCGCGACCTGTCCAACGATCTCGGCAAGCAGGTCATGGTCGACTTCGAAGGCGGCGATGTCGAGCTCGACCGCGAAATGGTCGAAATGGTGCGCGATCCGCTGACCCATATCGTGCGCAACGCCATCGATCACGGCATCGAGAAACCGGTCGACCGCCAGATGGCGGGCAAGCGCGAAATCGGTCTCCTGCGCTTCGCCGCGCGCCAGTCGGGCAATCAGATCTCACTCGTCATTTCCGACGACGGCAACGGGATTGACATCGATCGCCTCGCGGCCAAGGCGGTGGAAGCGGGCGTCCGCACGCCGCAGGAGATCGCGGCGATGGACGAGCGCGCCAAGCTCGATCTCATCTTCGAACCCGGCCTTTCGACGGCCGATCAGGTCAGCGCGGTTTCGGGGCGCGGCGTGGGCATGGACGTGGTGCGCGCCAACATCCTGAAGATCGGCGGATCGATCGAGGTCGCCAGCACGCCAAAGGATGGCACGTCCTTCTATCTCAAACTGCCGCTGACACTGTCCATGATGTCCGCTTTGACGGTCGAGACGAGGGGGCAGATCTTCGCCCTGCCCCGCTCCTTCGCCGACGAAATCGCGTTCGCGCGCACGCATATGGAAGAATTGGCGCGGGCAGGCGAAAGCCAGATGTTTACCTATCGCGGCCGCCGGATCCCCTGCATCGCGCTCGAGGAAGTCCTGTTCGGCGCATCGTCGGCGCCTCTCGACTGGACTCGCAAGAAACTGCTCGTGATACGCCTCGCCACCGGTGACGTCTTCGCGCTCGGCGTCGATCAGGTGCTCGATCACGAGGATGTGGTGGTCAAGCCGATCGCGCCCGCCATCGTGGCGACGGGGCTGTATGCCGGAACCACCCTGCTGGATGACGGACGGCCGATGATGCTGCTCGATATGCCGAGCATCGCGGCCAAATTCGGTCTCGTCGAACAACGTCGCAGCCGCTCGGACCGTGGCGAGACGGTTGGAGGTGCGGCGAGCGGCGGGGCGTCACAAGCGACGATCCACGCCATGCTCTATCGAGGGCTCGACGGACGCCGCCGGGCCGTGCGGCTCGGCCTGGTGCGTCGCATCGAGACGATCCAGCGCAGCGCCATCGATATCGAAGGCGATCGCGCCCAGGTCGTGATCAACGACCGGCTGATCACCCTCGTCGGCCATGAAGGCAGCGAACTTCCCGAAGGCGATTGCCGTCTGCTGCGCCTGTCGGACGGGGTCAGCGAGCTGGCGCTGATCGTTGCCGAAGTCCTCGACGCGATCGACTTGCCGGAAAACCTGCGCGCGCCCGATGCGGAGAGCGAATATGAGGGGATCGCGCTGGTCGAAGGCCACCCGATCCCGCTGATCGACGGGCATACTCTCTTTGCGCGGCATGACCGGCCAGACACCGATACTGACACCGTCAGCCCAACCTGCCGCCTGCCCGAAGACAGCGAATGGGCGCGCAAGATTCTGGAACCGCTGGTGATCGCGGCGGGCTATACGGTCCTGCGCGACGAGGAGGACGAAAGCGATCTGAGCATCGTAATCGACGGCCATGCAGAGCCGTCGGGCGAGAGGAAGACCCCGCTGCTCCATCTGCGCAGCCATCGCGACCCCAGAGACGCTTCCGACACCTCCATCTACCGCTACGATCGCGAGGCCCTGGTGGCCGCGCTTGCCAGGCTGCGCCGGGAGAATGCCGCATGAAACGCCTGATGCTCCTGTGCACGATCGCGGGCCGACAGGCTGCGATCCCCGCCCTTGCGATCCGATCCGTCATCGAAATCGACGCCATCGAGCCGATTCCGGGAACCGCGCCCTGGATCGCGGGCCTGACCGCTCTTCGCAGCCAGGCGCTGACCGTGATCGATTGCCGCGTCGCACTGGGTTTCAAAAGCGCGGGCGATCCGGTCGGCAGTCGGGCTGCCGTCATTGCCGAGGACGGACACCTCTATGCTTTGGTGGTCGACGATGCCTCCGACGTCGAAGAGATCGAGGGCGAGATCCAGCAGCTTCGCGGGGGATTCGGCAAGCAATGGGCCAAAGCCGCCGTCGGGATGGTGGAAACGCCGCGAGGCCCCGCCATCATCCTCGACATCCCGGCCCTGCTCGGCCTCGACAAACCTGAGGCGGCTTAAAACAATGCTTACGCTTCGGTGCTAGGAACGATCGAAATCACAACGAAGTCAGATGGTAAAACCATGCAAATACAAGGGCGCCTGCAATGAGAACCTGTCTGGTCGTCGACGATTCGCGCGTAATACGCAAAGTGTCGCGACATATCCTCGAATCGCTCGATTTCACGGTCGAAGAGGCGGAAAACGGCCAGCTCGGACTGGACAAATGCGCCGAGGCGATGCCCGACGTGATCCTGCTCGACTGGAACATGCCGGTCATGACGGGGATCGAATTCATCGTCCAGCTGCGTCAGGTGCCCGGAGGCGACAAGCCCAAGGTCGTCTTCTGCACCACGGAAAACGACGTCGCGCATATCCGCGAGGCGATCAGCGCCGGGGCTGACGAATATGTGATGAAGCCGTTCGACCACGAAACATTGCAGATCAAGCTCCAGCTCGTCGGCATGGCCTGAACACTCGCGCAAAGGATTCGAGATGGCCGCCATTCTGCCCTCCACCACGCCCGCCTTCTCTCGCCCCGCCCGCGCGCCCAAGCGCGTGAGCGAAGATACGGTGCGCGTGATGCTGGTCGACGATTCGCTGACGGTTCGCACCGTCTTCTCGCGCATGATCGACAAGGAAGACGATCTGGCTGTCGTCGCCGAGGCGGGCACGGCGGAAAAGGCGCTGTTCGCGCTAAGGACCACGCAGGTCGACGTCATCCTTCTCGATTTGGAAATGCCGGGCATGGGCGGCCTCGAAGCGCTGCCGAAGCTGCTCGAAGCGGCAAAGCCGGCGCAGGTTCTCGTCGTCTCCTCGCTGACGGAGGATGGCGCCGAACACACGCTCACCGCCCTTTCGATCGGCGCCGCCGACACCATGCTGAAACCGCGTCCCGGCGGGTTCAACGATGCCTATCGCGACGCGCTGCTGACGAAGATCAGGGCTCTTGGCGGATGCGATGTCCATCCCGAAGGACCTAGCCTTCAAACCGAGGTGAGCGCCGTATCGGAAGCGAAGCCCGCTGCGCCCCATGAAGCGCTCGCACCGCAGATAGTGGCGATCGGAGCGTCGACGGGTGGAATCCACGCCCTGAACCTCTTCCTGCGCCGTTTGCCGCACGATTTCGACCTGCCGATCCTGATCACGCAGCATCTTCCCGAAAGCTTCGTGCCCGTTTTCGCGCGCCAGATGGAACTGGCTGCCGGACGCGAGGCGGTTCTGGCCGAAGACGGCACCTCCATCCGCCGCAACAGGATCGTGATCGCGCCCGGCACGGCGCATATGATCGTCAAACGGATCGGACCCGCCTCCGCAGCCGGGAGCGGTGTCGTGACCGGCCTCGCGCATGATCGCACAGCGAATGGCTGCCTCCCCTCCGTCGATCCGATGTTCGAGAGCGTCGCCGAGGTCTATGGAGGCCATGCCGCCGCCGTCCTCCTGTCCGGCATGGGCCGCGACGGCACCAGCGGCGCCGAGGCGATCGCCCGCGCCGGAGGCAGCCTGTATGCCCAGGACGAGGAAAGCTGTGCGGTCTGGGGCATGCCCCGCGCCATCAGTGAAGCTGGCCTCGCACGCGCGGTCACCACGCCCATGGGGCTCGCCGATGCCATCGCTCAATCGGTCCGGGCTCCTGCCGAGCAGAACTGACATGGCAGGCGTGGACGCATCGCACCGCATCGTTGCCGATCTCCTGCGCGCCCGCACCGGACAGCACCTGTCCGAAGCGCGCATGTGGCGGGTGCCCTCGGCCCTCGCCGGTCTGTTCCGTGCGCGCGGCATATCCAACGTCGATCAGCTGGTCTGCCTTCTGGCCGCACCCGATGCGCGCGATCTTGCCACCGAAGTGGTAGAAGCGCTGCTCAACAACGAGACGTATTTCTTCCGCGACACGGCTTTCTTCGATCGCTTGGCTGAAACCGTCCTCCCCGATATTTTCCAGCGCCGGAAGGCTACCAGGCGCATCGCGATCTGGTCGGCGGGATGTTCGACCGGGCAGGAAGCCCTTTCGCTCGCCATGCTGTTCGCCGATGATCCCGATCGCTGGCGTGACTGGACGATCGAGATTGTCGGCACCGACATATCGCACAAGGCGATCGGCGTCGCCCAAAGCGGGCTCTATTCCCAATTCGAGATTCAGCGGGGAATGGATATCCACCGGATGCTCCGCCATTTTGACGAGGTCGCGACGGGATGGCAGGCCAAACCCGAATTGCGGGCGTTGACCCGCTTCAGGCAAGCCAGTCTCTTTTCCGCGCCGCCCGCCACGCACGGCTTCGATCTGGTGCTGTGCCGCAATGTCATGCTCTATTTCGATGCGCCCAAGCGCGCCGAAGGCTTTGCGCGGCTGGCGCAGGGCATGGCGCTCGATGGATGGCTGATGCTCGGATCGGGCGAGACCGTGCTAGGCCAGACGCCCCTGTTCGAGACCTCCGACGAGGGACCGGCCCTCTATCGCCGCGCTGCGGCGCCCGTGTCGAGGGAGTGCGCGCGTGCCACGAAGGTCGGCTGACGCCGCAATGGCGCGACGATCCGGCATCACGCTCGCCGAGCGCGTCTCGCATGCTCGTCTTCACGGTAAATCGCCGCTTAACGGCTTCTTAGCGCCTGATCCCATACAGCTGGCGCCGGTCGCGTTCCGCGGCTTGGCGGAACGAGGATTCGCGTGAGCAGCTTGCAGGGGAGATCAGCGGGCGTGGCACCGGCCGGACGGTCGGTTGCCCGTGCGCTCATCTCGTTCCTGCCGCTCGTCTGTATCGCCCTGCTGTCGATCGCGATCGCCCTCGCCTATGCCGTTTCGGCTGCGCTTACGCCCGGAGCGGGCGTGCCCGGATGGATCCTCGTGGGCGGCGGGATCGTCCAGGCCCTGATCCTGATCGCCCTCGCTACGCTGTCGCTGCGGCACGCCCGCAAGCTCGAACGCTTCGCACTGCGCGATACGCTGACCGGCCTTGCCAACCGCGCAGGGCTGCATTCCGAATATCCGGCCATCGCGGCCAATGCCAGCGGATCGGAAGAGATCGCCCTCGCCCTCATCGATCTCGACGGGTTTCTGAGTGTAAACGACCGCCACGGCCATGCCGTTGGCGACAAGCTGCTTTGCGCAGCCGCCGGAATCTTCGGCGAGTTGTGCGGCGAAGAGGCACGGATCTATCGCCTGGGTGGTGACGAATTCGCTCTGGTGAAGGCTGGTCCGCTGGCCGCGACCCTGATCGAGGGCATGGCCCGCAAGATCGTCGACCGGATGTCGAAGCCGGTTCATGTCGATGGAATGCGTCTCACCGTCGGGGCAAGCATTGGTTTGGCGCGCATGAGTGCGAACGGCGATCATTCCAGTTCCGAATTGCTGCGTCGCGCCGACGTCGCCCTGTTCGAATCGAAGTGCAGCGGAAAGGCTCGCTGCAGCTGGTTCGATATCCAGTCCGACATCTCTCGCGAGGAAACGCGGGTGATGGAAGAGGAATTGCGCAGCGCCCTCGCGCGCGAGCAGTTCCAGTTGAACTACCAACCCCTGGTCGATTGCGACACCCAGCGGATCGTCGGGGTCGAGGCGCTGCTGCGCTGGAACAGGCCCGATGGCGAACGGATCGAGACCAGTCGCTTCGTATCCGTCGCCGAACAATCCGGGCTGATCGATCCCCTTGGTCTCTGGGCGCTGCGCCGTGCCTGCGTCGATGCGCTCGACTGGAATGGCATCAAACTGTCGGTCAACCTGTCGCCGGTGCAGCTGAAGAACCCGGAATTTCCGATCCAGCTGGGTCATATCCTCGAAGAGACCGGCTTCGCGCCCGAACGGCTGGAGCTGGAGATCACCGAGAACTGTCTCGTCATCAATCCGGTGGTCGCCGAACGCTGCCTGTCGGTGATCAGGGGCTTCGGCGTCAGCGTGGTGCTGGACGATTTCGGCACCGGCTACGCCTCGATCGGGTTCCTGCGCCGCTTCCGCTTCGAAAAGCTCAAGATCGATCGCAGCCTCGTCACCCAGGCCGATACCGATGACGGAAGCCGCGCGATGATGCTGTCCTCGATCACGGTCGCGCGCGCGATGAAGATGGATGTGACGGCAGAAGGCGTCGAAACCCGCGAACAGGCCGCAATGGTCCGCGCCGCTGGCTGCGACCAGATCCAGGGCTGGCTCTATTTCAAGGCGATGCCCGCCGAAGCGATCCCCCAGCATCTCGACAAGGTAGCCCAGTTCGCGGACGCCTATGTCCTCGATAGTCTCCCGGACTCCATCGATGAACCTGAAAGCAAAGTTGCATGAGCGCGCTTGCCGATATCACTGGCGATCTGGTCGCCGAAAAGGGCGCGCCCGCCCCGGTCGAACTCTCGTCGCGCGATGGCGATCGGACCGCGACGAAATTTATCGCGCGGCTCAAGGGAGCGCTGAAAGACCGTTACCGGCGCCTGACCGTCGCACAGAAAATCGGTCGGCTGACCCTGGCCAGCGTCACAGCGATCATGCTCACCATCGCAACGATGATCGTCGCCGCGACGATAGCTCTCGACATGCGCGAAACCCGGATGGCGATCGCGGATGCGCAGCTTCATTCGGCCCGGATCGTGACCGACGTCGAACGCGCCCGCCTGTTTGGTCAGCGCCTCGCGCTCAAGGGCGCGCAGGCGGACATGGATCGCGCGCACGCCGCCCTGGAGAATGCCCACGCAAATCTGGCCGGGCTCGACGATAGCGCGAAGCGGTATGCCGCCGCGCAGCTTCCCGCGATCGCAAGCCTCGATGAACGAATTGCCGACTATCAGGCCAGTCTGCGCGCCATTTCCGCCGCATACGCACAACACGGAACGGGCGCCCGCACCCAGGATCTCGTCGAAGCGAACTTCCTTAGCGGGGAGGATCTGATCGACCGGGCCGAAGCGATAAGTTCGGGGCTCGCCGCGATCGGAGCGGAAAACAACCAGCGATCATCTGACGTCGTCCGATGGCTTTTGATCGGATTTGCGATCATCGTAGCGATTGCGGTCGCTCTGATCTTCGCGACCTCCCGCTCGATCATCGCCGACATGTCTGGAACGCTGAAGCGCTTGACAGACAGCGGTCTCGAACTGTCGAAGGGCAATCTGACCGTCCATATTCCGGGCCTGCATCGCAAGGACGAAATCGGACAGATGGCCCGCGCGATGCAATTGTTCGCCCGCGCGGCGAAGAAGTTCGAGGCCGCGAGAGACGCCGAGGCTGTCCGCGCCCGGAACGAACTGATCGAACGCGCCGAAATGGAGCGCGAGCGCGAAGATGGGCGCAAACAGAAGGAGCGGGCCCTGCTCGACCTTGCGCGGACCTTCGAATCAACTGTCGGCCATGTCGTCGGCAGCGTCTCCGCCGCGGTCGATCAGTTGCAGACCACCGCCAATCACATGGCCAGCACCGCCGACCGATCGACCGATCGGACCGGGGAGGTCGTCGGGGAAATGGACCGCGCCGCCAATGGCGTCGTCGCCGCCGCTGCTGCGTCCGATGAATTCGCGCTTTCCATCGGCGAGATCGGGCACCAGGCCGCCCAGTCTGCGGAACTCGCCCGTCAGGCCACCCGCGCCGCCAAACAGGCGGATGGGACGATGTCGGACTTGTCGGCTTCCGCCGAACAGGTCGGCCAGGTCGTCGAATTGATCCAGTCGATCGCGCGGCGCACCAATCTTCTCGCGCTCAACGCCTCGATCGAGGCGGCGCGCGGAGGTGAGGCCGGGCGCGGATTCGCCGTCGTCGCCAGCGAGGTGAAGGACCTGGCCAACCAGACGAGCCGCGCGACCCGCGATATCGCCGACCAGATCCGCGCGATGCAGGACAGCACGGGCGCCAGCGTCACCGCGCTCAGATCGATCGGCGCGCAGGTCGCCCAGTTGGAGACCAGCGCCGTCTCCATCGCCAGCGCGGTCGATCAGCAGACCCTTGCCGGACAGGAATTGGCGCGCAGCATCGATATCGCCGCGCGAGGGACCGATGCGGTTTCGGAGCTCGTCGGCGAAGTCAGGGAAACATCGCTGGCGACCGGCAATGCCGCCGCCCAGGTCCTGGCATCGGCCAACGACCTCGAAGGCCAGGCGGACATGCTGAGCGGCAAGGTTGACGACTTCCTGGCGCATATTCGCGCCGGATAGGAAATCTTAACCACATCGCCTTAGCAAAATACGTGATTTGGGGCAGGGAAACATGCGCTTATGAATGCCTATTCTACCTTCACAGCGCCCTCGGAGCATGTCGAGGAAGGTCCGGTTGCGGCTGATATTTCGCATCCGCGCGTAGACAGTCTTGCGCAGGAAGAAACGGCCCTGTCTGCCTGGTTCATGCGCCAGTCTCTCGTCGCCCAGGCGAGGATCGCGTCGCTCTTCACGCTCGGCGGGGTCGTCAGTGTGGCTCTGGTCGGCCTTCTGGGGTTGAACAGTCCCGCGATCGCCGCCTTCGCCCCGCCCCTCATATTGATCCTGGCCACGACTGCCTGCATTCTGGGGTTCACGGCGCTGCGTTTCATCGAACAGCGCATCATCGCGCCGATCGAAGACCTGTCCAACGATCTTGCGCGCATGGCGAAGGGCGAAGCAAATGTTCGCCCCTGGCATACCGAGCGAGCCGACCTGATCGGCGACATTGCACGATCGCTGGAAGCCTTTCGCATCTCGCGCGAACAGCTTGACGCAAGTATTGCCGCTCGCGCTCAGAGCGATGCGGATCGCGAGCGCGATCGTATCGACGCCGACAATCTGGCCCAGAGCGTCCGGCAGGAAATCGTCGAGGGTCTACTGGTGCGCTTCCAGTCCTCGATCGGCGAGATCGTCCAGAGCGTCGCCGCGTCATCGACGCAATTGCAGTCGACCGCGAGGGAGATGTCGGCGACTCTCGAAGAAACGACCGTGCAGACCGACAAGGTCGCGCAATCGGTGCGCGATGCCCGCGGCGGGACCACCGCAGCCGCCGCCGCATCGGACGAATTCGCCATGTCGATCGGCGAAATCAGCCGCCAGGCCGCCAGCTCCGCCGATTTGGCGCGCCAGGCGAGCGATACGGCGGGCCACGCCGATCAGACCGTCTCGGATCTGCTCTCCTCCGCCGATCAGATCGGAGAGATTGTCGGACTGATTCATTCGATCGCACGGCGCACCAATCTGCTCGCCCTCAACGCCTCGATCGAGGCAGCACGCAGTGGCGAAGCGGGACGCGGCTTCGCCGTCGTGGCGAGCGAGGTCAAGGAGCTGGCCGCCCAGACCAGCCGCGCGACCGACAGCATCGCGAACCAGATCCGCGCCATTCAGGATTCGACCGGGGCCAGCGTTTCCGCGCTGCGGACGGTCAACGAGCAGATCAAACAGCTCGAATCGAGTGCGGTCTCGATCGCCTCCGCCGTCGATCAGCAGACACTGGCAGGCCAGGAACTGGCGCGCAGCATCGACACCGCGGCGCGCGGATCGGAGGAAGTGGCCGACCATGTCGATCGCGTCCGAACCAGAACAGCCGCGCACGGCATCGCAGCGAGCCAGGTCCTCAGTTCCGCCGACGAGCTGCAAAGCCAGGCCAACACGCTTCGCAGCAAGCTGGACAGCTTCATCACGGAAATCAGGGCGAGCGAGGGAAGCCGGGACGCCGCCTGACCTCCCCACGCCTGTGGCGTCAGCGTCCGTTTTCGGCGATCATTCCCACCAGTAAGGCAAGCGGCGCGCATCGCCGGTGACGACTTCGTTCATCGTGCGCGCGTCGTAGAGACGACCTCCCAGCATCACCCGCTCGATATCGTCCGAATTGCGGATATCCGCGCTCGGATCGGCGGTCAGGATGACCAGATCGGCCAGTTTCCCGACCTCCAGCGACCCGATATCGCGATCCATCCCCAACGAACGGGCCGATTCGATCGTGCCCGCGCGCAGCGACTGGATCGGCGTCATCCCCCCGCGCACGAAGCTCCACAATTCCCAATGGGCGGCAATGCCCGATTGCTGGCCGTGCGCCCCGATCGACACCTTGACGCCCCGCTCCGCCAGCTTCTTCGCTTCGCGCGCGGAATTGTCGTCGACGAAGGCCCAGTCCGGCGCCTTGGTGCGGCGCGCCGTTTCGGCGAGCAGCATCCGCGGCGGAGTGTGCACCAGCAGCGGATTGTCGAACACGTCGGTCGCCTGGCGCCAATAGGGATCGGCGGCGAGCCCGCCATAGGTCACGACCAAAGTCGGCGTATAGTTCGTCTGGCTCTGGCTGAAGAATTGCAGCACGTCGTCATACATCACGTCGACCGGGATGTTGTGCTCAAGCGTCGAATTGCCGTCCGCCACGAGATTCAGATCCATGCCGAACAGCGATCCGCCCTCGGCCACCGCCAGCATATTCTCCGCTCGCGCGGCGGCGACGACCTGCTGGCGCTGTTCGCGGCGCGGCTGGTTGTAGTTCTTGACCGAGATGCCGCCCTGCGCCTTGATCCGGCGGATATGGGCGAGCGCGTCCTCGTACCCGTCGATCCGCGCATAGACGCTGGGTGCCTTGGCCCCGTAGATGATCTCGCCGGTCGAGAAAATGCGCGGGGCGAGCAAGGTGCCCGCCTTCTGGCGTTCCGCCGCGGCGAAGATCGAACTGGCGCTGGAGGACGGATCGTGGATCGTCGTCACCCCCATGGCCAGTTCCTGCACCGTGGACCAGTTCTGCTGCGGCACGAGGTCGCCGACGCCCTGCGGCCCGTGGGCATGTGCATCGACGAGGCCGGGCATGATGGTCCGCCCCGCCGCATCGACCGTGCGTGCGCCGCTCGGCACCGGCGTGCTCGAAGCCGGGCCGATCGCCGCGATCCGGTCGCCCTCGATCACGATGGTCCCGTTCTCGATCACGCCCGCACCATCGCCCGCCATGGTCAGGATGCGCGCACCGGTGATCGCCACCGTGCCGGTCGGCTTGTCCGCGCGCACCGTCCGCGCCAGCGAGATGCCGGTTTCCGGGGGCACGAAACTCGGCGCGTCCTCGGACGCAGGCGCCCGGCGGAACATCGCGTCGGTGGTGGCGCGATACAGCACCGGCCCCATCGACCAGTAGACGGTCGATCCGTTATCGGCCCAGCCGATATAGTCCGCCCCGCCCTTGCTGGCCTTGACCACGGGCAGCGAGCTTGCCTTCTCGCCCACCGTCACCGCCTGGCCGCCGGGAAGGATCGGCACGACGAAGACTTCGTAATTCTGCTTGAAGGCGACATGCTCGCCCGTCGGCGAGACACGGAAATCGTTGGCGAGATCGCCCTGGGCGTGGACGCGCTTCGCCTCGCCGTTCATGTCCGTGGAGAGCAGCTGGAGATTGCCCCCCTCGCGCCCCATCATGAAGATGCGGTCGTTCGCCGCGCCGAACTGCGGCACGCTATTCCCGCGCGAGACGAGCTGCGGCGTGCCACCATTGGCCGAGACGCGATAGACGCCCGCATTCTCCGAGAATTCGGGCGATGTCAGATAGCCGCCCTCGCGCTTTTCGAACACGATGGTGCGCCCGTCAGGCGAGAACTGGGGCACGGCGTAATGGCCGCGCATTTCGGTGACGGTGCGCTGGTTGCGGCCGTTCGCGTCCAGAGTGACGATCTGGCCGAGCCCTTCGTCCGTCCAGCGCACATAGGCCAGCCGCTCGCCATCGCGCGACCAGGCGGGCCAGGCTTCGATCGCCTCGCTATCATTCGTCAATCGCCGCGCCTCGCCCCCGGCGGCAGGTTTGACGTAGAGCTTGCCGAGGCTTTCGAACACGATCCGGCGCCCATCGGGTGACAGCGCCGCGAATTTCGGGATCTTGGCCTCGAAACTGTCGGGCGATACCGGGATCACCGGATGGGGCGCATCGGCCACGCTGCGCGTATCGTCGATCGCGAAGGGAATGACGCGCGCTTCGCCGCCCAAGGCCGGGACGCGGCGCAATTTGCCGCCCGCCCAGAACACGATCTCGCGGCTGTCGGGCGTCCAGTCCATGCCGGGATAGACCCCGTAGACCGCCCAGGTTTCCTGCAGATCGAGGTCGAGCGAACCGTAGATCATCCGCTCCTCCCCGCTCGACAGGTCCTTGACCCAGAGCTGCGACTGGTCGCGATCGCGGCGCACGAAGGAGAGGTATTTCCCGTCCGGCGAAGGCTGCGGGCGGACCGATCCACCATAGCCGGACACCGCCGTCGTGACCTCGCCCGTCGCCAGATCGTATTTCTCGATCTCGAACAGGCTCTGCTGCGAATCCTGCGCATATTGGAAGATCGCGCCGGGGCTGACATTGCGGGTGTAGTAGATCGCGCTGCCATCGGGCGCATAGACCGGCTCGCCCAATTCCTTCTGCAAGGCCTCGTTCGCGCGTTCGACCAGCGCGACGCCGCCGCCGCCCGAAATGTGATAGAGCCAGACCTCGCCCGTGCCCGCCGAGCGTTCGGTGGTGAAATGTTTCTTCGCCGCGATATAGCGCCCATCCGGGCTCCAGGTCGGCTGGTTGAGGAGGCGGAAATCCTCCTTCGTGACGCGCCGTTTGTCGGAGCCGTCGGCGTTCATCACCCAGATATTGTCCGCGCCATTCCGGTCCGAGGTGAAGGCGATCCGGCTGCCATCGGGCGAGAAGCGCGGCTGGATTTCCCAGGCGAGACCTTCGGCGATCCGCGTTGGCGTGCCGCCCGCAATCGGCATGGTGTAGATATCGCCGAGAAGCGCGAAGGCGAGTGTGCGGCCGTCAGGCGAGACATCGACATCGATCCAGGTGCCTTCGTCGGTGCGGATCGGAACCTGCCGGATGGTGGCACCGCGCGGGTTCGTAATGTCCCACTTCTCCTCACCCGCACCCGGCGCGGCCTGCGGCACGGCGGGCGCCGCCTCGACCGCTTCGCCAGTGCCCTGCGCGGGCAGTTCCTCGTCGGACTGCGAGGCGTCGACCTCCTGCTCCTCGACCGGATTGGGCGAAGGCGTCGGCTGCTGCGCCTGCGCGAAAGCAGCTTGCGCGACGAACAGGCTGGCAAGAACGGTGGCGACGGTGGTTTTCATGTCTCTCTCCCCTGGGGTTGCCGCTGGTCTAGGCGCAGCGGGAAGAGATGCAAAGTCACTCGTCGATCTGCGCCAATAGCTGGTTCGCGCGGCTGAGATGCGGGCGATCGAGCATACCCTTGCGCCAGCCGATCGTGCCCGCGCCGGGATTGTCCGCGAACAATTGCACGATCTCGCGCGCTTCGGCCACTTCCTCCTCGCTCGGTGCGAAGGCGCGGTTGATCACCTCGACCTGCGCGGGATGGATCGCGAGCATCCCGCGATACCCGTCACGCTTGACCATGCGGGCGCGCTTTTCGAGGCCGTCGAGATCGCGGAAATCGCCCATGATCGTTTCGATCGGCGTGACGCCGGCAGCCGCTGCGCCCAGCAGGCAGAGCGAGCGCGCCAGTTCGAACACCGGGCGATAGCTGCCGTCATCGTTCATGCTGTCCGCCGCGCCGAGCGAATCGGACAGGTCCTCCGCCCCCCAGCTCATCGCGACGAGCCGCGGCGCACCGCGATAGTCGCCGGTCGTGAACATCGCCGCCGCGGTTTCGGTGACCAGCGCCATCACGGGCGTCGAGCCGGGCTCGATCCCGTGGGCGCGTTCCCGCTCACTAAGCATGGCATCGAGCTGTTCGACATGGTGGCGCCCCTCGGCCTTGGGGAGGACGATCCCGCCCGGACGCGACGGCATGACGGCGTCGAGATCCTCCGCCGTCCATTCTCCATCGAGCGGATTGATCCGCACCCACAGGCGGTCCCGATCCTGCTCTTTCGCAATCAGGAATTCCGCGACCATCCGCCGCGCTTCGGGCTTGTTCGGGATCGCCACCGCGTCCTCGAGGTCGAGGATGACGATATCCGCCGGGCCGCCCGTAGCCTTCTCCATCTTGCGAGCGCTGTCGCCCGGCGCGAACAGCCATGAACGCATCTTGGAAGAAGCAGGGGTGGGCATGGCGGTCTCCGTGAAACTAGGGAGAACCGCCGCTATCAAGCGCGACCCTGCATGACCAGCCCCGCGCTGGTTGCTCAGTCGGCGATCACGATCGATATGCGCCGGTTTCGCGGATCGGACGGATCGTCCTTGATCAGCGGTTCGGTGTCCGCGACGCCTTCGATCCGGCGGAAGCGCCCGTCCGCGACGCCCTGCCGCATCAGCGCCTGGCGCGTCGCCTCGGCCCGGCCCGCCGAGAGCGACCAGTTGTTGACCTGGGTGGACTGGCGATATTTCAGCGAATCGGTGTGGCCGCGCACGATGACCTCGCCCATTTCGGGCGCCACGACCTCGCCGATCAGCGAGAGCAGGTCGCGCGCATCCGAAGTCAGCACGGTGGTGCCGAGCGAGAACATCGAGAAATCGGCATCGTCCACCAGATCGATCCTGATCCCCTCGGTCGTGTCGACCATGCGGACCTGGCGCATCAGCTTCTTCAGATGCTCCTTCTTCGCCAGCCGTTCCTGCGCACGGTCCTGGATCCGCTTGATCTTGGCGGCGCCTTCCTTGGGCCCGCCGGTCGCGTCGCGCGGGACGGTCAGCGCCCTGGTCCCGGTCTGTCCGGCGGCGTGGGGATAATTTTCGACATCGGTGAGCGACGAGCCGCCGAGGATACCGTCCGAGCCCGCGCTCTGCTCCTTGGTCTTGACCAGAGTGGGCGTGAAATAGTCGGCAAGGCCCTTGCGCTGGTCCTCGGTGGTCGCGCCCAGCAGCCACATCAGCAGGAAGAACGCCATCATCGCGGTCACGAAATCGGCATAGGCGACCTTCCAGGCGCCGCCGTGATGCCCGCCTTCGACGACGGTGATCTTCTTGACGATGATGGGGGCGGGATCGTTCCGCCCTGCGGATTTGCTCGCCATCCTAGCGGCCCCGGAGGGCGTCGAGCAGTTCGTTCAGGCCCGGTCGCACGTGATGGCCGAGGCCGGAACGCGCCGATTCCACGACCAGCGGCTGCGGATGGCCGTAAAGCGAGGCGATGATGACCTGCTTGACCGCGTGGAAGATCTGCTCGTCATGTTCCAGCACCTGCTTCAACCGCCCCGCGAGCGGGCTGACGATCCCGTAGGCGAGCAGGACGCCGAGGAAGGTGCCGACCAGCGCCGATCCGATCATCCCACCGAGGATTTCGGGCGGCTGGTCGATCGATCCCATGGTCTTGACCACGCCCAGCACGGCGGCGACGATGCCGAGAGCGGGCAGCGCGTCGGCCAGGTTCTGGAGCGCGTGCTGCGGCTCGTGCAATTCGTGGAAATGGGTCTTCATGGTGTTGTCCATGACCTCTTCCACCGCATGGACTTCCAGCGTGCCCGAAGACACGACCAGCAGCGTCAGCGTATCGCAGATCAGCGCGACCAGCGGCTTGTTCGCCAGCAGCGCGGGATAGGCACCGAAGATCGTCGACTTGTCGGGTTCGGTGACATGGCTTTCCAGCGCGACGGGGCCGTCGTTCTTGAGCAGCTTCATCAGCTGGCTGGTCAGGGCGATGGCGTCGATATGATCCTGCTTGGTGTGCTGGGGCCCCTTGAAGATCAGCTTGAAGGAACGCCCGATGGCTTTGAGCGAATCCATCGAATTGCCCGCCACCAGCGCGCCGATCGCAGCGCCACCGATAATGAGCATTTCGTGCGGAACGGCGTGCATCACGGGGCCGAGGGCACCGCCGGTCAGGGCGAACCCGCCGAACACCATCAAGAGCAGAATGACTATTCCGGCTGCTGCAAACACGTCTGAGACCCCCTGATTGTCGTACGGACCGCGATCAGCGGATCATGGAAAAGAGTGAAAGATTGGCGAGCTTCACGAAACTCGCCTGGGTGGCTTCGAGCACGGTCAGCGTTTCCTGAAGCCGCGTCATGGTGAGTGCGATGTCCGCCCCGCCGACATCCCCCTTTTCGGAGGCGACGCGTTCGGAATTCTTCTCGCGCCGCTCGTCCATCAGCTCGACCCAGTTCAGCCGCGAACCGATAACGGTCTGCGCGGTGGTGACCTTTTCGAGCCCCACGTCGAGCGATCCGAGCGCGGCGGAGCTGGCATCCGCAGCCGCGGTGCCGCCGGCGGCCAGCGCCGCCGCAAGATTGCCGAGCACCTGGAACAGATCGGTCGGGCCGTTGGCGTCGGAGAAGTTGAAGATCTCCGGCCCGGTCAGACCGGGCGTGACCGACTGGCCCTCTCCGATCTCGAGCGGATCGACCGCATTCGTCCCCACGAAGGTCGCCACGCCATTGATGTTTTCGTAAGCCGCTCCGCGTGCCTGCCCGCCGAGCAGCGCATGGCCGGCGGCATTCCGGCCGTTCGCGAGCAGCAGCAGATTCTCTTGGAGGCTATCGATCTCGGTTCCGATCGCGGCGCGCTGTTCGTCGCTCAAGGTCTGGTTCGAGCCCTGGAGAGCGAGTTCGCGCACGCGGATCACGATATCGGCAACCGAATTGAGCGCCTGGTCGGTCAGTTGCAGGTCCGCCTGGGCGAGCTGCGAATTGCGATTGTCGACTTCGGCCAGACGCTCGCCGCGCGCCAATGTGCGCAAGCGGGCGGCAGCCACCGGATCGTCGGATGATCGTTCCAAGCGCTCGCCGCTGCCGATCATCTTCTGCAGGGATTCGGCGCGCGAGCGCAGCGTTCCGATCTGGCTCCCACTGCGTTCGTAAAAGGCCCCGGTGCTAAGATTGATCATCGGCCGATTCCCAGCAGAGTGTCGAAGATGTCGCTGGCGGTCTGCATCGCGCGGCCCGAAGCCTGGAAGGCCTGCTGGAAGCGGATGAGATTGGCCGCCTCGGCGTCGAGATCGACACCGGATTGCTGTACGAGCGAAATGCGCGCGGTCGACGCGATGGTCTCCAGCGCATTCTGCGTGACGGTGCGGCCCGCGACCTTGCTCGATACGTCGAACAGCAGGCTGCTGACGCCCTGGATCGGATCGTCCGCCTTCAACGCCTGGCGAAGCGCTTCGAGATTGCCGGGATCGCGGCTGCCCGCAGGCGAACCGGCCGGCGCAGTGGCGAGACCGTTTCCGCTCTGAAGCACGACCTTCAGCGTACCCGCCGTAGTGCCGGAGAATATCGGCTGGCCAGGCGATCCGTCGAGCGCGGCGCCGTTCGCCTGCGCGGCGTTCAGCGTGGTCGCGAAGGATTCGGCAAGCTTGTCGAGGCGACTGCGCACATTGGCGAGTTCGGTCAGCGCCAGATTGGCCCCGCCCAAGCTGCCACTGGTCGGCTTCATATCCTGACCGTCGATATCGAAGGTCAGGGTACCGTCAGCGGCGGTTGCGATCGTCAGTTGGGAGCTCGTGCCACCGTCGACGAAGCTGCGCGCCGGATCGCCGAGCGAGACCGCCACGGTCCCGTCGGCGGCGAAGCTGGTGGTGACGGACGTCAGGCCCGAAAGCTTTTCCAGCATCAGGTCGCGCTGGTCGAGCAGCGAGGCGCGGTCGCTCGACCCCGGCCCGGCGCGGTTCATGCGCAGATTGATCCGCGCGATTTCCTGGCCGATGATATTGGCTTCGTTGACCTCGGCCACGGCATCGAATTGAAGGCCGTCGCGCACGGCATCGAAACCGTTGGCGGTGATGTTGAACTTGCTGGCCAGCGTTTCCGCCTCGCCCAGCACCGCGGCGCGGCGCGCGGGATCGACGGGATCGCCCGCCAATTGCTGCAACGACGCTTCGAATTCGACCATCGCATCGTAGACGCCCGACTGCTCGAGCGCGGTTTCCATGTTGCTGAGGCCCTTCAGCTCGACATTGGCGCGGGCCAGATCGCCGCCGGTGCGGCGAACCTCGCCCTGGAGAAACGGATCGGCATTGCGCCGGATTTCGGCGATGCGCGCGCCCGATAGCGAGATGTCACCGACCCGGCCTACCCCGCCCGCGGCGGAAA
>Ga0114912_1000425_pt1 | contig 21859 bp, 23 predicted proteins | sample MalvirDeepMed_51_FD_89713 | JGI IMG/M metagenome (GOLD analysis project Ga0114912, IMG submission 89713) | Marine viral communities from the Global Malaspina Expedition - Malaspina viral metaG DeepMed_51 | ecosystem: Environmental > Aquatic > Marine > Oceanic | place: Mediterranean Sea...
ACATAGCGCGGGCGATCCATCGGGAAAGCAGCGGCGAAGGTCGAAACCAGCGTCGAACGGCGATAACCGCCCGCGCCCGGCTTTTCGGCGGAGCCCGTCTTGCCGCCCACGCGGAAACCCGGCGCATCGGCGTTCTTGCCCGTCCCGTAGATCGTGGTCGCGCGCAGGATCTGGTTCATCCGCGCCGAGGTCGAGGCCTTGAACACGCGGCGGCCTTCGGGCGCTTGGCCGGGCTTCAGCTTATGCAGCGTCGCCGGGCGCCACACGCCGCCATTGACCATCGTCGCATAGGCGCTGGCGAGGTGCAGCGGCGTGACCGCGATGCCGTGGCCGAAACTGACCGTCATGCTCCTGAGGCGCGGCCATTTGTCGCCCGGCCAGATCGGGAAGCCCTTGGCGGGCAGCTCGATATGCGGGCGTTCGGCCATGCCCATATCCATCATGTACTGGCGCAGCTTTTCCGGGCCGAGCTTGTCGGCGATGCGCGCGGTGACGGTGTTGGACGAATGGATGAGTGTGCTCGGCACGTTGAGGCTCGCGCCGAGATAATGGCTGTCCTTGATCGCGAAGCGCCCGACCTTGACCGGCGAGGCGTCCCAATGGGCACCCAGATCGCGCACCACGCCCGCATCGATCGCGGCTGCGACCGAAAGCGGCTTGAAGGTCGAACCCAGCTCGTAGACCTGATTGGTCACGCGGTTGAACATCAGCGATGCGCCGCGCTCGTCGATCTTGTTGGGGTCGAATTCGGGCAGCGAGGCCAGCGCCATCACCTCGCCCGTGTCGACATCCAGCACGATACCCGCGCCACCCTTGGCATCGACCAGCTTCATGCCCCGGCGCAATTCATCCTCGAGCGCGCCCTGCACCCGCATGTCGATCGACAGCGCAACCGGAATGCCTCGGCTGGCCGGATCGCTCAACTGCTCGTCGAGCACCTGCTCCATCCCCACGCGCCCATGCCCGTCCGCCGCGACGTAGCCGAGAATATGCGCCGCCATCGAACCTTGCGGATAATGCCGGTCGTTCTCCTGTGGCATTTCCAGCGCGAGTTCGCCGATATCCTGCACGCGGTTGGCTTCTTCGGGCAGCACCCGGCGGCGCAGATACCCCGCCTTGCCCGAAGCGAGCTGTTCCGCGACCCGCGTCTCGTCGAGATCGGGGAAGATCGCCTTGAGTTCTGCGGCCACCGTCTGCGGGCTGCGCACCAGCGGCGATCCATCCTCGCCCAGCGCTTCGGGATTGAACCAGAGCGCATAGGCCGGGAAGGCGCGCGCCAGCGGCACGCCGTTGCGATCGACGATCTCGCCGCGATCGGGCAGCAGCGCGTCTTCGAGCGAGGTCGCCGCCACGGCGCGATCCGAACCGCCGAGAAAGGCGATCCGCACCAGCGCCATCATCGCCACGAAGACGAAGGCGAGCACGATCCACAGGACGCGCAATTTGGCTTGGGCGAGCGAGTTCTGGCGGATCCCCGCCAGCTGCACACGCGCCTGCGGCATGGCGGCGCCGAAACTGGCAGCGGCGCTCGCGCGTGTGATGGGCGAATAGGCGTTCACTGGCCGCTATCCGCCAAGGCGCTCGGCAGAGCGGGCGAGCGGGCGAGGCGCTGCGTCAGATTGCCTGCCGCCTCGTAGCCGCCGGCATTCAAGCGGCCTTCCTCGTCATTACCGGATTTTTCCTCATCATCGAGCCAGTCGGCGAACAGGCCCTCTTCCGCCTGCGGACGCGCCTTGGCGACGCGGATCGGATCGGGCGCGTCGAGCCCACGCGGCAGGCCGAGCACGGCCAGCTCGCGCTCGCTTTCGAGATACTGATCGGCGCGCGGTGCGACATAGCCGAATTCGACCGCGTTCCACTGCGACAGCTGGCGCTGGCTGGCGCGGGTCTGGAATTCGACTTCCAGCATCAGGGTCTGGCGTTCGAGCGCGATGATCTGGCGTTCGGCCAGACGGACCTCGCTCTTCACCGCATTCACCTTGAAGGTGAGCGCGAGGAAGGCGGCGAGACACAGGCTCAGCGCCAGCATCCATCCGATCTGGCGGATGCGGCTGCCATGCGGGAGAGAAGGCGGGGCGCTGGCCATCAGGCGGCCTCCCTCACGGGCGCGGCGCTGCGGAGGGCGTGCCGCAGGACCGAGGACCGCGCGCGGGGGTTGCGCACGATCTCGGCTTCGGTGGGGCGGATCGCCCTGCTGACGCGGGTGAAGGCGGGAACGAAGGCCTCGACCTGCGGCAGATGGCGCGAGGCGGCGGGCGCGCTCGACGCGTCGCGCAGGAACCGCTTGACGATGCGATCTTCGAGGCTGTGGAAGCTGACCACGGCCAACCGCCCACCTTCGCCCAGCAGTGTTTCCGCGGCGAGGAGGCCCTGCTCCAACTCGTCCAGCTCGCCATTCACATGGATGCGGACCGCCTGGAAGCTGCGCGTCGCCGGGTCTTTCTTGTCGTGCGGCTTGTGGCCCAAGGCCTTGCGCACGACGCGGGCGAGATCGCCGGTCGTTTCGAGCGGGCGCGCGGCCACGATGGCGCGGGCGACGCGGCGCGACTGGCGCTCCTCGCCATAGAGATACAGCACGTCGGCGATCTGATCGGCATCGGCGGTATTGAGGAAATCGGCGGCGCTTTCGCCGGCCTGGCTCATCCGCATGTCGAGCGGGCCGTCATGCGAGAAGGCGAAGCCGCGCTCCGCCTGGTCGAGCTGCATCGAGGATACGCCGATATCCATCACGACCCCGTCGACCCTCGCCACGCCTGCTTCGGCCAGCGCGCCGACCATCTGCGAGAAGCGATACGGGTGCAGCGTCAGGCGATCTGCATATTGGTCGACCATCGCGGCGCCATTGGCGATCGCATCGGGGTCGCGGTCGAAGGCGTGGACCTGCGCCCCCTTGTCGAGGATCGCGCGCGTATAGCCGCCCGCGCCGAAGGTCGCGTCGACGATCACGTCGCCCGGCTTGGGATCGAGCGCGGCGATCACCTCGTCGAGGAGGACGGGGATATGAGGCTGGCTCACTTGCGCTTGGCCTTTGCTTCCGCCTCGGCGACCAGCGCCTGGCAGGCGGCCTTGGCGGCGGCCCAATCGTCACCCATGCGCATCAGTTCATCAGGGTTCCAGACGGTGAAGAACCGCCCGCCGCCCTGGAAATAGAGCCCGTCCCCGATATCGGCGAGACCGCGCAGGTAATCCGGCATGACGAACCGCCCGCTATCGTCGAAGGGAAGTTCGGCAAAGCCGTTCAACTGGCTGGACCGGGTTTCCCGATCGAAATCGCGCTGGAACTTGAACGCCATTTCTTCCTCGCGATCGAGCTGCGCTTCGAATTCGAGTTTGCGGGACAGGCCGAAACCGACGAGGCAGTTCCAGCGATCGTGCTTGGTCAGACATAGGGTGCGGGAATCGCTGCTTTCCTTCACCGCCTTGCGAAACAGCGGCGGGAGGACATAGCGGCCCTTATCGCCCGCAGGCGAATAGGCTTGTCCGCTGTATCCCCCGAAAAGCACCCGCTCTGGCCCCCGTCACACGCAAAAAATCCAGCTCCTCCATCAGACGCACCTCACCCGCCGCCGAAAGCACCCACAAGCTCGCAGCGTGCCCCGCATCCTGGATGCGGAACGGAGTCGGTCTGTCCGATGTGTGAAAAGGAATACAGCGGGAGCGCTGGGGATGGAAGGGAAAAGTGCGGGATATTTGGGGATTGACCTTTAGGTATCTGTTTTTTCTATATTTTTGATCGAGCCGTCATTGTGCGGACGTGCCCCCTCGCGGATCGCATAATCTGCGTATAGATCGGGAAAAAAGGGCGAAATTGCGCGGTTTGCGGCCGCATTTCGCAGCGAAATGGAAGCGGTTCTCGTGAAGGCAGGACGGCGCCAAACGGCCGCTCCCGCAATTTCCCCGAACCGGGAATCAGCCTTCGAAGCCGCTTTCGAGAAGGCCCGTCAGCGCTGCTTCGCGAATTCGGCGTTCGGAATGCTCTGCGCTCGCCTCGTCTTCGGCGTGTGGGCCTGCGTGGTCGTCATCTTCGTCGAGGATTGCGGCGTCGGCGATCAACAGCGCGCCGCCCTTACCGATCGTGCAGCGGGCCATCAGGCGCGTATCGGACAGGGTGCATTCGGCCTCGCCCCCTGCGTCACGCGCAGCGAAAGTCCCGGATATCCGCACTGGAACCGACATCCCGAACGCATCGACCACCCGCTCTTCGTCGCCCTGGCTCGTGTCCATTTCCAGTTCGAGGCCCCAGCGCGCCAGGATCGGAGACAGCAGCGCGACATCATGGGGGCGACGCGGATCGCCCAGCCGGTATTCGGAATGGCGCGTCAGCATGGGGTCGGCGAACACGATCACCCGCCCCCCATTTCGGACCCAGTCGTCGAGCGCGACATTCTCTTCCGGCGACAAAGCACGCGGCTGGGCCAGGATCAGGCGATCCAGCGGCGCGAGCGTTTCGGGCGTCAGTACATCGAGCGGCTCGAGCGCATAATCGCGCTCCAGGACGGTACGCACCCAGTTCGCACCCTGATCCTGGTTCAGCAGATCGGAAAACTCGACCGCCTCGTTCCAGTAGATCGGCAGAGTCGACATAAGGCCCAGGCGAGGCTGCGCCATCTGCTCGCCAATCTGCTCCACTGCCGGATCGGCATCGACGCTGGCGGAACACGCCGTGCACGCCAGCAGCACCGCAGCGAGAGCGAGGGCTACCCCGTGCGGTCGCGAGACGCTATTGCGGCGCAAGATCGTCGCTTCCGCCCCGTTCCGGCAGGATCGGCGCTTCGCCATCGGGGGCCGGTTGCGGCGTCGGGCTGGCTGGCAGATCGGGCACGACGCCCGCATCGACCAGCGGATCGGATCGGGTCGGCGTGGCGGCGGGCTGGTTGGTGGACGCTGCCTCGGGGACCGCGGTCCGCTCGGTTTCGGCGGCGCGGCTTTCGATGAGATCGACCAGCCCGATCAGCAACAGCGTTCCGGCAAGCCCGGCAAGGCCCACCTGGAGCCTTTGCGCCGTCTGCCCGCGCGTCCCGCCGAGCGGTACGCTGGCCGAAGCGGCCGAGAAACCGGCGGCCGAGGGATCGGACACGCTATCGGCAGGGCGGGCTTTGCGCCGGGGGTCGAACAAGCGAGCCATCGGGCCAGTTAAGATGCGAGGCGCCATCGGGTCAATCGCCTTGACGCCAAGGATCGCCCAGAAGGGTCAGGCCGCCCCTTCCAGCCAGTCGAACACCGGCAGGTCCTTGGAACGCAGCCAATCGGCGTTGTAGAGCGTCGAGAGGTAGCGGAAACCCGTATCGCACAGGATCGTCGCGACGCGCGGATCCTCGTGACCCTGCGCTTTCAACTGGCGGCCCAGCGCCACCGCGCCCGCCACGTTGATGCCGCTCGACAGGCCGAGGCAAAGCCCCTCTTCGCGCAGCAGGCGGCGGACCCATTCGAGGCCTTCCTCGTCCGAAATGCGGAACTGGGTGTCGATCGGCGCGCCTTCGAGATTGCCGGTTATGCGCCCCTGCCCGATCCCTTCCGCGACCGAGGAGCCTTCCGATTTCAACTCGCCATGCGCGTAGTAATCATAGAGCGCGGCACCATGCGGATCGGTCAGCGCGATCGCCACGGTCTCGTCAAACTGCTTGAGGCCCATGCCGACGCCCGCGATCGTGCCGCCCGTGCCCGCAGCGCAGGTGAAGCCGTCGATCCGGCCCTCCATCTGCTCCCACAATTCCTTCGCCGTGCCCTCGATATGGGCTTTGCGGTTGGCGGTGTTGTCGAACTGGTTAGCCCAGATCGCGCCTTCGGTTTCTTCCGCGAGACGGCGGCTAGTGTGAACGAAATGGTTGGCGTCGGAATATTTCGTCGGGGGTACGGTGACCAGCTCCGCGCCCAGAGCGCGCAGCGTGTCCATCTTCTCCTTCGACTGGTTGTCCGGCATGACGATGATCGTGCGATAGCCGAGCGCATTGGCGACCAGCGCGATGCCGATCCCGGTATTGCCCGCCGTGCCTTCAACCACAGTTCCACCCGGCTTTAACTCGCCGCGCGCCTCGGCATCGCGGACGATATAGAGCGCGGCGCGATCCTTCACGCTCGCGCCCGGATTGGCGAATTCGCATTTGCCGAAAATGTCGCAACCGGCAGCCTCGCTCGGCCCGGCGAGGCGGACGAGCGGCGTGTTGCCGATGAGGTCGAGCGTATCGGCGCGCGTATGGGCGCTCAGGGGAATGGCAGTCATACCGAAGACGTAGGCACTCGCTCCGGCGGTCGCAAACTAGATGCGCTTGCAGGCCGCAAAGCGATCCGCAATCAGTCTTCCGCCGCGATCGTCACCTTGAGACCGTCGAGATCGCCGGTGAAGGGGATCTGGCAGCCGAGGCGCGAATTGGCGTCGCGATGATCGGAGGATTCGAGCAGATCGTCCTCGTCCTCGCTCATCGCGGGCAGCTTGTCCTGGAAAGCCGGGTCGACATGGACGTGGCAGGTCGCGCACGAACAGCAGCCGCCGCACAGTGCCAGCAATTCGTCGAAGCCGTTGTCGCGGATCGCTTCCATCACGGTGAGCCCGTCCGCGACGTCGATCTCGGATGTTTCGCCTTCGCGGGTGGTTACGATCAGCTTGGGCATTGTCGCGGCCTCCTTCCTGTGGTTTGCCAGTCGCCGCGCTGCTAGGGCGCGAGCCGACATTTGGCAAGGAGCGGTAGCACGCTGGCATGGGACTGACCGCGAAGCAGTTGAAGGACGGGATCGACGCAACCGCCGCGCAGGAGCCGCGCGTGGCCGCTGCGCTCGCCAGAGCGGGCTATCCCGAACCGCGCCTGCGCGACACGGGCTACAAGACCCTGCTGCGCACCATCGTCGGCCAGCAGGTCTCGGTCGCCGCGGCGGCATCGGTGTGGACTAGGCTGGAAGCCGAACTGGGTGAGGATTTCACCCCCGCCTGCCTGCTCGAACGCGATTTCGACACGTTGCGGGCCTGCGGCCTGTCCCGCCAGAAACAGGGCTATGCCCGCTCGCTGTGCGAACTGGTCGCGGGAGGGGAGCTCGATTTCGAGAGCCTGCCCGCCGATGACGAGGCGGCCATCGCGGAGCTGACCAGGATCAAGGGGATCGGGCGCTGGTCGGCGGAAATCTATCTGCTGTTTGCCGAAGGGCGCCCCGATATCTGGCCGGCGGGCGATCTCGCCGTGCAGGTGGGCTTGGGCAAGCTGCTCGACCTCGCCGAACGGCCCAGCGAGAAAGAGACCCGCGCGCTGGCCGAGCACTGGCGCCCGCATCGCGGGGCGATGGCCATCTTCACCTGGCATATCTACAATAATCCGGCGCTATAGGCCGAAAACGGGAGAGACACGACATGGCGGACCGCAAGGCCATCTTCATCAGCGGCGGGGGCTCCGGCATCGGCCGCGCGATCGCGATCCGCTTCGGGCGCGAGGGCTGGTTCGTCGGCCTCGGCGATATCGACGCGCATGGCATGGCCGTGACCGAGGATTTCCTCCCCGGCGGTTATTCCTACACCCACAAGCTCGATGTCCGCGACCGCGCGGCGTGGGACGATGCGCTGAACGGCTTCGCCATGGCGGCGGGCGGAAGGATCGACGTGGTCGTGAACAATGCGGGCATACCGCTCGGCGGCGCGCTGATGGAGAATGCGACCGACGAGATCGAGCGCTGCCTCGACATCAATCTCAAGGGCGTATTGTTCGGGGCGCAGGCGGCCTATCCGCATCTGAAGAAGACGGCGCCGGGTTCCTGCCTGCTCAATACCGCCAGCGCGGCGGGCATTTACGGGACGCCGGGTGCCAGCGTCTATTCCGCGACGAAATTCGGCGTGCGCGGCATCACCGAAAGCCTCGACGGGGAATGGGCGGCGGACGGGATCGCGGTCCGCTCGCTCTGCCCCAGCTTCATCGACACCCCCCTGCTCGACAAGAATCCCAATGCCGGGTCCAATCAGGACATCCGCCAACGCGTGACCGATGCCGGACTGGAAATCACGCCGGTCGAGGATGTGGCCGAAGCGGCATGGGCGGCAGTGCATGGCGACCGATTGCACACGCTGGTCGGCAAGACCGCCAAAAGGCTCGGCTTCGCCAGCCGCTGGCTGCCGGGCAAACTGCGCAAGCAGACCCGTGCGAGCGCCAGAGCCTTGGGCTAAGCTTTCAGCTAGGCGTTAGAGCAAGCTTCCGATCGCCTTCGCCATCTTCATGTCCTTCAGGGACAATCCGCCCGCGTCATGCGTGGTCAGCGTGACGTCCACCTTGTTGTAGACGTTGAACCATTCGGGATGGTGGTCGCGCTTCTCCGCGATCAGGGCGACACGCGCCATGAAGGCGAAGGCTTCGGAGAAATCGGCGAATTCGAAGCTGCGCTCGATCGCCTTGCCTTCGCGCGCCAGCGACCATTCGGGCAAAGCGCGCATCCAGCTGTCGCGTTCTTCCTGGTTCAATTCCTCGACCGGCATGATCTGCTCCTGCGCTTGTGGGGTGCCCGCCTTTTGCCTATCGCTGCCCCCCATGCAAGGGGCGGGTCTCACGGCGCGGGAGCTTTATTGCCGCAGGGGCGACCGGCCGCTGTTCGGCGCACTCGATCTCGCTCTGAAACCCGGCGAGGCGCTGCATCTGGTGGGGCCGAACGGGATCGGAAAATCGAGCCTGATCGAAATCCTCGCCGGACTGAGGCGGCCGTCCGACTTTCTAGCAGCCGACAGCGAAAGGCCCGCGCGCGGTTCGGTCGGATGGTCCGGCACGATCGGCTTGCTCGACGGCAAGCTCGCGCTGGACGAGACCGTCACGCTTGAACGCGCGCTCGCGTTCTGGGCCGCGCTCGACGGATCGGCGGCATCGACGGCGGACCATGCGTGCACTCTGGGAATCGAACCGCTGATGGATGTCCCGGTCCGCTATCTTTCGACCGGGCAGCGCAAACGTGCGGGCATCGCCCGCCTGCTCGGCCAGAACGCCGACCACTGGTTGCTGGACGAGCCGCTGAACGGGCTCGACACGGAAAGCATCGGAGTGATCGAAACCCTCATCGCCGCGCGCAGAGCCGCAGGAGGCGTCGTGGTGGTCGCCTCCCACCAGCCGATCGCCATGCCGGGTGCCGTCACGCTCGATCTGAGGGACCACCCATGGTGATCGCCACGCTGCTGCGCCGCGATCTCGCCACGCTCCTACCCGGTGGGAGGCGCGGCGGCACGCTGCTGCCGCTGCTGTTCTTCCTCGCCGTGGCGATGCTCTATCCCTTCGCGGTCGGCCCCGAACCGCAGATGTTGGCGCGCAGCGGGGGCGGCGTCGTCTGGATCGCGGCGCTGCTGGCGGCGATCCTTCCGCTGGAACGGCTGGTCGCGGGCGATCTGGAAGCGGGGGTGTTCGACCAATTAGCGCTGCGCGGGATCAGCGAGGAATGGGCCATGGCCAGTCGGCTGATCGCCCACTGGCTCGCCTTCGGCCCGCTGCTCCTGCTCGCCACCCTGCCCGCCGCCGCCCTGCTTGGCCTGCCAGGTGCGACCGTGAGAACCCTTCTGCTCGGCCTGCTCGCTGGGACCCCCGGCCTCGCCGCGATCGGTCTCGCCATCGCGGCGCTGACCGCGGCCCTGCGCGGCGGCGCGGCGCTCGCCGGACTGATGGTGATCCCGCTGGCGATCCCGATCCTGATCTTCGGCGCGGGTGCACTCTCGCGCCCCGACAGCGCGGGCCTCGCTCTGACAGGCGCGATCAGCCTGGGTCTGTGCGCGGTGACACCCTTCGTCGCCGGGGCGGCAGTCAGAGCAGCCCGCGACGGGTGACCGTTCAATAAGGCGGCTTGTCGAGGCCCTTGGGGCTGCCGGTGAAGATCTCGTTCCCGGTCTCGGTGATGCCGATCGAATGCTCGAACTGGGCGCTCAGCGATTTGTCGCGGGTCACGGCGGTCCAGCCGTCGTTCAACACCTTGGCGTGCGGGCGGCCGCCATTGATCATCGGTTCGATGGTGAAGAACATGCCCGGCTTCAGAACCGGACCCGTCCCCGCCTTCGCCGCATGGATCACCTCAGGCGCATCGTGGAACAGGCGGCCGAGGCCGTGGCCGCAGAATTCGCGCACCACGCCATAGCGATACTGGCGGGCATGGGCTTCGATCGCGGCGCCGATATCGCCGACCCGCGCGCCGGGCTGTGCCGCCTCGATGCCCAGCATCAGGCATTCATAGGTCACTTCGACCAGGCGCTTCGCCTTCAGCGACGGTTCGCCTGCGAAGAACATCCGACTGGTATCCCCGTGCCACCCGTCGAGCAGCGGGGTCACGTCGATATTGAGGATGTCCCCGTCCTTGAGCGGCTTTTCGCCCGGAATGCCGTGGCACACGACGTGGTTGATCGAGATGCAGCTGCTGTGGGTATAACCGCGATAGCCGAGCGTGGCGGGCACCGCGCCGCCATCGAGCATCAATTCGCGGATCCTGTCGTCGATCGCCGCGGTCGTCACCCCCGGTTCGACCATCGGGGCCACTTCGTCGAGAATCTGCGCCGCCAGCCGCCCGGCCTTGCGCATCCCTTCGAAGCCCTCCTCGCCATGCAGCTTGATGGTGCCGTCGCGATAGACGGTCTCTCTGCCGTCGATTTGCTGGTATTCGGTCATGGCGCGCGATGTAGCGATCAATCCGCCGAATTGCGAGGCTGCTTCTGCGGGGCCCTACTGAACGCCGCGACGTAATCGGGCTTGACCGCGTCGATCACCGCCGAATCGACCGGGAAGGTGAACTCGTAAGACCCCTCGGCATAAGGCCCGGCGACATAGGGGCCGATCAGAATGCCGATGCGATCGAAGGTCTCCCGATTGCCCGATCCCAGCAACACCGTCACCTCGCGCGGTTCGGGACAGGTGCTGAACCCGTCGGTCGATGCGGGGTCCACCGGCTCCCCGCGCCGCTCGGCCCGCTCGGCGTCGAGAGCATCGCAGAATTCGCCCCACAGCGCCGTCTTGAACGCGGACGGGCTGCGGAACAGGTCGAGCGGCGCGCGCGCCTTGTCTGCCTTCCGGTCCCACACCAGACTGTCATACCCGTAATTGGGATGAGCGCCGCCGGTATAGGAATAGATCAGCGCCGAGAGGCTCAGCCAGTCGGTAATATCGGCGACCGTCTTCCACTCCTTTTCCGCGCTGTGGGTGCGGAATTCCCACCCGTCGCCGCGTGCCGCCGCCTGATCTTCCGCCGCCATAGCCTGCGCTTCGTCGAGCGCGGACTGCGCCTCGCGCTCGAACCGCGCGGCCAGTGCGGGAATGGCGTTCGCCGCCGCAGGCCAGGTGTGGCTGAATTCGATCCGCTCGTTCTCCAGCTTTAGAGCACCGGGTTCCGCATCGACGGTTCGCGGCGTCTCATCGGTATCGCGCGCGGACTCGGTTTTCACGCCGACCTTGGCTTCGTATTCCTGCGCTTCGCTACAGGCGCTGACGGCCACCACGCTCGACAGCAGGACCGGAATCAGGAACAGGCGCATCGGGGTTGGGTTTCCTGTGCGAGCATTGACGTGAGGGATTGAGAATATGAGCGGCAGTATGAACGCGGGCGAAGCATTGATCCAGCCCGATCGCGGACAGGATGCGGTTACGATCCACCTGACCGACAAGACCGGCTTCGAAAGTTTTGCAAAGGGACTGAAGGCCAGCCAGCGCGCCGCGCTCGCAGCGCAGAAATTCGACGGGAGCGGATATCAGACCGCGATCGTGCCCGATGGGGACAGCTGGTTCGCCGTGGGCGGTGTCGCCGATCCCCAGAGCCTGTCGAGCTGGTGCCTCGCAAAGCTCGCCGAAGTGCTTCCGGCGGGGACCTATCGCCTTTCGAAGGATGCTTCGGGCGGCGACCCCGGCCCGGCCCTGCATGGCTGGCAGACCGCGCAATATGTCTTCGATCGCTACAAGAAGCCCGAAAAACCAGTCGGCCCCCGCGTTCTGCTGACCGACAAGCCCGCCCGTATCGACGCCGCGCGCAGGGAGGCCGAGGCGGTCTGCCTCGTCCGCGATCTCGTCAACACGCCTGCCGAGGACATGGGGCCCGAGGCGCTCGAAGCGCAGGTCGAGGCGCTGGCGAAGAAGCATGGCGCCGCGCTCGAGACGGTGCGCGGCGACGCGCTCGAAACCGGTTACCCGATGGTCCACGCGGTCGGGCGCGCGGCGGCGCGCCGCCATGCCCCGCGCCTGATGCACCTCAGCTGGGGCAAGGATGGCGATCCTGTGCTCGCCGTGGTCGGCAAGGGCGTCTGCTTCGATTCGGGCGGGCTCGACATCAAGGGCGCGTCGGGCATGATGCTGATGAAGAAGGACATGGGCGGCGCGGCCCATGCGATCGCGCTTGCCGGGCTGGTCATGGAGGCGGGCCTCAAGGTGCGGCTGCACCTGCTTGTTCCCGCAGTCGAAAACGCGATCTCGGGCGAGAGCTTCCGGCCCGGCGATATCCTCAAATCGCGCAAGGGCCTGACGGTCGAGATCGGCAATACCGATGCCGAAGGCCGCCTTATCCTCGGCGATGCGCTAACTCGGGCGAGCGAGGAGAAGCCCGACCTGATCCTCGATTTCGCCACGCTGACCGGCGCGGCGCGCGTGGCGCTCGGCCCCGAGCTTCCCGCGCTGATGGCGCGCAAGGACGCGACCGCCGATGCGCTGATCGCGGCGGGCAAGGCGCATGACGACGAACCGTGGCGCCTGCCCCTTCCCGACGCCTATCGCGAATATCTCGCATCCGACATTGCGGATACGAACAATGCCGCCAGCAACGGTTTTGCCGGGGCGAGCGTGGCGGGCCTGTTCCTCGACAAATTCGTCGGCGAAGGCGTGGATTGGGCGCATTTCGACACCTATGCATGGCGCCCGCAGGCCAAGCCGGGGCGGCCCAAGGGCGGCGATGCCTATGGGTTGCGCGCGGCATGGCACATGCTGAAGGACCGCTATTCGGAATAAGCCCCAACTTCGACCGGACCGGTCCCGGATCTGACCCGATCCGGGACCCGTGGCATTGCAGCCACGCTCGATCCCGCGCCCGAACTTGCGAGCCGCGCCGCTCCCGGCTAAGCGCGCGGGATTCACCCTTTCGACGAGAACGAACGCCCATCCCGTGAGCAGGCCCGCAGACTATACGCTTCCCACGACAACGGTCGGCCTGACCGGTCCGGTGCGCAAGCCCGCACCCGGGACCCTGCCCCTGCGCGGCGATCTGGCGCATATCGCACTGGCCGGTCAGTATCTCGCCACGCAATATGTCATCCCCCTGTGCCGCGAAGTCGGCCCCGATGGTGCGCATCTGCGGCTCGCCATGCGTGACGATGCGGAGATGGGGGCCGAGATTACCGCCGGGACCACCGTCGAACTGCTCGATTGCGCGGGCGACTGGGCCTGGATCGCCTGCGGTCCCGAAGGGCCGAGCGGCTATGTCCGGTTGAGCGCCCTCGTTCCTTCGGAATAGCGCATGGCGACCCGGATCTTCATCGACGGCGCTGCCGGGACCACCGGCCTAGAAATCCTCGACCGGCTGGAGGGGCGCGCCGAATTCGACCTGATCCTTCTCGACGACGAGCGCCGCAAGAGCATCGAAGCGCGGCGCGAGGCGCTGAACGAGGCGGATATCGCCATCCTGTGCCTGCCCGACGATGCGGCGCGCGATGCCGTCGATCTGCTCGATCTGGCCAGCGGCACACGCATCATCGACGCATCGAGCGCGCATCGCACCACCGAAGGCTGGTGCTATGGTTTTCCCGAACTCGTCGGATGCGAACGCGTGGCCGATGCGCGCCGGGTCAGCAATCCGGGCTGCTACCCGACCGGATTTCTCGGCCTCGTCGCGCCGCTGGTGCGCGAAGGCCTGCTACCGGCGGACTGGCCCTTCACCGTCAACGCCGTCAGCGGCTATTCGGGCGGCGGCAAGGCGCTGATCGCGGAATTCGAAAAGGACGGTGCGCCGGGTTTCCGCGCCTATGGCTACGACCTTCGCCACAAGCACCTGCCCGAAATGCAGATGCGCGCCGGGCTGGAGCATCCGGTCCTCTTCGCCCCTTCGGTCGTGCCCGTCTATCGCGGCATGATCGTCGAAGTGCCGCTGCATCTCGGCGCCATGGCGGGCGAACCCCATTCCGACAGCCTGCGATCGGGCCTCGCCGAATTCTACGCCGGATCGCCTGTCGTTTCGGTCCTAGAGAGCGAGAACCCGCGCGAACTCGTGCTCGATCGCGACGCCGCGCCGTGGGACGGGATGGAGTTGTTCGTCTTCGGCAATGACGGCGGTTGGAATGCGCGCCTCGTCGCGCGGCTCGACAATCTCGGCAAGGGCGCAAGCGGCGCGGCGATCCAGAACCTCAACCTGATGTGCGGCCTGCCGGAAACCACGGGCCTCTCGCTCTGATCCTGCCTGTTTTTCGGGCAGCGATCGCCCGGTGTTTGGGCAGCGCGGTGGGAGGGTGAACGTGCAAAGCAGTCACCCGATTTCAAGCCCGGCCTGCCCGACTATCCAAAAGATACCGGAATGCGCCCTTTTCCGCGCGCTTTCGATCCTCTACGCTGCGCGCGAACGGTTCGAAACGGTCTGGCACGATTCTTGGTAACCGATCCGTAAGGATCGCCCGGATCGGCGAACCACGCAGCGTCGACACGCCGAACAGGTTGGGGGAATTCCCGGTTTCATGAAGAAGATCGAAGCGATCATCAAACCCTTCAAACTGGACGAGGTGAAGGAGGCGCTGCACGAAATCGGCGTGTCCGGCATCACCGTGACCGAAGCGAAGGGGTTCGGCCGCCAGAAGGGCCACACCGAACTCTATCGCGGCGCCGAATATGTCGTCGATTTCCTCCCCAAGGTGAAACTGGAAGTCGTGGTGAGCGACGACATCGCCGAACGCACCGTGGAAGCGATCGCCGCCGCCGCCCAGACCGGGCGGATCGGGGACGGGAAGATCTTCGTCTCTGCACTCGAAAGCGCGCTGCGCATCCGCACCGGCGAGCGCGACGACGACGCGATCTAGCCCTCAATCCAATATTCCCGCCAACACATCCCGCCCTTTGGCGGAACTCGAAACCAGCAAGGAAACTGATCACATGAGCAATGCAAGCAAGGTCCTCAAGCGCATCGAAGACGAAGGCATCGAATGGGTCGATCTTCGCTTCACCGATCCCAAGGGCAAGTGGCAGCACCTGACCATGGTCGCCAAGACGCTCGACGAGGACCAGCTCGAAGACGGCCTGATGTTCGACGGCTCCTCGATCGCGGGCTGGAAGGTCATCAATGAAAGCGACATGATCCTGAAGCCCGATCTGGAGCGGGTCTATGTCGATCCCTTCAGCGCCGAGCCGATGCTGATCGTGTTCTGCGACATCGTCGAACCGTCGACCGGCGAATGGTATGCCCGCGATCCGCGCACCACCGCCAAGCGCGCCGAGGCCTTCCTCCAGTCGACCGGCGTGGGCGACACCGTCTATGTCGGCCCCGAAGCCGAATTCTTCATGTTCGACGATGTCCGGTTCGAGGACGGCTATGCCGGATCGGGCTACCGGATCGACGATATCGAACTGCCGACCAATACGGGCCGCGAATACGAGGCGGGCAACATGGCCCACCGTCCGCGCGCCAAGGGCGGCTATTTCCCCGTCGCCCCGGTGGACAGCGCGGTCGACATCCGCGGCGAGATGGTCTCGACCATGCTCGAAATGGGCCTGCCCTGCGACAAGCACCACCACGAAGTCGCCGCCGCGCAGCACGAATTGGGCCTGACCTATTCGACCCTGGTCGAAACCGCCGACAACATGCAAATCTACAAGTATGTCGTGCACCAGGTCGCCCATGCCTATGGCAAGACGGCCACTTTCATGCCCAAGCCGATCAAGGACGATAACGGGTCGGGTATGCACACCCACTTCTCGATCTGGGACGGCGGCAAGCCGACCTTCGCGGGCAATGGCTATGCCGGCCTGTCGGACAATTGCCTCTATTTCATCGGTGGCGTCATCAAGCACGCCAAGGCGCTGAACGCCTTCACCAACCCGACCACCAACAGCTACAAGCGGCTGGTGCCGGGCTTCGAAGCGCCGGTCCTGCTCGCCTATTCGGCGCGCAACCGTTCGGCCTCGTGCCGCATCCCCTACGGTGCGGGCGAAAAGGCGAAGCGCGTGGAATTCCGCTTCCCCGATGCGATGGCCAACCCCTACCTCGCCTATGCCGCGCTGCTGATGGCGGGCCTCGACGGGATCACCAACAAGATCCATCCGGGCGAGGCGATGGACAAGAACCTCTACGACCTGCCGCCCGCCGAACTGGCCGATGTTCCGACCGTCTGCGGCTCCCTGCGCGAGGCGCTGGAGAACCTGGAGGCCGACCACGACTTCCTGCTGAAGGGCGACGTCTTCACCAAGGACCAGATCGACGCCTATATCGAACTCAAATGGGACGAAGTGCTGCGGGTCGAGACCACGCCCTGCGCGGCCGAGTTCGATATGTACTATTCCGCTTAACCTTTAGCGGTTAAAGGCCAGCCTTCACCGAGCGGGGCGTCCGGAGCAATCCGGGCGCCCCATTTCTTTTTGGCTCTCGGCTGGCGCGGCGCGACAGAAAATCATGCTTTAATTGCAATGTTCGATCAAATCCGTCATTCTTTCGTTTCGGGGGTCGTTTTCCGGGCTTTGGCTCAGGCTTTGCTCATTCATTGAATCGCTCCCCATCCGTGTGGTTATTTGGGGTGAAACAATGTCACGAATTTTCCGTCCACTTTTCGCAATGACGAGCATGGCAGCAGCGTGCGCGCTCGCGGTCCCGGCTCATGCTAACTGGCGGGTGGCAGAAACCGATCATTTCATTCTCTACTCCGAAGCGCCTGAGGACGAAGTCGTTGAGACGGTCACCCGGATGGAAACGTTCGACACGCTCGTGCGCGCCCTCACCAACAACACCCGTCCGGCCAGCCCGATAAAAGTCACGATGTTCGAAGTCGCCGACGTCGACGCGGTCAATGCCACATTCCCTTATCCCAGCAGCGGAGTAGGCGGATATTACAACAGTACGGAAGATGGGCCGTTTTTGGTCACGTTCCGAAATGTCATGCGCACTGGGCGGAGAAGCGCGCGCAAGGCTGCGCGCAAGTCATACGATTGGGGCCCAGAAGTACGGCAACATGAATATCTGCATCATTACATGTATCAGTATTTCAACGCCAACTATCCTAGCTGGTATTCAGAAGGTTTCGCTGAATACTACGGCACGATGGCTTTCCCCGAGGAAAACGTTGTCGAGATTGGTCATGCACCCTATTTCCGTGTCGATACCATCCGTGAGAACGCATGGCTTCCCGTCCGCAAACTGCTGACGGCTAAATCCTATGCCGATGTCGGCCAAGATATCGGGCAGCTTTATGCCGAAGGATGGCTGTTGACCCATCTGGGTGCGCAAAACAAGGAACGCGGCGCGCAGTTGCAGCAGTACCTCGCCGCAGTAGCGGCTGGAACGCCGTACGAAGAAGCCGCGACCAATGCCTTCGGGGATCTTGACGTCTTGGACGCCGAACTGCGTAAGCATCGCCAAAATATCAATGCGATGCGGCTTTCCCTCAAGCCCATGAACCTCGGAACGATACCGGTTCGCGAGCTGACGGATATGGAAAGTCGCCTCATGCGATATCAGATCAGGCTCTATTCCGGCTACGAGAAGAGCGCGCTTCCTCAAATCGTCGGCGCCGTGCGGGAGATTCGAGCGGAAGCACCGGATAATGTGATGGGCCTCGAGATTCAGGCACAACTGGAAAATCTCGCGAATATGCCGGAACAAGCGGCCCAGACGACCGAGCATCTTTTGCGAATTGATCCGACCAACATCGTTGGCCTGACGGAGCGAGGCAAGGCTTTGACCGGCCAGCTTTCTCAGAGTTCGGACGACGCCGCCTGGTCCGAGGCACGCAAACCGTTCCAGGCTGCGATAGCCGCATCGAACATCGCGATCGCTCCGAGAGTAGCGTTTTTCGAAAGCTTCCTGGCGCAGGGTCAGAGCCCATCGGTGGAAGCGCAAAATCGTATGGTCGAAGCGTTCCAGCTTTTGCCGCAGAACGACGAAATCCGGTATCTCCTGGCCCGGGATTTCGAACAGCGCGGCCTGATCGACGATGCCATCGCAATCATCGAGCCGGCAGCATTCGGCGCTTTCGACGGGGATGCTCGCGAAAAACGGCGTCGCGGCAAGGCCATGGAACGATATGCCGAGCGGTATACGAATATCGAGAATTACGAAACGCCTCGCGACATGCTCGACCGGCTCGAAGCTAAGAAAGACGGTCGCTACGATCCTGAAACAAATACGTTCACACCGAAAAACCCGGAAGACAGCGAATAGGAATTTACGCCAGAGACACACCTACGTGTCTCTGGCGTGCCGTTTCTCGTCCGGCGGTTAGTCGCTCCCGCATCGGGATTCCTCTCCCCGGCGGTCCGCCAATCAAACCATTTTCCTACAGCGCCTTCGCGCGCCTATTTGCCTCGCCTCGCTCGATCCGACGCTGGAGGCTCCGATGATTCGCAAACCCCTGTTCGACCTGTTGCGCCGCCTCATCGGGCGGCCTTTCCGGCAGATGGAGGTCGAGATGATCGATGCGGCTCTCGATGCGTTGCAGGGGACGGAACGGAGCACGCATTCGATCGGACCAGAGGGGATTGCTCTCATCAAGCGCTTCGAAGGGTGCGCGCGGGTGCGGTCAGACGGGCTGGTCGCGGCCTATCCCGACCCCGGCACTGGCGGCGCGCCATGGACGATCGGCTGGGGCGCCACGGGACCGGGGATCGGGCCTGAAACGGTGTGGACGCAGGAAGAGTGCGACGAGCGCCTCGTCCGCGATCTCGCACGCTACGCCGCCGAGGTCGCCGCCGCGATCGGTGACAGCCCGACGTCGCAGTGCCAGTTCGATGCGCTTGTCAGCTTCCATTACAACACCGGCGCGATCGCGCGGGCCAGCCTCACCCGCCTCCACATGGCAGGCGATTACGGCGCAGCGGCGCGCGAATTCGGTCGTTGGAAACACGCCGGCGGCCGGGTCATGCGCGGCCTGGTCCGGCGCCGCGAGGCTGAAACGCGTCTCTATTCAGGCGCTTGATGAACGCCACCAATCTGCCTCGTTCATCAGTCTCCAGGTGTGGAACCAGCCCGATCGAATGCCGTTGTTCCTCCAATCAGGAGTTAACAAATGCGTATTTTTACCAGCAGCGTAGCGATCCTCGCTCTTGCCGCCACCGGGGCGATTGCTCAGGGAAATGGCAAGGGTAACGGCAACGGAAATCAGGGCAACGGCAAAGGCGGTCCGCCCGCCGCGGCTCAGGCAGGCCCGGCGATGAAGGGCAATTTCGGTAACGGAAACGGCAAGGCCGAGCGTGGCGGTCCTCCGGCGCAGACCGAGCGTGGCAACGGCAATGGCAACGGAAACGGGGCCAAGGCTAGCAACGGCAATCAGGGTAACGGCAACGCCCGGAACGATGTCCGTGGGAATGGCCAGCGCAATGCGATCGAGCGCGAGGTCCGACAGGTCGAGCGCGATCTTCGCGGCAATAACGGCAATGCGAACCGCAACAGTGCGAACGGACGCGACAACGCCAGAAACAATGGCCAATTCGTGGAGCGGACGGTCGATCGCTATGTCCAGCCGGCTGGCCGGTATGGCGGTTCCTTTGGATACACGCCCTCGGTCCTCGACGGGTGCCCTCCGGGTCTCGCGAAGAAAAACAATGGCTGCCAGCCCCCCGGCCTCGCGAAACAACGCGCGCCCTATGGTTCGTTCTATCAACCCTCGCTTTTCGGGCTGACGGGTTACGACCGCGGCGATTATTTCTACGATGATGGCTATCTGCTGCGGCGCAACGGCTCGGATATCGCGGGCTACATCCCGCTGCTCGGCGGTGCGCTTGCGATCGGGAACCAGTGGCCCAGCTCGTATGGGAGCGGCAGCCTGCCGGACTATTACGTCGACTATTACAATCTCGGCGGGCCGCAGAATTATCGCTATGCCGACGATGTGATCTACCGCGTCGATCCGACGACGAGTGCGATCCAGTCGATCGCGGCGCTGTTGACCGGCGATCAGTGGACCGTCGGCCAGCCGATGCCGCGCGGTTACGATGTCTATAACGTGCCCTACACCTATCGGGACCGTTATTACGACACGCCCGAGGCGAATTACCGCTATTCGGACGGGTATGTGTACCGGGTCGATCCGCAGACCCAGCTGGTGGCCGCCGCCATCGATCTGCTGACCTGAGCCGGAGTATCATCATGCTGAAGACACCCATGCGCGCTCTCGCGCTCGTCGCCCTTCCCGCCAGTCTCGCTCTGGCGGCCTGCAACGCCGATCCCAATGAGACCCCGGCCACGGCCCAGACCGACCGCGATACCGTCGCGCAGGCGGTGGCGACTGCCACCAATCTGTCGACCCTGTCGCGGGCGATCACCGACGCGCAGCTCGCCGAGGTGCTCGACGGGTCGGGCAGCTACACGATCTTCGCCCCCAATGACGACGCCTTCGCCGCGCTCGGCGAGAACGGTCAGCGCCTGCTCGAGGTCGAGCAGCGCCCGCTTCTCGTCGGTCTGCTGCGCGAACATATCGTGCCGGGGCACATCACGCCCGACGCCATCGGCAAGGCGATCGACGATGAGGGCGGTTCGGTCAGCATGACCACCATGGGCGGCGGATCGCTGACCTTTTCGCGCGAAGGCAATACCATAACCGTTTCGCGCGACGGCAATGGTGTGGCGCGCTTTGCCGGGGAACCGATCGAAGCCGATAACGGTGTCGTCATCCCGATCGACGCCGCGCTGGTCCCTCAGGGTGAGGCCTCCTCCTCATCGGAACCCGGTAATGAGAGCACCGCCGCTCAATAATCGCGGCTGATCTCGGCGACGACGCTTTCGCGACCGATGGTCGAAACCGAAGCGAGCAGCGCAAGCCAGCTCGTGATGCGGAATTCGACTTCGGTCGCGGAATAGCCACGTCCGTCGGTGATGATCTCGACATAGAAGCGACGCCCGAAATTCTTGCCCAGCGCGATACCCGTGCCGCGATCGAGCGCAGGGTCGGCGCTGACGATGCGCAACCGGTCGAGCCCGATGGCGCTTCTCAGCTGGTTGATCGGGTCCATCCCGCCCCCGCCCCTCAGGGACGCGACCGCCGCACCAAGTTGGAGCGCGTCGGTCGCCGAGAGATTGGTGATCGAGCCGCCGAACAGAAGGCGGGCGAGGATTTCCTCTTCGGGCAGAGCGGGGTTGGAGCTGAAGGTGATCTCGGGTTCTTCCGAGCTTCCGGTCACGCGCACCTCGACCTCGATCCCGTCGCGTTCGCTCTCGGCACGAATGTCGAGGCTCGGGTCGATCGGACGGGTCACGTCGAATTCGATCGCCCCGCGTGACAGTTCGAAGCGCGTGCCCGCAAAGGTGTAATCGCCGCGCACGACCCGCGCTTCGCCGCCGATGCGCGGATCGTCGGTGGTGCCGCGGATACGGATATCGGCGCCCCATTCGCTGTCGAGCCCCATGCCTTCGACATCGATCCGGTTGGTGCCGCGCGCATCGATGAGATAGCGCCAGGGCCGTCCCGGCGCCACGCGCTGTCCGATATCGGCGGGGCGGTTGATCTCACGTGTCGCGATGCGAGGGAGGCGCACGTCTTCCGCCGCCGTGGCGAGACGCCAGCTGGCGCGATTGATCCGTACCCTGCCCGCGATCGTCCCCCCGAACCCGTCCGACACGATCCGCAAGGGGCCGGTCACCGTTGCCTCGATCCCGTTCGCGGCGAGCAGCTTCGCATTCGTGGCGGCCGCTTTCAGATCGAGCTTGGGGCCACGCGCTTCGAGGAAACGGCCCTGCACCCGCTCGCCCAGCCCTTCGAGATCGACGGTTCCGC
>Ga0114912_1000427_pt1 | contig 21834 bp, 17 predicted proteins | sample MalvirDeepMed_51_FD_89713 | JGI IMG/M metagenome (GOLD analysis project Ga0114912, IMG submission 89713) | Marine viral communities from the Global Malaspina Expedition - Malaspina viral metaG DeepMed_51 | ecosystem: Environmental > Aquatic > Marine > Oceanic | place: Mediterranean Sea...
ACATGGCCCTTCTGAAGCACATAGCTTTCTGTGCCGTCGACCGTATTGCGATAGGTGATGAGGCGCCACTGGCCGCCATAATCGGATGTGAAGCTGCGCTCGCCCGTCCGCTCGACCAGATGGTCCTTGCGCATTCGGTATTCGATGAGGTCGCGGATGGTGCCGATCTTCAAACCGTGCCGCCGCGCGAAGGATACGAGATCGTCGAGCCGGGCCATCGTCCCGTCCTCGTTCATGATCTCGCAGATCACGCCCGAGGGATTGAGCCCCGCAAGGCGGGAGATGTCGACCGCCGCTTCGGTATGGCCGGCGCGCACCAGCACGCCGCCATCGCGCGCGGTAAGGGGGAAGACGTGGCCGGGCGTGACGATGTCCTCCGGCCCCTTGCTGGCATCGATGGCGACCGACACCGTGCGCGCACGATCGGCGGCGCTGATTCCGGTGGTGACCCCGTCCTTCGCCTCGATCGAAGTGGTGAAGGCGGTCTGCATACTTTCGCGATTGTCGCGCGCCATGGGCTCGAGCCCCAAAGCGTCGACCCGCTTGCGGTCGAGCGCGAGGCAGATCAGCCCGCGGCCGTGAGTCGCCATGAAATTGATCGCGACCGGCGTCGCCATCTGGGCGGGAATAATGAGATCGCCCTCATTCTCCCGATCCTCGTCATCGACAAGGATATACATGCGCCCGTTGCGCGCTTCCTCGATAATCTCCTCGGCACTGACGAGGACCGGCGTCTCGTCATTGTCGGACAGGAAGGCGGCAAGCTTTCGCAAGGTTTCGGAGGTCGGATTCCAGCCCTCCTCGGTGCAATCGCGAAGCGTGTTCGCATGAAGCCCCGCCGCCCGCGCGAGGCCGGCCTTGCTCATGCCGCCATCCTGCACGAGGCGGCGGACCTGGGAGATAATGTCGCTCATACGAGCGTTAGATCACATCATGATGTGATTGTAAACCTGGCGAGTCACATACCGATGTGCCGCGGGCGTTCGAGCGCGATAAACCCTTGCGCACTGCTCGGTTGAACGATCGGAAAACTGGAGGAAGGTGGTGGACGCACTTGGGCTCGAACCAAGGACCCGCTGATTAAGAGCGGCGTTTTGTACACTTTTCGTTCTTTATAAATGCTACGCTATACCGCGCTCAAAGACTTGAAACGGTTGGAGTTTTTCCGCCGTGGATTAGTCTAACCTACGCCACGACTTTCCGACATCTGATTACGTGGCGATTACGTGGGAAGAGCGTCTGACCATGCCAAACCAGTCCATAACCATTCGCACCGTCCAATCCATCAAGCCCGATCCGAAACGCGACGTCTACGTGTGGGACCGCCGACTTAAGGGCTTCGGTTTGAGAACCACGCCGACCGGCGCTCAGTCCTTTGTGTTTCAGTACCGGGTAAACGGAGGGCCCGCACGGAGGAAGACGATTGGCCCAGTCGGAAGCCCGTGGACTCCGATGTTGGCGAGAAAGGAAGCGGAGAGACTGCTTTTCCAGGTGTATCAGGGCATCGATCCGGTCGAAGCCCAACGCGAGGAGAAGCGTAAGAGAGAATCTCTCAATGTTCGTGCGTATTGTGAGAAGTTCACCGAACTCTACTTGAAGCAGAACTGGCGCGGGACGTGGAAGGCAGCAGACTGCACTCTCAGGAATGTAGTTATCCCTCGTTGGGGAACCCGACCCATCCATGAGATCACACGGGCCGATATCGTCAAGGTCATGGACGATTATTCGGATCGGCCTGCGCGGCGAAAGGAGATTCACTCTGTCCTGCGAAAGCTTTTCAACTGGGCAACCGACCGACAGGATATCGAGGTCTCCCCTCTCAACGGCATGAAGGCTCCAAAGGCAGTCCCAGCGCGGCGCAGAGTGCTCAATGATGAGGAACTCGTTGCGCTTTGGGCAGCAAGCCAAGAGGCAGGTTGGCCGTGGGGGCCTTTTGTACGGATGCTGATTCTGACGATGCAACGACGTCGGGAAGTGGCGGAGATGGACTGGTGCGAGGTTGATCTCACTGCTCGGCGCTGGACCTTGCCCGCAGCTAGGGCAAAGAATGACGAAGAACACATCATTCCTCTGTCGAATCTCGCTGTCGCCGAACTCGAACGCATCGGGCCAAGAAACAGCGGGCTCGTTTTTACGACAACGGGCACCACGCCGGTGTCAGGCTTCTTCAAGGGCAGGGTCGCGCTGAACAACAAAATGCTTGCCTACATGGCGGAGAGAAGAGCGCAGTCGGGCGGCGATCCCGATTCCGTCGAAATTCCAAACTGGCGATTGCACGATATTCGCAGAACCGGCGCGACCAACCTTCAGGCGCTTGGCGTTCCTGTAGAAGTAACGGAATCGGTTCTGAACCATATCAGCGGCACGCGAGCAGGAGTCGCAGGCATTTATAACCGCTACAAATATGATGCTGAAAAGCGCGCTGCGCTTGATGCCTGGGATGCGAAACTTACGAAGCTTCGGGAACGAGAGGGCGAAGCCCTTGGCGTTCCCGCGCCAGGATCACAGCAGCGATCCGCACAAACAACGGCTCATTTGCAACTCCGCGAAATCGCCGCGCCGTCAGGCGCATGCGACTCCAAACTGCTCCTGATGGTCACCCGAATGGGCCGGGACTACAGACCCCGTCCGCGCAGCGGATAGAGCAGGTCGCCCGAAGGGTAGCCCAAAATCTGCAAAAAACTGGACGGTGTTCTGGCGGGATCTGGGGCCGATTGCGGACTGTCTGGAACTGATACTTCGATACAAGCAGCGGTCGTTCTGTCGCGCAATGAATTCTAGTCGATCGCGATATCGCTATAAGTGCACAACCTCGGCGGTATCGATGAACTGACTGAAAAGATCTACCCATTCTCCGGCCTGACCTTGTCCGATGGCACTTCGGATGATCTTCATATCCGTGGAAATCACTAGCGCATAAACGTAGCCATCCCTCTCCTGGAAACGCTGGCATATACGCTTCGACATTTCCTGTTGCTCGCTCTTTCGATAGCTAAGCGCAGTGAGTTCCTCGAATTCCTCTTTACTCATTCGGACAGAGTATGGGAGCTCACTCTGAGGTGGGCCGAATGGCTTCATCTCCATAACCATACCTTTGAAATCGAGATCAAAATGACCTTCGGCATCCATCGGCACAATAGTCCGTATGTGCCCTACCGCTGTTCCTTTGTAACCAACGTAGGTCGACGGTTGCCCCATCTGCAATGAGCCATCAAACGTCCCAGCTGGGAACTGATGCACAAGGGCGGTCCAAACAAGCCGGCCTAATATGTCGACAACACTCTCGTGGGGCTCAGGCAGCGATGCTTCAATCTCTCGGAGAGTTTTTCCGTGCATCAAGCTATTGCGAGTCTTCTCAAGCAGATCAACCATTTGATCATCGCATTCCTTATCGATGCTCATGAGCAAAGCGCGGATGGCTTGCTTTGGGTAGGGCTTATGTGTCGGATGCGAATTGCACTTCTCACAATAAAGAGCTGACTGGCAATGCGGGCATTTGTCGTTCACCTTGGCACTTGGTTTTTGAAACTCTGCAATGATCTCAAGCGCGAACCAGAAATAGGTGTATTGATCATCCAGTACGGCGGCATTCACCCCTATCCTGTACCAACGAAGTGCGCGTTGAATACCTCGTGGGACCTGAAACTCGAAAAGGCGTTCGACAGTCCTTGCGTTCTCTTCGCTTAAGAACGGCTGAGGGTCTTCGTATTCGATCCTATCGCCCCACATGCGAACATCTCTCATCGCACCGTTGGGGGGCTCTGCATCCACTACCTGCCTTATTCGATGCTTCTGAAAACTAGACCCCGTCGTGAATGCCAGCATATCCAAACATGCTTTGAGATGCTCTTCTGCAACGTCAGTCGCGCTGTCCAATGAATCTGCCTCAAAATAGAGGTGGACGGAGAGCAAAAAGGGAACAGTGTATTCTGAACGTGGTATGTTCTTAATCCGAGCCGTAAACTCACCCTCGTGACCATTGAAGGTCAACACGCGATTATCAGCTACAACGGATACACTGGTAATTACTTCGAAATTCGCGGCGCAACGCATCGACCGATCCCAGATTAGAGCAAGAATTTGCTATTCTTAGCGGGTTCGGGTCGCGCAGTCGCCTAAGGGCCATATTTGTTCGGTGGATTGAGTCGACTAGACGGGTCTTGGGCTAGTGGATCACTAAGCGCGCAAACCTTCAATGAACTCCACAACACTGGAAGGTAGGCCAAGCCGGTTTGCAGCTGCGTAAGCCCGTTGCGGGTCGTAGTCGAAGTCAGTGATTGGAATGGCCTGCCTTCCCATTTCCTCTGTAAGGTCACCGAAACGCCTGATCCACAGAGTCTTTTCATCCTGGGAAAGCTCAAGCGGAGTGTTCTTAAGAAACATCAGCGACGTTACCAAAGTCACCTCGTCGAAACGATCTCGTAGGTCAGCTTTGCTCAGTTCAGCGAGGTAGGGGTTTCGCTTGTATTCGGTACGCCAACGCTCGTGGCGTGGTGCAGATTCGGGGATATGATCAATCGTGGCATAGTCCGGAGGCTTGTCACCAGCGTCAAAGTATTTGCCGTAACTCCATGCGCCCCAACGATGCTGAATGATCGATAGAACATCGGACTTCCATTGGCTTGTGTAGACCGATGGACCCTCAACTAGGGTGACCGGGAATGTCACTTTGCCCTCAATGACCGTCGCATGGCGCTCAGTGAAATAGACTATCCCATCAAGACCTGAAAAGCTTGGTTTGCCTCCACGCTTACTGCGTACTGCATGCCACAAGACGTAGGCGACTGTTTCCGGATCGTATATCTCATGGTCCTCGTTGACCAAGATCAAGACTCGAACTTGGCTACTGCGTGGAAAGGCCTTTGCATGCGCCTTCAATTGTCGATTGGCCTTCTTGAGTGGGTTCAGGATACCTCTTCCCACGCGCTCCAATATCTGTTTTCCAACTGTCTCTGGATCATCGGTGTTCTCGATGAATGATTGCATTGGAGCCGACCCCAGGAACATCGGCCAATCGGGCTTAGACCTTAGCTCCTCAAGAAGATTATCGAGCCGCTCACTCCCATCATCTTCTAGTGATTTGATCTCAATTGCCAAAAGGCCCCGGAGACAAACGTAGTCTGCCCGCCGCTCTTCTGAGCCTTGAATCTCGTCAAGTAGCACACCACCAAGACGCTCGACGATGAACTTCTCGATCCGTGGTGACAGTGGTTCGACAGGCCCAGTTCGCTCTAATCGCATTCCCTAGTTATGAGGGAAGTCTGAGCGCATTCAAGTCAACCTCTATTAGTCTTTCAACTTGAACTTGTTGTCTGCATTCAGGGTCACAGAGTTTCCTCGCCAATGTCCGGCATTGGGACGCGTAGCGGACGTCGTTTCAGCGCAAGGTTGCTCAGCTAGCGACGCTGCGCGAGCGCAATGACGATGCTCGCCGCGACCACGTCTTCAGCCTGCTCGCGGCGCTCCGGAACAGTCGAGACAAGGCGTCGCTTGGTGCTGTCAGGAACCTTGGCGAGAGCAGCAAGAATGACGGCGCGAACGAGATCCGGATGCATGTTCAAGATTCGACCTCTGCAATACAGCGCGGACCGTTGCGCCTTCGTTCGACCAGGTCCTTCAAACTCTCGGTCAGAACCAGCGTCGAACTGCCCAGCTTGATGAACTCGATTTCACCTTCGCCGATCAGCACATAGAGGGTGCTACGCCCAATCCCGAGATAGCGACAGGCTTCCGGTACTCGCATCGCGATCGGCACGATCGTGGAATGGTGTTTCCGCTCAGACCGCTGATCTGTTGTTTCTGCTTTCGACATGCCGGTCGGCCCTTTCATCTTTCGGGTGATGACGGACCGACCTGGGGACATGGAGGGGAGCAAGTCAGGCCCGCCATCGACGTCGATTATCGGTCGAGCGGGCCTGATTGCGCCACATGACGTTTCTACGCTGGAGATGCCGTTGTCACGCTATTACGCAGACACAGCGATCAGGTTCGTCAGAATAAGTCCGGATGCATCCGTAGGGACGATAGCGGCCAAGTCATTTGTGACATTTGGGAACCGATTTGCGTGCTGTTCGACCGACCGCCGTCGCCAAGCGTTCTGAAAGGAAACGGGATTTTCAGGAAAGCGCCGCCAAGCTGTTCCTGATGCCGTCGCAAATTGCTGAACGAAACCAACCACCTGCAGCCCGACCGACGGCGCGGCTTTTATCTCGCAATCAACTTACGCATACAAATCAGACGCTTACGGACATATATTTCATTCACAGATTCGGCGCAAGCAGACCAAGTATGGGCTGCAAAGATACTGCGCTCAGCTTGCAGCGGGAGCGCAGTCATCCTGCAATAAATCTGCAAGAGCGAGAGGCGTAAGCTTGCAGCCGCGCCCCGCCAGTGCCATCAAAAACCCCTATGAGTGAAGATCCCAAGGCGCGCGTTCTGAGTGTTGTCGAGCGCATTCCCGACTGGATTAGGAACGACCTTTCGTCGAAGGATCGGGGCGTTCGCAAACGTGCAGAAGAGACGCTAGCAGGCATGATTGCGAGCGCACTTAACGGCGACAATAGCAGCTAGTCAGATCGCGTTTGCGTCTGATTTCGGCGCTGCGAATTGCACGCCGATAAGTCGTAGATTGGGGGTGAAGGCGGACGTTCGAGATGCCCGATTGAAGGGCTCTTTCTGGGCCGGAAGTGGTCGGCCCGCTTTTGGTAGCCAGAACGGGGAAAGCAGACGTCTAGTTTTTGAATTTAGTCGCAGAAATCTTAGAGCTCCCCGGGTCATTCCTGTAGACAGTCGTTCGACGACGCCCGCTCCCGATTTGCCGAGCGGAATAGGCGACCATTTGCCTTGATAAGGAATGCTGCGCAGATCATCGAAATGACGATTGCACCGAGCAGAGGCTGGCCGATTGCTTCCGAGATGATGTTCTGCGAAAGTGCTAGCGTCAGAATAAGCAAACCAAACTCACCGCCATGCGCCAAGATCGCGCCGGTTCGCGCGGCCACCTCGGTTGGCTCTCCTAGCATGCGTACGAGCACAAAGACGATTAAACCTTTACCGATGAAAATCGCGGCAACGAAGCCAAAAACCAGAACGGCATTGTGAAAAATGACCGAAAGATCGACGCGCAACCCGACCGAGACGAAGAACAGACCGAGCAGCACTGCACGAAACGGCGCGATATCGGTTTCGGCATCGTCCTTGAAATGTGTCTCACCAAGGATCATTCCTGCGAGAAAGGCGCCAAGCGGCGGCGATAGACCGATCTCATGCGCTGCCCAAGCCGCTCCGATGACGATGGTGAGCATGGCAAGCATGAAGAGTTCGCGAGAATCGGTCCGATGGACCAGCGAAACAATTCGCAACAATAGGCGCCGTCCGATCACGAGCGCTGCTCCGAATGCGAGGACCGCGATGCCGAGCCTTGCACCTAGCTCGCTCCAGACACCTGCATCGATCGCTGCTATCGATTGCGCGGGTGTCGACAGTCCATAGGTGGCGTTATAGGCCGCCGCATCGTGGCCACCCCCGGCCACGCCAAGCGCCGCAACGAGCACCAAGAATGGTAACGTCGCCAGATCTTGAAACAGGAGGGTCCCGACTGATGCTCGCCCGTGGCGTGTGTCAAGTTCGCCTTGGTCGGTGAGCTGACGGATGGTGATCGCAGTCGATGACATCGCTACCGCCCCTCCGAGAAGCACCGCCGCCAGAAACGTAACCCCTGTCGCCAGCGCGAACCCAGCAACGATCATGCTGGTACAAAGCACTTGCTAGCCGCCGAGCCCCAGCACCGCGCGGCGCGAGGCCAGAAGAACGGGCAGCGAAAATTCCAGCCCGACATAGAACATCAGGAAGACGATGCCGATCTCGGCGAGCAGCTCGAGCTCTGGGCTCGCTTCGAGAAGGCCGATTCCGGTTGGACCGATCAGGAGCCCAACGAAGATGTATCCGATAAGCGTGGGTGCACCGATACGTTGCAGCAGCAGTGTGACGACGAGACTCGCCGCAAGGAGCATGATGACGATGGTAAGCAGATCGGTCATCGGCAGGCTTTCACACGTAAATCCGCCAGATGGCGACGCATGTGGCGAGGCCCACGACGACATTGATGGGCAGACCGATCTTCAGAAAATCGATAAACCGGTATCCGCCCGTCGCATAGACGATGGTGTTGGTCTGGTATCCGATCGGAGTGGCGAAGCTCGCCGAGGCGGCGAACATGACCACCAGCAATAGGGCGCGGGTATCCACCCCGACGCTGTTTGCGAGGTCGATGACGATGGGCGTCATGATGGCGGCCACCGCGTTGTTGGTGACCACCTCGGTTAGGAACGAGGTGAGCGCATAGACTAGGATCAGAACGAGAAAGATCGGGAGAACGGTAAGCGCGGGTTCGACAGCATCTACGATCAAGTCGACAGTGCCAGCGCCTTGCAGTCCAAGCCCGATCGCTAGCATTCCGAGAATAAGGACGATCACATTGCCTTCGATAGCGTGCCAGGCCTCTTCGGGATCGATGCAGCGCGTGACAAGAACTAGTGTGACACCGAGAATGGCGAGGAGGTCGATGGGCGCGACCTTTAGCGCGGCGAGAACGATGATCGCGAACATGGTGGCGACCGCGATCGGGGCCTTGTAACGGCGATAGGGCCTGATATCGGGTTCATCGATATCGATGAGATTGACGTTGTCGCGAATATCCGCCGCCGCTTCTGGCGGACAGCGGATCAGGAGTTGGTCAGCGGGGCGGACGCGGACGGTTTCGAGCGTCGGGCCGGGAAGATGGCGTGGTCGTGCAACCCCGAGAACCCGTCCACCGCTTCGGTTAAGAAACGGAATGTCGGTCAGGCGTTGGCCGATCGCCGGGTGCGATGGCCCGATGGACGCTTCAACGATCCGATCGTCAGGCGAATTGGCAATCTCGCGCTTTGCAAGACCGAGATCGGCTCCGAGTTCCTCGCTCAACCCCAGCAGTTCGGGCTGGTCCGCGGCGATAATCAGTTCATCGCCTGCGGCGAGTTCTGCCGTCGGATCAGGATCGCGAGTTAGGCGGCCACTTCTTCTAACGGCAAGCAGTCGAACACCCGAGCGCTGTAATGCGCCTATACTTTCAATGCTCCGCCCAACCCAGGAGTGAGTCGCGCCTATCCGAAACCGGGTCAGATACTGCTCCTCGATCAGCCGACCGCCAGAACGATCCATCGGCCCGTCGTTATCAGGAAGAAGCCAACGGCCGAGAAGGAGCAGTGTACCGATCCCGGCTCCCGCTGCGATGAGCCCAATGCCCGTCAATTCGAATATTCCGAATGGTGCCTCTCCCGCGCGCTGTGCAACGCCATCAACGATAAGGTTGGTCGAACTCCCGAGCAGGGTCAGAGACCCGCCCATGATCGAGAGGTAGGAGAGCGGGATAAGCAATCGCTGGGCGCTCGATCCAGCGACAGCTGCAATCCGCCGCACGATGGGCGCAAGAACAATGACCACCGGTGTGTTGTTCACCAGCGCCGAGGCGAAAAAGGTGCCGCCGAGAAGCTCGGTGATCGATCGTTTGGGCGTGCGCTCGGCGCGCCGCGTAGCAATACTGGCGAGGGCCTCGATGACACCGGTGCGGACGAGCGCTGCGGAGAGGACGAACATCGCGCCGATCGTGAGCGGTGCAGGGTTTCCGAACACGGCCTGAAGCTCGCTGCGTGGCAGATAGCCGAGTGAGAGCATCACGCTCGCTCCAACCAGAGCGATCGTTACCGGGGCCAGTCGTTCGGATATGAAGGCAGCAAAGACGAGCGCCAGTATCGCCAGCCCGATCCAGGCTGAATTGCTTTCCACAAAGACACTCACTGCTGTCATCCGATTTTCTGTTCTACTCGATTGTCAGTTGCGCACCGCGCACGGGAACAATTTCGATCCCTGGCGCGTCGAAACATTCGGACTCGAAACGCTCCCGAGACAAGATGATGAAACGCACCCATAGGACAGGATTGGGGCACAACCTTGCGTCCCGTCACCCGAAACAACCAGGCACCAATCTTACTGCCAGCGAGGTCCCAACCGCGCGCATCTATCGAGAGCCCAAGTCAGTCATGCAAGGCGGCTCACGCAAACGGCCATGGGTGCTCGAATTTCCTGCTTCCCGCCCCTTGAGCGCCGATCCGCTTACCGGTTGGACATCTAACGACGATCCCTTCCGGCAAATCCGCCTGACCTTCCGGGATCGCGAAAGCGCCGTTTCCTTTGCAGAAAGGCAGGATTGGGATTACCGGCTGCGCTAGACGGAAGTGGTAATTCGAAGCCCTTAAGTTGAGGAAGGAGCGACCGGGTTCCCCGGTCGCTCCACTTCATGCCAATCAGTGGCGCGTTTCCTGATTGATCGGAATACGCCGCCCTGACAGAGACATCTGCTCATCATGTGGCAGGTGGATCTTGAGGACGCCGTCGCGGAACTCTGCGTTCACCTTGTCCTCCTGGATGCCCTGCGGCAGGCTCATCCGGCGTTCGAAGCGGCCGTAGAAGCGTTCGGAATATCCGCCTCCTTCATCTCCATCTTCAGAGCGCCGCTCTCCGCGAATGACCAGCATGCCGTCGTCGAGCGAGAGCTCGATATCGTCTTCCGACATGCCCGGAACCTCTGCGGTCACAAGCAGTTCGTCGTCCTTGCGCTTGACTTCGATGTTCGGCCAGCTTGGCGTCGAAGCGAAGCCTGGCAGCCCGAAAGAGCCGAAGGCCTGGTCGAACAGCCGGTCGATATCGCTTCGTAGCGTTGAGACCGGATCACTGCGTTCATCCCGCCGAGCGACCGGAAGACGCTCTTCGTTGCGAGACCATGGAATCAAGTCACGTACATTCATCTTCTTCTCCTTTCACTTTGCGTTACAAACGAGGGTGAGGGATGCCGCCGGGGGTCGTGCGAACACCCCTCGTGGGATGCCGACACGATCGGTGCCGGCAAACTGAGGTCGTGCTATCGCCTTTCGGTTCAGGCAGGTGAACCCACATGGTCTTCGCCGTTTGGTTCGTCCTTATCGGCTCGATCCCGAGCGCGTCGAAATTCGCGCAACCGGAACCCGAGTGCCGCCAAGACGATAGCGGCACACAGTGCGTATCCACCAATCAGGTAACCTGCGGCGATAATCGTCGTCTCGATGTTCAGCGCGATCAGCACCATCACCCCGATGCCCAGCAGGATCGAGAGCACACCGCTGGTCGCCAGCAGCCATTCGTTCTCAATCTCACGTCGCAGACGAATGGCCGCATACAATTCGAGACCGCCGGTCATGATCGCCCAGGCTGCAACAAGCGCAATCGTCGCCAGCGCATATGCGAAGGTTGCCGCGAACGGCATCAGCGCGATGATCACGCCCGCACCAAGTCCGAGCAGGCCGCGAAGAATGTACATTCCCCAGCGGTCCTCCTTCGATCGCGCGCCCTTGATCCCGGTGATAAGAGAGAAAACTCCATCGACCGCCGCAAAGGCCGCGAAGACGAGGGTGAAAGCGAATACCGCGCTGGTGGGAAATACGAAGGCCGCGATCGCCAGAGCGAGACACAGCGCGGCCCTCAGCATAAACCAACCCCAGTTTGTTGCTGGGACATATGCATGAGCATCGGCACGGGCGAGATCGCTGGGGGTCGTCGTCGAAAAAAGCATCCTATCCTCCTTTCGAAGGTCGGGTGCGACCGGACCGCGCCGATCGCACCTACCTTGATTACGTCGTCAGACGGTCTCTCAAAGAATTGAACTGCCGCTTGATCGAATCGAACAGGCTGTCTGATTCTTCGCCCGCTTCGATCTGCTCTTCGAGTTGCTCAATGTCGTCGTCGAGCTCGTCGCGTGCATCACCTGCCTCGTAGCCGAGCGCCTCGGCCATTTCGAGCTGGGTGCGCGCGGCACCGAGATGGATTGCAATCTGCTCCTTCTGCTCAGCGGACAATGCCGTTACTCCCCCCGCATCGTCCAAGAGCTCACGCGCGGCATCGACGCTGGCTTCGGCGCGCAACATCGGCAGAGGCACGGTCGCTTCGGTCACGACGATTGTCGAGAGCGCCGTATTCAGCGTGCTCAACGCAAGCTCCTCCTCTCCGCGATCGAGCTGCGCTGCTGCGAGCTTGATGGCATCGGGATAGGTGAGGAGCGGCAGGTTGGCAGTGCGGATCACGATCTCGCTAGCAAGACCGGCAATGAGGCGGCGCGCTTCTTGAAGGCGACCGTCGTCGGTCAATTCCTCGATCTCGTCGCGCAATTCCCTCACCGCTTCGGGCGTGGTCAGTACGTCGCGCTCGATAATGGAGACATCGACCGGCGCGAGCGACAGACCAGGATCGCGTGCCAGGATCAATTCGAGCTTGCCCGTGGCGACAGCGAGTGCATCAAGCGCTTCTTGTGCGTTCTCTTCTTCGAGAGCGGTGATCGCCTTCTGCGTCTCGTTTAATGCTTCGATTGCTTCTGCGAGCAGCTCGGCACGGCGCTCGGAGATGGTCTCGTCGGTTAGCGCCTGAACATCGGCTTCCACCTCTTGTGTGGTTTCGACCGGTTCGATTACGGTTTCAGCCTCCTGAGCGCATGCGGCAACAGGGAAGGCCAATGAGAGAGCGGCTGTCGCCGCCAAGAGTGTCGATTTGCGCAGCATGGTTATCCTCCTTTCGTTCGCTGCAAGAAAGCATCGCACGGGCGATGCCCTATCGAACAACATGGCAGGCAGGGACCTCCAATGAGGGCGGAGGTCGCTATTCTTCTCACGCACCACACATCGCCCGACCGGTAGACCCGGCCAGCCATGCCTCCTCGCCCGGGCCGGATACTTACACACCCGGTCCCGCGAGGATTTACTCGACGATCGCTTTAGGCGGCCTTGTCCTTCGACTTGCCGCCAGTGATCTGCGGCGCATTGTCGTTGCCGCTAGCAGCGATTTCGATCTTGCGCGGCTTCATCGCCTCGGGAACGACCCGCTCGAGCGAGATCACCAGCAAACCGTTTTCATAGGTCGCATCCTGGACTTCGACATAATCGGCCAGCTGGAATCGGCGTTCAAACGCGCGCATCGCGATTCCGCGATGGATCGTCTCGACGCCATCCTCATCCTTCTCGGCCTTTTCACCCGAGACAATGAGCTGGTTCTGCTGAGCCGTGATGTCGATTTCGTCCGGGCTGAAGCCGGCCACCGCGAGCGTAATGCGGTAACTTTCTTCGCCAGTGCGGGCGATATCGAAAGGTGGATAGCCGTCCTGGGTGTCGACACGAGAGCTTCGCTCGAGTGCGTCGAAAAGACGGTCAAAACCGACGGTCGAGCGCCGGTAGGGGGTAAGGTCAAATGCAGTTCTCATTTCCAAATCCTCCTTGTTGAGCAATCTGGGCACGAGAAGCGTCAGCGAACGAAAGAGCTGACGCCCTTATGTCCATCCGAACCCTTTATGGCGTTCGGCAAAATCCGATTTAGTTTGAGGGTAAGGAGTTTCAAGATCTCCTCATGCTAAAAAATTTCGCCTTGTTTTCAGAGCGATGGACTTGGCCCATCAAAAAAGAGGATGCTTGCCGAAGAGAATTTTTTCCCTGCCTGAGGATATTGACGCGTCTCGCGTGTGTCCTAAATCGGATTCACCCATTCTTGGTATGTTCCTTTGGTTGGAGGACGAACAGTGAACGTAATGAAGACCTTTCTTCTGCTCGCTGCCCTGACCGCGTTGTTCATGGGCACCGGCTACATGATCGGCGGCACCGGGGGCGCCTTGATCGCGCTCGCCATTGCGGCCGCTATGAACCTTGTGACCTATTGGAAGGCCGACAGGATCGTACTGTCGGTGCATGGTGCGCGCGAAGTTACCGCCAGGACTTCGCCTGACTTCTACAGCATCGTCGCCATACTCGCGCAGCGCGCCGGCCTGCCGATGCCGAAAGTCTATGTGATCGATAGCCCGCATCCCAATGCCTTTGCCACGGGTCGCAATCCGGAGAACGCCGCCGTCGCGGCTACGACCGGGCTGCTTGAAATGCTGTCACGCGATGAAGTCGCCGCTGTGATGGCGCACGAATTGGGCCATATTCGCAACCGCGACACGCTTATCATGACGATGGTGGCGACGATTGCAGGTGCGATTTCGATGCTTGCCAACTTTGGCATGTTTTTCTCAAGCGACAGTCGTAACAATCCACTCGCTCTGATTGGCGCGGTTTTGCTGGCACCCTTCGCGGCGATGATCGTGCAGATGGCGATCAGCCGGACGCGCGAGTTCGGTGCGGACAGGGCAGGTGCCGAAATCTGCGGCGATCCGGACGCGCTTGCCTCGGCATTGCGAAAGATATCGCACGCTGCGAGGAGCATTCCGAACAAGGTAGCCGAGCGCAACCCTGCGGCAGCGCAGCTTTACATCGTGCCGACGCAGGTGGGCGAGTTGTTCTCGACCCATCCGGCCACCAGTCGGCGGATTGCGGCGCTGAAACAGATGAAGCAGCTACCGCAGTCGCGCAGGCGGATGTCGGGACCTCGAACCCCGCAGTTTGGGTAACTATGGATTGCTGGGCAGGTGAATGGCCGAACAAACCGCACGAAGAAGCACCTGCCCAGTAGCCGCATGCAGCATAAGTCGCCGTACCCTTGGTTGCGGCGCGCGACACAAGTGAAAGGAAAAGGACCATGTCGCGATCCATTCTAAGCTATCTCGATCCGTTCAGTGTTGCTGGGCATCCATCAATGGAACCCGAAGTAAAACGCGCGATCCTCGCATCCTGGGCATCTGACAAGAATGCGATCGAAAATCAGCCCGCCATGCGACAACCACCCCACTTGGATAAACCTGTTTCGATCGGCGATATTCTTGATGCGATGCGCACTCTCGATCAACGGCGTGATGACTCTCAACGAAAAGTCTGAATATCAGACTGACATGCCATTCTATTCAACTTACTGTTGACGGTCCGCTTTACCAGTAGTTTCATCAAAAAGCGGACCGTTCGCTCCCCACCCACTCTCGGCCATCGGCAACAGGATCTGGCGACCCTAGACCGGCCGTTCGAAGAAAACGCGACGATCGGCAGAATTGGGCCGATTGCGGAACGTCCGCTTTAGGATTGGCGCACCGCGAAAGCGGACGCGGCCCCAATTCTACTGCTTAAGTCCAGAAAACAGGGCGTCCATCGCTTCATCGGAAAATTCTTCGTTATACAAACTTGAAGATGAGAAGCTTGGAGAGGTCGAGGACGTAGTCTCGTGTTCCTCAATTTCAGCAATCCGCTCCTGGATCATGTCCAATGCTGAGGAAAGGCTCCAATCCGGAATACCGGCACGCTGCCCAAGCACTTTCATTGCCTCAGCCTGATCGGAGAGATGGGAACTAGAGTCCTGATCCCGACAATAGTTATCTACATTGTCGATCTCAGTTACAATCGCCGCTTTCAATGCGCTTTGGATTTCCAGACTAACCCCTTGTGTCTCTTCGACGGTATCGGAAACAGTTTTCAGATCTTCTGCCCACATTCCTTGTTCGAGCAGCGTGACAATGGCCCCCTCAATCTGGGCCTTAAGCTCAGGCATGTCCGAATGGGCTCCGAAGTAGTCGCCGTCATCGATCTTAACAACCAATTCCAATAGGGCGTTGGTATCTCTCCAAGCGTCAAAACCTTGCGGAGGATCACGAACAAGATCGGCGGCCGCCTTGAAGAATGTCTCGTTGGAAGTTTCAGACCACCATTCCAGCAATAGCTCTACGCGAGCTGAGTTACTGGAATCGGCGAAAACTATCCGATTACCATCGACAAGCCTTTGATATGGTCGCGACTTCAGAACTTCAGTTACGCCATGAAACTCTCTGGCGATGATCTCCTTCGCGGGCGACAGGAGAAATTTTTTCTTGGTGAACTCCCAAACGGCAGATGCGAAGCTGACGGATTGCGAACTAGATGCGGCCGCTGCGAGAAGCCCGGCATCGATAAGAAAGTTGGCAAGAAAGTCTCGCACAGAGGGATTTATGAAGTTGACTGTCGTGTCTTGGATGTCGACGAAACTACCTTCGAGAGTGCGAAGGGAATCTTCGAAATCTTGCAAGCCCCGCGGCAGACCAAGTTTGGAGCAAAGGGTCCCATGAAGAGCGTCGAAGGTCTTACGGAGCTCCGCAATTTCCTCACCGAATGACCCGGAAAAGAAGAGCACGATCAATAAGTGACGGCAGGCATCGTTGATATGGCTCTTGAAAGCCACTTCCCATATTTTCTGCGGATTGGCGAGTGCGTGAAGAAATGCCTTAGGGTAGTCCGCCCCTTCGAAGCTTCCGATTTGAATGGCATCAGTCATCCATTCTACAATACGTGGATTGTAGTTCTTATGATCAACAATCTGAGGAATCTGGCCGCTATCGACCAGTGCATTGATGTGGGTTTGGGGCGTATTTCCGACAAGAAGGTGGTTGTAGAGGATCCGGGCACGAATAGCGCGTGTGTACGATTCGAGATCAAGAACATACGTGCTGATTTCAACGCGATCATCTGCCAATCGGTCCGATATACTCCGCGCCTCATTGAGAATGTAAGCCCTGGTCGTCAAAACAAAACGCGCATTCGGGCTTTTGCGTACGCGGTTCATGAATTTGGCTAGGGCAGAGTCATTTGCTGCGAGTGATTGGCGATCCAAGGCGATGGTGCCGAGAAAATCGTCAAAGAAGAAGATTTGCTTCTGCGAGTCCTTTATCCGAGCGAACCCATCCTCGAGGCTACGGATAGCGATGAACTCCCAACCGTCCCCGATATGCGCATATGCCAGCATCTCAGCTAGTGTGGTCTTGCCAACACCCGGAGGGCCAGAGACAATTAGGACATGGTTCTTCTCAAGTGTTGATTGCGCATCAGCAAGGCTAGGATTTTGTGCGTAGACTCTGACCTTTGCTTCAATTTCGACCTCCGTGGTCGCGCTAAAGGCATGTGAACTGGCATTGACGACGGAATCAAGGACGTGGCTGCTAGACAACCAGAGTTTGAGATGGGCACGTTCGACTTCACCGTGGTCTTTTAAGGAGGCGTTGAGTTCGTCCGGCCCTACAATATCGCTCAGCGATAGAAGTCTTGGTCCAATAATCTCTGCGAGCTCATCCTTTCGATTAGGCGTCAGTGGGCAGGAGGTCGCGAGAATGTATCGATCCGGTTCCAGCGCATCGATCGAAGCGCGTTCCTTTTTCATCTTCGATTTTAGGGCGGAGTATCCGGAATTAATGTAGTGTTTTGCTTGGAGAATTGTTTTGGCTTCACTTGTAGCGTGACGACCATCAACTCCGCCATCGGGCCCCTTGGCAAAAGCCTCGAAACGGATGCCGAGGCTCTTGCCGATGAGGTCGCGGGAAAAGTCTTCGAAGTCTGCCGGAAGAAGGGTGCGAAAATCGTAGGTCAAGTTTTTCTCAATCAGCCACGCTGTGTCAGCTAGTGGGTTTGCCTTTTCTACACTTCTAATAATGGTAATGCTTCAAGCACATATAATATTCTTGCGGCTAGGTTTGGAAACCGAGAGAATAGCGAGCAGTTCGATCAGGTAACGCGATCTCGAATAGCTTCCATCCACCCCCTAATTTCGCCCTGCCCATCTTGCTGCTCAAGGTCGGCGACAGACATCCGGTCCATCACGACCGAATTGAGCCGCTTCTTCGCTCTACTTTCCTTTTTCCCCTGTAACTCCTCGGACAGTACAGCCCATGCATTCGGCGAGCCAGATTGAATATGAACTTGCTCCGCGAACAGCATGGGCACGTCACTCCAATCCGTACATTCCAATGCAACTCCGAGTTCATCTTGTATGGCAGTTGGGTGCAGGTAGTTTTCCATTTCTCGCTTATTGGTCAGAAAGGCGACAGAATTGTCTCCTCTAGCATTAACGTCATCTACCTGGGCTTGGTACTTAGGATCGTTCTGATCGTCTCGGTCATAGATGTGCACTTCGACCAATTGGACATTTGCAAGGTATCGCTTGTCGACCCAGTGCTTCAAGTTTCCGCCGCCGGTAACAACCCACGCGATACGATGATCCTTTTCAAGGTCGATCAATGTCGGATCAGTCTGGCGCAGTTTCGCGCTCGCTCGAACGAGAAACTCATAGTCGTGAGGCCCCTCAATATAGATCGCAACTTGCGCACGCTTGTCGGGAAGCAAGCCAAGAGATTCGACAGCTTTCTCATAGGCGTCTTCAGTTCCTTGCTCGATAACCGGATACCCATCTTGATGGCGGGTGACCAACCGGACGCTTTCAACTGGAATCTGAGCAGCAACAGCAGGAACGTGCGTGGTTAGGAGCACTTGGGTATTTGGGTCGATGCTGAGCTCCAACAATGCCCGTATAAGCATCGTTTGATTGTCTGGATGTTGGGAGCTTTCAGGTTCCTCAATTGCGTAAATCACTCGCCGAGAATCCGCTGTCTCCCTACGGCGTTCAGCTTCCGCCCGGAAGAAGTTGAGCAGGATGAGCCGCCTTACCCCACTACCCCTCTTGTTGATGGGGATGTCATTGTCGCCTGTGAGGGTGAGCTTGAATCCGTCCCACTTCGGCTCCGCTTTGAATGTGGGATTGAGCTGACCAGCTAGCTCGCTGTCCATTTCGGTAAGTTTAGCTATGGTGCGTTGCGCCACTTCCATGACACTGAGCCGGACTTTCTCTCGAACCGCTTCCAACTCATCTTCGATATCCTTGATCGCAGCCTGAACGGCGATCTTCATCGGGTCAGAGACCTCCGGATCGTCGTCCTTGCTTGGACGATCGGCTTGGAAGAGCGCGAATACGGGCAATCCTTTTTGAATCTGATCCCACACCTTCTTTCCGTCATCTTCCTTGAGCGGTATCTCGCGTTCAGCAAGAGCAAGATCACCAAGTGAATCTCGGATGGCTTGTCGCAATGATACATTCGATCTTTTATCAATCTCGGCTAGGTCGGCTCCCAGTTCGCCGGCACGAGTTTTGAGCTGCGCATTCTTAAGTTGGAGCAGGTCGGCAGCTCCTTCCATTGTTGGATGATGAGCCCTCGCAAAAATCTCGGCTTTGGGGGCTGTCCGCAATCCACAGTTGTATCGTTTGAGGATTTCTAGATCGCCATCAGCGTTCAGCAGATGTTCCTCAGACCAAGTCGTCTCGGCATGGGCGTCAATCGTCAGCGTTGTGGGTAGGCTGTCGAAGATGCATGCAATCTCTACGAATTTGTCGTCATTAGCCGCGTGCACACAGCAGTCGCCAGAATCTGGCTTTACCAGCTCGGAATTGAAGAAAATTTCCAACGCTTCAAGCAAACAGCTTTTGCCGACATCATTCCGCCCGAGGATGGCCGTTAAGTCGTCCAAGAAGAGCGTCGTTTCGACTTGGTACGCTCGAAAATTTCTGATTTTTACTGCCTTGAGTCTCATAATAACGTCGCTGCTCCAAAAAATGATCATTGGAATAGCATGTTGAAATTGGCTGCAGAAGTCCCACCGCGCTAGTAGCGACACTTCGCGCCAATCGATTCCCTCAGATGATCAGCAAACTCGCTAGTCATGCCTGAGAAGCGCAACGGCATTTGAAGGCAGCTTCCAGGCGATTGCTGAGCTCGCGTGTATGTCCGAGATGAGGGCGCAAAGCTGACCTAGCGCAAAATGTCAGCAATCGGGTCGGAAGCCGAAGGTCTGCTTTCAGCAAGCCATCTCGACAAGCTGCGCCTCGGCGACCGCTGAGCCTACTGCTTATCCGGGCGCGCCCTTGCTTCAGCTTTGAGCTTTTCAATCCGTTCCGAGCACACCTCGTGCACAACCCTACCAAGCTCCTCTACCTGTTCTCCGAGCCATTCGAGCTCTTCCTTTGTGATGCGGTAGTGCTTCGAGTAGCGCGCCTTAATGTAGGCCTCCTTGAGCTTCTCGAAGCGGGCGCGGTCGCGTCGGGTGTCGCGCGGCCATACATAGGTTAGCCGAGCGTCAATCCGCTCGGCCTGAGTGCGGAGGAAACCAAGATTGTGCACGTGGGGCGTATAGAAGGTGCAGACCAGTAGGACACAGTGATACAAACTCTCTGCAGCTTGATGCATCAAGAACGCAGCTCGCTTGTACCTTCCTTTGCTCATTAGGTGAGTGGCACTGTCCACAAAGTCGTTCGCGCCGGGCATCCACTCGTCGAAATACTCTTGCGCCATGGCGACCGCCTGCGTCGGCGTCTTGGGCTTCGGTGTGTGCAGTTCAGTGTCGTCCGACTGGTACAGCGCTATCCCGTCGTCCTTGACGTCCATGAAGAAGTAGCGCCCATGGGCGAGCCCGTCGTTCACCTCCTGCAGGGTGTGGACGATGAAATTGACCGGGGTCTTGAGCCCTTTCGTGACGCCGTACTCTCGCATCAGACGATCATCGAGCTTCGACCAGTACTTCACTCGGTCGACCAGCCGCTTGTCATTGACGATGATCAGCAGGTCATAGTCCGACTGGTAGCCCTTGGCGGTGTGCGGTTCATCAACCCAGGTACCGCGCGCGTAGCTTCCGTAGAGGATGACCTTGAGGATGCGTCCGGCCTTCTTCCACTCGTGCTTTGCAAGCGCGAACGCATCGTCGAATTCCTCGAAGATCAGCTGCACCACGCGTTCAATCTCGCGCTGCTTTTGCGGTGGCAGATGATCGAGGTCGGTCTTCATCATTCGACACCTAGCAAGGTGCTGGAATGGTTGCACCTGTCGATCAGATTTCGTCCGCAATGTCTTCTCATTGGACTCGTTGAGTCAGCATGAGACTAGTGCGTCAATACCAAGAACTGGGGAGGGCAGTCGCAAAGCCACTTCTGAGTTGAGAAATGCACGAACGCGGACGCGTAAGGATTGGTGTCTTGAGCAATCGAATGAACACATCGCAATGTGCTGGAAGCCACTGTAGGTCACGAGATTGCGACGAATCATCTCCGCGCTGCGCGGCACTACGCCAACGTTTCCAAAGGTTTCCCTCTACAGTGCGAGGGCACTTGATTACGTGGTGATTAAACGGGCCTCGACACCCCTTTGGTAGGGATGTATACTCTGGCCTAAGTCTTTGAGAAGTTTGGTGGACGCACTAGGGTTCGAACCTAGGACCCGCTGATTAAGAGTCAGCTGCTCTACCAACTGAGCTATGCGTCCACTCGCAGACCGTCTGGCCGCGCCCCGAATCGGGGAGGCGCTCATATAGCCGGGTTTCGCCCGATGAAAAGGGGGTGTGCGCGCATCTGCTGAAAAAGTGTCGTCAGCCCGACCGTTCAGCCCAGCCTTCAGCCAAGCGTTCCCTTGCGGCCCTGCATCCGGTTCCAGCGATAAACCATCATCAAAGTGCCGATGCAGATCATGTTGGTCATCATCGAGGAGCCCCCATGGCTCATGAAGGGCAGGGGGATGCCGACCACTGGTGCCAGGCCCATGACCATCATCAGATTGATCGCGACGTAGAAGAAGATCGTCGCCGCCATGCCCGCCGCCAGCAGCTTGCCGAACCGGTCGTTCGAATTGCGTGCCACGGACAGGGCCCAATAGAGGATCAGCGCAAAGCAGCCGATCACCACGACGCCGCCCACGAAACCCCATTCTTCCGCCATGGTGGCGAAAATGAAATCAGTGTGCGGTTCGGGCAAATAGTGGAGGTGGCTCTGCGTGCCTTCGTTGAAGCCCTTGCCGCTGAAGCCGCCCGATCCGATGGCGATCTTGGACTGGGTGATGTGATAGCCATCGCCCAGCGGATCGTTTTCGGGGTCGAGGAAGGTAAAAACCCGCCGCTGCTGATAGGGCTGGAGCCCGAAGAAGAAGGCGAGGGGGGCGATCACCGCTGCCGCCGCGCCGCCCATCAGGAACCAGCGCATCGGCAGTCCGGCGAGGAACATTACCACGCCGCCGCCGAAAGCGATGGCGAG
>Ga0114912_1000429_pt1 | contig 21823 bp, 20 predicted proteins | sample MalvirDeepMed_51_FD_89713 | JGI IMG/M metagenome (GOLD analysis project Ga0114912, IMG submission 89713) | Marine viral communities from the Global Malaspina Expedition - Malaspina viral metaG DeepMed_51 | ecosystem: Environmental > Aquatic > Marine > Oceanic | place: Mediterranean Sea...
CGACGTCGCCTATCGCTTCTTCGCGACCGAGGCGCGCAAGTTCATCGTCGCCGATTGTCCGGGCCACGAGCAATATACGCGCAACATGGTCACTGGCGCTTCCACCGCCGATGCCGCCGTCATCCTGATCGATGCGCGCAAGGGCGTGCTGACCCAGACGCGCCGCCACAGCTTCCTGTGCCATCGCCTCGGCATTCGCGAGATGGTGCTGGCGGTCAACAAGATGGACCTCGTCGATTTCAGCCAGGACCGGTTCGACGCAATCGAGGCCGAATACCGCGCCTTTGCCGAGGAACTGGGCATCGATCGCATCACCGCGATCCCGCTGGCGGCGGTCAGCGGCGACAATATCGCCACCCGATCGGACGCGATGGCGTGGTGGGACGGACCGACCCTCATCAGCCATCTCGAAGCGATTCCGGTTCGCGGCGATGCGGGGCAGGATGCACCCTTCCGGCTGCCGGTCCAATGGGTCAATCGCCCGCACCAGGATTTTCGCGGCTTTGCGGGCCAGATCGCCAGCGGCCGGATCGCACCGGGTGACGTGGTGCGCATCCTCCCCTCGGGATCGACCACCACGGTCAAGGCCATCCCCGGCTTCGACGGCGACCGCGACGAGGCGCAGGCAGGCGATTCCATCACGCTGACGCTGACGGACGAGGTCGATTGTTCGCGCGGGGACGTGATCGCATCGGCGGACGATCCGCCCGAGGTTGCCGACCAGTTCGAAGCCACGATCGTGTGGATGGATGCGCAGCCGCTGAAGCCGGGGCGCGGATACTGGCTCAAGCTCGGCACGCAGACGGTGACCGCCACCATCGCCGAGCCGAAATACGAGATCAACGTCAACACCATGGCGAAGCTGGCCGCGACCAGCCTCGGCCTCAATGCGATTGGCGTCGCCGAAGTGACGACCGAGCGGCGCATCGTGTTCGAACCCTATGACGTGAACCCAACGCTCGGCGGGTTCGTCCTGATCGACAAGGTGAGCAATCAGACGGTCGCGGCGGGGATGCTCCATTTCGCACTGCGAAGGGCGCAGAACGTCCATTGGCAGGACACCAGCGTCGGGCGCGAGGATCACGCCGCGCTCAAGAACCAGACCCCGCGCGTGCTGTGGTTCACCGGCCTGTCCGGCTCGGGCAAATCGACCATCGCCAACGAGGTCGAGAAGAAGCTGGCGCTGATGAACCGCCACACCTTCCTGCTCGACGGGGACAATATCCGCCACGGGCTGAACAAGGATCTGGGCTTTACCGAGGCCGACCGGATCGAAAACATCCGCCGCATCGGTGAGGTCGCCAAGCTGATGGCGGATGCGGGTCTGATCGTCCTCACCGCCTTCATCAGCCCCTTCCGCGCCGAACGGCAGATGATCCGCGACATGCTGCCCGAGGGCGAGTTCGTGGAAATCTTTGTCGATACGCCGCTGGAGGTGGCGGAGCAGCGCGACGTGAAGGGCCTCTACAAGAAGGCGCGCGCGGGCAATCTCAAGAACTTCACCGGGATCGACAGCCCTTACGAGGAACCCCATGCACCGGAAATCCGGGTCAACACGGTGGACATGACGCCGGAGGAAGCGGCCGATTACATCGTGGCGCGGATCATGCCGCTGAAATGAGCGATATCGAGCAGCAGCCGGAAACCGATGGCGATCTTGCGGCACGGCTCGCCTGCGAAGCGGGCGAATTGCTGCTGGCGCTGCGGGCGCAGGGCGAGTTTTCCGGTCGCGCCCTGGGGGACGAAGGCGACAGGCGCGCCAATCTTTTGCTGATGGCGGCGCTCAGGGCTGCGCGACCCGAGGACGGTATCCTGAGCGAGGAGACGCGCGACACGCCCGAACGGCTCGGCAAACGCCGTGTCTGGATCGTCGATCCCGTGGACGGGACGCGCGAATATGGCGAGGGGCGGCCCGACTGGGCGGTCCATGTCGGCTTGGCTGTGGATGGCGCGGCGACCCTCGGCGCGGTGGCCTTGCCGGGCATGGCAGGACAGCGCGTGTTGCGCTCCGACGAGCCAATATTGGGCGATGCGACGACGGGCCGCCCCCGCATGGTCGTCAGCCGGTCCCGTCCGCCAGTCGAAGCGGAAAAGGCGGCGGCGGCGGTCGATGCGGAGATCGTGCCGATGGGTTCTGCCGGTGCGAAGGCCATGGCCGTGGTGCGCGGGGCGGCGGAAATCTACCTCCATTCCGGCGGCCAGCACGAATGGGACAGCTGCGCGCCGGTTGCCGTGGCGCTGGGCCATGGCCTGCATTGCTCGCGCCTCGACGGCAGCCCGCTGCGCTATAATGCCCGCGACACCTATCTGCCCGATCTGCTGATCTGCCGGCCGGAGCTGGCGAGACCTATCCTCGACGCGATCGCTTAATCGCTCGTCGCTCAGTCGGCGCTCGCGCGAGAGAGATTTTCCGCCACGGTGGGTTCGGGCTGTTCGGTCTCTTCGGGCGCGGCTTCTTCCGAGGCGCCGGGAAGCGCGACATGCACTTCGACCCGGCGGTTGGCGGCACGCCCCTGTTCGTTCGGCGTCCCATCGGGCTTCGCATTCGGCGCGATCGGGTTCTGCTCTCCGAAGGCGATGATGGTGATCCGGTCCTCGTCGATTCCGTTTTCGACCAGATAATCGCGCACCGCCTCGCCGCGCGCCTGGGACGCGCGCTCATTGGCATCGCCCGGACCGCTCGCATCACTATGGGCGCGCAGGACGATCGGACCGCCCGCTTCCATCTGCGGCGATTGCAGCAGGGTATCGAGATCGGCCGTCGCCGATTCGGACAGCTCCGCCCCGCCTTCGGGGAAGCCGATGCGCCCGTCCAGCGGCGCGAGCGGCGGCGGGGGCAGCGGCTCGGAATCGGCGAGATCGTCACGGATGATCGAATTCTGCCCCCCGGTTCCGGTCGAGCTGGGTTCGGGAGCAGGCGCGCGCTCGGCATCGGAACCGCAGGCGGCCAGCGCCATCGAAAGAGCAAGGGCGAGGCCGAGGCCGAGGCCGGTCATCAGGCGGACGGTAGAAGCGCGCGGTAACGGATCGGTCATGCTGGTTCGGGCTTGGGCCCGCCTTTCTCTTTGTCTTTCTTGAGGGCCTTCTTCGCCGCGCTGTCCTCTGCGGTGCGCGCCTGGGGCGAGAAGCTGATGATGATGTCGCCCGCTCGCGGTTCGGGACGCGCGGCGTGGGTGAAGAAGCGCATCCGCCCGTTATCGCGCAGCAACAGGAGCATGTGCGCGCCATCGGGCAGCTTCTCGCGCGCGGCTTCGAAATCGAATTCCTCCGACAGCTTGGTCTTGCGGAAGACCCAGCCCTGTTGTTGGCGTTCGCTGACCTCGGTCACGCCCCAGCCCGATTCGAACAGCGCGCGGCCCCGCAGCGCTTCCGGCAGGGCATGGCGATCGTCCTCGTCGCCCGCCTCGCCCAATTGATAGACCGAATCGCGCCCCACCTCATGCGCGAACTCGTTGCAGACGAGCGTGTTGTAGGCCTCGTTATCGGTCGCCGCGACGAGGGTCTGGAACGGGCTCAGATCGAGATTGTGCTCGGTCGCCTCGTTCAGGATTTCGCCGTGATAATAGGGCACGCCCTTTCTCCGCGCGAGGGCGAGGCGTTGCCAGCTCGAATCGACCACGGTGACGGGCGTCTTCAGATCGCGCATCTGTTCGGCGAGCGCGATGGTCCACGGCGTGCTGCCCACGATCAGCAGGCCGGGGCGGGTCTGCCCCTTCACCTTGAGCAGCCGCGCGACAATGTCGATGGTGAAGCCGTGCGCCACGATCGTCGCCACGACGACGGCGAAGCTCAAGCCGATCAGGACATTCCCGTCCCCGAACCCCAATTCGGTCAGGCGCAGCGCGAACAGGCCGGAAATCGCCACGAGCACGATGCCGCGCGGGGCGATCCAGGCGAGGAACAGGCGCTCGTTCCAGGGGATCGAACTGCCCAGAAGGCTGATGATGATCGTCAGCGGGCGGACCAGGAACAGCAGCGCCACCAGGAACGCGCCGAACCGCCAGTTGAGATAGGACAGGTCCTCCCATTTGAGCGAGGCGGACAGCACGATGAAGATGCCCGAGACGAGCAGGATCGCGACATTTTCCTTGAACGGATGAATGCTCCGAAGGCTCGACACGTTCATGTTCGCCAGCGCGATGCCCATCACGGTGACGGCGACGAGGCCGGCCTCGTGCTCGATCAGGTTGGAAATCACGAACACCGCGATCACTGCGGTCAGGATCACGGGAACCTTGAGATATTCCGGCACCGCGCCGCGCGGGAAGGCCCAGGCGATGATGACCGCCGCGACATAGCCGATCAGGCCCGCCAGCACCGCCGCGATGATCAGTGGCGGCACCACCTCGATCAGCGAGGCGCCGGGGCTTTCCGCGACCTTGCGGAAATATTCATAGGCGATCACCGCGCACAGCGCGCCGGTCGGATCGTTGACGATCGCTTCCCATTTCAGGATCGTCGCCGGACGCTGCTGGACCGAGCTTTGGCGAAGCAGCGGGATGACGACGGTGGGCCCCGTCACCACCAATATGCCGCCAAACAGGACGGCGACCGGCCAGACCAGCCCAGCGATTTCATGCGCGGCGAGCGCACCCAGGAACCAGCCCACAATCACGCCCACCGTGGCGAGGCGCCAGACCGCCTGCCCCGAATGGCGCAGCTCCCGAAAATCGAGGCTCAGCCCGCCTTCGAACAGGATCAGCGCGACGCCGACCGCGATCATGGGCTCGAGCAATTCGCCAAAGGCGTGTTCGGGATCGAACAGGCCGAACACCGGTCCCGCCAGGAATCCCGCCGCCAGCATCAGCACGATCGCGGGCCATCCGGTGCGCCAGGCCACCCATTGGGACCCGATGCCGAGTATGCCCACAAGGGCGATCACGATCGCTTGTTCTTCCATGGCCTAGGCCGCGATGCCCCCTGTTCGTGCCTGCACGCGCCATAATGGACGCGACTGGCCAGGATGTTGCAAGACAAAAATGCTGTTTCTTGCGTGGTTTAGGGGACGCATCACTCCCCAGCGAAATCCATGAGCGCGGAGACGGAGACGCCGATCTCCGCAAGCCTGTTCGCGCCGCCGAGGTCCGGCAGGTCGATGACGAAAGCCGCATGGTCCACGATCGCCCCCGCCTGCCGCAAGAGCTTCGCCGCGGCACAGGCCGTGCCGCCGGTCGCGATCAGATCGTCGACCAGCACCACGCGCTGACCCTGCGCGACCGCCGCCGGGTCCATTTCAAGCCGGTCCGCCCCGTATTCGAGCGCATAATCGATACCGATGGTCTCGACCGGGAGCTTGCCCGGCTTGCGGACCGGCACGAAGCCGATACCGAGTTCGATCGCCACCGCCGCACCGAAGATGAAGCCGCGCGCTTCCATGCCCGCGATCGCCTGCGCCCCGGCGTCGCGCGCATGGGCAGCGAGGTGGGCGACACTCGCCTTCAGGCCATCCCCATGGGCAATGAGCGTCGTGATGTCGCGGAACTGGACTCCCGGCGCAGGGAAATCCGGCACGGTGCGGATCAGCGCCTGAAGCTCGGCGGGCGTCATTGCGCGACCGCCTGAAAGCAGAGGGCCTCCCGCGCCGTGAAGCGCGGGAGGCCGGATGTTTCGATATTCGCGATGTCGATCAGGCCTTGGTCTTCTTCGGCTTAACCGCCGCCCAGATCTGGGTCTTGGAGAACCAGGCGAGGATCGTCGCGAACAGGACGAAGATCAGCACCGGCCAGCCGGTCTGCTTGCGCTTCACCAGCGTCGGCTCGGCCGTCCAGGTCAGGAAGGCAGCCACGTCGGTCGCCATCTGACCGATGGTCGCTTCGGTCCCGTCGTCATAGGTCACCTGGCCATTACTGGTCAGCGGCGGCGCCATGGCGAGGTTCATGTTCGGAAAGTAGACGTTGTGATAGAGGCCCGGACCAGGCGCGGCTTCGGGATGCTCCGCGAGCAGTTCCTCGGACGGCGGCCGGTAGCCGGTGAGCAGTGAGGCGACGTAATTGGTCCCGTCCGCGCGCGCCTTGGTGATCAGCGAGAGATCCGGCGGGATGGCATTGTTGTTCGCCGCCGCGGCCGCGACATTGTTGGGATAGGGCTTGGGGAAATAATCGGTCGGTTCGCCGGGGCGCGTGCTGGCTTCACCCGTATTGGGATCGATGCCGGGCACGGTCCAGGTCGCGGCTTCCGCCTTCACCTGCGCTTCGGTGTAACCGAGTTCGCCGAGATTGCGCAGAGCGACGAATTTCAGGCTGTGGCAGGCCGAGCAGACTTCCTTGTAGACCTTGTAGCCGCGCTGGAGCTGGCCGTAATCCCAGGTGCCGAACGGGCCGTCGAACGAGAAGTTGACGTCTTGCGGATGCTCGTAAGGCAGGTGCGTGCTCGGCGCTTCTTCGGTCGCGGCGGTATAGGCGCCGACGACGAAGGAGATGAGCGCGACGAAGGCGAAACCCAGGCCGACGAGGATGGCGATGATGCGGATCATGCGAAAGTCTCTTCTCTCGTAGCTTTGCGTCGCGTCAAACCGCGGGCTCGGTGTTTTCGCCGAGGACGGCTTTCTTGTCCGAACCCAGCACCGCTTCGGTGATGGAATAGGGCAGCGGTTCGGGCTTCTCGACCTGGCTGACGATCGGGATGATCACCAGGAAGTGCAGGAAGTAATAGGCGGTCGCGATCTGGCTGAGCATCACATAGGGCTCTTCTGCCGGAGCGCCGCCGCAATAGAACAGCACCGCCATGGCCGGGATCAGGCCGAACCAGAAGAACTTGCGGAACAGCGGGCGATAATGGCCGCTGCGCACCGGCGACTTGTCGAGCCAGGGCAGGAAGAACCACATCAGGATCGCCGCGAACATCCCCAGCACGCCCCACAGCTTGGCAGGCAGGATGAAGTCGAAGGTGAAGGCGCGCAGGATCGCGTAGAACGGCCAGAAATACCATTCGGGGACGATGTGCGCCGGCGTCGAAAGCGGGTTCGCCTCGATATAGTTATCGGGGTGGCCCAGATAGTTCGGCAGGAAGAACACCATCGCAAAGAAAAGCAGCAGGATGACGCCCAGGCCGAACCCGTCCTTCGCCGTATAATACGGATGGAAGGGCACGGTATCGCTCTCGCTCTTCACTTCGACGCCGGTCGGGTTGGACGATCCCGGAATGTGCAGCGCCCAGATATGCAGGATCACCACGCCCAGGATCACGAAGGGCAGAAGGAAGTGCAGCGAGAAGAAGCGGTTCAGGGCGGCATTGTCGGGCGCGAAACCGCCCAGCAGCCACACCTGGATCGGCTCGCCCACGAGGGGAATCGCGCCGAACAGGCCGGTAATCACCTTGGCGCCCCAGAAGCTCATCTGGCCCCACGGAAGCACATAGCCCATGAAGGCGGTCGCCATCATCAGCAGGAAGATCACGACGCCCAGGAGCCAGATCATCTCGCGCGGGGCCTTGTACGAGGAGTAGAAGAAACCGCGGAAGATGTGGATATAGACCACGATGAAGAAGAAGCTGGCGCCATTGGCGTGCGCGTAGCGCATCAGCCAGCCCCAGTTGACGTCACGCATGATGTGCTCGGTCGTCGCGAAGGCGACGCTGGCATTGGCCGCGTAATGCATCGCCAGCACAACGCCGGTCACGATCTGGAGCATCAGGAAGAATCCGGCGAGAACGCCGAAATTCCAGAAATAGCTGAGATTGCGCGGCACCGGATAGCCCGCGCCGACCGCATTGTAGACCAGACGCGGCACAGGCAGCTTCTCGTCGAGGAATTTGGTCAGGCCGTTGGTCGGCTGATACTGTTTCGCCCAGGGAAAGCTCATGATCTTCTATCCTGTCTCTCAGCCGACGACCACGGTGGTGTCCGTGGTGAATTCGTAATCCGGCACGACGAGATTGGTCGGCGCCGGGCCTTTGCGAATGCGGGCCGCAGTGTCGTAATGCGAGCCGTGGCAGGGGCAGAAATAGCCGCCGAACTCACCCTTGTTCTCGCCTTCCGCCGCGCCCAGCGGCACGCAGCCCAGATGGGTGCAGACACCCATCGTGATGAGCATGTCGGTATGGCCTTCCTTGGTCCGCTCCGCGAGAGTCTGCGGGTCGCGCAGATCGCCGATCGGAACGGCGTCCGCTGCGGCGATTTCCTCAGGCGTCAGGCGGCGCACGAACAGCGGCTGCTTGCGGAACACCGCCTTGACCGCCTGTCCCGGCTCGATCGCGGAGACGTCGAGTTCGGTGGTGCTTTCGGCGAGCACGTCCTTGGACGGCGCCATCTGGCTGATCAGCGGCAGCAGAACGGCGGCCCCGCCAACGCCGGCGGCGCTGATGGCGGCGACATTGATGAAGTCGCGACGGCGGAATTCGCCCGCCGCGGTTTCGACCTGCGTATCGGTATTCGCAGCGGTGGTTGCAGCATTATCTGCCATCAGAGCGTTGCCTGCCTGTCTCGTCTCGTTTCGCGCGCCCGGAGGATACCGGACTGGATTGCCCCACCGGCATCCGGCGCCAATCGACCGCGAGGGGCAGGCCCCTTTTCAATGACAGGTCAATTCACGCCGCGCATTCAGGGGCGCGGCGCACCCCCGATAATGCCGGTTAGCGCGGCCTGTAAACGCTCTATCCCACCTTGCCAACCGCCATTTTCGGCAAGCGGGCACGCGTCGGCTCCTGCCCTTACGGCAGGCTCAGACACGCTCAGTCGGGCTCAGGCACGGGCGATAAGCGAAATCTGTCTGCCCCCGGTGGGTTCGCCGCGATGGGTGGCGCGGCGGAAGCTGAAGAAAGCCTCCGCCTCGCCATAGGTGTCGCGCCCAAGCAGCTCGACGCGCTCCACGCCCGCCTGGCGCAGGCGCTCGGTGACATAGCCCGCGAGATCGAACTGCCAGTGACCTTCGCGACCGGTCTCGAAGAAGCGTGCGTCCTCGGGATCGAAATGGGCGCGGAAGGGCGCATCGACCTCGTAGCTCGACTGGGCGACACAGGGGCCGACCGCCGCGATGATGTTCGAGGGTTCGGCCCCGAGATCGACCATCGCCGCGACGGTGTTGGCGATTACTCCGCTCTGCGCCCCGCGCCAGCCCGCATGGGCCGCGCCGATCACGCCCGCCTGCGTATCGGCAAGAAGGACCGGCGCGCAATCGGCGGTGACGATGCCAAGAACTAGGCCGGATTTCGCAGCGACGAGCGCATCCACCTCGGGCGGATCGCCGTCCCACGGCGCTTCGACCACCGCGACATCGGGCGAATGCACCTGCTTCGCCAGTATCAGCGGGGCGTCCGGCAGGAGGTCCGCCGCCGAGCCGCCCTCACGTGTCGAGAAGCCGTGCGGAATGCCCTTCAGGAGGTCCGATGTCAGCAACTTAGCCAAGCGAACGGGTGACCTGTTCATAGGTATCGCGCGACAGCTTGAGCGCGGCGGCGATCCGTTCGAGCTGCTCCTTCATCAGCGCCGCCCGGTTCGGCTCCATCCGCTGCCAGCGGCCGAGCGGCGGCACGAAGCGCGCGGCAGTCTGCGGATTGATCGGGTCGAGCGCGAGAATGAGGTCCGCGATCATGCGATAGCCCTCGCCCGAGCTTGCATGGAAGCCCTGTGCCGTGCCTGCGAACGCCATATAGAGCGAGCGCACCCGGTTGGGATTGCGCAGCGTGAAGTCGGGGTGCTCGGCCAGCGCCTTGACCTGCTCGACCACATTTGGGTGCAGCGACGACGCCTGGATCGCGAACCATTTGTCGAGCGCCAGCGGATTGTCCCGATAGCGCTCGTAGAAGGCCGCCAGCCGATCGGTCCTCGCAAGGCCTTCGAGGCCGCTCAGCACCATCAGCGCGCCCTGCCGATCGGTCATGGTGTCGGCCGCATCGTATTGCCGCGTCGCCAGCGTTTCCGCCCGATCCGGGTCCGCCGCGGCGATATAGGACAAAGCGAGAGTCTTCACCTTGCGCGCGCCGACGGCTTCGGCCTCGCGGCCGCCGGGCGCGGCGGCGGCGCGTTCGTAAAGCGCGTCGAAATTCCTGGCGAGCGCCTTGCCCAACCACGCCTTCAACGCCTCGCGCTCCTCGAAGATGCGCCCCGGATCGGCGACCAGCATCTGTTCGGCGAGATAGGTCTGGCTCGGCAGGATCAGCAATTCGCCGCGCATCTGATCGTCGAGCGTCGAATCGTTCAGGATCGCTTCGAACGCATCGCCGATCGCACTGCGCGCTTCGTCGCGCGTCGAATCGGACAGGCCACCGCCGACCGCTTCGACCAGATGGCCGGTGACGAGATCCTGCAACGCCTCGTAACGGGCGAAGGGATCGTCATCCTTCGCGGCGAGGAAGGCGAGGTCCGCGCGGGCGATATCGCGCTCGATCCCGACCGGCGCGGTGAAGCCGCGATTGATCGAGAGGACCGGTTCGGTGTCGAACCCGTCGAAGGTGAAGCGGACCTTCGCCTTGTCGAGCACGATCAGCTCCTCGCCGCGATGCGTCCCGGTTTCGCGATCGAACAGGGCGATGCGCAGGGGGATCGGCATCGGCTGCTTCTCGTCCTGACCGGGCGTCGCCGGGATTTCCTGGGACAGGTCGACGATTGCAGTCGATCCTTCGAGACTGGTCGTGACGCTCACCTTCGGCGTGCCCGCCTGGCTGTACCACAGGCGGAATTGCGCGAGATCGAGGCCGGCGCCATCCTCCATCGCCTTGACGAAATCCTCGCAGGTGGCCGCCTCGCCATCGTGGCGGTCGAAATAGAGGTCGGTCCCTTCGCGAAAGCGCGTTTCGCCCGCCATGCTGCGCATCATGCGGATGATTTCGGCGCCCTTGTTATAGACGGTCGCGGTGTAGAAATTGCTGATCTCGCGATAGCTGTCCGGCCGGATGGGATGCGCCAGCGGCCCCGAATCCTCGGGGAACTGGACGCTGCGCAAGATGCGCACATCCTCGATCCGCTTGACCGGCGCGCTGCCCATGTCCTGGCTGAACAATTGGTCGCGCAGGACGGTGAAGCCCTCCTTCAGCGACAATTGGAACCAGTCCCGGCAGGTCACGCGATTGCCCGACCAATTGTGGAAATATTCGTGCGCGATCACGCCCTCGACCGCGTCGAAATCGCCATCCGTTGCCGTATCCGCATCGGCGAGCACGTATTTGGTGTTGAAGACGTTGAGGCCCTTGTTCTCCATCGCCCCCATGTTGAAATCCGACACCGCGACGATGTTGAAAACGTCGAGATCGTATTCGCGCCCGAACACTTTCTCGTCCCATTCCATCGATCGTTTCAGCGATTCCATCGCGTGTTCGGTCCGCTGGAGATCGCCGTCGCGAACCCAGATGGCCAGATCGACCTCTTTCCCGCCCATCGTCGTGAAGCTGTCCTTGCGCGCGACCAGATCGCCCGCGACGAGCGCGAAGAGATAGGAGGGTTTGGGCCAGGGATCATGCCAGACGGTCCAGTGCATCCCATCCTCGCTCTTGCCCGATCCGGTGCGGTTGCCGTTGGCGAGAAGGATCGGGAACTGGTCCTCGGGCGCGTCGATCCGCACGGTGTAGGTGCTGAGCACGTCGGGCCGGTCGGGGAAGAAGGTGATGCGGCGGAATCCTTCCGCCTCGCACTGGGTGCAAAGCATCCCGTTCGAGGCATAGAGGCCCATCAGCTGCGAATTGGCGCTGGGATCCAATTCGGTGACGATGGTCAGCGTGTGCTTGTCGCCCGGCAGAGTGACGACGAGATCGTCGCCGTCCATCATATGCCCTTCGCATTCGCCCCCGTCGCATTCGAGCGAGATGAGTTTCAGCCCGTCGCCATTGAGGCGGATCGTGGGGGAAGGGTCGGCATCGGGGTTGCGCTCGACATCGAGCGTGGCGGTCACGCGGGTCTTTTCCAGCCCAAGCACGAATTCCAGGCGCGTCGTCGGCACCAGCCACGCAAAGGGCGCGTAATCCTCGCGAAAGATCGTCGGCGGCGAATGCGGCTGGACGGCGGCATCCGCCATGTCGGGATTGCCTTCGGCGTCGGCGGGCGTGAGGGCGATGTCCATATGGGCTCAATATCCTTGGCTTGTGCGCTTCGGGAGGTAGAACGCGACCATGGCGCGTTTGTTCATTTTCGGTCTCGGCTACACGGCCAAGCGCATCGCGCAAGCGGCAAGCGCCGAAGGCTTCACGGTTTCGGCCACGGGCAGCGCGGGGGATGTCGATTTCGACGACAGCGAGGCCGTCGCGAGCGCACTGGTGCAGGCGCAATATGTGCTGTCCTCCGTCCCGCCCGCCGACGATAGCGACCCGGTGCTGGACCGTTATGGAGACCTGCTCGAAGAGAAATGGCTCGGCTACCTCTCCTCGACGGGCGTCTATGGCGATGCGGGCGGCGCCTGGGTGGACGAAAGCTCACCCACCGGCGAAGGCCGCCGCACCGCACGGGCGCAATGCGATGCGCGGTGGCTGGACAAGGGCGCCCGCGTGTTCCGCCTGCCGGGCATCTACGGGCCGGAGCGCAGCATCTTCGAGCGGCTGGACCAGGGCCGCGCGCACCGCATCGACCTGCCTGGCCAGGTGTTCAGCCGCGTCCATGTCGAGGATATCGTGAGAGGCGTTATGGCGGCGATCGCCAGCAGCGCGCCATCAGGGGCGTATAATCTGTCGGACGATCTTCCGACGAGCCAGAACGCGGTGGTCGAGGAAGCCTGCCGCCTGACGGGCCGCGCACCGCCGCCCTTGCAGACCTTGGACGAGGCCGATCTCAATCCGATGGCGCGCGGCTTCTACGCGGAGAACCGAAGGGTCGCGAACGGGAAGGCGAAGCGCGTTCTGGGGTGGGAGCCGCTCTATCCGACCTATCGCGAAGGGCTGGCTGCGATCCTCGAAGCCGGTTTTTAAGGTTCCGGCGTCGCGCGCCTGGGCGGAACCGCCGAACGCCCTTTCAACGCGACCACCATGCCGCCCAGCACCAGCACGGCCCCGGCAGCGGGCAACAGGCCCCAGCGATATCCCTCGAACAGCGTCGACAGCACCATCGCGACGACCGGCACGATCACGCTGGTATAGGCCGCCTGCCCCGCTCCCACCTTGCGCACCAGCCCGTAATACAAGGGGAAGGTGACGACCGAGCCGAGCAGGCCGAGATAGACGATGCCGAGCACGTAGGACGGACGCGCATCGAAGCTGGGCGGGCCGACCGTGACGAGCGCCAGCGCGGCGTTGATCGCCACGCCCCACAGCATCGACCAGGCGAGCAATGTCAGGAGCGGCTGGCGCTTGGCCCCTTCCATCGCCTGCGCGATATTGGCGGCGCTGGCGGACAGGATGCCGCCCACCGCCAGCCCAGCGCCCAGCAGCACCTCGCCCAGCGTCGCGGGCGAGGCGCGGTATTCCTGCGCGAACAACAAGGCGACACCCACGGCCGCGATGCTCGACCCCAGAACGAAGGCGGGCGTGATCCGCTGGCCGAGGAAGAACCGCCCCAGCAAGGCGTTCGGCACCACCAGCAGCGCGAACATCACCGCGACGAGGCCGGAGGTGATGAAGTGTTCCGCATTATAGACGAAGGTGAAATTAAGGGTGAACTGCGTGATCCCCAACAGCATCGCCCAGCGCTGCCCCCCCTTCGCCAGCGCCAGCGATTCGCCGCGCAGCATCGCCAGCGCGAACATTCCCAGGCAGGCGACGACGAAGCGATAGGTGATCGACCATTGCGCGGGCACGGTGCCGAGCTGGTCCTTGATGACAAGCCAGGTCCCGCCCCAGATCACGCTGACGAGCAGGAAGGCGCCGAGATTGCGTGGGCTGAAAAGCGTTTTGTCGTCCGGGCCCGCGCTCATAAAGCGGCGATCGCCTCTGCCAGCGCGCGGGCATCCTCTTCGCGCGTATTCCAGGCGGTGACGAAGCGCGCGGCATCCGCACCCCAATCGTAGAACTCGAAACCGCGCGCGCGCAGGCTCTCGCGCTCGTCGGGCGACAAGCGAACGAACAGCTCGTTCGCCTCGACGGGGTGCATTAGCCGCTCGCCGCAGCTGGCAGCGATCTCGGCCGCCGCCGAATTGGCGCCGCGCGCGTTTTCGAGCCAGAGGTCGCCGTCGAGCATGGCGTGGAGCTGGGCGGCGAGGAAGCGGCCCTTCGACTGGAGGTGACCGGCTCGCTTACGACGGTATTTCGCGACATCGGCAAGGGTTTCGTCGAAGAACAGGATCGCTTCCGCGCTCATCCCCCCATTCTTGACGCAGCCGAAGCTCAACGCATCGACCGGCCCCGCCGCCTCGCCCGGCGAACAGCCGAGAAACGCGGTCGCATTGGCAAAGCGGGCGCCGTCCATATGGAAGCCGAGCCCGCGCTCCTTAGCGAGGGCAATAAGCGCCGCCACCTCGTCAGGGCGATAGGACACGCCGTATTCGCTTGCCTGCGTGATCGAGAGCGCGTGCGGCTGGACCTGATGGACATCGTCGCGGATCGGATCGATCGCGGCGCGCACGGCTTCGGGCGTCAGCTTCGCGCTTTCGCCCGGCACCAGCAGCAGCTTGGCCCCATGCAGGAAGAAGCCGGGCGCCCCGCCCTCGTCCGCCTCGATATGCGCTTCCTCGTGGCAGACCACGCCCCCGTGCGGCTGGCACATCGTGGCGAGCGCGAGGCAGTTCGCGGCGGTGCCCGTGGCGACCCACAGGGCCGTGCAGTCACGCCCGAACGTCGCGGCAAATTTTTCGTCCAAGGCCTGCGAGTGGCCGTCCCCGTCATAGGGCGAATCGGGGCCATCGGCGGCGCGCATCGCCTCCCACACTTTGGGGTGAACGGAGGCGGCGTTGTCGGACAGGAACAGCATCGGAACGCCTGTAGAGCCGCGCGCGTTGAGCGCAAGCGAGAGACTGCCACCCTTCAAGGAGACTTCCCCATGGCCGATCAAGCCGTCACCATCAGCCGCGAAAATCAGGGCGAGGGCGAGACCCTGCGTGGTCGCTACGTCGCCCGCGCCGCCGACAGCGAAGCGGAAGCCGAGCTGACCTGGTATCGCGACGGCGAAGCGCAGGGGGAGGATGTGCGCGTCGCCGACCACACCTTCACACCACCGCAATTGCGGGGGCGCGGTATCGCGAAGGAGCTGGTCAAAGCGCTGATCGCGGATGCGCAGAAGGACGGCTTCAGGATCGTGCCCGCCTGCAGCTATGTCGCCCAGGCGTTCCGCGACCATCCCGAATGGAGCGATCTGAAAGCGTCACTTTGACATTCACAGCAACGCGCTGAAATCCCTATTCCCGATCGATGCGAGCACGGCCTCCCGCAGTGGCTCGGAGCGAGTTATGGGCAGGCCGGGAATGGCCATCTGGCCGCCTGCCAGCCCCAGATGCAGCGTCGCATAACCGCGCCTCTGCGCAATCGGGCCGCGCGCGATCTCGACCGATTGCAGCTTCACCCGCGACGCGATCGCCAGCTTGGGCAACAGCCAGCCTTGCCGCGAATAGAGCTGATCGGAATCGAGCGCGTGGCGCTCGTGCGAAAAGTGGAACGCTTCGACCAGTGCGATCCAGGCGAGGCCCAATAGCGGGGCGATCCATAGCGGCGGGTTCACGAACACGGCGCATCCCACCGCCAGCGGGATCAGGAGCAGGGCCGCGATAATCACCCTGTCGATGCGATACTGCTTCGAACCGCGCTGCCACTCCGCGTCACGGCCTGGCAGGTGAAAACCGGTCTCGCGCACGATCGGCGCGATTTCCCCCATCTGCGCGAACGGGGCGGCATCGTGATTCGCGCCGCCGCTATCCTGCGCCAAGCTGACCACTCTCAAGCGGTGCCAGCCGAACAGCCGCCGCACGATCCCCGTTCCGATCCGCAGCGCCTGAACCCGGTGGATCGGCATGACGACATCGGTGCGCGTCAGCAATCCGCGCCGCCGCCGCAGCCCCTTGTCGGTCCGCTCCAACCGGAAATCCCATTCGCGCAGGGCCGTGCGCACCAGGCCGGTGACAAGCCCCAGCAGGAGCAGGGAGGCAATCGCGAGCGCCCCTGCGATGACCTGCCCGACCACGCCCAGAGCCAGCAGCCAGCCTCCGGGCCCGGCCAGCAGCCGCTGCCATTCGCGCCATTCCCAGATGTCGAAATCGAGCAGGAAGTCGAATTGCTGCGCAGCGCCCGCAACCACTGCGACAACGGCGAGGGAGAATTCGAACAGGCCGAAGGTCAGCACGCGCTTCGGACCCATCGCGAACAGGATGGGCGTTTCGAGCGGCGTGGTCCGCGGGGTTGGGGCGCCCACGGTTTCTCCCAGCTTCTGGCTGCGCACCAATTCGCGCAAGCGCTCTCCCTCGCTTTCCGAAAGATAGCGAAGCGTGATCTCGTCCTTGCCGCCCGCCCCGGTCTCGAACCGTACCTCGGTCAGGCCGAGCAGGCGGGGGAGAAATTTCTGTTCCAGGCTGACATCCTGGATCCGCTCGTAGGGCACGGCGCGCGCGCTGCGCGACAAAAGGCCGCTCTCGACCCGGATGTCTGCTTCGCCCACCGTATAGGTGAAGCGTCGCCAGCTCGCATAGGCGATGGCGAAATTGAACGCGATGATGGCGGTGACGATCGGCGCGAAATAGGCGAGCGCGCCCGCCCTGTCGTCCTTCGCGATCGAGAAGGCGAGGAAGCCGAGGGGTAGGACCAGCTGGCCGAGCATGGTCACGCCGCGCACCGCGAAGCTCAATCCGTCGGTCCGCCGCGCGTCCTCGGATGTCGGCGGCGCGCTGGCCCCGCCTGCCTCCACGCCCGCTTCCCTGGTCGCCTCCGCCGTCACTGCGTGTCGCGCCGGATCGCCGCACGGATCGTGTCGCGCAGGGCGAGCGCGTCTTCGTGCTTCAGCCCCGGCAGCGTGACCGAGGCGTTGTGGCTGCCCGCCGTGTGGACCGTCAGCGTTGCGATGTCATAGGCGCGTTCGAGCGGGCCCTGATCGACGTCGATATGCTGCACGCGCCCGAAGGGAACGACCGTGTCCGAATGGAAGAGGAGCCCGCGCACCACTCTCAGCCGCTCTTCCGCCATGCTATAGCCCCGCGCTGACCAGCGCCGCTGCGGCACGCGTAGGATCAGCAATATGCTGACGATCAGGACCGGAATCAGAACCACGCCGTGCCAGCCTGGGATCGCGAATTCCGCCACGCTCGCCGCGATCAGGAACACCGCCGCCCAGATGCTCGCGACGATCCGCAGCACGGTGCGATAGGCAGGGTCGAGCGGAGTCAGATCTGAAGCGGCGTCCATGGCGTTCTATCTATTTAATACACCCGGCCGGGGCAATATGCGTTTCAGCGCCTCTGGTCGAAGCGGCGTCCCACCATCGCGGCGGCGATATTGGTCTTCTGAACGTCGGTGGTGCCGCCCGCTATGCCCCAGGCGAAACCGTCCCGCACGCGCTGCTCCATCCCGTATTCCTTGTGATAGCCGTATCCGCCCATCACCTGCATTGCGTCGGCGGTCACCTGTCGCACGATCTCGTTGGCGAAGCATTTCGCGATGCTGCTTACATAGACGCTGGGCAGCCGGCTTTCCTCGTGCGCGGCGTTGGCCGCGGCGCGATAGATCAGGAGCCGCGCCGCCTCGACCCGCATCGCCATGTCGGCGAGCCGCAGCTGTACCGCCTGGAACTCGACGATCGACTTGCCGAACGCCGTGCGCTCCTGAACGTAGGCGATCGCTTGCTCCAGCGCGCCCGCGGCAAGACCCAGCGATTGCGTCGCATTCCCACAGCGCTCGAGGCCGAAGGCGCTCATTAATTTCCCGAATCCGCCCGCGCCGACGATCAGGTTGTCCCTGGGCACGCGCACGCCGTCGAAAGTGATGTCGCGCGTCTCGATCCCGCGAAAGCCCATCAATTCCTCGCGCTTGCCGAAGCTGACACCCGGCATCTCCTTGTCGACCAGCAGCGCGCCGATCCCCTTTGCGCCGGGCGCATCGGACAGGCGGCAATAGACCACGTAATAGCGGGCATGGCCCGCCCCGCTGGTCCAGCGCTTGCTTCCGTCGAGCAGATAATGATCGCCATCGTCGCGCGCGCGGGTCGAAAGATCGGTCAGCGCGGTGCCGGCATCGGGTTCGGACATGGAGACGGCGACGGTCGCCTCGCCGCTGACGACTTCGGGGATGATGCGCGTCTTGAGATCCTCTGATCCGAATCGCTCTATCGTGCGCACCGGCCCCACCAGCGCCTCGAACACCGGGAACGCGACCGCGTTTGAGATCATAGCGAACTGTTCCAGCACCAGCAGCGCCTCAAGATGGCCGAGGCCCAGCCCGCCATACTGCTCGGGCAGATTCACGCCGAGAAACCCCATCTCGCCATAGCGCCGCACCATTTCGGCGGGGACGGAGAAATCCTTCTCCTCCATCTCGTGCGCCAGATTCGGCAATTCCTTCCGCGCGAAGGTGCGCGCGGCGTCCTGAAGCGCGCGCTGCTGCTCGGTCAGTCGGAAATCCATGTAGAGCCTCTCGTTCGCGCATTCGTCGCGCAATATCCTCGCGCCTCACGGCGCTGCGGGCGCGCGGTCGCGCTTGCGGACCCTATCGGGTCCGTGCTCCGCGACCAAGCCTCTCAGCCGGGAATGGTTCGGTCGGCGACCAGCCGACCGCAAGGCCACGCGGCCGCCCCGCAGGTGCCTGACCGAAGGGAGGAACAGCACCGAGGACGCTCGCGCGGAGGCGCGAGCGGAACCGAAAATATCTTAAAATGGTGCTGCTGGGGAGGATTGAACTCCCGGCCTCACCCTTACCAAGGGTGCGCTCTACCACTGAGCTACAGCAGCGTCCGGGCCGCCGGGACACATACCCGATGGCGAGGCGCGCGCTATTGGCAGTTGGGCCGCCAAAGTCAAGCCGCGCTTGCGATTTGCGGGCTTAATCGCAAAAGGTTGCGCAATGACGAAGGACAGGACCATCGGCGGCGAGGCCCCCACCCGCGAAGAACGGCTCGCCGCGAAGCTGCGCGAAAATCTTAGGCGCCGCAAATCGCAGGCCCGCGATATGAGCGCGAACGCGCCGGAATCGGACCCTTCGCTTCCCAAACCGCAGGGTGAGCGCTAACGAGCGGCGCTCGATCGTCCAAAGCAGCTATCTGGGAAAACCGATGTCCAAACTGATCCTCGTGCGTCACGGCCAGAGCGAGTGGAATCTCGCCAATCGCTTCACCGGGTGGTGGGATGTCGGCCTGACCGAGAAAGGCATCGCCGAAGCGACGGCGGCGGGCGAATTGCTGGCGCAGAAGAATGTGCTGCCGACCATGGCCTTCACCTCGCTCCAGACCCGCGCGATCAAGACGCTGAACCTGGCGCTGGAAGCGTGCGACCGCTTGTGGATCCCGGTGACCAAGGACTGGCACCTGAACGAGCGCCATTATGGCGGCCTCACCGGGCTCGACAAGCAGCAGACCCGCGACAAGCATGGCGACGAGCAGGTGCATATCTGGCGCCGCAGCTTCGACGTGCCGCCCCCGCCGATCGACAAGGGCAGCGAGTTCGATCTGTCGGGCGATCCGCGCTATGCCGGGATCCCGGTGCCCGACACCGAAAGCCTCAAACTGACGATAGAGCGCGTCCTGCCCTACTGGGAAAGCGTGATCCTGCCCCAATTGTCGGCGGGCGAGACGGTGATCATTTCCGCCCATGGCAACAGTCTGCGCGCGCTGGTGAAGCATTTGTCGGGCATTTCGGACGACGAGATCACCGGCCTCGAAATCCCAACCGGCCAGCCGATCGTCTACGAATTCGGCGACGATCTGCGCCCCTCGGGCGAGCGCTATTATCTGAAGGACGCCTGAGATGAGCGGTGCGGGTGGAATCGCGAACACGGTCGCCATCGTCATGGGCAGCCAGTCCGACTGGCCGACCATGCAATGCGCGGCCGAGGTGCTCGAGGAACTCGGCGTCGCAACTGACATCCGCATCGTCTCCGCTCACCGCACCCCCGATCGCATGGTCGATTTCGCCCGCGCGGCGGAGGAGGAGGGGATCGCGGTCATCATCGCGGGCGCGGGCGGCGCGGCGCATCTGCCCGGCATGATTGCGGCGATGACGCATCTTCCCGTGCTGGGCGTGCCGGTGAAGTCCAAGGCGCTCAATGGGCAGGACAGCCTCCTGTCAATCGTCCAGATGCCCGCCGGAGTGCCCGTCGGCACGCTCGCCATCGGCGAGGCGGGGGCGACGAATGCCGGGCTTCTGGCGGCAGCGATCCTGTCCGGGACCGACGCGGCGCTGAGGGATCGGCTGAAGGCCTGGCGCCAGGCGCGAAGCGATGCCGTGGCGGAGCGGCCCGAGGGATGAGACCATGTTGAAGCCCGGCAGCACGATCGGCATTCTCGGCGGAGGCCAGCTTGGCCGGATGCTCGCGATCGAAGGCGCGCGGCTGGGCTATCGCTGCGTGGGATTCGCGCCCGAGGGCGACAATGTCGCCGCGCCCGTCTGCGACGATTTCTTCACCAATGACTGGAGCGACAGGCCCGCCCTCGCCGCCTTCGCCGCGCAATGCGACGCGATCACGCTGGAATTCGAGAACGTCCCGCTCGCCGTGATGGATGCGCTGCCGAGCGATCGCCTTTTCCCGCCCAGGAAGGCTTTGGAAGTCGCGCAGGACCGGCTCGCGGAAAAGCGCTTCGTCGCCGATCTCGGCGGGCGTCCCGCCCCCCATGCCGCGGTCGATTCGCGCGCCGACCTCGATGCCGCGATGGAGCGCATCGGCACGCCGGGAATCCTGAAGACACGCGGCGAGGGCTATGACGGCAAGAGCCAATGGCGCTTGCGCGATGTGCGCGATGCCGATGGCGTTGGCGCGATTTCGCAACCCGCGATCTACGAAGGCTTCGTGACTTTCGAGGCCGAGTTCTCCGTCATCCTCGTGCGCGGCCAGGATGGTGCGATCCGCTTCTGGGACAGTTCGCGCAATATCCACGAAGACGGTATCCTGAACGCCTCTGTCCTGCCCGCTGGCGAGATGGTGGAGAGGCAGGTCGAGGACGCGCGCGCCCTGTCGCGGCAGGTGGCCGAGGCGCTCAGATATGTGGGCGTTCTGACGCTCGAATTCTTCGCCACCAGGGACGGCCCCGTCTTCAACGAGATGGCCCCGCGCGTCCACAATTCGGGCCACTGGACGATCGAGGGCGCGGCCACCAGCCAGTTCGCCAATCATATGCGCGCGGTGGCGGGCCTCCCGCTCGGCGTGACCGATACGATCGCGCCCCAGCTCCGCATGGAGAATCTGATCGGCCCGCAAGCCAACACGGCGCATGAACTGTTGAGCGAGCCTGACCTGCACCTGCATCTCTACGGCAAGGCCAAGGCGCGCGACGGGCGCAAGATGGGGCATGTGACCCGGATCACCCGCGCGTGAGCCATCCGCAATTCACGCTGGTCTATGCCCGCGCGGCCAATGGCGCGATCGGTAAGGACGGGACGCTGCCCTGGCACCTGCCCGCCGATCTCAAGCGCTTCAAGGCGCTGACGATGGGCAAGCCGATGGTGATGGGGCGCAAGACCTTCGAGAGCCTTCCCAGCCTGTTGCCGGGGCGCCGCCACATCGTCCTGACTCGGCGCGAGCGCTGGGAGAGCGCGGGCGCGGACGTCGTCCGCTCGGTCGAAGAAGCGGTCGCGCTGCTCGACGGCGAGCCCGCTTCGGTCATCGGCGGCGCGGCGATCTTCGATGTCTTCCTGCCCCTCGCCACCCGCGCCGAACTCACCGAGATCCATGCCGATTTCGACGGCGACGTGTTCATGCGCCCCCTGCCCGCCGGATGGGAGATCGTCGCGCGCGAGGATCACGCCGGGGAAGGCGATACGCCCGCCTATTCCTTCGTCACCTACGAGTGCCGCGAGGATGCGGCGGCATGAGGTGGCTCGACCATCGCGAGACGGTGCCCGAATCCCTGCGC
>Ga0114912_1000431_pt1 | contig 21725 bp, 19 predicted proteins | sample MalvirDeepMed_51_FD_89713 | JGI IMG/M metagenome (GOLD analysis project Ga0114912, IMG submission 89713) | Marine viral communities from the Global Malaspina Expedition - Malaspina viral metaG DeepMed_51 | ecosystem: Environmental > Aquatic > Marine > Oceanic | place: Mediterranean Sea...
ACCGGGAAATCGCCTTACTGGCCAAAGCCGATGCGATTTTCGCCATTCAGGAAGCAGAGGCGGCCTTCTGCCGGGAGACCGTGCCGGATACCGAAACCGTTCTCGTACCCATGCCCGCCGACCCCGTCGAAAGCGTTCAGGAAGGGTCGGACGATCTCGTGCTGTTCGTCGGCAGCGACACCGCGCCGAACATCGTTGGCCTGGAATGGTTTCTCGACTCGGTCTGGCCCCATGTTCGTGCGAAAAGGCCGGATTGTCGCTTGAAAATAGCGGGAACGGTCCATCGTGCGTTCGCAGGGCGAGCATGGGACGGGGTCGATTTTCTCGGCCTGGTCGACGATCTGGGTGCGTTGTACACCGAATGCGGGGTCGTGATCTCTCCGCTGACCTTCGGATCTGGCCTGAAAATCAAGCTCGTGGAGGCATTGGCGCGCGGCAAGGCGGTGATCGCCACATCCGTCACATTGCAAGGCGTCGAAGATATCTGCCGTGATGCGGTCATTCAGACCGACGACGCCGCTATCTTCGCCGAAGCCCTTGTCGATCTCGCCGGCTCCTCAAGCGCTCGAACAGATCTGGCCCAGCGCGCCCTTACCTGTGCGCAACGCAATTTCTCTCCCGACACGACGCATCGCGATCTGCGGAACTGGTGCGAGAAAGCACGGGCTTAGACCGGGCTTCGGTCCGACCTAACCACCCGATATCATTCGCGCGATCTTACTCTCGTCGCGCGCCGCCAGCTCGCTGTAGCTGCCCTGTTCGACGATGCGTCCGTTCTCCAGCGCGACGACATGATCGGCGAAGGAGACCAGCGAGGGTCGATGCGCGATCGTCAGGATCGTCAGCTCTCCGCGCAGGGCCGTTATGGCTGCCACGATCATGCGCTGGTTTTCCCAGTCGAGCGCGCTCGTCGCTTCGTCCAGGATCAGCAATTGCGGCTTGCGCAACAGGGCGCGGGCCAGGGCGAAACGCTGCCGTTCCCCGCCCGAAAAGCGCGTACCGCGATCTCCGGCGACAGTTTCCAGCCCGTCCGGCAGCGCGCGCACCAGTTCGGCGATATTGGCGCGTTCGAGCGCGTCCCATATCTCGGCTTCGGTCGCGTGGGCATTGCCGAGCCGCAGATTGCTCGCCAGCGTCGTGTGGAGCAATTGCGATTCCTGCGGGACGCTCGCCACCGTCGAGCGCCAAGCGCGCCGGTTGGCCGCATCGATCGCTACCCCGTCGATCGTCACAGTGCCCGCGGTCGGCGCGAACAGGCCCGCCATGAGATCCGCCAGTGTGCTCTTTCCGCTGCCGGAGGGGCCGATCATCGCCACGATCTGTCCCTTGGGGATCTCAAGCGTGACATCGCGCAGCGAAGGCGTATCCGCCCCCGAATAGGTCATCCCCACGCCGGACAGGCCAATGCTTTCGCGCAAGGACGGCGCCGTCGCGCCCGAGAGCGCCGGTTCCTCGCGATGGGCATCGAAATGGTCGGCATTGCGGCGATAATTGGCGAAGGCCGGGGCTTCGGTCAGGAAGGTCTGGACGTTTTCCTGAATCGCGGAAAAGCGCGGCGCGATGCGCGCGAAGACGACCAGCAGCGTCGCGAGGCGGGCGAAATCGAGCGCGAACACCTCGATCGCGAGATAGACGAACAGCGCCGCCACCAGCGCCGCACCGATCTGGAAGAACACCCCGCCCCAGGTGCTCAGCGCCGCGAAATCCAGCACCGCGCCCCTGATGCGCCCGACATTGCCCGAATATTCGCGCACCTGCCGGTCCTCGGCGGCGAACAGCTTGGCCAGCCTGATGCTGCCGATGAACTCCAGCACGGTGGCGTTCTGGTCCTGATACATCGCGATCAGCCGCTTGCCGTGGCGGTTGGCCCGGCGGCGCAGGGGATAGAGGGCGAGGAACAGCGCCCCGCCGATCACGAAGGCGAACAGCGCCATGGGCCAGGATATCAGCAGCGCCAGCACGAGATAGATCGCCAGCATCAGGCAGGCCTGGACGATCGCCAGAACGCTGCCGATCGATCCCATGACATTGTCGATATCGTGGGTCAGCGCGTGGTTGAGATCGCTGCTGCGGCGATTGTGCAGCGCCTCCCAGCGCGCATAGCTGATGCTTTCGAACAGCCGCGTTCGCAATTGCGCGCTCACATCCTGGATCGTGCGCTGGTTGAACAAGGCCTTGGCCCGGCTCAGAAGCGCCTGCGCCACCACCAGCGCGATGAAGATCATCAGCAGCGTCACCAGATCGGGCGACCAGCGCGCCAGCGTCTCTCCGACGAGCGGGAGATCACTCAGGACCGAGCCACCGCCGGGCATGGCGATCGCGACCAGGGGGATCAGGATGACGAGCGAAAGCCCTTCGGTCAGTCCGGCGAGCGCCGTCAGCCCCACGCCCGCAAGCAGGCGACCGCCAGCGACGGCCCAGATCGTCGCGAGATAGTCCCTCAGCCCGGCGAGAGTCATTTCCCCTCGCCGGAAAGCATGGCCTCCACCATGGCGACGGTTTCGCCCAGCCGGTCGCGATCGTGGGGAATATGCAGCCGCCCCACGCGCGTCGTGTCCGCGATCCGCGCCGCCTGCCGGAACTGGCGCGCGCGGTCCTGCATGGCGAGGGGCGCGAGCGTGAAGCGGACATTGTAGCTGTAGCGGAACAGCGGCTCGATCGCGTCCGCCGCGCTCAGCCATTCGATCCTCGGGGTGTCGCCGCCGCGTTGCAGGATGAAGATGCAGTCCGTGTCGGCAGGGTCCTGCGCCATTGCGGGCAGCCTGTATTGCCGCTTCTCGAACCCTTCCATCACCAGCGGCAGCACGGTCGCCTGCGGGATATCGGCATTGGGCGCATCGGCATTCAGCTTCATCTGGGCAAAGGCGGGCTGGATCTGCGGCTGCCCCTCCCCCGCGCAATCGATCGCGAGCAGGTCGTCCGTCATCAGCGCCCAGCCCGCTTTCAGGAAGGCCGACGCCGTGGTGGATTTGCCAGCCGTCTTGTCGCCCAGGAAAGCGACCGAGCGCCCGTCGCGCCGCGCCGCACTGGCGTGCAGCACGAACAGGCCGCGCATATGCAGCATCCAGCCCATGACGGGGCCGAGCAGGGGAAAAGCGAGATAGTTTTCCGGGACGCCTTCGAACGGCTGGATGTGGACCAGCGAAGGGTTCTCGATCCTGATCGATGCCGCACCCGGCCACATCATTTCGACACCCTTCGGCCCTTCGAAATCGAAGCGCGCATAATGGCCGAGCGGCGGGATGGTCTCGCCCAGATCGGACCGCACGATCCGCAGATCGACCTTTGCGCTCTCGTCGGGCTGCGGCGCCAGCTCGTCGAGGCGCACATCGCTGCCAATGGTCAATCCGAAAGCTCGATATCGGTACATGGCGCTCAATTATCCGAATTGGCCAGGGGGGCGGCGGTAAGGGGCGCGTGCGCGATGTCCGCCCACATGGCCAGTATTGCCACACGCCAGAGGAAAAAGGCATCCCCCAGGGCGATTCCAGCCCCATTCCGGTACAGGCTTTCGCGCGCCTCGGTCAGCGACTGACGATCGACCAGCCCCCAGGGATCGGCGACCGCCGGATCGGTGAGGTCGAGCACCTTGTCGGTCTGGCTGACCAGCCCAGCGACGAAGGCGGAGGTGAAATCGAACTTGTCCTGCCGGTTCAGCGTCTCGTCCGGCAGATCGCCCCGATAGGCGACCCGCAGGATATAGCGCGACAGCCCATCGCTCAGCTTCCATTCCGAGGGCAGCGAGAAAGACTGTTCGACCAGGTCGACGTCGTAGAACGGCAGGCGGGTATCGACGCCCGCGGCATGGCTGCACAGGGCGAAAACCTCGAGCGAGCCGGGCTGCAGGGCGTGATCGAGCACCTCGAGCTGGAGCATCCGTTCGTCATGGTCGAGCCGGCCGGCCGCGGGACGGATGTCGTAGCGATCGGGTTCGATCGCGCGAACTGCATCGTCGCTCAGATAGCGCCGCTGAATGGGCGACGCGGCGACGGCGTTGCGCCCGAGTCGTCGGATCAGGCGGCGCAGATAGGGTTTGTGGGAAAGATACCGCCGGAACAGGGCGATCCGATCGTCGCCATAGAGTTGCGAAGCGGCTCGCGTCTCGCGCCAGAGCTGCCACCATTCGCCGCGTTTCGCCAATTCGTTGAGGCGCCCGAACCCGTAGGACACCACCTCGTCCCCGCCATGGCCCGACAGGACCACGCTATCGCCCATCTGCCTTGCCAGATGGAGCAGCTGGAACGACACCGAATGCCCTCGCGGCAGATGCGGGCCGTCGACCGCGCGAAGCCAGAACGCCATGTCCTGAAACGGATCGTGGACGTCACCCGCGACCTCGACGGGGTCGAGCCCGGTCATGGCAGCGACTGCGGCGAGATGCCGGTCGTCGCACCAGCCCGGCGTCTCGCGATAGGTGAGCGACAGGGCGTCGAGCGGGCGCGGATCCGATAGCGGGCCCGATAGCGAGGCCGACGCCGCGATCGCCGAGGAATCGAGCCCCCCGCTCAGCATCAGGGCGGTCTGCCCCGGCCGGATGCACCGCGCCACGGACCGGTCGAGCAAGGCCCGGAACCGTTCGACCGGCGCATCGGGATGCGGGTCCGCCGCCACGTTTGACAGGGACCAGTATCGCTGGCGCTGGCGATCGCCGTGGCGATACAGCGCCCAATGGGCGGCTGGAAACCGTGCGATTCCATCGAAAAAGGTCCGCTCGCGCTCGAGATAGGCCCCGGCGATGAAATCGGCCAGCATGGTGCGATCGTCAGCTGGCGAGAACCCAAGCGCCGCACGCAGGCTTTGCGAGGTCTGACCGAAAAACAGGTCATTTTCGGTTTCGCTGACGAAGAGTGGCGCCAGCCCGAAATGATCGCGCGCGACATAGATCGTGCCGTCCGTAGGATCGCGCAGGACGAATGCGAAAGCGCCCCGAAGCTGCGCCGCAAGACCCGTTCCCCATCGCCGCCAGCCCGCCGCCAGCATATCTTCGAGGCCAGCCTCGGGTGAGATATCGCAGGATTCGGCGATGGTAGCGCGATTGTCGATGCGGATGTTCACCGCCGCGAGAAGCAATTCCGCGCCATTGGCCTGCCCCTCGCGATCTCGGGCGTGAAAAGGTTTTTGGATCCGGCAGGCGGTGCCGGACGCCGGCCCGGACATGGGGATCGGCGTGGACTTCACAGATCCACGATCGGTGTGAAGTCTTCGATCCGTTCCTCCTGCCCCCCGATCATCACGGCATCACCGGCGATGACCCAGGCATGGGCTTCGAAGGCCTCGCCCCGTTTCTGCCTGACACCGATGCGGATCGTGCATTCCTGCCCTTCGCGCGCGGCGAGATATCGCAGGGTCAAGGCCTGGGTCAGGCAGCTGGCATGGGGCACCAGCGGAGCCGTACGTTCGACGGCCCAGGCCAGCAGTGGGAGGGGGATGCCGAGGTCCCGGCGAGCGGGAATGCGCTTGATGCGGGCGAGGACAGGGCGATAGCTGCGCAATGTCAGGGTCAGGCGGATCGCAACGAGGAGAACCAGTGCCTTGAGCAGCAGGAGATGATGCCGCCGGATCAACCTGCCCCAGCGCGCGATCCGGTCAATCGCCCCGGACAACGAGTCCTGCATCCTCGAAAGACGCGACGACCGCTTGTACGTCGTCAGCGCAAACCTCACGCTCGACATCGAAGGTTTCCAGCATCCGATCGATGAGTTCCGCGACAGTCGCGCCCGAACCGAGCCATTCCCAGATCATCGCGGCAGAGCCGTTCAGCGTATAATAATTGCTGGAGGCAAGATCGAGAAGCGCGTTACCGCCTTCAAGCGTACAGGCAACCACATCGGGAGCTTGCCGCAAGCGGACACTGTCGTCTGAACCTGTCATATTATCCGCCCCCAATCCGTTCGTGTCACCAAACGGTCAGGGACGAGAAAAGGCAACCGAAAAATCGGCTGCCTTTCTCCTTAACCATTCAACGGTGTGCTTAGGAAAGCGCGCCGGTGATCAGCGGAGCCTGAGCAGCATAGGCCGCGTCGGTGCGGTTGCCGTTGCTCGTGCTCTTGGTGATGGCTTCGATCGAACCGACCTTCTTGAAGGTGGGACGCTCGTAGGTGGCCTTGGTGGACATAGTTTTCCCCTTCTTTCGGAGTGCACGGGTATTCTTGCGAGGCCGAGTGCAACCCATCGGAATCGACCTGTTGTCACAATCGCAATGAATTAACTTTCTGACAACCATGATTCTGCTGCATTGCACCATGGCAAAGCCAATTTCGCACTTTTGTGCCAATATGGGACAGCGTAACACTACGTAATGCCCGCATTCCGTAACGTCATAAGGCTTTGCTGCGATGCGGCATTCCGGCTTGCCAACGAGTCGCTGGGGGTGACATACTTCGCAGGAATTTCGTACGGTCGATCGCTATTAATCTGTCCAGGGGAACACGCCATCGCGTCTTCGAAGCCTTCAGGTTCCGGACCTTCTGATCATGGACTTGCCGCGACCTCTCGAGAGGTGTTCGCGCTGATTGCCATCCTGCGCGGTTGGATGGGGAGCGGTCCGGGCGAGCTGCTTCGCGACAAAGGCCAAGAGGGCGACGACCTTGACGCCGTCCTCGCCTTGGCCATTCGCACCAAGACGCTGGGATTGTTGAGCGGCGGTTTCGATCGGTCGGAGACCGCGATCCCCACCCGCCTCTCCGATGAACTCGCGCGTCGTCACGAGGAAATCCTCGCGATCAACCTGCGCGCCCTCACCACGATCGCGAAGGTCGCGCAGGCATTCGCGGAAGAGAGGCTTCCCTATGTCGTCATCAAGGGTCCCTTGCGCGCCGAACAGGTCTACGGATCGATGGACGTGCGCTTCGGCAGCGATGTCGACGTCTATACGGACCGGGAGCATTACCGCGCTGCCGAGCAGGTGCTCGAAAGACGGCTGGGCTATACGTGCCTGGTGCCGGAGGACGACACATGGTGGCACGATTATCTGGGCGAGGCGCCTTTCGCCGCACCGGATCCGAGCGCGGTGCTCATCGATCTGCACAATCAGCTGCAGCAGCCCGGCGGGCCGTATCCGCATGACGTGAAGAGCTTCGTCGAGAATGCGGAGACACGCGCGATCGGGCGCGCTTCGGCGCGTATCCTGTCGCCGGACAATGCGCTCATGCTGACCGCGATCAGCTTCGGCAAGGCGGTGCGCAATGCCGAGCCGTGGATCGCCTATGCCCACGAGCTGACCTACGCGCTCCATCAGATGCCATCGTCGGCGGAAGAAACCCTGACGCGCCGCGCGCGCGCAATCGGCATCGGGCGCTTGTTCGACGAGTTCCTCCGATCCTCGAAGGCGCTGTTCGGCGCCCCGATCACGGACAACACCCCGGAGTCGCGAAAGCACCTCGCAATGTCTTCATGCGGGTTCGCACCCCATGCCCTGCTCGCCCGGTCGCGAGCCAGCTGGCGGTGGACAGAAGGTGCCGTTTTGGCGCGGTCGGCTAGATTTTCCCGTGCGATCCTGCGCGAGGCCCAGGGGCGCATGGCCTACCGCACGAGCACGAGGTTCGATTGAGACTGGGCGCTGCCGATCGCGTCGCGGCGCTCCACGATGAAAAGACAGGAACCGCATGATCACAAGCCACCCTTCCCGACCCTTTGACGGCCAGAAACCCGGAACGTCCGGGCTCAGGAAGAAGGTGCCCGAATTCGCGCAGCCCGGTTATGCCGAAAATTTCATCCAGGCGATCTTCGACACGGTGGAGCGTCCCGATGCCAGTACCATCGTGATCGGGGGCGACGGGCGGTTCCACAACCGCACGGTGATCCAGGCCGCCTTGCGGATCGCCGCGGCCAATGGTTATCGCCGGGCGCTGGTCGGCAAGGGCGGAATCCTGTCCACTCCCGCGGCGAGCCACGTCATCCGCAAATACGGGGCGAGCGGCGGTCTGATCCTGTCCGCAAGCCACAATCCCGGCGGTCCCGACGGCGATTTCGGGATCAAGTACAATATCGCCAATGGCGGCCCTGCCCCCGAAGCGGTGACCGACGCGATTTACGCCCGCACGAAGACGATCGACCGCTGGATGGCGGTGGGCGCGGACAACATCGATCTCGACACGATCGGCTCGACCGCGATCGGGGACATGGCCGTCGAGATCATCGATCCGGTCGCCGATTATGCCAGCCTGATGGAAAGCCTGTTCGATTTCGCCGCCATTCGCGAGGCGGTCTCGAACGGGTTGACGATGGCGTTCGACGCGATGCACGCCGTGACCGGGCCCTACGCCACCGAAATCCTCGAAAACCGGCTCGGTTTCGCGAAAGGGACGGTGCGCAACGGCACTCCGCTGGAGGATTTCGGCGGCCATCACCCCGATCCCAATCTCGTCCACGCCGACGACCTCTATCGGACGATGATGGCCGACGATGCGCCCGATTTCGGTGCGGCGAGCGATGGGGACGGTGACCGGAATCTGATCGTCGGGCGTGGCATCTTCGTCACGCCTTCCGATTCGCTCGCCATGCTGGCCGCCAACGCCCAGCTCGCGCCGGGCTATGCGCGCGGACTGGCGGGGATCGCCCGCTCTATGCCGACGAGCGCCGCTGCCGACCGAGTCGCCGAAAGCCTGGGCATCCCCGCTTTCGAGACTCCGACGGGGTGGAAATTCTTCGGCTCGCTGCTGGACGCCGGCAAGGCCACGATCTGCGGCGAGGAAAGCGCCGGGACGGGTAGCGACCATGTCCGCGAGAAGGACGGTCTGTGGGCCGTCCTCCTGTGGCTCAACATCCTCGCCGCGACCGGCAGGAGCGTCGCCGAGATCGCGCAGGCGCATTGGGCGAAATACGGGCGCAATTACTATGCCCGCCACGATTACGAAGGCCTCGACACCGATATCGCGCACGGCATGATGCGCGATCTCGAACAATCTTTGGCCGACCTTCCGGGCCGCCGCTTCGGCGCGCTCGCGATCAGCGGGGCCGACCAGTTCGATTACACTGATCCGGTGGACAATTCGGTCAGCCGCAATCAGGGCATCCGCATCTTCTTCGAAGACGGTGCCCGGATCGTGTTCCGCCTGTCCGGCACCGGAACCGACGGTGCGACCTTGCGCATCTATCTCGAACGCTACGAGCCTCCGACGGGCGACCTTGACGCCGAGGTTTCCCCCATGCTGGCGGAACTCGCCAAGGTGGCCGGGACTTTGACCGATCTCGAAACCCGAACGGGGCGCACCCGGCCGGACGTCATCACATGAACCGAAATTCGACACGCACGGAGAATTCTCAATGAGCTACAAACAGATCAAGAAAGCTGTTTTTCCGGTAGCCGGCATGGGCACGCGGTTTCTGCCCGCGACGAAAGCCGTGCCGAAGGAACTGCTGCCGATCGTCGATCGGCCGCTGATCCAATATGCGGTGGACGAGGCGCGCGAGGCGGGCATCGAACAGATGATCTTCGTGACCGGCCGCGGCAAGACTGCCATCGTCGAACATTTCGACATCGCCTTCGAACTCGAGACGACGATGAGCGAGCGAGGCAAGGACCTGGGCGTCCTCGATCCGACCCGCGCGACGCCGGGCGACATCATCACGGTACGCCAGCAGGTGCCGATGGGCCTCGGCCACGCGATCTGGTGCGCGCGCGCAGTGGTGGGTGACGAGCCCTTCGCGATCTTCCTGCCCGACGAACTCATGATCGGCGAGCGCGGCGGCGCGGGCTGCATGAAGCAGATGGTCGATGCCTATGCCAGGACCGGAGGCAATCTCGTCAGCGTCCTCGAAGTGCCGCATGAAGAGGTGTCGAGCTACGGCGTGATCGATCCCGGCGCAGCCAACGGCAATCTGACGGAAGTGAAGGGACTGGTGGAGAAACCCGCCGTGGCCGATGCCCCTTCGAACAAGATCGTATCGGGCCGCTACATCCTCCAGCCCGAGGTGATGCGCATCCTCGAAGACCAGGAAAAGGGCGCAGGCGGCGAAATCCAGCTGACCGATGCGATGGCCAAGATGATCGGCGACCAGCCGTTCCACGCCGTTACCTTCGAAGGGAAACGGTACGATTGCGGCAGCAAGCTCGGTTTCGTGGAAGCGACTCTGGCCCTTGCCCTGCAACGCGAGGACATGGGCAGCAGCGTGCGCGACATCGCGCAGCGTCTCCTGTCTGAATGACTGGCGGCGCCGCCATCAGCCCATGAGGCGGCGCTGCGCTGATCGAACGATGGCTGGGGGTTTGAGAACCGATGCGCAAGGCTAGCACGCGACCACTGCGGATTCTCGCACCGACACGATATCCGTGGCGCTTCAACAGTCCCCGGCATTCGCGCCATGCGATCACCAACCAACCGTTCCTGCCGATGAACAAGATCGACGAGCGGATCGAGGGCTTCACCATCTTCCCGCCGACCCTGCGGAGATACGATCTGGTCCACGCGTTCAATCGGATTCCGGTGGGCCGGACACCCTATCTCATCGGGTTCGAATCCCACCTGCCGCGTGCGTTTTCGCTGGAATCCACTGCCTATTTCAGGGCCCTGACCAAATCGCTCGCTGGCAAGCGTTGCAGGGGGATCGTCGCGATCTCCCGGTACTCCGAACGGATCTTCCGCAAAACGCACGCCGATAGCGCCGTGGCGGGTGAGATCTATGAGAAGCTGGAGATGCGGTATCCCAATATCGAAATCCCCGCCGTCGAGGATCAAGCGCCCGATTTGAACGGCCCGCTGCAACTGGTCTTCGTGGGGCATCATTTCGCCCGCAAGGGCGGCTGCGTCGCGGTTCGCCTGGCCGAACTCGCGCAGGAGGCGGGGGTCGATATGCGCATCACCATCGTTTCCGGGCTGGCGATGGGCGGCGATATCTGGACCGATCCCGCGCGCGACGAATATTATGAAACCTGGGCAGACCGTCTGGAGAGAGGCAACATAACCCATCACCGATCGCTTCCCAACGATCAGGTTCAGACATTGTTTCGGGGCGCGCATTTCTGTCTTTTGCCGACCTTCGGCGATACGTTCGGATACAGCGCCATCGAAGCGACGGCCAATCATTGCCCGATGATCGCCACCCGTCAGGGCGCGCTGCCGGAATTCATCGAGGACGACAGCAATGGCATCCTGCTCGATCTTCCCGTCGATGGCGATGGCGATTGGATCCACAGCTCCTCGCCGGACAGGGACACGCCGGGTTTCGAGCGCATGTTTACGGACGAGATCGAGCGTTTGGCCGAAACCGCGCTGACACGCGTGGTCGGCTATCTCAACAATCCAGCCCGCTATCGTGCTCTGCGCATCGAAGCGCGCCGCACTGTCGAGACGATGTTCGCCGCGAGCGATGCGAACGAGTTCTGGGACCGGCGCTACGAGGAAGCAGTCGGGTGATTCCGCCTCGCCGTCGCAGGGTCCCGAAGCGCCTGTCGATCCTGGGCGCCCTTGCCGCATTGGTCCTTTGCGCCCTTGGGATCGCGGTGCTCGCGCAAAATGCGACCAGCGGATCGCTGCTGACGGTCCTGACGCCCGAGCCTACGCCCGGCTCGGTTCCGAACCCCTATTGTCGGTCGCAACCGAGCGGTGATCTTCCCCCGCTCGACGTGTCCGACATGCGCCTGTGGAATTACGAGGCCGCCTGGCACGCCTCGCAATGGGACAATGCTTTCAGCCGCATCCCCTGGCGATCCGACCATGTGTCGCTCGCGGCGAATGGTGACGTGGTTCTGCGGCTCGACGGTTCGGGCGCTCCGCAGATCAAGTCCGGAAGCCGGATCGCGATGGCCGACAAGGGCACATGGGAAACCGAAGTCACCCTGCCCGAAATGCGCGAGGGCATGGTCGTCGCCCCGCTATGGCTATTCAATCAGGACCGGCGCGAGGAGATCGATTTCGAATTCGCGGGCACGAAGAGCCTCGATTTGAGCCTCCACGCCTATCCCAGAGGCGAGCATCGCAAGACGACGGTGTCGGTTTTCAAGGGCATGGACTTTTCGAATTGCACGGTCCGCTTCAAGATCGTCGCCGACATACCGGCAGGCTGGGCGTCGCTCTATGTCGAGGACGAGTTGGTCCATCGCTTCGAAAGGAAAGACCTCGGATATTTCGTCACCGGCAAGACGCGTCCGATCATCGAGATGTGGGCGGGGCGCGACGACCATGAGGGGTTCGTCCAGTGGCTCGGCAAGTGGCGGGATCTGCCGCCGGGAAAGGCCTTGACCATGCGGGTTTACGGCTATCGTTTCTCACCCGCGACGGATGAGCGATAGGTCGGCGTGAACCAGGTTGCAGCAAGATATGGAAGGGCCCGACCCGCCGGGCGCGATCTGCGGATCGAGAGCGCGATCGACATCGCCATGGTGTGTGCGGTGCTGTTCGCGATCCTCTTCAATGTCTGGATCGGACCGCTGACGCCTTTGATCCTGACCGGCGTCACGGCTGTCTACTGCGTGATCCGGCGTGAGCGATTGCCAGCCCTCCTGCTCGACACTTGGCCGCTGCTGCTCCTCCCTGCTCTCGCGATCGCCTCGGTCCTGTGGTCGATCAACGGGGGAGAGTCGATGAAGGCGGGTCTCCTCTATCTGCTGACAATCCTCGTCGCCCTGATCTTGGGGTCGGGGGTCCGGCGCATCGATCTCCTGAAAGCGGTGTTCTTCTCGTTTCTGATCTTCACCGTCCTGTCGTGGATCTACGGCTATTCCCAGATCGGCCAGCGCGCCTTTCAGGGGCTCCTCGCGTCGAAGAACGCGATGGGCGAGCTGAGCGGGGGCCTCGTCCTGGCGGCGATCTGCCTCTTTTCCGACGCGGTCTCGCGCCGAAAATGGCTGCTCGGGATCACGTGCCTCCTGGGCCTCGCGCTCGGCGCCGTGAGCCTGTGGCTGGCGGAAGCGACGACGGCGACGATCGCCACCGGAACCGCGTCCCTTTGCGCGATCGTCTGGCTCACGACCCTGCGGCTCGACGCCCAGTCGCGAACCTTCCTGTTCCTGTTCGCGATCATCTTCAGCGCAATCGTGTTCGGCATATTCTACTCTTTCCAGGATATCATTTTCGATTACGTCCTGGGCGCCAGCGGCAAAGACACCACGCTTACCGGCCGAACGGATATCTGGCGCGTCGCCGATGGCCTGATAGCGGAGCGACCATGGCTCGGCATCGGCTACAACACGTTCTGGCATCCCGGCAATCTCGAAGCCGAGGCCTTGTGGAGGCAGTTCGGAATCGGAAACCGCAGCGGGTTCAATTTCCACAACACCTATCGCGAGATCACGGTCCATCTGGGCTATGTGGGCTTCGCGCTGTTCCTGGCCGTGTCCGTCATCGGCACGCTCGGCCTGTTCCTGGGAACGATGCGCAAGCCCAGCATTCCGCTCGTCTTCCTGAGCGCGCTCATGATAAGTTCGGCGATCAAACTGCCCTTCGAAAGCTTCGGCTTCGGGGCCATGCAGCTGTTCGGCATCCTGACCTTCGCAGCGATCTCGGCAGGCTACACGACCTTCAAACTGCGCAGTAGCTGAGCGGTCGGGCTCTAATCCTTAGCGTCGCCACCCGTCCTTATACCGCTCGAACCAGGCGAGGATCGCCGCCGCCTTGGCGGCACTGTGCGATGGACGCGCCGCGATGCTCCCATGGCTCGCGCCGGGGACCTTGACCAGGGCGGTCGGCACGCCGCGCAGGCGCAGCGCGGTGTAATACTGCTCGGATTCGCTGACCGGGGTACGGTAATCCTCGCTTCCCACTACGACCAGCGTGGGCGTTTCCACATTGCCGACCAGCGAGAGCGGCGAGCGCGACCAGTAGAGATCGGGATCTTCCCAGGGCTGCGCGCCCAGCCAATAAGTGCCAAAGAAGGCCGCGCCATCGGCGGTGAGCACCTGGGTCGCCCAATTGATGACCGGCTTCTGACTCGCCGCAGCCTTGAACCGGTCGGTCTTGCCGACGATCCAGCTGGTCAGCACGCCGCCACCCGATCCGCCAGTCACGAACAGGGCGTCGGGGTCCGCGATACCCTCGGCGATCGCCGCGTCGACGATGCTGATGAGGTCGAAATAGTCGTTGCCCGGATAGGTCTTGTCGATGGCGTTCGCAAAAGCCTCGCCATAGCTCGTCGAACCGCGCGGATTGGGCGAAAGCACGGCATAGCCCGCTGCGGCATACAGCTGGTTGTCGGTCGCGAAATGCGGGCCGTAGGCGGCGAAGGGCCCGCCATGGATTTCCAGTATCAAGGGCACGCGCTGCCCCTCGACATAGCCGGGTGGGAGAGTGAGCCAACCTTCGATCGTCATCCCATCATGGCTGGACGCGGTCGTGATCTTCCGCACCTCGCCCATCACCTTCGCCTCGCGCAGGGAGCGGTTGAGATCGGTCAGGATGCGCGTGTCGCCGCCGCGCGTGAGCCGCAACTCGGCCGGGCGCGTCGGCGGCCCTCCGGTCGACGCGATCGCGTCATTGCCCGAAACCGAGAAGCTCCCCCCGGTATAGGGCCGGTCGAGCCCGCCGCCGGAAAGCCCCTCAACGACATCGCGGACCGATCCGTCGAGCGCGATGCGCGCCACGCGGGTCTCCCCCGCGATATCGTATTGGGCATAGATGGCGCGGCCATCGGAAGCCCATTCGATGCCAGTGGGGCTGAAGTCCCAATCCCCGGTCAGCAGGCGCCGGTTCGATCCATCTCGATCCATCACGTAGAGATCGTCGTTCTCGTAAGCGCGCAGCGCATCGTCGAAGCCGAGATAGGCGATCCTGCGCCCATCGGGCGAAACGCGGGGGCTGTGATCGGGGCCGTCGCGGCTGGTCAACTGCGTGACGCGCCCGCTCATGACGTCGAGGGCGTGAATTTCGCCTTCCACCGGATCGGTCTGCCAATCATCGTTGCGGTTCGCGCCGAAATAGATCGTGCGGCCATCGGGCGACCATGACAGGGGCCCCCCATCGTGATTCGGCCCGAAGGTGAGCTGGCGCGGCGCTCCGCCGGTCGCGGGTATGACGAAAATCTTTTCGAAGCCCGGCTTCAGATAGCCTGCTCCGTCCGCGCGATAGGTGAGAAGGTCGTATATTTCGAGCGGTTCTGCCCATTCGGCGCCTTCGGGCCGGTTCATGGGCGCGGAGCCGAGCTTGGGCGCATCGTCCTCGACCAGCATCGTATAGGCGATCGAGCGTCCGTCCGGGGACCACGCCATGCTCGACGGGGCGGTCGGCAGGCCGGTCAGCCGCACCGCCTCGCCCGCGTCCATGAAGCGCACCCAGAGCTGCGCGCTGCCTCCGCTGGTAGAGACATAGGCCAGACGATCCCCCTTCGGCGACCAGCTGGGCGAAAACGCATTCCCGTCCTGTCCGGCGAGCGGCGTTTCCTCGCCGGTTCGCGTATCGACCAGCCAGATCGCGCTGCGGGTGCTGTCGCTCATCACGTCATTGGAGCGGCGCACATAGGCGATCCGCGACCCGTCCGGGCTGATCTGCGGATCGGAGGCTATCGCGAGATCGAACAGATCCGCACCGGTGAAGCGCCGTTCGGGGCCCTCGCGCACGGTGCCGGTGCCGGTGGCGGATGCGGCTTGCGGCGCTTCGGTCTGCGACTCCGGCGGCACGGCATCCTGGGCGGCGAGGCCCGTTGGCAGGAAGGCAAGCGCAGTCGATCCCGCAAGAATAGCCAGCAGCTTCATGTCATGGTCCCTTTCGCAAGCCCCGTCATCGTCGCACGGTGCGGCATCGGCGCGGCTCGTGTCAATCGCTCCCATCCCGGCGGATGGGGCGACGCGAGGAACCATTTACCCCCTGCACACCATACCGGGCTTTGCCTGCGGGGGATTGCTCCAGGAGATTGCCCGATCACCGGTTCATTGTGAGGACGAGATCAACCGAGCACGGTTTAGAACGGGCTGGCTTACCGAGAGCGTATCACTGACGGCGGCTAATCGTTTCGGCGTCTGCGCCTGCTGGCAAAGGCTGAGAAAATGGCAGGGGTGACAGGATTCGAACCCGTGGCCCTCGGTTTTGGAGACCGATGCTCTACCAGCTGAGCTACACCCCTGCAGCCGGTCGCGCCACCTACCCGGCGCGGGTCAGCTTGGCAAGCGCGTCCTTCGCGATATGCTTTTGTCTGGGTTCCCATCCCGTTGCAGTGCTAGGGCAGCGTATATGCCAGGATCGCCGCCCTCCCCTTCCGTAATCCCGGCCGAACTGCTGCTGACCGCCTACCGCGCCGGTCTGTTTCCAATGGCCGATCACCGGGACGATCCCGAGGTGTTCTGGGTGGAGCCGCGCGAACGGGCGATCTTCCCGCTTGACGAATTCCACGTTTCCAAGAGCTTGCGCAAGACCATCCGGCAGGATCGATTCCGCGTCACCTGCGACAGGGATTTCGCCGCCACGATCGCCGCCTGCGCCGAACCGCGCGAAGCCTTCGCCGAAAGCTGGATCAGCCACCGCATCGAAGCGAGCTATCGCGCGCTCCAGCGTGTGGGCCACGCGCACAGCTTCGAATGCTGGCAGGCCGACGAGTCCGGGAACGAGCGCCTCGTCGGCGGGCTCTATGGAGTCGCCTTCGACCGGGTGTTTTGCGGGGAGAGCATGTTCAGCCGCGTGCAGGATGCGAGCAAGGTGGCGCTCGCCTGGCTGGTCGCCTGCATGAAGAGCGCGGGGTTCCACGTGCTCGATTGTCAGTTCATGACCGACCATCTCGCCTCCATGGGGGCAAGGGCCATCCCGCAGGCGCGCTATCTCGACCTGGTGCAGGATGCCGCCGGGCAGCCCGAAGCGAGCCTGCCGGAAGCCTGGGCGCGCTATGCGGTGGGGGCGGGCTCCGCAGCCTCTTCGGGCGCGTCAGGCGCATCCGCCGCGTCGGACCCGCCGCCGCCTTCGGGGAAGCTCATCGCGCAGTCCTTCACGAAGACGTCGTAGACCGGGTGTTCGACCACGTTGAGGCTGGGCGAATTCTTGAACAGCCAGCCTGAAAAGATGCGGCGGAACTGGTTCTCGCCGCTGCGATCGGCGACCAGAACCTGAACGAAGGCGCCGGTCTCCTGCGGCAATTCCCACGGCGCGGTCTTTTCGCACGAGCGCAGCCGCACGATGACATCGCCCACCCGGCGCGAATCGCCCGGCGCCATTTCCAGTTCCTGCGACACGTTGTTGCGCTTGTTGAGCAGCCCGATCGTCGCCACCCGTTCCGCCAGGGGCGTCCCGATCTGCGCCGCATCGCTGGCCACCTGCGGCGGCGGAGGCGCCGTGTCGGCGACGTTTTCGGGAATTTCGGTGCGGACCGCGGCAGGCTCGGGCGGGTCTTCGCCGCACGCAGTGAGGCCAAGCCCCATGGTCAGCGCCAGCAGGGCGGAGTGCAGGACGCGCGACCCGCCCATGGCTCAGGCGTCCGGCGTCCAGGCTTCGTAATCGCCCGCCGCACGCGCCCGCTGGCCGCCCCTCTCCAGGGCGCCAGCCGGACGATAGGCCGTCACAGTGCCGGTGGCGTTGGGGGTGTAATCGGCTTCCCAGATGCGCGACGGCGGCAGATTGCTTTCGGGCACGTCGTCGAACGCGCCGTGCAGCCAGCCATGCCATTCGGCAGGGACGCGGCTGGCATCGTTGGCGCCTTCGTAAATCACCCAACGGCGTTCGCGCTGACCCTTCTTGAGCTTGGAACGGAAATAGCGATTGCCCTGCGCATCACTGCCCACCTGTTCGCCGTTGCGCCAGCTCCAGAACAGCGTGCCGAGCGTGGCGCCGTTCCACCAGGTGAAGATCTTGCCGAGGAAGTTCATGGCGCGCGGTTAGCCGTTTTTGTTATGGGCCTCAAGCGTCGGCGCGCGCCTACCATTCGACCTGATCGCCCGCTTCGATCCCCAGCTCCTCGGCCCGTCCGCCGTTCAATTCCAGCACGGCGCTCGCCACGCCCGCAGAGACGACCGAATCGAGCGAATAGGGAGTCGTCATCGCGGCGATGTTGAGAATGCGACCATCCGTGCCGATGAAGATGATGTCGAGCGGCAGCGGCGTGTTCTTCATCCAGAAGCTGCGCGCTTGCGGCGGGTCGCTGGGGAAGATCATCCCTTCGTCCGGCCCCAGCTCGGTGCGGAACATCAGCCCGCGATTCTGCGCTTCGGGCGAGGCGGCGACCTCGGCCCGGAAACGATGGACCCCGTCACCCGAGCGCACCGTCACCGGGATCACTTCGAGCCCGGAGACCGGATGCGTCGATGACTGCATCGCCGCCTGCATCGTCTTCGCGCTCGCTTCGGCCTGCGGCTGCGCCTGGGGCGAGCAGGCGATGAGAGGCAGCGCGGCAAAACAGGATAGGGCGAAATACAGTGGAGCGCGGATCATGTCGGAAATTCCTCTTCCCGGGCCTCGTCGACCCATTCGTCCAGAGATGCGGGATCGCTCGCGTCGATAACCCTGCGGGCATGGTCGAAATCATGGCCCGCGCGGATCAACGCCGCAAGCTGCTTTTCGCGCTGCTTCGCCCAATCCTCGCTCGCACGGGTTTCCGATCGGGCAAACGGGCCGAAACGGCGCTTGCGGGCGAGCGCGACCACGGCCTCGCGCCGCGCGAATTCGTCGGGCGCGAAGCGCGCGCGCAGGCCTTCGCCGATCCCTGCCGCATGCAATTGCTGTTCGACCCGGCGGGCGCCATATCCCCGGTTCAGAAGCCCCGCACTCTTGGCCCGCGCATAGCCCTCGTCGTCGACATAGCCCTTCTCGACATAGCTCGTCACGAGTGCGTCGATATCGGGCTCCGGCGCATCCTCGACCCAGCCGCGCTCGCGCAGCTTGCGGCGCAGATAGGCCCGCAATTTTCCCGCGCTCGTCGCGAAACGGGCGACATAGGCGAGCGCCATTTCCTGAAGACGCGTCTCGTCGAGCGGGCGAACCTTGCGTTCGCGCCGCCTGCCGCGATGGCCGGCCTCTCGTCTCTGGGAGTCGCTATCCGGTCGCATTTGCCATATTGATGCCACAGTCCTTATCAAAGGGGAAAGTTTATCGCAGGACGCATTCGGGAGACATGCGGGCCTGCTTTCTCAAGGGATGCCGCAAGGCCCTGTATTTTCACGGATATCTGCAAGCCTATGAGTGACGACGCCCAGACGCCGACGCCTATGCCGACGCCGAACGATTGCGATCTGCCCCGCCGCCGATCCGATTTCGCGACCTTTGCCGAGGCGATCGACTATGCCGCGAGGAGCGAAAAGGGACTCAATTTCCACGATATGCGCGGCACGCTGGAACGGGTCTATCCCTATAGCGAAATGCGCGCGGACGCGATGAAGGCCGCGCGCCAGTTCGCGGCGATGGGGATCGCGAAGGGCGACCGCGTGGCCCTCGTCGCGGAAACCGGCGCGGAATTCGCCGCCCTGTTCTGCGGCTGTATCTATGCGGGTGCCTGGCCGGTTCCCCTTCCCCTGCCGACCGGCTTCGGCGGCAAGGAGGGGTATATCGAGCAATTGTCGGTACAGCTCGACAGCAGCGACCCCAAGATCCTGATCTATCCGGCGGAAATCGCGGAAATGGCGGGCGCGGCGGCGGAGCGCCAGGGATGCGAAGGGCAAAGCTGGGAGGATTTCAGCGAGCGTCCCGATCCCGAAACCGACCTGCCCGAAGCGGACCCGCAGGATATCTGCTACCTCCAATATTCGTCTGGTTCGACGCGCTTCCCCACCGGGGTCGCGGTCACCCACGAAGCGCTGCTGCACAATCTCTATGGCCATGCGAGCGGCGTGAATCTGGGCGAGAACGACCGGGTGGTCAGCTGGCTGCCCTGGTATCACGACATGGGCCTCGTCGGCTGTTTCCTGTCGCCGATCGCCAACCAGGCGTCGGTCGATTACATCAGGACCGAACATTTCGCGCGGCGTCCCCTCGCCTGGCTCGACCTGATCAGTCGCAACCAGGGCAACACGCTCAGCTATTCGCCGACCTTCGGTTACGACATCTGCGCGCGCCGCATCTCGAGCCAGTCCAATGTCGCCGAGCGGCTGGACCTGTCGCGCTGGCGCACGGCGGGCAATGGCGCGGACATGATCCGGCCCGACGTGATGCAGAATTTCGTCAACGCCTTTGCCGGGGCGGGTTTCCGGGCGAGTGCCTTCACGCCGAGCTACGGCCTCGCCGAAGCGACCTTGGCCGTCACGGTGATGCCGCCGGGCGAGGGAATCCGCGTCGAGCTGGTCGAGGAAGAGCGCCTGTCGGGCCGTCCGCGCGATCTTTCGCGCCCCGCCCGCTATCGCGCCATCGTCAATTGCGGGCGCCCGCTGCCAGGGATGGAAGTCGAAATTCGCGGGGAGGACGATAACCCGCGCGGCGATCACCAGATCGGCAAGGTCTGGTGCCGGGGCAAGAGCGTGATGCATTCCTATTTCCGCAACGAGGAAGCGACCGAGGACTGCCTCGTCGCCAAAGCGGACGGCGAAGTCTGGCTCGACACCGGCGACATGGGCTACATGGCCGATGGGTATCTGTTCATCGTCGGACGCGCGAAGGACATGATCATCATCAACGGCAAGAACCACTGGCCGCAGGATATCGAATGGGCGGTGGAACAGCTGCCGGGCTTCAATCACGGCGATATCGCCGCCTTCTCGGTCGAGACCGACAATGGCGAGGAAGCGCCCGCCGTGCTGGTCCATTGCCGCGTGTCTGAGCCTGAAGAGCGGATCAAGCTGCGCAATCAGATCGCGGACAAGGTTCGCGGCGTCACGGGAATGAACTGCGTCGTCGAACTGGTCCCGCCGCGCAGCCTGCCGCGCACCAGTTCGGGCAAGTTGAGCCGCGCCAAGGCGAAGAAGCTGTATCTGTCGGGCGAGATCCAGCCGCTGGACCTCGCCGCCTGATCTCCTGGGTCAGGAGGGCGGCGCCGCGTCGTCCTCAAGCTCGTCTGCCCAACCGGCCTGCATGACCGGCCCGCCGACGACCGGGACCGAGGCAATTCCCGCCTCTTCGAGCAATTGCGCCGCGATGGCGCGGGTCTCGCTCGATCCCCCGGTCAGGCTGACCGGCTGCCCCCTGCGCGAAGCGGCCCAGGCCACGAGATTGAGCGCATCGCGTCCGGCGGCGGTCAGGTCCTGCCCGTCGAAGGGGATCGTCGGAAGCGCGAGCAGAGGCGGCTCGATCCTGACCGTCCAGTCCGGCGATGCGTCCTGGATACGCCCCTCGAGCGCGCGATAGGTCGCCATTCCCGCGCCGGGAATGCGGGCTGCGCGAACGACGGCGCGGCGCGCCTCCGCATCCACCGTGACCTCGCCCGGATCGACCCCGGCGATCAGTGCCATGCGCTCGGCAAGCGAGCGACTTTCCTCGCTCAGCGCGCGCTGGCTGTCCTCGCGCGCGCGCAACAGCTCGATCGCTTCCGCCTCGGCCCCCGTGCCCACCCGGAACTGGGTGAGCGTCAGATCGATCGGACGATGCAATCGCGAGGCCAGCGCCGCCTCGCTGTCCTGCTCGGCGGAGGATCGTGGATTGGGCGTCAGCACCGTGGCGGAGACCGTCACCGGGTCGGCATCGAGGTCGAACTCGATATGGCTCAACCGCGCGTCGCTGCCCGCCTCGTCGAGCACCGTGGTGCGGATGATGCGCGCGGCATTCGTCTCCCACACGATCTGCCTGAGCGAGAAGAACAGCGGGACGGCGAGCCCCACGAAAACCGCAATGATCAGCGCCGTCTGCCACCGCGTCTGCTTTTCCGACAGGCGGGCGCTGAACCCGTAGATCCGCGCCATGATCGTCGCCACCAGCGCGATCGTCATGAGATTGGTGACGTAAAGCAGCAGCGCGCCG
>Ga0114912_1000441_pt1 | contig 21466 bp, 24 predicted proteins | sample MalvirDeepMed_51_FD_89713 | JGI IMG/M metagenome (GOLD analysis project Ga0114912, IMG submission 89713) | Marine viral communities from the Global Malaspina Expedition - Malaspina viral metaG DeepMed_51 | ecosystem: Environmental > Aquatic > Marine > Oceanic | place: Mediterranean Sea...
GCCCCCTCCCGCGTGACTACGGCAATTACTGCACCGGTTCCCGGGGCGACGACTGGATGTTCTTCTGGGACATCGGTGACGAGCAGGCCACAATCCGCTTCAACGGCGAAATTCGTTACCTGAAGGTTCCGATGCGCTTCACGTCGCCTGACGCGGGCTCCACCGATTCGCCTTTCAATAATACCCAATGGCTGGCCAAAGACCTGGCCGTGCAATTTTACGACATCGCGCCTTCGACTGGCGGGATGGCAGGCCCCGAAAGCGATGGTTTCAACATCTACACCGTATCGATGACGGGCGTGGGCGCTGGGCATTTCGACAGGATCGAGATGCAGGTGCATTGCGGACTATGACATCAATCGAAGGAGAATAAGGGAATGCGAAACTCTCTCGTCATTGTGCTGGCCATGGCCGCATGCGTGGCACCTTTTCCAAACGCGCCTGCTCTGGCGCAGCACGCCAACCCCTCTTCATCAAACGGAGATCCGCGTAATTTCGATGTCGCCGGGGTCAGGATCGGTATGAGCCCCGCCGAAGCGCGTAAGGCTTTGGCAGAACGCGGCTACAAGGTCAGCGCAGATAACTTCGATACGATGGACTACGATTCCCAGCTCGAAAACGCGCTGCGTGAGCGGAACCCCGAGCACCCCTATCCTCGCTCAAAGCAGCGAGTCCGCGGGTTCACCGCTAGCGGTCCCTCGGGTGAGCAAGCGATCCTCTCGTTCCACGATACCTCTTCGGGCGCGCAGATGCGGGAGATTAACCTCTCACTTACCGCAGCGAGAACCGATACATCAGGCGTTCGCCAGAGCATTTTGGAGAAATACGGGCGTCCAACGGTAGCACGCGACAGCCTTGGTTCGGCCTGGTGGTGTCGACGTTCGGAAACGCGCTGTGACAGAGTCGGCTACACGGACACGGTGTTGGAGTTCAGCGACGTACACGGGGTCACGATCCGGCTAACCGACGAAAACCGATTCCGCCGTGAAACCGATGCAACGATCGCAGCTGAGGTGGACCGCCGCTACCCGAAAAAAACAGCGAACTTTTAAAATGAGAGTTTCGACGAAGTCCCTTTCATACCAGGCGGCTTTAATTGCTTATACTTTCGAACGATTTGTTTCGACGATTAGCCGATACGATTATTTCTATCCCGAAATAGCCTCCACCGATTGCGAGGCTAGTAGCAAAAAAAGGGGGCCGGCGGCGGCCCCCTCTTCAATTCGTATCAAATCCCTCTTTCCTCGCAGTCCTGCGCGATGAACAGCGTGAGCAGATGCTCGGTCAGCGCACCGGAACGCTGTTCGCGAGCGATCGTGAACCAGTCTTGCCACCGATCGGCCTGTGCTAGCAACCAGGCGTAGAGGTGATCGCGATGATGTGTCTGCGCGAAGCCGAGCGACCAATGCGTCTCCGCCATCGGCATTCTCGCATTCGCAGCACCAACCAATACGATCGACGGGCGGTCCGGCATATCCTTTCTCAGGAAGCGAACGGTGTCATTGGGCATTTTGGATTCCGCAGCGAGTATTGCCGCTTCCATCGCCTCGCGATCCGGTGCGGGGCGAAGCTGCGCGAATGGATGGAGCCCAAGGTACCCGATGGGCAGAACCGCTTTGTCCGTAGGCCTCGTGCTGGCAAGCATGACCAGGATCGCCCTGCCCTCCGGCGTCAGCTTAGCGGTTGCGAGGTTGCCCTCCGCCTCGATCAGACCCTGGCCGGCCAGCCAAGACGAGTAATGCGAGGTCAGGAGCCAGCTGTCCTCGAACATGTCGCTGACGACGCCTTCGGCGCTGACGACGCTGCGATCGATCATGGCGAGGATCGCGAGCAGGAACTCGATCTGCTCTTCGTCGGCCGCACCCTGATTACCGCGAGAGGCCATGCCGAGTCGCCCCCTCCACAACGCTTCGCGTAGCGAACGCCATCGCTCGCCGTATTCGTCGAGCAGCGGGAATGAAGGATCATCCCCGGCGTCGATGAGGATCCAATAGCCCCATGGCAGCGCCGGATTGCGGCGCGCTTCGTAGGGAAGATCGGACGCACCGTTCATTGCCCGTCTCCCTCTTCGGAACTGCGCAAGACAGGCGGTGACCCATCGCTCTTCGCGTCCCACTCGTAAAGGCAACGCGCGAGAAGGGTCGCCTGCTCGTACGCGAACCGTGCATCGCGATACGTCTCACCGCGCTCTGCTGCGAGCTCACGGTCGCGACCCATCGGCACGAGATCGCGTGGGCCGTCGAACATCATGCCGAGCCACCAGGCATCGTCCTCGCTCTCCTGCTGCGTTGCCATCTGCCGGGCAAAGTGCGCGTTCCGTTCTGAAAGATGACAGATGCTGACTGGTTCGGGCACACGGCGCTGACAGGCTTGCGCGCAGCTCAAGCAGCACGATGTGCCCCCGTATATCCTACGGCGTATGTCCGAATGGATGAAAGAGCTTCTGGCCAAGCTTATGCTCGATGCGCGCGATCATAAGTTTGAGGCGCCGGGGAATGCATGGCCGAAATTGTTTCGCGCCGGAGTATTGGAAGCTCGAGGGATAACACCGACGCCTGATGAACAGCGCCTCCTCGCCGAAGCCGCAGAAATAAAAATCTCGGGGAGCGATGTCTCCCGCCAGGCTCTTGAAGACCGGTTAGGTAGAACCCTCGACATCAGCATTGAGTTCGCTGCTGCTATCGAGGCCATCTTGCGTGAGCGTGATACCCTCACTCCCCATGAGCAAGAGCTTCTCTACTGCGCTTCACAAGAGAGATGGTCGTCAGAGGCGAAAATGATCGCGGCTCTTTTGGGGGAGGGGGACGACAAGATTCCGAGCATCGAAGCAGCGCGACAGTCAATAATCTCGACTGGAAAGATAGCTTCGGAAATTGAAAATGACGAGTTTGCGAAAGCGGTATCAATCTTCGTGCAGGCGATTAGGGAATGCGACAAACGAGACTTCGACGGTCGCCACTGGCCTGAAGCGATCGCCGTGACATGTCAGAACACATTCTCGCGCTGCGAACATCTCGACACCAGCGACACTGGTTTCTGGTCGCTGCTAGCAGTTAGCTTGGAGCTATCAGGACTCTCGGAAAAATACGAGGATGTCAAAGGTTTCGCCTTTCCGGACGCACCTGATCTAGCCGATATTTACTCGAAAACTGATGGAAACCCTCACCATTTAAGCGGATCCGAAGGCGCAACGTCCGATATGGGAATGAATGCCCGTTCGGATGGAGTCGAGGATTTCGCCTCAATCGACGTGCCGCAGCCCGCCCAGAGCGGGAGAGCCATCATCCCTTACATTACGCCCCAACCCGTGATGCGATCTACGATGCGAACATCACGTCGGTACTCACAGGAAGATCTCGCATGAGCCAGATTGTAATCTACCAGCAGAACGCAGGATCAGTGATACTTGAGGGTGAAAGTCGAAAGCTCAAGGAAAGCTCCCTTGGTTGGGTGCCAATTCGCAAATTGCCAACGATCTTCCTGTTGAAGGCAGGCGGAGGCCTTGGTGCTGATCTCTTTGTAAGCATGGTCGACAAAGTCTTTATTGATGCCGGCCTGCCGAGGCCCTTCGTGATTCAGGCGGGAGGTACTCGAGGTCCAGTGGCTAATAGTCACCCATCCGAATTGTATTCGTATTTGCAAATCGAAAATCCAAATACTGAATCAAATATCATCGATAAGGTCATTGAGAATCATGGTGAGAAGCCAGTCATCGTTATGGTTGATCCGAACTTTTCAGGAAAGCTGATTAATCTTTTGGAGGACCTCCAGCAGATTGATCAACGCCTGAATGCGCGAGGCATCGTTTTGGTTCGAGATGAGTTAGAAGCACCCCAGGTGATTGACCTCCTCCGCCAAGTTATGACGACGTGGAAAGGGGTCGTCGAGCCCGAATTCGACGAGATCGAGGCGCAGGATGTCGTACGCATTCCGCGACTGCCTCCCGATCTTGTCACCCAATTAATTCGCGAAAAGATTTCATTACGCGACTGTCTGGAAAGGCAGTCGCCAGGCACGATAGTAACACTGGCGAGACCGTTGCGCACGTTCGCCAAAGCACTGGAAATGATTTATGTCGACTCTTTCTAACGATCCAGCCAGCAGGTATTGGCGAGAGCATTTCAATTGTGAGCCAAATCCGTTGCAGAGGCGCTTACTTAAAAACGCGCGACGGCATCTTTCGCTGTCCGATCCTTTTATGTTTTTCTTCGCGTTCGTGATTCACGTTTGCACTCTTGCCTACCTTGATGATGATATAGAGTTCATGACTGATGCGGCTGTATCGCGAGATCTCGCGAAGCAGATGCGGACCGATTACGAGGCTCTGAGTAGGATCATCCCGCTTCTCGAGAGGCGCTTGGACCAGCTAGAGTTTCTAGCCGAACGCACGAGCGATCAGATTCGCGGATGGGAAAGCCACGAAGAGCGCCTCTCCATCTGGCAGATAAAGCCTGAGGAATTGCCAACCTGGTCCATGATCCTCGTTAATGGAATGTTCTTGATGATCTTAGCTGGCGCCTTGCTGCTCGTGGCGGCTTGATCAGCGCGGTGAACTTGAAAAATGACGCTCCCGCAACTCTGGACGACACGCGATCTGGCGGCCTATCTATGCTACGAGGAAAGCACTGTCGCGCGAATGGTCTCGCAGTGTCCGGACAAGCTCCCACCCAGAGTCGCAGGTCTGGGCAAACCACGCTGGCATCCACAACTTGTTGAGAAATGGGTAGTTGAGCGGAGCCAGCCAGAGATCAACCGGCGGCGCGGTCGACCGCGAAACTCAATCTAAAATCATTCACTGATCGCAGGTACGGCACAGGCCGTCGAAAAAAATTTGTGCCAAATTGTGCCAAAGGCCGCCATAAGGCCTTGATAGCAAACAAATTTTGGTGCGGTCGAGAAGACTCGAACTTCCACGGGCTTTCGCCCACAACGACCTCAACGTTGCGCGTCTACCAATTCCGCCACGACCGCACATGACCGTGGGGGCGATCCAGGAGGCCCCCGCGTCGGTAGGAGCGCGCCACTAGCAGCGGTACAAGGGGGCCGCAAGCGTTTTGGCGTGCCGATTGCGATCGGCGTCAGCGAAAGCTTCGAGACCATCGCCAGGACGGCCAGAGCCGCTCAGCGCGGGGCCCAGCCTACTTCGGCGATGACGGCGGATTTCGGCACGTCCGTGGTCGCTTCGTTGATCGTCATCGATTCGCCGGGCGCCAGCGAGGCTTGCGGCGGAGTGACTTCCCAGCTGAACACCACCCGTTCGCGCCCATCGCGCAGCACAATCAGGATCGGCGGTACGTTGCGGGTTTCGCGGGCAGTGTTGGTGACGATGATGCGCGCGCCGAAATATTCGGTCCCGTCGGGCAGGGTGCGCCGCTCCTGTTCCTCGACCGGGAATTCCAGCTCCAGATCGGGCTCCGCCACCGCGAAGAGCGGACGGTCCACCGGCATCCAGGACGGCAGGCCGAACGTGTTCGCCGCCACCACCGTGCCCAGCGCCAGAACCGCGAAGATACCCGCCGCCCAGGTCCACAATTTCACGTAATTGCGGCGCGGGCGGAAGGGCGGACTGTAATCGAACTGGCTGACCGTGTCGTCGTAGACGGCGGGGCGCGGCGGCGCGTTCGGCAATTCGCCATAGGGCGGATCGCCTTCGTCGAAACTGGGGCCCGTGGCGTAGCGATCGGAGGACGGATCGCGATCGGCATTATCTACGCGGACGTCTTCCTGGACGTCTTCGTGAACGCCATCGCCCTCTCGAACGTTATCGTCGGGCTGCGCTTCAGACCCCGCCGCAGGGTGATCGCCCGATGTCGAAGAGCGTGCGGCCGGCGTCGGGGCCGCAGGTCTGGGTGGCGGCGTTGGAGATGGCGCGCGAGGCGATGCGGGAGGCGGGGCATCGCCGATGTAAGGCCGCGCTTCCGCCTGGGTCGCGCCCGTTTCGGGCGGGGCGAGGTCAGGACCGTCCTGAAACCAGCTATGCTTGCATTTCGCGCATCGGACCGTGCGTCCCTCCACGCCAATCGCGCTGTCGGGTACGACATAGCGCGTGGCGCAGGCGGGGCAGGCAATAATCATGATCGAACAGTCCTAGACCCGTGCGCAAACCGCAACAAGTGTGCCACCGTGAACAGCGGGCCGATGCGGCCTTTTTTCCACACCGATGCGCCGCTATAGCGCGAGGCGGGATGATACGGACGGGCGACTTGGGCGGTGTGACGGTGCGATCGATCGGCAGGGGCCGGTCGATGGCGCGATGGTCGACATCGTGACCAGCCCCCTTCCCAAGGGCGAGAACGAGGTCGCGCGCTTCGACAATGTCGGCCTGCGCTACGGCACCGATCGCGAGGTGCTGAGCGATCTGTCCTTCACGCTGTTTCCCGGTCGCTTCTATTTCCTCACCGGGGCGAGCGGGGCGGGCAAGACCTCGCTGCTGAAACTGCTCTACCTCGCCCAGCGCCCCTCGCGCGGGGCGATCCGCATGTTCGGGCGCGACGTCATCACCCAGCCGCGCGCGCAATTGCCTTCGTTCCGTCGGCGTCTGGGCGTCGTGTTCCAGGATTTCCGCCTGATCGAGCACCTCTCCGCTTACGACAATATCGCGATGCCTTTGCGCGTGTCGGGCGTGCGCGAGGAGGATCTTGCGCAGCCTGTCGCGGATATGCTCGACTGGGTCGGCCTCGGCCATCGTGCCGATGCGCGGCCCGCGACGCTGTCGGGCGGCGAGCAGCAGCGCGTCGCGATCGCGCGGGCCGTCATAGGGCGGCCCGACCTGCTGGTGGCGGACGAGCCGACCGGGAACGTGGACCCGGACATGGCGCTGAAGCTGATCCGCCTGTTCGAAGCACTGAACCGTCTCGGGACGACAGTGGTGGTCGCGACCCACGACGTGCAGCTGCTGAAGAAGGTCCCCGATTCGCTGATCATGCGGCTCGACAAGGGGCATCTGTCCGATCCGACCGGCGCGCTGCGCTTTCCGCCCCGGCGCGAATTATCGGGGGAGGGCGGATGAAGCGGCCGTCCTTCCTGCCCGATGGCCCACCTCCATTCAGGCCGCCTTCGCCTATCCCCGTCGCTGCCGCGCGCGCTTTCGAACGTGGGCGCGCGGCGTTTCGCGGGCGGGCCGCGTCGCATATCCTGCCGCGTGCCCGGCTCGGCGGGCCGATGCCCTGGGTGATCGCGATCATGGTCGCGCTGACCGTGCTGGCGGCGGGCGGGGCGATCGCCATGGCCAATCTCGCCGCGCAGGCGCGCAGCGACCTGTCGGGCGGCGTCACTATCCAGATCGTCGAGGCCGATCCGGTTCTGCGCGATGCACAGGCGCGCCGCACGCTGGCCGCACTCGACACCCTCGACATCGTCCAGGCCCGGCGGCTGGTGCCCGAGGCGGAGCTCGAAGCGCTGATCGAACCCTGGCTGGGCGGCGGCGTGCGCAGCGAAGCGGTGCCCCTGCCCGCACTGATCGACGTCAATCTGGCAGGCGCCGCCGATGCGCGTGCGCTTGCCGAGCTTCGCGCCGCGCTCGGCCCCGTGGCGCCCGATGCGCGGGTCGATGCGCAGGCCCAGTGGCTCGGCCCGGTATTCGACGCGATTTCGGCGCTGCGCTGGCTGGCGCTCGGCCTGATCGCGCTGCTCGCCTTCACCAGCGCGGCGGCGGTGTGGCTCGCGGCCAGAAACGCGCTCAACGCCAATCGCGGCACGATCGAAGTGGTGCATCTCTTGGGTGGGACCGACGGCCAGATCGCGCGGATCTTTCAGCGCTCGGCGGTGATCGACGCGGCCCTTGGCGGCGCGGTCGGCCTGGTTCTCGGCGCGGTCGGGCTGAGCGTGCTCGGCGCGCAATTCGCCGCGCTCGAATCCGGCATGGTGGCGGGCGGAGGCCTCGATCTGGGCGATTGGCTGCTGCTCGCGCTGGTCCCGGTGGCGGGGGCGGCGATTGCCTTGCTCACCGCGCGAATGACGGTAATGGCATCGCTGGGAAAAATGCCGTGATCCTTCGCTTCGCCGCCTTCGTCGTTCTCGTCTACGCTCTCGGCTTCATCGGTTTCGCGGTGACGCTGCCGCAGCCGCTCACGCATATGAAAACCGATGCGGTCATCGTGCCGACAGGCGCCAGCGGGCGCATTCCGCGCGGGCTGGAGGTGCTGCGCGATGGCGATGCGGAGCGGATGCTGGTGTCCGGCGTCGATCCCGAGGTCAAACCGGGCGAATTCGCCGCCCAGTTCGACGTGACGGATCGCGAGATGGAATGCTGCGTGACACTGGGCTTCCTCGCGGTGGACACGCGCAGCAATGCGGGCGAAGCGGCCCAGTGGATGCGCGACAACGATGTCGAGACCGTGCGCCTCGTCACCACCGATTGGCATATGCGCCGCGCCGCGTCCGAAATGCGCGGCGCGCTGCCCGAAGGCGTGACGATATTGGAGGATGCGGTGCCGTCCGATCCCGATTTCCGCCAGCTCTTCCTCGAATACAACAAACTGCTGCTGGCGACGGTTTCGCAAGGGTTTTCCCTTTGAAACTGCTGCGCAATTTCGCCTTCTACCTGGTCTTCTACCTCGGCTCGATCGTGGTGACGTCGGCGGCCCTGCTGGCGATCCCGTTCGGGCGCGAGGTGTTCCGCAGGCGGGTCAGCGACTGGAGCGGGTTGCAGCGCTGGTGCGTGGTCAACCTCCTCGGCGTCGACCTCAGGATCGAAGGCGCGCCTTTGTCCGAACCCGTCCTTTACGCGGTCAAGCACGAGAGCTTCTTCGAAGCGATCGACGCGCCCACCCTGTTCGACACGCCCGCCGTCTTCGCCAAGCAGGAGCTCTTCGCCATCCCCGGCTGGGGTAAGGCCGCGCTCGCCTATGGCCTCGTGCCCGTCGCGCGCGAGGCGGGGGCATCGACGCTGCGGGCGATGATCCGCGCGGCCAAGGGCGCGGTGGCGGATGGGCGCCCGCTGGTGATCTTCCCCGAAGGCACGCGCGTCCCCCATGGCGAGGTGCGCGCCTTGCAGGCGGGCTTTGCCGGACTCTACAAGATGATGGGCCTACCCGTGGTGCCCGTCGCGGTCGATAGCGGCCCGGTCTATCATCACGGCCTCAAGCGGCGCGGCACGATCACCTATCGCTTCGGCGAACCGATCCCGCCCGGCCTGCCGCGCGCCGAGATCGAGGCGCGGGTTCTGGCCGCGATCAACGCGCTGAACCACTCCGCAAGCACTTAACCCGCGGCTTCAGCCTCGCGCCGGAGCACGGCCGCGACCTCGTCCATCTGCGCCTCGGTCCCGATCGTGATGCGGAGCGCATGGGGCAGGTCCTGCCCCGGCAAATGGCGCACCGCATACCCCGCTTCGGCAAGCGCGCCCATTGCGGCTTCGGCGGTGAGCGCGCCTTCGAACAGGACCAGCAGGAAATTCGCCTCGCTCGGCACGATGCTGAGGCCGTGATTGCCCAGCATCGCGATCCGGTCGGCGAAGCGCGTGCGCACGGCGCCGTTCGCTTGCCTACTCCTGCGGACGAAAGCCTGATCCTCCAGCGCGGCGAGCGCGGCGCGCTGACCCCCGCTCGTCACGTTGAAGGCGCCGCGCAGGCGATTGAGCATGTCGACCAGAGCAGGCGCTCCCGTCGCCCAGCCGACGCGCTCGCCCGCGATCCCATAGGCTTTCGAGAAGGTGCGCGTGACCAGCACATTGTCGTGCGCGGCCGCCAGCGCGAGCCCGCCATCGTCGAGGTCCGGCGGCAGATATTCAGCATAGGCCTGATCGACCACCAGCAGGATGTCCGGCCTGAGACCCGCATGGAGCCGCGCGACCTCGTCCGCATCGAGCCAGCTGCCGACCGGATTGTTGGGATTGTCGAGCAGGACGACCCGTGTCCGCTCCGTGACTGCGGCGAGCAGCGCATCGACATCGGCGCCATACTCCTTCGCCTCCGCCAGCACCGGCTCGGCCCCGACCTTGTGCGCGAGCAGGGGATACAGCGAAAAGGAATAGCGCGAGAACAGCACCTCGTCGCCCGTTCCCGCGAACGCCTGCACTGCGCCATGCAACAGCTCGCCCGAGCCGGTTCCGCACACGATCCGCGCCGGATCGATCCCGTGAAGCGCCCCGATCGCCGCGCGCAGTTCCTTCGCATCGGGATCGGGATAGAGGGCGGGCGAATGGGCCGCGGCCAGCGCGTCGATCACCGTGGGGCTGCACCCCAGCGGGTTCTCGTTGGCGGACAGTTTGACGAGTTCGCGCCCGTCGGCGGATTTCGCCTTGCCGGGGACATAGGGATGGATCGCGTCGATCCAGGCTTTGGGTGTGGGGCGATCGGCCATGATGCGCTTCGCCATAAAGGAAAGCAGGCCTTCGACAAGCTCGGGCGGAACGGTTAGAGGCGGTGCGCGCCAACCCGCCAAGAAAAGACCTGCGTGACCTTCGAACCCCAAAGCCTCACTCTGCCGGACCCCCTGCCGCTCGATGGCGGCGGGATGCTGGCCGATGCGCGGATCGCGTATGAGACCTATGGCGAGCTGGCGCCCGACCGCTCCAACGCGATCCTTTTGTGCCACGCGCTGACCGGAGACCAGTATGTCGCCAGCACCCACCCGCTGACGGGCAAGCCCGGCTGGTGGGAACGGATGGTTGGGCCGGGCCTGCCGATCGATACGACACGCTATCACGTCATCTGCGCGAACGTCATCGGCAGCTGCCTCGGCTCGAGTGGCCCCGCCAGCATCGCGCCGGACGGGGCGCCCTATGCCATGCGCTTTCCCGTCCTCACCATACGCGACATGGTGCGCGGTCTCGTCGGCCTGCTCGATGCGCTCGGGATCGAACGGTTGCACGCAGTGGTCGGCGGATCGATGGGCGGGATGCAGGCGCTGAGCCTTGCCGCCAACTGGCCCGAGCGGGCCGAGCGCGTGCTCGTGATCGCATCGACCAGCCGCCATTCGGCGCAGAACATCGCGTTTCACGAGCTGGGCCGTCAGGCAATCATGGCCGATCCCAACTGGCGCCAGGGCGAGTATTACGGGTCCGATACGCCCGACAATGGGCTGGCCGTGGCGCGCATGGCGGCGCATATCACCTATCTGTCGGAAGACGGGCTGACCGCGAAATTCGGGCGCAATCTTCAGGACCGGCCCGAAAAGAGCTTCGGCTTCGATGCCGATTTCCAGGTCGAAAGCTATCTGCGCTATCAGGGCAGCGGGTTCACCCGCCGGTTCGATGCGAACAGCTATCTCTATATCACCCGCGCAATGGATTATTTCGATCTGGCGGAGGAACATGGCGGGTCGCTGGCGCAGGCGTTTGCGGGCAACCCGGCGCGGTTCTGCCTCGTCAGCTTCGACAGCGACTGGCTCTATCCCACGGCGGAAAGCCGCCATATCGTCCACGCGCTGAACGCGGCGGGTGCGCCGGTCAGCTTCGTCGAACTGTCCGCCCCGTTCGGGCATGACAGCTTCCTTCTCGATGTGCCGGCGCTGGACCGTGTCATGAAGGGGTTCCTCGAATGAAGCTGCGCCCCGATCTTGCCGCCATTGCCGGGCAGGTCGCGCCGGGAAGCCGTGTGCTCGACATCGGCTGCGGCGACGGCGCGCTGATGCTGGCGCTGCGCGACAAGGATTGCGACGTGCGCGGGATCGAGATCGACGGGGCCTGTGTCGAACGCTGCGTGGCGCACGGGCTCAGTGTGGTGCAGGGCGATGCCGATCGCGACCTCGCCGATTATCCCGATGCGAGCTTCGATTATGCGGTCCTCAGCCAGACATTGCAGACCGCGGCGCGGCCCGACCGGATGCTGGAGCAATTATTGCGCGTCGGCACGCGGGCCTTCGTCAGCTTCCCCAATTTCGCCCATTGGCGCACCCGCGCCGCGCTGATGTTCGGCGGGCGGATGCCGGTGACGCGGGCGCTGCCGGTGACGTGGTACGAGACGGCGAACATCCACCACGTGACGGTGGCCGATTTCCGCGATCTCGCCCGCGCGAAGGGCGCGCGGATCGAGGGCGAATGGTTCTTTTCGGGCGAGCGACCAATCGGCGGCGCGGGCGCCAATCTGCGCGCGGAATTTGCGGTGTTCGAACTCGCCTGAGGGCGCCTACATATGCCGTTCGACCGCCTGGAACAGGCGCTTGCGCTGGCGGCGGCCGCGTATCTGCTGGGTCCTCAGGCTGGTCGGCTGGACGCGCGTGCCGCTGGGCGATTCCCACCGGAACTGGAAGCTGCGCCGCGCCCCCACGGGCAGGGATTCGGGCGCGTAGAAGGCGACCACGATCAGATCGAGCTGGGCCACGTCTTCACGCGCCAGCCCGGCAGCCTCGTCATCGCGCAGCATGACCTCGAGGATATCGTCGAAATGGCCGATATCGAGATATTGTCCGGTCGAGAGGCTCCCCTGCCGCATGGTCGAGCGCGGATCGGCGCCAAGATCCTCGGGCAGTTCGCGAAGATCGGTCAGCGCGATCTCGATCTGCCTGTCACGCGCATGGAGGATGCCGATCAGGCTGGTGACGTAGAGCGACTGGCTGCTCATATTCGTGACCAAGCACCGGCTGCGCATTCCGCGTCCGGCGGCGCGGGTTATCAGGATGGAGGAGCGACGCGAGGCGCGAACCTGCACCAGCAGGACCTGGAGATAGACCACCCAGACGACCAGCATCGCCATGCTGAGGAGGACGCTGATGATCCCCTGATTGGTGCGGAGAAATTCGAACATCGTATCGATCGGGCGGCCTAGCCGCGCAGGCGCTCGCCATGCCAGGCGACATGCTCGCCAAGGAAGGTGGAGATGAAATAATAGGAGTGGTCGTACCCCTCCTGCATTCGGATCACGGGCTCCATCCCGGCTTTCGCGCAGGCCATCGCCAGCGCGCCCGTCTTGAGCTGGTCTTCGAGGAAATCGTCCGCCGTGCCCTGATCGACCATGATGTGGTCGTGCCGCGCGCCGTCCTCGATCAGGGCGACCGCGTCGTATTCGCGCCACGAATCCCGGTCGTCGCCGAGATAGCGGCCCAGCGCCTTTTCCCCCCATGGCACGCGGCTCGGCGCGACGATGGGAGAAAACGCGCTGATCGAGCGGAAGCGGTCGGGATTGCGCAATCCGATCGTCAGCGCGCCGTGGCCCCCCATCGAATGGCCGGTGATCGCCTGGCGCTGCATATCGACCGGAAATTCAGCCGCGATCAGATCGGGCAGTTCCCGCTCGATATAGCTGCGCATCCGGTAAGTCTTCGCCCAGGGCTCTTCGGTCGCATCGACATAGAAGCCCGCACCCTTGCCGAAATCGTATTCGCCATCCGCATCGGGCACGTCGTCCCCGCGCGGGGACGTATCCGGGGCGACGAAGACGATGCCGTGCTCCGCGCAGGCCGCGCGATATTCGCCCTTCTCGGTGACGTTGGCGTGCGTGCAGGTCAGGCCCGAAAGATACCACAGCACCGGCAGCTTCGCGCCAGTCTCGTGAGGGGGCACGAAGACCGAGAATGTCATCTCGGTCCCCGTTTCCCGCGATGCGTGCGAATAGACGCCCTGCACGCCCCCGTGCGAGCGATTATGGCTCAGAATTTCCATCAAGCTCAGGCCTCGCGGTGGATGCCGCAGATCTTGTGCCCGTCGAGATCGCGGAAATAGGACAGGTGCATAATGCCCAGCTGTCCGGCATCGCGCGGTCCGGGAGGGCCTTCGATGCTGGTCGCGCCGTTGGCGACCGCCACGTCGTGCAATTCCTTCACCTGTTCGGGCGAATTGCACTTGAAGCCGATGGTCATCCCATTGGCACAGGTCGCCGCCTCGCCGTCGATCGGCTGGGTCAGCATGAAGGTGTTGCCGTCATGAATGAAGATGGCGCGCTGATGGCCGCTGGCGCTGGTGTTGTCGATCGCACCGCGCCCGCCGAGCACGGCCAGGACCTTTTCGTAGAACGCCTTCGACTTCTCGATGTCGTTGGTGCCGATCATGATGTGATTGAACATCGTGTCTCTCCTCTTGAACTTGTGAATCAGGCGTCGACCGCGACGGTAGCGGTTTCGTGATCGCCGGTATTGGGCGATCCGGCGGGGTCCAGCATAAGCAGCTTGACCTCGCCGCGCGCGGCGACCGGGCGGTGTTCCGCGCCCTTTTCGATCAGCAGTAACTCGCCCGGCTCCAGCGTCTCCGTCCGGTCACGGAATTCGACGTCGAGCGTGCCCTCAAGGCACAGGAACACTTCGTCGTGGTCGTGCGCATGCCAGTGGAATTCGCCGTCGAGCCGCGCGATCCTGACCTCGTGGCCTTCATAGCGGGCGACGATGCGCGGCGCCCAGGTCTCGCTGAAACCCGCGAACTTGTCCGCCAGCGAAACCTTGGCTCCCATCAGTCGAACACCACGACGCTGCGGATGCTTTCACCCGCATGCATCAGATCGAAGCCCTTGTTGATCTCTTCCAGTTTCAGGACATGGGTGATCATCGGATCGATCTGGATCTTGCCGTCCATGTACCAGTCCACGATCTTGGGCACGTCGGTCCGGCCCTTGGCGCCGCCGAACGCGGTGCCGCGCCAGTTGCGGCCCGTTACCAGCTGGAAGGGCCGGGTCTCGATCGTCTTGCCAGCTTCGGCCACGCCGATGACGATCGAGGTACCCCAGCCCTTATGGCAGCATTCGAGCGCCTGTCGCATGACATTGGTGTTCCCGGTGCAGTCGAAGCTGTAATCGGCCCCGCCGTCGAGCATGGCGACGAGCGTGCCGACCACATCGTCGACCTCCTTGGGATTGACGAAATCGGTCATCCCGAAATGTTCGCCCCAGGTCTTCTTGTCGTTGTTGATGTCGACGCCCACGATCCGGTCGGCGCCCGCCATCTTGGCGCCCTGGATCACGTTCAATCCGATGCCGCCCAGTCCGAACACGACCACATTGTCGCCCGGCTTGACCTCAGCCGTGTTGACCACCGCACCGACGCCAGTCGTCACCCCGCAGCCGACATAGCAGGCGGTGTGGAAGGGCGCGTCCTCGCGGATCTTGGCGACCGCGATTTCAGGGAGGACGGTGAAGTTCGAAAAGGTCGAACAGCCCATATAGTGATAGATCGGCTTGCCGTTATAGCTGAAGCGCGTCGTCCCGTCGGGCATCAAGCCCTTGCCCTGCGTTTCGCGGATGGCGCTGCAAAGATTGGTCTTGCCCGAAAGGCACATTTTGCACTGGCGGCATTCGGGAGTGTAGAGCGGGATGACGTGATCGCCCGGCACCACGCTGGTAACACCCGCACCCACTTCGCGCACGATGCCGGCCCCTTCATGGCCCAAGACGCTCGGGAACAGCCCTTCGCTGTCCAACCCGTCCAGCGTATAGGCGTCGGTATGGCAGATGCCGGTCGCCATGATCTCGATCAGGACCTCGCCCGCCTTGGGGCCTTCGAGATCGAGTTCGACGATTTCGAGCGGTTGCTTGGCTTCGAAGGCGACGGCGGCGCGGGTTTTCATGAGCGTGGGATCTCCTGTTTCGCCCCGGACCTAGGCGGGATGGCGGCCGGGGGCAATGGAGGCCCGCATCGCCGCGCCGCTTGTCGTTGGCGGTTCATCGTGCGGCGGGTAGGGGAGAGGCATGACATCGCTTCTCGCTTCCGCCGCTGCCGCATCGCTCCTCTTCGCCGCGCAGAGTTCGCCGCAGCCATCTCCGCAGCAGGCCCCGCCAACGCCGCAGCTCTCGCTCCAGCAGAAGACCGGGCTGCGCTGCGGCGTCGCCTTCGCGATCACCGCGCAGGGGCAGCAGGCGGGCGATCCGGCCGCGCTCGCTTTTCCGGCGATGGACCCGCGCGGGAAGGAATTCTTCGTGCGCTTCATGGCCGGGTTGATGGAAGACCCGCGCTTCTCGCGCGATTATGTGACCGGCCTCGCGATGCGCGAAACGCAGGAGCTGGTGCGCGGCGGCCCGGATGCGCTGGCCGCGGTGATGCCCGCCTGCCTCCAATTGCTGGACCTGTCCGGCGTCTGACGGGTGCGTAAGCATGGGTTCACCCCTTCGCGCGTAGCAGGGGCGATCCACCAAACCATCGAGATCATCGTCATGCGCAAGATTCTGTTCTCCCTGCCGTTTTTCGTCGTTGCCGCGCCGCTGGCCGCGCAGGCGGAAGTTCAGACTGACGCCGAGATGGACGGTGCGATCGTCCTGCCGGATTTCGATGCGCCTGCCCCGCCTGCTGAAGCCACGCTGGGCGGCTTGGCCGAGCGATTGTCCGATCCCGCCACGCAGGACGAGATCGCGGCGACGGTCTCCGTCCTGTCGGAAATCCTTCTCGACCTGCCGCTCGCCCCGCTGATCGAGCCGCTGGCCGAAGCCACCGCCGATGTCGCGGACCTGCCGCGCCGTCCGGTCGACCCCGATCTGACGCTGCGCCGGATGAGCCCGCGCGCGGGCGAGGTGGCGCAGCGCATGGCGCGCGATCTGCCGCGCACGATGGACCGGATGGCCGATGCCAGCGATGGGATCGCCGCGCTGATCCCGGCCCTTCGCGATGCCTTCCGCCAGATCGAGGAACGGGTCGAAGGCAGCCTGCCGCGCGAATAGATCAAAGAATTTTCGGCTGCCCCCGCTCTGCTGTGGATTAACGCGCGCGGTTGCGGCAAGGCGGGTGCGCCATGTGGACGCTCCACCAATTCCCCCTCTGCCCGTTCAGCCGCAAGGTTCGCATCCTGCTCGGCGAGAAATCCATCGCCTACGATCTGGTGCAACGCCGCCCGTGGGACGAGGGCGACGATCTGTGGCGCCTGAACGATGCGGGCCGCGTGCCCGTGCTGGAAGACAAGGCGCGCAACATCGCCCTGTGCGATAGTCGGGCGATCTGCGAATATCTCGAAGAGACGGTGGAACGCTCGCCCATGCTGGCGGGCAGCGCGCTGGCACGGGCGGAGACGCGGCGGCTGGTCGCCCTGTTCGAGGAGAATTTCCACGCCGACGTGGTCGCCCCGCTGCTGCATGAGAAGATGACCAAGCGCCTCGTGCTGCGCCAGCCGCCCGACGGACGCGTCCTGCGCGAAGCGATGAAGCGCGCGCACGGCCATCTCGACTATATCGACTGGCTGGTGGACAATCGCAGCTGGCTGGCAGGCTCGACGATGAGCCTCGCGGACCTCGCCGCCGCCGCGCAGGTCTCGGTCGCGGATTATCTCGGCGGGATCGACTGGCGCGGCCACGATCAGGCGCGCGGCTGGTATGCCGTTTTCAAGAGCCGCCCGAGCTTCCGGCCCCTGCTGGCCGAGAAGATGGAAGGGATACATCCGCCATCGCATTATGCGATGGTGGATGGGTGATTTTGTGAGCGAACCGGCCTCCGCCGGTTCCTCCTCGGCGCTATTCCTCCCTTTGGTCGGGCGCCTGCGGGCGCGCGGTCACGCTTGCGGTCCGCTGGTCGCGGACCGTTTTGGGGATTGTCGGTGCTGCGGAAACCGGGGGCTTTCTCGTCGGTTATAGGGGCAAGGAGCACCTTCTTCATGACCGACAAACTCACCCTCACCGACGCCGAATGGCGCGAGAAGCTTTCGCCCGAGCAGTATCACATCTTGCGCGAGGCGGGGACGGAGCGGGCCTTCACCGGCAAGTACGAGAAGAACAAGCAGGCGGGCGAATATCACTGCGCGGCCTGCGGCCAGCTGGTCTTCGAAAGCGAGGACAAATATGACAGCGGCTCGGGCTGGCCCAGCTTCACCGCGCCCGCCGGTGGCGATGCGGTCGAGGAGCATACCGACACCAGTCTGGGAATGCGCCGCACCGAAGTGGTCTGCGCCAAGTGCGAGAGCCATCTCGGCCACGTCTTTCCCGACGGGCCGGGACCGGATGGCCTGCGTTATTGCATCAACAGCGCCTCGCTGGAATTCGAGCCAGAGGACTGATCTTTCCGCACATATGTGCGCCGAAAGATAGGCGTTCACCGAAAGTTACAACTCGCCTATGCATGCCGATCGCAGGTTAGGACGGGTGACAGGTTTTGGCGAAACGCAGCGATAGCCGACGCGGAAGAAGCGGTGCGAGCAATCGCGCGGCGGCGGCGAAGAAGGCGCAGGAAGAGCGCGGCGGCTTCGCCAAATGGGTGCGGCGGCTGGCGATCGGCGGGGCGATGGCGGCCCTGCTCGTGGTGCTCTTTGCAGGGCTTGCCGTTGCCTTCGCCGCGCGGTCGCTTCCCAGCTACTATCAATTGCAGGCCACGCAGGTCGGCCAGACCATCGTGGTGCGCGCCCGCGACGGGAGCGAGATCGTCGAATTGGGGCCGAGCTTCGGCGAATGGCTCGATTCCGGCGAAATCCCGCAGGTGATGAAGGATGCGATGATCTCGGTCGAGGATCGCCGCTTCTATTCGCATCCCGGCGTCGATCCAATCGGTCTCGCCCGCGCGGTCTATATCTGGGCCGTAGGCGACGAGCGGTTGCAGGCGACGTCCACGATCACGCAGCAGCTCGCGCGCAACGTCTTCCTCAACAACAATCGATCGCTCGACCGCAAACTGCGCGAGGCGGTGCTGGCGATGGCGCTCGAATGGAAGTTCTCGAAGGAGCAGATCCTCGAGCTTTATCTGAACAAGGTCTATTTCGGCGGTGGCGCCTACGGGATCGACAGTGCCAGCCGCAAATTCTTCAGCCATCCCGCGACCGACCTCAGCGTGGCGGAAGCCGCGATCATCGCCGGTCTGGTCAAGGCGCCCAGCCGCTATTCCCCCACCGCCGATGTCGATGCCGCCGTCAACCGCGCGGGCGTGGTGCTGCGCCTGATGAAGGAACAGGGCCGCATCGCCGACAGCGTCACCATCGATCCTTCCGCGGTTAAGCTGAAGGAAGAGACCGGGCAGAATTCGGTGCGCTATTTCACCGACTGGGCATTGCCGCAGCTCGACCTCCTTTTGCCCGAGACGTTCGAGCCGATCGAGGTGTGGACCACGCTCGACACCGGAATGCAGCGTGCCGCCACTGCGTCGATCAAGGCCAACACGCCCGAAGGCGCGCAGGGGGCCCTCGTCAGCCTGGACCGCGACGGGGCGGTGCTCGCGCTGGTGGGCGGGACCGATTATGTCGAGACGAATTACAACCGTGCGACCGATGCGGTGCGCCAGCCGGGATCGTCCTGGAAGCTGTTCGTCTATCTCGCCGCGCTCGAAGCCGGATACACGCCCGACGATCGCGTGGTCGATACGCCGGTCACGATCGACGGGTGGAGCCCGCGCAATTCGGGCGGCGGCTATGCGGGCGAAATGGATCTGAGATCCGCCTTCGCCTATTCCAAGAACACGGTCGCGGCGCAGCTCGGCAATGAGGTCGGCTTCAGCACGGTGTCGAGCATGGCGCGCCGCTTCGGGATCACCACGCCGATCTCGACCTATCCCTCAATGGTGCTGGGCACTTCCGAAGTGCGCCTGATCGACATGACGCGCGCTTTTGCGGCAGTGTCGGAGGGCGGTCAGTCGGTCGAACCCTACGGGATTTTGAAAGTCACCACTTCGGACGGCGAGCTTCTCTATCAGCACGAAAGGAAGGAGCCCGTCCAGCTGGTGCCCGACTACGTCGCGGCGGGAATCACCGACCTGTTGCAGACGGCGGTCAACACCGGCACCGGCCGCGCGGCCCAGATCGGGCGTCCGGTGGCAGGCAAGACCGGCACCACCAATTCGAACAGGGACGGCTATTTTGTCGGCTTTTCGAGCGGGGTGACGACGGGCGTCTGGATGGGGCGCGACGACAATGCGCGGGTCGCCAGCCTTCAAGGGGGCCGCGCCCCGGCACAGGCTTTCGCCGCCTTCATGCGCTATGCGGTGAAGGACCGCCCGGTCGAGGAATTCGAGACCGAGCTGCAATTGCCCGAATGGCAGATGGAGCCCGATGACGAGCAGTTCTTCGGCGATCCCGACGATTATTATTTCATCGACGAGCAGGGCAATCTGATCGAGCCGGGGCGGGGTGCGCCGCAACCAGGGCAGGGCAGTCCTTTCCCGGTCGAGGGGGAGCCGGGCGTGAGCGAGGCGGACCGCCGCCGCGCCGTTCCCGCGACCGACCCCCAGCGCCAGCCCGCGCGCCCGCCGCAACAGCCGAACGAGGGCGCACCGCCTGCCGCCAGCGACGATTTCCTGAGGCGCGCGACCGGTGGTGGTGGCACGACGCAGCCGCCGCGTCCGGCGCCGTCACCGCCAGCGACGGAATATTAGCGGAAGGCCCTCGTCGGAAAGTACTCGGCGGAAGGTACTCGGCGGCTTGGGCTTCCTTCCGGCCACAAAAAAGCCCCGCCATCGCTGGCGGGGCTTTTCGTTTTTTGCTGGGCTGGAAACCGATCAGCGCAGGCGGACCGCCACGTAACCCGCAGGACGTCCGCGCCGCTGGATGCGCAGCAGCACCGCATCGCGGTTCTCGCTGCGCGCCTGGGCGATGATGCCTTCGAGCTGCGCCACGGTCGAAATCTCGCGATAATTGGCGCTGATGATGACATCGCCCCGCGCCAGGCCTTTGCGCGCCGCGTCGGAGTTCTGGTCGACCCCGGCGATCGCGAGGCCCTGCACGTCCGCGCCGAGGCCGAGCTGGCGCGCGATGGCAGGAGTCATCGGCACGACCTGGAGGCCGAGCCGCTCTTCCACGACCGTCCCGTCGCCTTCGTCGGGCAGCATTTCTTCCGTTTCGTCGCCTTCAAACATCTGCTGCTGGCGCAGCTCCTCGGCGCTGGGGCGGCGGCCGATCGTGGCGTTGACCGTGCGGCGCTGGCCGTCGCGGATCAGTTCGATCGGGACCGTGGTGCCCGGTTCGAGATTGGCGACGAGGAAGGACAGCGTCTGGTCCGGCGTTACTTCGCGGCGATTGACGCTGAGGACGATGTCGCCCGCGCGGATGCCCGCCCGCTCGGCCGCTTCGCCCGACTGGACGCCCTGGATGATCTCGCCGCGATTGCGCGCGATGCCCACCGCGCTCGCCGTGTCGTTGTCGACCGGCTGGATGCTGACGCCGAGATAGCCGCGCTCGATCTCCTCGCCCGCGCGCAATTGCGCGACGATGGGCGCGGCGGTTTCCGCCGGGATCGCGAACCCGATGCCCACGCTGCCGCCCGAAGGCGACAGGATGGCGTTGTTGATGCCGATGACATTGCCCTGCATGTCGAACAGCGGACCGCCCGAATTGCCCTGGTTGATGCTGGCATCGGTCTGGAGATAGCGGTCATAGGCACCCGTCCCGGCGGTGCGCAGCACGCTCGAGATGATGCCGCTCGTCACCGTCCCGCCGAGGCCGAAGGGATTGCCGATCGCGACCACCCAGTCACCGACGCGGGCCTGGGTCGAATCGCCGAAGCGCACGAAGGGGAAGGCCTCGCTGCGCTGGATCTTCAGCACGGCGAGGTCGGATTCGGCGTCGGTCCCGATCAGTTCGGCTTCGTATTCCGTGCCATCGGGCATGGTCACCGTGATCTCTTCCACCGTGCCGCGCCCGCGCGGGCTGACGACGTGGTTGTTGGTCACGACATAGCCGTCCGCCGAGACGATGAAGCCCGAGCCCAGC
>Ga0114912_1000453_pt1 | contig 21091 bp, 23 predicted proteins | sample MalvirDeepMed_51_FD_89713 | JGI IMG/M metagenome (GOLD analysis project Ga0114912, IMG submission 89713) | Marine viral communities from the Global Malaspina Expedition - Malaspina viral metaG DeepMed_51 | ecosystem: Environmental > Aquatic > Marine > Oceanic | place: Mediterranean Sea...
GGAGCGCATCAAGCACAAAACCCAATACGCGGTCCAGATTGACACCCAGAAGCTCTTAAATGAAGTGGTTCCAGAAATTGAGCGCGTATCCATCTCCCCGCCCCGTGTGACCATTACCAAAGCGCGGGTGGCTGTTGGTGATGAGAGCATTTTTGAAGCTCAACAGCAAAGCGCCACAAAGACTGTGGCCGCTCTTTCAGGCCGATTTCCTTTGCCCAATCTTATTGAAGTCATGGGCAATCTCTTGGAAAATACCTCTCCCCCAGTCCGCCTCACACGGCGCACTTTGTTGGAGCTTTTTCAGCGCGTCAAGAATAAGAGCGCAGCTGTAGAAAACCCTCATGAGTTCGCCACTGTGGCCGTCTCCAAACTCAAAGAAAAGCTCGCGGACCAACTGGTGGACGGCATCAAGTACGAGAAAACCGGCCAGTGGTATGAGATGAGCCAAATTCTGGATGAGAAAGAAGTGGAACTGTTCAGCAAATACATTGAGGGAAGCGACAAAGCAGTGTATGACCTGATTCCCTGCTCATCTTTCCCACGCCAGACGAGCTGCGGATCGTGGCTAGGGCGAGGACGGCTAAAATGAATAGGAATCATTATGGCTCTTCCTCCAGGCGGTCGATGCGACCATTCTGCATCTTCACGTGTTCCTTGAGACTCGCCATCTCGACGCAGATCGCCGTCAACTCGCCGCGCATGCGTTCGATGCGGTCGCTGAAGTACCGCGTCACCGTCAACGCAATGGTGCCCACGACGCCTGAGAGGGTGACTACGATGACCGCGACCTGCAGCCAGTTTTCGGTAGACATTACGAGATCTCCCCCTTCCAGGCCTTCGCCACGTCGACCACCGCCTGCGCGACGATGTACGCGATGGTGATCCACATGGCTTCCTGACTGCCGGTAGCCACGGCGATGGCGGTCCCGCTGCCTGTGGCGGCCAGCTTCTTGGAGGCAAAGCCCTTCAGCTTATTCAGCATTTTTTTACTCTTCGGGTTCCTCGGCAATTGCTGTTTGTTTACACTTCGTCCCGATGTCGTCGAGGGAGGGGAAGGCCGTCACCTCGATGTCGTCGAAGTGGGGCTCCTCGCCGACTTCTTCGCCGTACAACAGCCGGTGCGCCTCGGCATACACGCCGGCGGCAAAGCACTTGTCGATAGCTCCGTCTATTTTCTTTACGATGCGCAGGGGCAAGGCCAGCACCACATACGGCGCCGCAGACTCGTTTTCCCAGTCCGGGTTGACGATCACATCTGCAAGCTGGTCCAGGCGCCGTTTGGTCACGGCATCGACGCCCTGCCCGCCCTGGGCGTCCAGCGCATCGACGGCCAACTTGCCCAGTCGGAGTACCTCGTCCTGGGCCGTAGTGCGAGGTGTGCGCCACTTGTTGCGCACGATCTGGTTGAAGTCGACTTCGATGCGCTCTTTCTCTTCTTTTTTCTTCCCCATTGTTTACTGCTCCGTAGGGTTTTGAGTGTAGGGGTTTATGGAACTGGTACTACGCTGCGGCACCGCCGTCTGCCACCAGTTAGATAATTACGCCATCGATAACGCTTGCGGTCAATATCCGGTCGTTTGCCGTGCCCAAATCTTCGGCGTCTAACGCGAGTACTCTTATCATTGATTAGCGTCATACACTATTTTTTTCTCAGCCAACGTTAAACCATTCCACCAAGAGGAATAAGTATTTTCAACAAGCATATCTATACGTGTATTGGCTTCGGCTTGCAGTAAATTAGCCTGTGTTGTGCCTTGTGCTACTGCGTAAGAAGCTAAAGCCGCCTCTTGGTCCACATTGGTTGTTACTGTATAATCAACCATGACATATTCTCCTATTAAGTCAAAGCGGCATAGGCCCAAGCATTCGACACATGATCATATAGATAGATTCGATTGTTGGTCGTGTCGTGTACGATCGCTGACAGATTGCTTATATCAGTTGGAGTACCCGAGGGTGCCCCGGGCATTGAGGGGATATAGAGAAATCCATCTGTGGCACTGGTAGCTATTGCGGCGGTCCCAATGATTATACTGCCTCCAGAATTGATTCGTAGCCGCTCGGTCCACGTTCCACTGTTATCAGGCATTGGACCTACCGTAGCCGTTCGAGCATCAATCACAAACTCGCCCGCTGCCCCCACTTCAATCCGGTAAACGTCGGTAGCATCATCGGCATCATCGGCGGCCAGGTAGAGCCGCGCCGAATTGGCCTCGGGTGCTATTATTGCAAAGCCGTAGCCGTCGTAGAAATGATAGTCCCCGCTGGTGCCGCCCAGAGTGCCGCCTTTGGATATCTTGAAGTAGTCGGAATCATCATCATCCGAACCCATAACCCATTCATTGGTCCCGCCAATGTCAAAGGTGATGGTGGGATCGCCAGCGGACCTGTTAATATGGAGGGCCGCATCTTCTACGGTCAGGGTGTCAGGGGTAGGCGTATCGTCAAAAACCATTCGCCCCTTGGCCGCGCCCAGGCCGATCCAGCCGTCATCGGCCAAGGTGAAGTTCGCCGAAGCCGGAAGGTCATCCGAGAGTCCTAGATTCGGATTGTCCGGGTCCATGATCCCTTCCAGGGCCTCAACCACATAGTCCACGCCCTTGTAGATCCCCTGAGAATTGCTCTGTTTCCAAGCCTTCTGGGCGGCGGGGCGGATGTTTTTAGTCCACGGTGCGAATGAATTGGTAGCCATAATTAACCCGGAGCGATGACCTGGGTAGATTGGGGGTTGCGGTCTTCAATCAGGCCCGATTCCCAGGTAATGGCCCGATAAAATTCTTGTTCGAGGGCGGTCCAGTCCGTCCAGTTCTCAGGGATCGAATCGGGGGCAATGATCAAGATGGGGAAGTACCACGTCGGCACCTCCAACAGCTTGACGCCGATGCGCATATCATCCAGGGAAGGGTAACGCACGGCTAGTACTTCGTATTTGGTGGTGATGCGTTCGACGTTGGCCAAATCCACATGGGTTTGCCCCTGGGTATTGGCCCATCCGCGAGAGGCGACGGTAATGATGTCGGTGACGAGGTCGGAATCGATGACCTTGCCCATGATCTCAGGTTTGCGCTTATCGTCTCGCAGCAGCAGGATATCGTCGTCGCGGATGGCCTCCGCCGTCCCGTCCGCGACTTTAAACGTGAGCGCGGAGGTGGAAGTAATCGCCCCATCCAACGTTGTCAATTTCAACGGCCGCTTTTTCTCCGGCAGCCAGGCTTGATCTAAGATTGCGATATCACCCGGCTCGATCTCCATATGTCCCGGAGGCAGGTAGACGGTAAGGATGGGCAAGAGCTGACCGAACCATTCGGTACGGAAATCGATAACCTTCTGCGCGGTGGCCCGGTCGAAGATGTAGTGGGATTCCTTGCCGCCGATGTCGAGCCCGCTTTGTTTTCGGCCCCAGGGCCGTAAACTCTTGTGCTTCCGCCGGGAGCGCAGCGCATCGGCATCGAGAAAGGGACCCAACCAAAAGGTCGTGCCGGCCGCGATTTCGGTGATCTGGCTGCCGGGGGCTGCGGTGAGGTTGAGCGTATCCTGGTCAACCGGGGCGCCGTTGACGGTATAAGCCTGGTCCGTGTCGACATAGGCGACCCACCCGGTTTCCACCTCGTCGTCTTCAAAGGTCTGCCCTGAAGCGTTCAATTGCCCGGTAGTGGCGTTGACCGAGCACGTCCCGGTAATCCGATAGGCCGAAGAGGCGATCTCCAGGACGTTGTACTCGTCGGAAGAGAGATCGCGCTGGGCATGCACCACGAATTCGTTTTCTAAGTCGCGGTTTTCCACCCGGGAAAAGTCGATGTCGGTCAGGTAGTCGTTGTAGTCCACCTCCGCATCCTCGACGCAGAGGTTCCACTGCTCCAGGAAGATATGCTGGGGATCCGCCGCCTTGTCTCGAGCCACGACCCGCCACTTGCCGGCTGTATTTTGATACAGATGTAAGCCGGCCTCTTCCAAAAAGGGCTGAAGGTCTTCGATCTCTTCGAGGATCTCCAGTATAGGGAAGAGGAAAGACCAATCCGACCGAGCCGCCGCTGCCGTGGTAAACGAAGCCGTGTCCAGATCGTTGATGGACTTGGCCAGTAGGTCTTTGTGCCGGAAGATCGTTTCGAGGATGTGGACCGGATTGGTGTGAACCACCCCGTCGGCATTGATGACCGTGCCGTCAACATAATAGGTCGCCTTATCCTGGACGCCCTGGATCTTCTGGAACACATCCAGGCTCTTGGACTCGATCTGGTTCAGATCGTTAAAACGGACATCCAGTTCGATCCGCTTGATCGTCGGCGTCGTCGAGAAGGTCAATTCGCACTTGAGGATCTGATAGTCCCAGTCCTCGGCCCAGACCGACAACTCGGAAGCCAGAGAAATGGAAGCGTCGTTTGTGTCCGAGCCGGTGATGGGCGCCCCAAAGGCACTATGTTCGATCGAGTACGAATAATTGCCCGTGGCTTTGATCTCGACCGTGGCTGCCGTCAAATCGCCCAGTTTAGGCACGCCGGCAAAGTAGATAGATAAGGTATCGGTAGCCAGTACCGTCACAGAGGTGCTGTCGTCGCCGTCAGCGGTATTCCTCCAGGCGGTGACGGTATTGGCCCCGTCCTTGCGCACGGGCCTCAAAAGCAGTTTCCGCGTCGGGTCGTTGACCGTGAAGTAGGCACCCGTCTGTGTGAAATTGAGAATTTCGGCCAGGTGGTTATCGGCCTGCACATAGCGCTGGAAGGGCGTGGAGTTGACTTTGTTGTAGAGACCGGTGGTGTACTTCTGCTGGAATTTGTCTACGCAGTAGGCTTTTACGACCAACCGATCGACCCCCGTCCCGTCGTAGGGGCCGATATTGTAATTGCCGAAGTAGAAGGGCAGGGGTTTGTTCCAGTGCTCACGCGGGGCGAATTCAAAGCTGTTACCGGGTCCAGGTAGGATCTTTCTCCGAGGGATCCCGTCCCAGTCTTTGTCCGACACATCGATCACGTCGATGGTAAACTCTTCAATATCGTGCGGGTGGTCGGTAATTGCCCCCCGGCCAATGGGAATCCGATCCGTATTGTCCTCCGTCCCATCAGAGATGAGCAGATAGGCTTCGACCTCGTCGTAGGAGAGGATAAAGTCGTCGGCCAACTGGGAGACCTTATTCTCGTTGCGTAGCGAGAGGCGTAAGGAAGCGACCGTGGAGAGCCCTCCTTTTAAGTTGAGTTCGGTCCACTCAAAGGAGAAATTGGCAATCAGGTCGGTGTAGACTTGAGCCGACAGGGTGATCTCGCGCGTGGCGTAGCAGCGCGGACTCTCGCCGGCGGTGGGCTCGTCGACCTTCACCACAAAGAGGAAAACCAGCTTGCGGTAGTCGGTGTGCTTGGTGTTCTCGGCCGTGGTGCCTGCCAGGGCGATCACGTGGGTACCTCCCTGAGTTCAATGAGGCCGATCCAATGGCTCGACCGAGCCGGGGTGAAGGTCTCCAGCCCGCCCCAGTACCGCACCGTGAAGGTGTTCGAATTGTAATCGGTGTAGGTAAAGGACTTCTCTTTGAAGTTGACCGTCGTCTTGACAAACGTCTCCAGGGCCGTATGGTCGGCATCGGGCAGCATAGCCTTGTCGTTCCACACCAGGTGGGGCTGGTCCAGCGTGGACCCGTCGCCCAAATCCGAGACATCGATCCGGCCGCCCACCGTGGCGTTGGCCCGCTGGAAGTGATTGGGCCGGGCTGCACTTTCCCGGGAGGGGGCTCTAAATACCACCGCCGGGTTGGCGCCTTCCTGAAAGGAGATGGTCGTCGCCATGATTTAGCTCGCCAGACGGCGATCGCGCTGGGAGCGGGTGATCCGCGCGTCGATGATCCGGCCCAAGGCGTCCATGTCGAAGATGTCCTCGGGTTTGATTTTGATGCGGTGATCCCCGATCTGGAAGAGGCGGTCGGGCTGCAGGGTGATCAGCGGCCGGCCCGTATAGGCCGAGACAATAATGTCGGACTTCCAAAAGTCAATCACATCCCAGATGCCCAGCGTGATCCGATGGGTCTTATCAATCTTGAACAGATCCGTCCCGCCTAGGGAAACGGGGTCCTGCGCCACGAAATTGCCCAGGGTATCGTGCAGATCGCCCACCAGGTCCATCAGGGGGAACAGATGGGCGGCAAAGTCGAGCTGAAGGTTATCTAGTTTGAACAGGACGGCCGCGTCGTTGATGGTGCGCGGGGTGAATTCGACCATCTTCTCGCCCTCGAAAAGCAGCGAGACCTCCTGCGCGATGAGAGGACCGTCGACCAACTTCGTCCAGTCAGAACGCTCTTTGAACGTGCGGGGTTCAAACGTTATCATCTTCTCGCCAATGAAATTTAGCGGGATCTCCTGCGCGATGATCCCGCCGTTGACGAGTTGGGTCCAATCTTCAGGCTTGTTGAACGTGCGCTGCTCAAACGTTATCATTTTCTCCCCTTTAAAGACCAGGGGAATCTCTTGGGCAATGATCCCGCCGTTTAATAACTCCGTCCACTTATCCGCAGAGTTAAAAGTTCGGGGAATAATCTTTATGACTTCTTCCCCTATTAAGGTCCAGGGAATCAAGGTCTCGGGCATGTCGAAGAAGTCTTCCACCTTCTCAATGCCGAAGGCCGATAAGGGGGACTTCGTCATCGTGAGGAACTGGCTCCAGGCTCGCGCAAGCCCGCCGGACAACCGGTCTATATCGTCCTCGAATACGAAGTTGGGGGCGGCGTCAGCTGAGATTTTAAACTCGAGTCTTTTATTGAGCTTGAGGAAGTCTTCGGCGTTCTCTATACCGAATTCCGCCAGCGTCGACGGACTCATCTCCATAAACTGGTGCCACTTTCGCGGGATCTTCGCCAGCTCCGCAGCCATATTGAAGAGGTGTTCGGCCTGGGTGACGTCAAAGGCCGCCAGGGGGGACGCGCTCATCTCCATAAACTGGTGCCAGTCGCGGGTGAACTTGGGCAAATCCCGGCTCATATCGAAGAAGCCGGCGGCGGTATAAACCCGGAAGAGCCACAACGGCGAACGTTCCATCCTGAGAAACTGATGCCAGTCGCGGGTGAACTTGGGCAAATCCCGGCTCAGGTCGAAGAAGTCGCCGGTCGTCTCCACGCCGAAATCCGCCAGGGGAGAGGGGCGCAGGTCAAACACCTCGCTGGTGGGAATTTCGGTCGAGTCCAGCCCCAGTGCCCCGGCAAAGACGTTGTCGATGGAAGCGCCGCCGGGGCGCTGATAGACCGCACCCGCTGCCAGCTTGCCGGCCGAAGTCAGAGTCCCCCCACTTTGCCGCAGACGCAGGAGTTCGGCTTGTTCGGCGCTGGCCAGTGCATCGATGGCCCGGAAAAGGTTTTCGGTGACTTGCGCCTGGGCGAAGGAATCGGGACCGACGCGTTGAAAATCGCGGGCGGCTTGGGCGCGCAGTTGAATCTCTTGCGTGTCGAACTGCGCCCGAATGGCCCGTTCCAGCGGTAACATCACCGCCGAGAGCTTGCCGGCCGCGTCGGTGAGGCCGTCAAATGCATCGCGGATCGAGAAGATACGGGGCACCACATCCGTCAAGAAGTCGACGTCCTTACCAAAAGCGAGATCGATTTGGCGGAAAAAGCCCCCAACCGTCAGGCCCAGTTCGTCCAGAACCCGCCCCGAGCGCCCTTGACCAACTTTAGCGAATTCTCTCGTGAGGTTGTCCAACTGCTCGAACACTGACAGCGGTCCAGCCTGGGGGACTTCCTCCGATCGAATCTGGTCAAAAACCTTCAGGATGGGATCGACGGCTTGCCGCTGGGCCGTTAGAATTTCCTGGCCTACAGCGCTCTGTAGTGAAGCGGAACTGGCTAATCGACCTACGGCATCTTGGATCTCCCGCGTCGTTTCCAACAACTGCCGGGACAACCGGGCATGCTCGTCGCCGGCCAGACCCAACACATCGAGAAACCCATGAATACCCGAGATGGCTGCATCAAAAAATTCACCCTCCAGGACCTGGATGCCGGCCCGTGCGAAGTTCTCCATATTCGGCACCAGGCGCGTGAATACCGTCGAGACCTGTTCGATCTGGCGGACCGTGTCGCTGGGCAGGTAGAGCAGTTTTTCTAGGCCGAATAGACCGGTTGCCTGATCTCTCTTAGCTCTTAGTTCATCCTCTGAAGTCTGGAACCTTTTGCCGATCAGTGAGCGTTCCTGCGCTTGAAGCTCTTTCAGGGCTTCAATTTGTTTTTGAGTGGCCCCCTCCAAGGAGAGCTGGATCTCTTCTTGGACCTGCTGCCACCTTAGAGTAGCCAGGGCGCGTGCCTCTTCCGAATCCATCGCCAACAAGTCGACCTGACGTTTTTTTTCGGCGATCTGGACGGAGGTCTGAAAATTCCGATGCAGTCCGCCCAGGGTCTCGTCCAGCTCATCGACCGGCACGTTCAGTTCCTGTAGGGGGGTCTCCAGGGCCTCAAAAAGGCGATCGATGTCCCCCAGCCGCGCTTCTATGGCCGTCTTAAAGCCGTCCGTTTCAGGCCCCCGTTGCGAAAAGGCGTGGGCTTGGGCCGAGGACTGGCGAAGCGCCAACCCGCCGAGGATGCGCTTCGCTTCAGGCCCCAGTTCCAGAGTCGGCCCAGAGGTCCTGCGAAACGCTTCGGAGGAGGAAGACGGTCGCGGCGAGGGCGGGGCACCTTGCGGGTCGTGCTCCCCGAAAGGAATGGCACGAGTCGCATCCGACGTTGCAGAAACCATCCGATTGAGTGTCCTATCCAATCGTTCCAGGACGGCTGCATCTGGCGCGGCGATCGTTAGAGAAGTTTTGTCGCCGAAAGGAAGGGGCTCTTCTCGCAGCGAGGGCGGGGCACCTTGCGGGTCGTGCTCCCCGAGAAGAGCCCCCCCCGTCTGGAGAAGGGAGCCCCCAGGGAGAGCCCTCAACCCCATGAGGGTCAAGGCGTCGAAGAAATGGCCCCCGGTCAGCGTAGCATCCAGGTCCTGTACCCAACGCTTCATGGCCATGAGGCCACTGACCGCACGGAACGTGGTGTCAGCCAAAAAAGCGACGGCTTTTCCGATACCTTCAACGGTTTCTCGTGCCCCGTCGGAGGCGGCCAGTTCGGTGAGCTGCTCGGTGATCTCGGTCAGGGATGGAATGAGATTGTTACCCAGTTCCCGCTGCAGGCCGCCAAAGGCCGTTTCCAAATCGAGCAGTCGGTCCTTGTACTGGGCCGCCTTTTGCGCCTCCTCCGTAGAAAGAACCGCCCCCAGGCGCTGGGCGTCGGCCAGCAATTCTCGAATGCCGGTCGCCCCGCTCTTCATCAGGGGAATGAGCCCCGTGGCGCTGCGGCCTAAGACACGCGTGATGGCATTGGTGGTCTCGGCGCTTTCGCCGGCCCGTTCAACCGCGTCGGCAATGTCAAAGAACACGTCTTCGGCCGAGCGCAAGCGCCCGTTAGATTGTTCGATTTCTATCCCGAGAAAGGCGAAGGCGTTGCCGAATTCTTTGGCGCCGGTCTGGGCGGAGGCCATCCGTCGCTGCAACCGCACCAGGGAGGGTTCGACCGATTCTATCGAGGCCCCCGAACGTTCGGCGGCAAAGGCCAAGCCCGAGAGCAGTTCGACCGAGAAGCCGGTGCGCTGGCTCATCTTGTCAAACTGATCGCCCACCTCGGCGGCGTGCTGGGCCAAGGAGAGCAAGGCCGCCCCCGCCCCCACCACGGCCGTCAAACCGGCTGCGGCTGCCAAACCGGCCGGGCCAATGGCGCTCAAGGCGGCCCCCATTGGCCCGGCCTGGGCGGCGTACCCGTGTAAGGCGGCCTGACCTTCTTTGGAGGCCGCATTGAGCGCCAGCAACCCTTTAGAAGCCGGCAGAGAAGCCTTTTCGATACGTCTCAGAGCCGCCTGTCCCTTATCCCCCAGTTGCTCTAAAGCGCGTCGGACGGTCTCGTGGTCTTTAACAGAGAGGCGAACAGCTAGCTCACGTGTCGGCATGAGAATTCAGTTGAGCCACCATAGCCCGTTCCACCATCGGTAAGAGATGAATAAGAATTTCTCGGTCGTAGTCCATCGTGTCGGCCACCTGCATCAGCGCCGGCAGGTCAAAACCCAGCACGCCGCCCATGGTAGTGCGCAATTGCCCGCCACAGCGTTCTATTAAGTCCCAGGCTTGGAGACCTTGTTCGCTTTTTAAGACGTGCTCGAAGTAGGGGCAGCGTTCGCCGCCGGTGCCTCTTTTTCCTCGGCTGCAGTCGAGGTCGTCTCGTCGACAGTCGGTGCAGTACTCGAGCCCGCCGCCAGGCTGGAAGTGCCATTCGACGCGGGCTCGAAGCCGTTTCCCTCCTCCACCACCTCGGCGTAGGCCTCCATATATCGGAACCGGAACAGCGTAGCAATGCCCGGAATCAACATGAGGTGGTTGATGTTTTCTTCGGTCAGTTCGGCCGGCTCGTCGTTTTTATCGGCGACCCCTTCCCATTCGAGAATCCCCTTTTGGGCCAGGCCCTGAATGTAGAAGAGCGCTTCCAGGCCCTCCTCCATGTCCGGGTCCTCTAAATCGGGCAGGTCGATCACCTCGGCGCCGGTGGCCTGGAGTGCTTCGTAGTCTTCCTCCAGCTTTTGCTGATTGCGCCGCGCATACGCCCGGGCCGCCTGGTCGATCAAGGTGGTGTAGGGTTTGACTTTGATCTGGACCCCCAGCGCCAGCTCCAGCGTGTGGGGGTCCTTGGGAAGTACAAGTCGAATCATGGGTTGCCGCCCTTTCGGTGATAGATTTAAGCGTAGCTTGAAACGTCGTTGATCAACACGACCTCCAGCATTTCGCCCTCGCCCGAGTCGTCGGCGCCCTGGAAATTGAAGTCCTGCGAGATGCCGCCCGACCCGTCGACCGAAGGCTTGTTTCTTTCCAGGTGGATTTCCTGACCGGCGAGGGTCAGCTTGTTGCTGGCGTCGATGGTGTAGATCAGATCCAGATCGATCGGCGTGTCGGCGACCGCGTCGTCATACAGCGTCGTCGAAGCGAAGCGCGTCGAGAGGGATCCGTCGAAGGCGGCCTGGCCCGCGTCGGCGTCTTCGACCAGGTTGTCCGCCCGGATCGTCTCCACCGGCTCCAGGTTATTGCGATACGTGACAGAGGCGTTGTTGACGTTGGCCAAAGCGGCGGCGTTGCGCTGGATGTCGCCCTGGACCTGGTTGAAGCGGGTCAAAACAAGGCTCGTCGGCGAGCCGTCGACGGTGGTGGCGGCCTTGACTTCGTTCTGGCCGACCAGGTTGAACACCGCCACCGGTTTGCCCGTCCGATCCAGGGTGATCGCCATCGAGTCGGCGCGTACCCCCTTCAAAAGAAAGAAGGCCGGCACGTCCGGATGGCCGATTTCGATGGCGGCCGAAGGCAGGGACGTGGAACCGGAGACAAACGTGTGGGTGTAGGGATCGGACCCCGTCGTGGTCGGATCGTCGAGCAGCAGCTTGAGCCAGTACCCGATATTCCGCACATCCAGGGGCACGGTGATCTGACCCCCGACCCGCAGCAGGTCGTTAATAGGGGCCTGCGGATCACGACCGAGGCCCAGCACGTCGTCGGGAATGAGGGCTTGATTGCCGCCCAGGTCCGTGCTGATGATGGGCAGCTTGAAATAGCCGCCGGCGGACGGCGACGTGCCGTAGGTGGTCTCGAAGTCGAAGAGGACGACGATGTTAATGCCTTGCTGGCGTGCCATGAGATAGCTCCTATTCTCAAAGTGGACTGGTAGTATCGTAAAAAAGGGTTACGGGCACCGTGGCACCCTTGAAGTTGTCGGCCCCTTCCACGGGTTCGTCGAGGAATTCGGGCGTGCGGATCTCTAAAATGTCGATCACACCGCCCAGGGTCTTGTCGGCGTTGAGGGCGCCGGGGATCAGCGCGAGCAAGGTGTCTAAATCGCCGTCGAGGGTGTTGGAGTGGACCAACGCCTCGATTTCAGCTTCGTGCTCGTAAGAGTACGTCACCGGCGAGAGGACCGTCTCGGGCTCGCCCGGCTCGCCGTCGCGCACGATCAGCAGACCATCGGCGGGGACCAGGGTCGGTATCGCTACATTGCGCTTGACTTCCAGTGTGACAGTGGCCAAGGTGTCTAGCGCGGTTTTAAGGCCCTGTAAAGCGCTTTCTCGGGTGCTGGGCATTATCGATAGGCTCGCTTTATGAACGTGGGCAGCAAGGCTTCTACGCGGCGGAAATCGCGTTGGGGATCCAGTCGCTTCTTCAGACGGATCTGGCGCACCAGGAAAAACATGACGACCGTGGTCGTCCCTCGGCTCAACTTGCCCGTCTTGGTACGTTTCGCTTTAGTCAGCCGGCCCGCCTTGGTAAACTTCACGTCATCGATCACCAGCAAATGGGGTCCCCGGGGGCGGGGAACGTATCTCAGCTTGCTCAGGTTGGACGGCCAGTTTCTCGGGGTGAGCTTGGTGCGCCGGCCGACCTTATGCTGAGCCAAGCGCACCGCCTCGGGCGTAGGAATGGCTAAAAAACGGCCGTTCCGGGCGCGGATGACCGTTCCCTGGGTGTGGGCTTGGATGATTTGCTCGGCCTTCGAGAAGACGAGTCCAGCCGCGTTTAGTCCTTCGTCGGGGTAGAACTTGCTCTGCCAGGTCTTCGCCAGACGTGAACCCAAACCGGCCTGTTGAACCCGCGATCGCAGCCGACTCTTCAGGCTATTAGTCGCCTTCTCCACACCAACACGAACGCCGCGCGTGGCCGCATCCCGCTCCTGGGTCATGATCTCGTTGAGGTTGCCTTCGATGGCGGCGCCTATTCTCATTGCGGTCGGGTTTCTATCGTCCAGATCTTTCCCCGGTCGTCCTCTCGCCGAGGCTCGCCCGAGACCAGGTAATTCACGATCTTATAAGCGATCACATCACCGTCGTCGGGATCGGCCAGCTCCGAGACCCGGATATCAAACAGCATGGTCGCCGTCTGGATGGGCGTATCGGTCAGGCCGATAATCTCATCCGGATGGCGGGGTATGACCGTCACCGTCACGGGACTGCCGCCTGCCGGGGTATAGGTCGCACTCTCCCCGTGCAGAGTGAAAGGGGCGTCCAGGGAGAGGTTGAGGATCGTTTCTAGAGACATCGTTTTGTGAGAAGGGGCGGGCCGAAGCCTACCCCCTCTCCCCTTTTACTAGGCGTCCTTATCGCCCTTGAGCAAGACTTCCGGCACGGTGCAGAAAGACACCGTATTGCTCTGCACCTCCAGCGCGGTGAAGCGCTGGAACATCGGGTCCAGGGCCTGCTTGGTGTAGAAGGGCATACCCAGGGTGTTGACGGTCTCCTGGTAGTCGGCCGGGCCGAAGACCTGCTGGAACAGCCCCGGAATCCCCTCGGGCACGAAGCGACATTCGTCCGCCGTGACGCGAACGGTCTGATTGGTGGGCGTGGCCAGATCGGAGCCGCGATAGTTTTCCCAGGTCACTCCGGCGAAGTGGAACTCGCCGAAGATGGTCCCTTGCCGGAGCCATTCGGCCTGGGGCTGCGACTTGAAGGAATCGCGCACCTCGGCGTTTTTGATCAGAGCATCCCAGAAGGTATCGCCGCACAGCGCACGGATACGCATCTGTCCAGACCCTAGGCCCTTCAAGGCGCGGAGGATCACGCGAATGACATTGGCCTCCACGTTTTCGCGCAACGCCCCGTCGGTGGCGTTGGCCAAGTCGAACATCACTTTGGCCGGCGCCGAAAGCCCCCAGGCCGAATACATATCCAGGAGGGTGGTCCCGTCCGCATCCAGCATCACCCCGTTTAAGGCAGTGACCCGATGGTTTTCGTGGGTGAACTCAATATCGCGTCTCAGTTCCCCGGCCCGGTCGTTGACCAACTGCTGGATTTGCATCAGCTCCGACTGAGAGCCGAAGGCGCGGATACCCTCGACCTCGTCGGCCATGATCTGATCGTCCAGGGCGATGCGCGAGATGGCTACCGTGATCAGTTCCCGACGGTTGCGACCTCTCGTCTCGCCAGGTCCGCCGCGCGGCGTGGTCTGCACCAGAGTGAGTACCCCGGCCTTGCGCTCAATCGAGATAGTCGTAGTCCGCACGCGCACCGGATCGAATAAACCCAGTTCCAAGGTGCGTTGCGGGAGGAAATCGCGTCGGTTTACAGCCGCCGTCAACTCCTCCATCGAGAAGCCGTCGGCCTTGAATACGTCCAAGCTGGCCATATTCTTCTTCCTTTCACATTAAAGGGCGTCCGAACTGGCCCTCTACCCAGAGCTTTAAAAGGTCGGTCCGAGGGGGTAGCCTCGAAGCGGGCGGGATCAGCGCCCTCCGACCCGGAAATCCCGATGGGGTTAGCGGATGATAATGTTCTTGGCTGCGAGTTCCTGAAGGGCCAAATCCTTGTTGGCCGCCGAGATACCGGAAGGCCAGACCAGGGTGTTAGTGTTGACTTCAGCGAGCCGTACGACGGCGACCCCTTTGAGATCGGCCGCACTGGCGTCGTAGTCGTCCCAGGCGATCCCATCGGCCATGTCGCTGCCGTCGTTGGGCAGGGCAATGAACTTCTCCGTCACCTGCGTCACGGTAATGGTGAAGCGATCGCCGGCGACAAAATCGGTCGCGCCGTCGGCCAAGGTAAAAGCCAGTCCACCGGCCGAAAACGCCACGGCGACGGTGCCCGTGCCGATGACTTCGCCGTCCGGATCAGTGACCTCGAACGCGCCCGCGTTGGACGCCGGTTCGATGATGACCAGGTTATGCACACCGGGCTTGGCATCGGCCGAGACCGTCACTGCGCCCATCGTGCCGTCGCCGGTGTTGCCCGCGTCGGCGGCCGAGGTGTTGGTGCTGGCCGTGACTTCCTTGGCCAAGATCTCGCCGCATTTGACGTTTGCGCCCGACTTGTAGGTGACGTCCTCCTTGGAGATGTTGCTGTTGCCCAACGATTGGACGAATTCGCCGGCGCGCGCCGTTTCCGTTTTTACTGCCATGATGGTTTTTCCTTTTCTTCAGAAGGTTCGTGATCAGGTCTGGGCCACCGCACGGTAGCGGTCAAAGGAATCCTGGGCCACCGCCTCCAGGTCGATCGCCGGAGTCGGCTGGGCGTGTTCGTGAATGGCCGTGATCTGCTGCGCCTCGTCTTGCTCGGCCCGCTGTTCGAGCAACTGCTCGGCGACGGCCTCGACACTCAACGTACTGTTGGCCATCGCCTCGGTCTGCTCAAGGCTTAGACGGGCCATCTGGCACAAGCCGCGAATCTTGCGTTGTCGTTCGCGCTCGACGAGCGCACCTTGGACCGTAGCGTTTTCAAAATCAACTTGGGCAACGTCGGCGTGGGTCTTTTCCGCCGGCGTGGGGGTCGTTTCAGACATGGGTTCCTCCTCGTCTGAGGGTGGGTGCGCGGCGGACCCGCGCGGTGGAGTTGCTATTTTTTCGGCAATGGTATCGGCGAGGGCTCCGACAGTCAGACGATCCCCTGCTTTCAAAGGGGTCGTGTCGGGCTGTTCGCTGTTTATGTCGACATCGACCTCGGTCTTCAGCAGCACCGTCCCGGACGATTCCTGGACATGGGCCGTCAGATCGGCCAGGGCTTCGTCGAAGCTGCCGACCCGGTCGGCAAAGCCAATATCCACGCCATCAAAGCCGAAGTAGGTCTGCGCCTCGGTGGCCAAAACCTGCTCAATGTTTAAGCCGCGTCGCTCGGCGACAGCTTCGGCAAAGAGCAGATGGATCCGATCCAGTTCGGTCTGCAGACTCTGGGAGGCGTGTTGGGTTAGCGGCTCGTGGGGGTTGTGCTCGGCTTTGTACTTGCCCGCCCTAAACACCGTGTAATTGAGCCCGGCCTTTTTCTCCGCCGGCGACTGATCCAGATGGACGGCAATGACACCGACCGAGCCCACACCGCCCGTCTCGGCCACGTAGAGCCGCTCTGCGGCCGTTGCGATGTCATAGGCGGCCGAGAAGGCGTAGTCGTTGGCCACGGCCCACAGCGGCTTCATCTGGCGCAATTCGACCAGGGCGTTGACCAGGTCAAACAGCCCGGAGACTTCGCCGCCGGGGCTGTCGATACTTAAAAGAATCCCTTTGACCCCCGGGTCGGTCGCTGCATCTTCCACGGTCTCCAGAATACGCTCGTAGGACATCATGCCCGACCAGGCGTCTCCCTGCCGGCGCACCAGGGAACCCGACACGTCGACGACGGCTACGCCCTGATCGGTCAATTGAAAGCGCCGCCGATGTTCGCCCCGTTCACTAAAGGCCGCGTGGGGGTTGAGCGCGTCTTCCGGACGCATAAACATCGACTCCAGCTCCAACGCCGGGACGTTGAGTTCAAAGCGATCGCCGATCCCCACCAGGATGGCGTCCATCTTTCCGGGATGCACCGCCAGAGGGGTGTCGAACAACCGTGTGGCAAAGCGAGGATAGCGCATTTAGGCGGTCTCCTGTTTACGTTCGTCTTCTTCTTCCGGCTCCATATCGTCGGCTGCGGTCTCGAAGTGCAGGCCATACTTCTCGGCACGTTTCTGGTCGGCGGCGATCTCCTGATCTACGGCCTCCGGATCTCCGCCCTCCTCGACAATGACCGCCGAGCGCGACTTGACACCCATCTGCAGGGCCAGTTGCTCGGCCTTGCGGTCCTTGAGCGGATCAACCCACTCCCACTTCGGCGGGATCCAGGTGACGCGCCGCGCGGTGGCTTGATCGTCCATGTCCAGTCGGCCGGACAACACCGCCTGCTCTAACCAGCGATTCCACACCACGCGGCAGAGCTGAAAACAAACCGTCTTGGCCTGGATCATGGTGATCTTGCGGCGGAACTTAACCAGATCGGCTCTAAGCGACGAATAATTGGCGCGATGGACATCGCCGGTCAGGATGTGGTAGGGCACCCCTACGGCCGCACCGATGGCCAAAAGGTTGCGATACTGAAAATCTTCATAAGACCCGCCCACATCGGCCGGATTATTCACAGTCACTTCTTCGCCCGGATCCAGAGTAATCACACTGCCCGGCTCCAAATCCAAATTAGCGATGCCCGCCTCGTCCACATCAGCCGTTTCGTTGGCCAGGGGGTTGCCTTCGCCAAAGTCATCGGAAGACGTGATAAAGACGGCCATAAGCGCGGCGACTTTTTTTCGGTCCAGCTCGGCGTCGTCATACTGGTCGAGCAGATACAGGCGCACCATGCCCGGCACCAGGCGAGGCATGCCACGGATCTGGCCGGGTCGATCGACCGCATAGACGTGAATCACATCCTCGGCCGGTACCCGGACTCGATCGCCGGAGCGAAACACGCTCAAGCTGTCGCCGGGGTGCTCGCGCCAGAAGTGATAAGCGACTCGTCGGCCGATGCGATTGAACTCAATGCCAGATTTGATCTGATGACCATTGGATAAGCCCAAGGTATAGGCTCGATCGAGGTATTCCGACTCCAACAACTGGAGCTGGAGGGGGACGGACAGATTATCGGAGGGGCGACGGGGCCGCAGACGCACGAACATCTCGCCGGCGTCAAAGAGCGCCCCGCCGGCAATCTGCTGAATTCCGTAAAAGGACGTCTGGCCTTCTGAATCGGCTTCCAGGCACCATTCTTCCCACAGTTCGTGCAATTCTTTGCGGTCGTCCGGATCTTCGAGCTTGCTGGAGGGGCGGATCCCGGTGCCAATCAGCGCAGCAGCGAATTCTTCCTTGGCGTTGGCCGCATACGGGTTGGAAGAAGTCAGATCGCGGGCGCGTTTGAGCAGATCGGCGCCGGATGAGGACAGAATCGAGTTGATATCCGCATCGGTGGGGGACCAGTGCTTCAGTCGACGGCCCTTTTCCGCCGCATCGTGGAGCGCGGCGCCCACTTTCACCGCCTTGGTCCGGCCCGAGAGGATGCCGGCGGCCGTTTTGATCCGCTGCAGGATGTTCATAAGCCCTTCTTGCCGGCGATGCGGAAGATGCGCGTGTTCTTTTTGCCGGCGGCGGTGTTCAGTTCCCGGTTCATATCGGCCAAAATGGCCGTCATCTCATCCAGCGTGCGGTAGGTCGTCGTGGTCTCGCCGTAACGGACGGTGAGCACGCCGGTGGCAATCGTGTTTTTAAGGGCGTCTCGTTGGGCGGTGGTGTAGTCGGTCATTTAGTGCCCAGCAAACAAAAAGACCCCGGAGGGAGATAAATATCCCCTCCGGGGTCGGTTTCCGGTGGTCCCGGTTTCTAGTGTCTGAAGGCCGTGATTCGGGGTCGGGTTCCGGTGGTTCCGACGGCCTGCCGGCATGGGGCCGGTCTTGATACTCTTAATCTTCTACGAAATAAGAAACAATGTCAAGTCTTTTTTTGAAAAAAGGCCAGTAACTCGGACGGCAATCCGTATAACTCGACTTTACACACGAGCTTTCCCTTGTACTTAGACGCAGTAAAGGATGACCGTTCAAATATAGGATCTATGTTAAATAGATCTTGCAACAGCCGAGATGCTTCTGCTTCTATTTCCGTTGTCTTCGACTTCAAGGGCTTCTTTGACATTCTCAGCTCCTCATATAGCTGCTGACCGCCCGCCGCCGGCGCCGGCGGCGCGGCGTGGGTACGGTTCCTTCCGCGTTTACCTGCTCTCCTTCGATCTGATCGCGCAATTCCTGCCACTTCCCCGTCCCCCACCGGTCCACCCCGATCGCCCAGGCCGCAGCCCGTGCGAGTACTCGACAATCCAGGGCTTCGTTCCGCTCCCGCGTCTTGACCCATTCCAGCCGCCGAAACCCCTTGACCACTCGAGCCACCCGCTGTTCGGCCGTCAACTGCTCGAAATACTCCCTCCCATACTGCGGGAAGTGGCAGTACCCGGCCGGATACTCCGCCCTTGCCTCCAGCGCCTCGTCGGTGGGTGGATTCAGCCGCAGCCAGCCATACAACTCGCTCTTGAGAATCGAAACCCCCACCGGCCACAAGAGCATGCCGCGCGCAATCTTCTTCCCTCTTAGATCGATATCCACCCGCGTGGGCTGCCCCGTCGGTGCCGCTGCATGATCCTGGCCCTTGCAGACCATCACGTGCCCCCGCCCGTGCCGTCGCGCCCAGGCCCGCACAATCTGCGTGTTGTAGCCCTCGTCGATGGCCAGCCGACGCAAGGTCAACCGCACGCCCGTTTCTTCATGCGCCCAACTGTCTCCCAGGACCTGGTCCAGCTCGCCCCAGACCGGATCGTCGATATTGGAGGTGTCGCCGCCCAGCACCAGGTAGTCCACCGACCAGCTCTCGTTGTGTTCGCCCCAGGCCACGATTTCCAGTTCGAGGCGGTCCACCTGGACATCTACCCCGGCCGTCAGCAGCAGACCCCCTTGCGGAACCCGGCCCTGCTTGTAATCTTCCCGCAGCGCATAGAGCCGCTCCCACTCTGGTGCATCGCCCTGCTCTTCGTAAGTCTCCCCCAGCACCGTGTTGACCCAGACCTTCAGCCGCAGCGAATCGTCTTTGACTTCGAGGAATTGGCGCACCTGCTCTTCCCACGGCTCGAACGGACTCAACAAGCCGGGCAGATAAAACCCCAGGCTGCGCCCTTCGCCCTCGACGATCGCCCGCCACTCGCCCCCCTCAAGCAGAAACGTTTTGTCCGCCTCCCCGTGCGCGCCTTCGCAATGCCGGCAGACATAGACGGCGTCCTCCGGATGATAGGTCCCGTCCTCGTCCCGCGGAAAGCGGATCTGTCCCCAGGCGATGACATCGTATTCACCGCAGTGCTTGCAGGGGACGAAGTATTTAAAGATCGTGTCCGAGCCTTCCACAGCTTTCTCGATTCGACTGATGCCTTTGATAGTGGGGGTGGATCCGGAGAAAATTTTCCGCCGGCCGCGATAGGTCGCCGTCCTCCGTACGGCCAGATCAACCGGGTCCCCTTCCTCATTCGCATCGCCGGGGTAGCCGTCCACCTCGTCCATGAACAGGTAGCGCGCCGGCAAGGATCGCAAGCCCACCGCCGAATTGGCTCCGGTCATCACCAGCTCGCCGCCGGGGAATTTCTTGCGGAAGATGGAGTTGCCGGCTTCTCTCGATCGATGGGGGACTACCTTCCGCTTCAGCGACGGCGTCGACTCGATCAGGGGATCAATCCGCGTGGCCGTGTTGCGCTTGACCTCGTTGAGACCGGGGTTGACGATCAGCATGGTCCCCGGCGCGTAGTCAATGACGTAGCCGATCCAATTATTTCCGCATTCTGTGAAGCCTAATTGACTGCCCTTCATCACAGAGACGAACTCGGCCGGATGCGAGGGGGAAAGCGCGTCCATGATGGCTTTGAGATAGGGCGCACGGCGGGTACGCCAGCGACCCGGCTCGGCGGCCGTCTCGGGCAGCATACGCCGTTCGTCGGCCCACTCCGACACCGTCAGGCTGGGTTCGGGCGTCATCGACTCGGTCCGGGCGTTCCACAGCTCCCGCAGATCGTCGAGGCTATCCGTCCAGTTCAGGAGGCTCCATAACGGCGAGGTCTCCAAGGTATTCGCGGACATATTTCTCCAGTGCGATAATTAATAAGCGGGGATCCACATCCAACTCGGCGGCCATCCGGGGTCCCATCCGCGCCGGGAAGACCTGCCAGGCGTCCCGCTCTTGTCGGAACCAGCGGAACACCTGCTCGGCCACGAATGCCTTGCGGACCAGCTCGCCCTTTTCTTCCTGGACCTTCAACTGGGTCAGCCGGGCCTGGATGATGGTCTTGGCCGTCTGGGCTTCGGTCAGCGTGACCCGGATCCCGTCCCCAACTTCCGCCAGACCGGCCTCGCGGAGGATGTCTCGAACACCGACGGCCGCGGCCGTCGATACCGGCTCTAGTTTGACGGGCTCTTTTTCCGGTACCGCCGGTGGGGCTTCTTCGATCGGCTCTTCCTCTTCGATCGGGGCCATGGGCGCTTTGCCGATTTCGACCAGGTAAGCGTTGACAGAGACCGGATCGATCTTTCCGTCCTTTTTCCGGATGCGGCCCGAGTTGACCAGCTTTTGTACGCGGCTCGAACTCAACCCAATCAGGTTGGCCGCTTTCCGGTAACTCAGCCCGGCCATGCGCCTCCCGTGTACATCCTCCGTGTACGCCAGCTGTACACTTCAGCTAATTTGCTGTTGTTCATGGTGTTGTTGTTGTTCATGGTGTTGTTGTCGTCTTTTTAATTGCTTTAAAGGTCAGGGGATGTACGCCCTATTAAGCCC
>Ga0114912_1000454_pt1 | contig 21068 bp, 13 predicted proteins | sample MalvirDeepMed_51_FD_89713 | JGI IMG/M metagenome (GOLD analysis project Ga0114912, IMG submission 89713) | Marine viral communities from the Global Malaspina Expedition - Malaspina viral metaG DeepMed_51 | ecosystem: Environmental > Aquatic > Marine > Oceanic | place: Mediterranean Sea...
CAGATTGTCCCACCTCAGGATGGCGAGATTATCGCAGAGATCAACTCCCTTTCCTTTGAGGACATCAAATTTGATAAGAATGAGAGTCTGATACACTTTATTGATAGTGAAGTGGATGAAGCCTTTTTTGAAGCATCGGTAAAAAATGGAAGTTTCAATGCCAAGGGAAAAGATGATTTTAAAATCGTCTTCACTTCCTTGCACGGTACTTCTATCACCGCAATCCCTGAAGTTTTGAAGAGAGCCGGTTACAAAAATGTGACCATCATAGAGGAGCAAGCAGAGCCCAATGGTGATTTCCCAACAGTGGAATCCCCCAACCCAGAAGAGCCCGAGGCATTGTCCATCGCCATTGCCAAAGCAGAGGAAATAGGGGCCGATATGGTAGTGGGTACCGACCCCGATAGTGATCGTTTAGGTATTGCCGTTCGCAATCTAGATGGCAAAATAGAACTCCTGAACGGGAACCAGACCATGGTTCTCATGACCAAGTTTCTTTTGGACCAGTACAAGGAAAAAGGATTTAAGGGCAACGAATTTATCGCCACAACCATTGTTTCCACACCCATGATGCAACAAATGGCAAAATCATACGGCGTGGAATTCAAAACAGCATTGACAGGCTTTAAGTGGATAGGTAAAATGATAAAGGACTTCCCTAGCTCTACCTTTATTGGAGGTGGTGAAGAAAGCTTTGGATATATGGTCGGTGATTTTGTCCGCGACAAGGATGCGGTCACCTCTACCCTATTGGCTTGCGAAATAGCGGCCAACGCCAAGGCCAATGGAAGCTCTTTTTATAAAGATTTGATCGATGCCTACGTGGAATTCGGTTTTTACAAGGAAAAATTGATATCCCTCACCAAAAAAGGGATGAGCGGAGCAGAGGAAATCAAACAAATGTTGAAGGATTTCAAAGAAAATCCGGTCGACACCGTGCAAGGTTCCAAATTGCTTTACATTGAAGATTACAATACCTCTACCGTTAAAAATGTACAGACTGGTGAAGAGTTTACGCTCCATTTACCTAAATCGAACGTATTGATCTACGAAACAGAAGACGGAACCCGAATTGCAGCCCGACCCAGTGGAACGGAACCCAAAGTGAAGTTCTACATCAGCACAAATGCAAAATTGGACAAGGCAGCGGATTATAAATCCGTAAATTCGCAGTTGGAAACCAAAATAGAAGGTATCCTATCCGAGCTGAATTTATAGTGAATGAACTACTTTAAAAAGATTCTCCGGTTTGCGAAACCATATCGCAGATACGGTATTCTGAATATTTTTTTCAATATTCTTTATGCATTGTTCAGTGCGCTGTCCTATGCCGCATTAATTCCAATGCTCAACGTTCTTTTTGACAAGACCAAGCAAATCAACGAGCCGCCAACCTATGAAGGCATTGGCAAGCTCAAAGATTATTTTGAGGGGTATATGAACTATCAAGTGACCCAATTCTCTGGTGAAGACCCCATGAAAGGGCTTTTGTTGGCGGTAGGCCTCATCTTATTTTTGTTCCTCTTCAAGAACATCTTCAATTATATGGCGATGTACTTCATCACGTTTTTGCGCAATGGTGTGCTCAAGGATATTCGCAACAAGATGTACCAGAAAATCGTGGATCTCCCTATCTCCTATTTTTCAGAAAAAAAGAAAGGTGATGTTATTGCAAGGATTACGTCAGATGTTCTGGAAATACAGCACTCTTTCCTTTCCATTCTAGAGTTGATAGTTCGCGAGCCATTGACCATTCTTTTCACGATTATTGTAATGTTTATCATTAGTGTTAAACTGACCATTTTTGTGTTTATTTTTATTCCCATTGCAGGAATGATCATTTCACGCATCGGGAAATCTTTAAAGAAAAAATCAGACAGGGTTCAAAAAGAACAAGGTGAATTTCTATCCATAGTAGAAGAAACATTGGGTGGACTTCGTGTCATCAAAGCCTTTAATGCAGAATCTAAATTCTACGGTACCTTTAAGAATTCTACATCTCGCTTTTTTAGGTTTTCAAATTCACTTTTGAACCGTCAAAACCTATCATCACCGACCAGTGAATTCCTCGGGATTGTTGTATTCGGTGTACTACTATGGTTTGGTGGGCGCATGGTTCTCTTGGAGGGCACTTTGGATGCTGCCTCATTCATCTCATATATGGGTCTAGCGTTCAATATTTTAACACCCGCCAAAGCCATCAGCAAAGCTTCTTACGCCGTTAAAAAAGGGAATTCCGCTGCTGAGCGGGTTCTGGAGATACTGGAATCGGAAAACCCTATCAAAAACATGGAAGGTGCCGAAGAGAAAACGGATTTTACTACAGGTATTGAACTAAAAGGGGTTGGCTTTAAATACGAAGATGATTATGTGCTAAAAACCTTAAACCTAAAGGTTGACAAGGGCAAAACAGTGGCATTGGTCGGTCAGTCCGGTAGTGGAAAAAGTACCGTGGCAAATTTGGTGACACGTTTTTATGATGTTAACAAAGGTGAGATTTTGATAGATGGGACCAACATCAAAAACATCACGAAGAAATCACTACGTGGACTCATGGGATTGGTTACGCAAGACTCCATTCTTTTTAACGACACCGTAAAGAACAACATAGCGCTTGGAAAGGAAAATGCTACGATGGACGAAATTATGGAGGCCGCCAAAGTAGCCAACGCACACGATTTTATAATGGATTTGCCCAATGGCTATGAAACCAACATTGGCGACAGCGGAAATAAATTGAGTGGAGGTCAAAAACAACGCCTTTCCATTGCTAGGGCGGTGCTCAAAAATCCACCGATAATGATTTTGGACGAGGCCACTTCTGCCCTCGACACCGAAAGCGAGAGATTGGTACAGGATGCGTTGGAGAAAATGATGAAGAACCGAACTTCCATTGTTATTGCGCACCGTTTATCCACCATCCAAAATGCGGACACTATTGTGGTGATGAGCAAAGGCGAGATCGTGGAACAGGGCACCCATGAAGAGCTGATGAAGTCTGACAAAAATTACAAGAAACTTGTAGAGATGCAGTCGTTTTCTTCGTAGAAAGATGGATTCTTGGATTGTTGGAATCCTGTCTCCTAAAAAATCATTTAAAATCCAATCTCGCTATCCTATTACTCCCTGCTGCAAAGGCTGTTGAATCATTCAAAAAGCGAATGGTGAAGAAAGGTTCCTCGCTCAACGCATTCCAACTCTCGCCCCCATCGGAAGAATAGGAGATTCCAGTAAATCCGACCGCCACCAATGCTTCACCACCTGAATTGGGAACAAACTGCACACAACTTTTATACCCAGGTTCCTGACCATCGGCAATCAATTGCCAAGTTTTACCGCCATCAACAGTTTTTATTTTGTTGGCTTTGTTGGAATCGGGCTGCGTGTAATCACCACCAATGGCAAACCCGATGCTTTCCTCAAAAAAGTCCATGGAATAGATGCCTTGGGTCGGTTCGTCTGAAATTATTGGGGTCTCTTGAATGTCCCAAGAAACTCCTTTATCCGCAGAAAAATAAATTCTTCCCTCCGTGGTACCTATCCAAACTTTATTTCCCTGAACGGCAATATTACTATTACTTGCCGCAAAGGCACCCTCGCCCTCGATTCCTTTGGGTAAATCCGAACATGCCAATTTGGTCCAAGTGGTTCCACCATCCCTCGTAATAATTATGGAGAGACAACCCTCCACCGTATCGCCAACGGCAATACCTTCGGTATCGTTCCAAAAGGCAAGACAATCATAAAACACACCTTCGCCCTCTTCGGTATACACCAATTCCATTTTTCCTTGGTCGCCAGTTTTGTACAATAACGCAGGACTTTCAACCGAGAGCATAAAGAAATCCTCCGAAGTTCCACCCACCGCTCTAAAACTTGGTGTGATGGAATCATAATATTGAGTGCTGGCCCTTACCTTATTGGAGCTTACATCTACCGTACCGTACATCCCATTGCTACCTGCAAACGCTAATGTTCTACCATCCAAAAATGTAATCGCACGAATACTAACCGAATCCTGAAAAACAGGACTCACAGCTACAGATTGAAAAGGTTGTTTTTTAGGTTCTTGGGCACAAGAAAACAAAACCAAAACGGCTAAAAGGGAAAGAATCGACCTCATCGTATTTATTTTCTTCAAAAGTACGGAGAAATCATACCTTTGCAACCTTATTTTATATGATGCGTTTACACAGGAACTTGGTATTTGCCGTGATTGATGCCCTTCACATGATTTTTAATGAAGGGGAATATGCCGATAAGGTGATAGAAAAAGTATTGCGCTACGATAAGCGTTGGGGCTCTCGAGACCGTGGCTTTATCGCCGAGACCACATACGATATAGTACGATGGAAACGCCTATATTCAGAAATTGCAGAGGTCCACGAACCATACAGCCGAGAACATTTGTTCCGTTTGTTCGGAGTTTGGTGCGTTCTTAGAGGTATTCGCATTCCGGATTGGAAACAATTGGAAGGCACACCAGAACGCCGCATTAAAGGTAGGTTCGATGAACTATCCAAAATTCGAAAAATTCGTGAATCCGTTCCTGATTGGATGGATGAACTAGGTGAAAAATCTTTAGGAACAGAACTTTGGACCAAAGAAATCGCTGCCCAAAACAAGCAAGCAGATGTAATTCTAAGGACCAACACGCTCAAGGTGCCTAAGCCCCAATTAAAATCGTTTTTGGCCAAAGAAGATATCGCTACAGAATTTATTGATGGCTACCCTGATGCACTGAAACTTGTGGAACGCCAAAATGTATTTGTAACACAGGCATTTAAGGACGGACTTTTTGAAGTACAAGATGCCTCTTCACAATTGGTCGCCCCATTTTTGGAAGTGGAACCTGGGCAACGCGTGGTGGATGCCTGTGCAGGAGCGGGTGGAAAATCCCTTCACCTGGCTTCGCAAATGCAGAACAAAGGACAACTGATCGCTTTGGATATTTATGAAAGTAAACTGAAAAAGCTCAAAAAGAGAGCAAGACGCAACGGGGTCCACAATGTGGAAACCCGTGTAATCGACTCCAACAAAGTCATCAAAAAACTGCACAATAGCGCCGATAGGGTTCTGCTCGATGCTCCATGTTCTGGTTTAGGGGTAATCAAGCGAAATCCTGACTCCAAATGGAAATTGGAGCCTGAATTTGTGGACCGTATCATGGGAGTTCAGCAAGATATCCTTCAGAATTATAGTAAAATGGTCAAAAAAGGTGGACAAATGGTATATGCTACCTGCTCTATCCTACCCCAAGAAAATACAGAACAGGTCAAAACGTTTTTGGCATCCGAAAATGGGAAAGAGTTTGAATTTGTCAGGGAAAGAAATGTTTTTGCCTCTGAAACTGGCTTTGACGGCTTCTATATGGCGCTACTAAAAAGGAAATAAAAGTTTACTTTTTATATCCCAACCAGATTTAGACTACAACAATCATAGATTAGGCTACATACCTTCCCTCTACTAAGGGCAACTTTGCTGTGTCAATTCATAACAACAAAAATTCTAAGAAAATGGACACAAAAAAAGTATGGTTGGTCACTGGTGCATCAAAAGGGCTAGGGCTTGTTTTGGTGAAAACCTTATTACATCAAGGTTATTCGGTTGCAGCTACCTCTAGAAGTTTAGCAAATCTTAGCGAAGCTGTCGGTAGTTCGAAAAGATTCCTACCTATCCAAATGGACCTTATGAACGAGGAAAGTGTGGAAGATGGTATTTCCAAAGCAATTGAAACTTTTGGCCAGCTTGATGTTATTGTAAACAATGCAGGTTATGGACAGAATGGTACACTGGAAGAAATTTCAGACGAGGAAGCACGACAGAATTTCGATGTGAATGTGTTTGGTCTTTTAAATGTTATCCGTAAATCCATGCCACAACTTAGGTCGCAAGGATCGGGGCATATTTTCAATATTGCATCCGTCGCAGGAATCGTAGGAAGTTTTCCCGGTTTTGGTATCTATTGTGCGACCAAATTTGCAGTTGTAGGTCTTACGGAGGCTTTATCGGTGGAGGCAAGCCCGTTCGGAATCAAAACAACTTTGGTGTATCCCGGTTATTTTAGAACTGAATTTCTTTCTGACGATTCATTAAAACTGGCACGTAACCGTATGGACGTTTATGCCCAAGCTCGTGAATCTGAGCGTATGCACAAAGAAGAGATTGCCGGAAACCAGTTGGGAGATCCTGAAAAGGCTGCTGAAGCACTAATAACCATGGCAGAAAGTGAAGAACCAGCTTTACACTTGTTTTTGGGGAGCGATGCTTATGGCATGGCAAATGAAAAGTTGAAAACCTTGGCAGACGCACTGGAAGCCAATAAAGAGTTGAGCTATTCTACCGATTTTAAAAACTAGTTTGTAATTTAAAACGGGCAAGGTCCTGCCTTGCCCTTAAATTAGCATTGAAGATGAATACATTTCAAACCTTGAGCGAGTTCCATAAGTTTTGTGCACTACCAAATCCAGAACATCCTCTGATTAGCCTAATAGACTATGGGCAGGTTAATTATCAAACCATAGAAAGTCAAATTACATGGATGCAAAGCTTTTACAGCATTGGTTTAAAACGTGATATACAGGCCAAAGTGAGATACGGCCAGCAGGAGTTTGATTTTGATGAGGGACTACTATCCTTTATAGCTCCAAGGCAGGTTCTTCAGTTTGAAATGTTACCGACGGAGAAAAAGCCTTCAGGTTGGCTATTGTTGGTTCATCCCGATTTTTTGTGGAACACCCCCTTGGCCAAGACCATTAAGAACTATGAGTTTTTTGGATATGCCATAAACGAAGCCTTATTTCTTTCGGACAAAGAAGAACGTACCATAACCGACATTTTACTAAATATTCAACATGAGTATAGGTCCAATATCGACAAGTTCAGTCAAAATATCATCATAGCACAAATAGAACTATTGCTCAATTATGCCAAACGATACTATCAAAGACAATTTCTTACCAGAAAAATCAATAACCACGAGATTTTGGTTCGGTTGGAGCATCTTCTCGACAGCTATTTCAACGGAGAAGAAGCCATCAACAAAGGAATTCCGTCCGTCCAATTTATAGCCGACAGCCTACATGTTTCTTCAAGTTACCTAAGTAGCTTACTAAAAGTGCTAACAGGCCTGAGTACCCAACAACACATACACGAAAAACTTATTGAGATAGCTAAAGAGAAATTATCCACCACACAACTTTCAATAGGTGAGATAGCCTATACTTTAGGATTTGAGCATTCACAATCCTTCAGCAAACTTTTCAAGACAAAGACCAACCTATCCCCTATGGCTTTTAGGGCTTCGTTCAATTAATTGCCCCAAAATGGATGCTGTTCGAGAAATTTGTACAATTTGTATTGAACTCCTTTCGCAGGAATGACATCAATCAATGGCTCTAAACTGTCATTATAAAGAAGTGCAAAGACTGAAGATTGTATTTTGTCCCATTTGCCGGATTTGTCACATCGAGCGCAGTCGAGATGTTTTTAGGTTCTCGACTCCGCTCGAACTGACAAAGAATTAATTATTGTTTCACCGTAGGGTATTCCACACCCAACTGCTCCAAATAGCTATCGTATTTGGTTTCATCGTAGTAGAACTCCTCCAAAGCGGGTCGGAACATATCTTGCTTGTCCTTGTTCAAGAAGGTCGGAGGCATATCTTCCGCAGAGATCATCGGCTCATATTTGGTTTCCTTGGTCTGCTCATTGTTGAAATAATCCCATGCTTGGGTCAACAACTCTGGTTTCAACAAGAAATCCATAATGGTCATAGCCTCGGCTTTGGCACCTGCTGTTGCCCCTTTATGGGCGATGGGCGTTGCCATGGCAATGGCATTGGCCCAGTGGTGTCCAGGCAGTCCAGGAATGTTGGACGGGAAGCGCATGGTTACCGTAGGCACTTTCCAAGAGATATCACCAATATCGTCAGATCCTCCGCTAACAGGTTCTGTAACAGGCAACCCAATTTCAGAAAGCTCCGTGGGCAGTCCTTCAATTTCCCGTGATTTCACTTCGGTTTGTACCGCTTTGGCCAGTTTTTGATCTGCCTCTGTCCATTCTGGAAGTCCAACTTCTTTTATGTTTTCGTACATGGTTTCGGCAATCACCTTGTTATAATGTCTTGGCCAAGCGGTTCCCAAAACTCTGGATGTCATGGTGGTACCGGTCATCATGGCCGCGCCCTTTGCGATATCATTTGCCTCGGCGTACATTTCCATAATTCCTTCATAAGTAATATCCCTAAAATAATACCAAATCGCAGCCTTGGACGGCACCACATTCGGTTGATCTCCAGAATCGGTAAAAATGGAGTGGGAACGTTTTAATGGATGCTGATGTTCCCTTTTGTAGTTCCACCCTACATTCATCAGTTCTGCGGCATCAAGGGCACTACGACCTCGCCAAGGAGCACCTGCGGAATGTGCCGCTTCGCCTTCAAACATGTATTCCACGGAAATCAGTCCAGTTCCTCGGGTCGGTCCCCAAGAAACACTTAAATTGCTGCTCACGTGGGTGAAAATGCACATGTCAATTTTATCAAAAAGACCATCACGGACATACCACGCTTTGGCAGCCACCAACTCTTCGGCAATTCCAGGCCAAAGGATCAAGGTACCTCCAATACCTTCTTTCTCCATCACCTCTTTTACGGCTAAGGCGGAAGTAATGTTCAACGGGATGCCTGCATTGTGCCCTTCACCGTGTCCAGGTGCACCTTCAACCAAAGGTTTATGGTAGGCCACTCCTGGTGTTTGTGATGCTTTCGGGATACAATCCACATCGCTTCCCAAGGCAATTACAGGTCCTTCCCCATTGCTCCAGGTCGCAAACCATGCGGTCGGGATATTGGAAATGGAATGCTCAATCGTAAAACCGTTATCTTCCAAAATTCCAGTAAGGTATTTGGAACTTTCCTCTTCTTGAAAGCCCAGTTCGGCAAAACTGAAAATCTTGTCGACCATCACCTGCGTCTGCTTTTTATTGGCTTCGACCAGGGCCTCTACTTCGGCTTTAAACTTTTTAATTTGACTTTTGGAGTACTTTTTCTGCGCTGTTGAAGTGGCTACGCCTGCGAACAGCATAATCCCGCTCAACAGGATTTTGGTAGTTTTCATAAGGTTGGTTTTGAGTTAGCTATAATTCTTCTAAGATAAGGAAACAACTTCAATCGATTCAGTTTTACACACCTCTGTGCTTGACTTTTAGTGAATTGATAAAAATTATATCGCTAAATTTTCAAACAACCATGCTATCAACAACACTTCGTTAACAAAACAGCTTTACAGTAGGATGAATTACGCAGTAAAATCGTATTTTTGCACTTTCTTAAACCGTTCAACGCAAAGATTGTATGATCCATTTTTTTGGGGACAAGGCTACCAAGGTTTTTGCCGTCCAAACCGCTCAGGAAATCGCTCAGGAAGATACTAACAAACTGATCTGGTTGTTTGGCAACCAGCCTAAAATCGAAGCGGCGTCACTTGACGCCTTTTTTGTTGGGCCACGGGCCGCAATGATTACTCCTTGGAGTACAAACGCCACTGAAATTACCCAAAACATGGGCATCACGGGAATTATCCGAATTGAGGAGTTCCATGCTGTTTCAGAGGATTTCACTGATTTTGACCCCATGCTTTCCCAGAAATATACATCACTGGGGCAGGATATTTTCACTATTGAAATTGTTCCAGAATCCATCAAGGAGATTGATGATATTGCTTCTTACAACGAAAAAGAAGGGTTAGCCTTGAGCGAAGAAGAAGTTGCCTATCTTGAAGGACTTGCCAAAAAAATGAATCGTAAATTGACCGATTCCGAAGTGTTTGGTTTCAGCCAAGTTAATTCCGAGCACTGCAGGCATAAAATTTTCAATGGCACTTTTGTGATTGATGGAGAAGAGAAACCTTCTTCTTTATTCAAATTGATCAAAAAGACCTCCGAGGCCAACCCCAACGATATTGTTTCGGCATATAAGGACAATGTGGCCTTTATCAAGGGTCCAAAGGCTATCCAGTTTGCACCCAAGAGTGCGGACAAGCCCGATTTTTATGAAGAAAAAGAGTTTGATTCCGTGCTTTCTCTAAAAGCGGAAACCCATAACTTCCCGACCACTGTGGAGCCCTTTAACGGCGCCGCAACAGGTTCTGGAGGTGAGATTCGTGACCGATTGGCTGGCGGAAAAGGGTCTTTGCCATTGGCAGGAACCGCGGTTTACATGACTTCTTATTCCCGATTGGAAGAAAACCGTCCTTGGGAAAAGGGCATGAAAGAAAGAGATTGGTTGTATCAAACACCGATGGATATTTTGATCAAAGCATCCAACGGTGCATCTGATTTTGGAAATAAATTCGGTCAACCCCTGATTGCTGGTTCCGTTTTGACATTTGAGCATGAGGAAGAAGCACGAAAATTGGGCTTCGACAAAGTGATTATGATGGCAGGTGGTATCGGTTATGGAAAAACCGACCAAGCCTTGAAAGATACGCCAAGTAAGGGAGACAGAATAGTTGTTCTGGGCGGTGACAACTACCGTATCGGGATGGGCGGGGCCGCAGTATCCAGTGCAGATACTGGGGAATTTAGTTCTGCCATTGAATTGAATGCGGTACAGCGTTCCAACCCTGAAATGCAAAAAAGAGCTTCGAACGCCGTTCGCGGATTGTTCGAAAGTCACGATAACCCCATTGTTTCCATTCACGATCACGGAGCTGGCGGACACCTTAATTGTCTGTCCGAATTGGTCGAGGAAACTGGAGGTACCATTGATACCGACAAATTGCCCGTTGGCGACCCTACGCTTTCCAAAAAGGAATTGATCGGGAACGAGTCCCAAGAACGTATGGGATTGGTAATCGGTGAGAAAGATTTAGATCTATTGGAACGGGTCTCGGCTCGTGAACGTTCCCCCATGTACAATGTGGGTGAAGTTACAGGCGACCATACCTTTAAATTTACTTCTGGTGAAACTGGCGAAACCCCAATGAACCTGGAACTTTCCGATATGTTCGGAAGCTCTCCAAAAACTATTATGGCGGACAAGACTGCCCAGCAAAAATATCCAGCCCTCAATTATTCCCTGGAGCATTTCCATGATTATCTGGAACAAGTGCTTCAACTGGAGGCCGTGGCCTGCAAGGATTGGTTGACCAACAAAGTGGACCGTTGTGTGGGAGGACGCGTAGCTAAGCAACAATGTGCAGGACCCTTGCAATTGCCATTGAACAACTGCGGTGTGATGGCCCTCGATTTTAAAGGAAAAGAAGGCATCGCCACCAGTATTGGCCACTCCCCTATTTCAGCTTTGATAGACCCTGTTGCAGGAAGCAGGAACAGCGTAGCGGAATCCTTGACCAATATTGTTTGGGCACCATTAAAAGATGGACTTAAATCCGTATCCCTATCCGCCAACTGGATGTGGCCCTGCAGAAATGAAGGTGAAGATGCGCGTTTGTACTCGGCCGTGGAGTCCTTATCGGAATTTGCGATAGCATTGGGCATCAACGTGCCCACAGGAAAGGATTCGCTTTCCATGAAACAAAAATATAAGGACGGTGACGTATTGTCCCCAGGAACGGTAATAATTTCAGCTGCAGGCAATTGCAACAACATCAACCAAGTGGTGGAACCTGTTTTGCAGAAAGACGGCGGGGACATTTATTATATCAACCTATCTAAAGACGGCCACAAATTGGGCGGTTCTTCCTTTGCACAAATTTTGAACGGCATTGGCGATGAAGCCCCATCTGTTTTGGATGCTGGTTATTTCAAGACCGTTTTCAATACCTTGCAAAAGCTCATCAAAGATGGTCAGCTATTGGCGGGGCACGATGTGGCATCAGGTGGTTTGATCACTACACTTTTGGAACTTTGCTTTGCTGATAATGATTTGGGTGCCAACTTAGATCTGTCCAGTTTGAACGAACAGGACACCATCAAACTATTGTTCTCTGAAAATATTGGTGTGGTATTCCAAGCCAAGGATGATTCAGTAGAAAATGAATTGAAAGCTTCGGGTATTGAATTTGCCAAAATCGGTAGTCCATCTTCAGAAAGCACGTTGAAAATCAAGAACAACGGCATTGAAATAGGATTGAACATTGCATCCTTGCGAGATACATGGTTCAAGACATCCTATCTATTGGACAACAAACAAACTGCCAATGGTTTGGCCAAGAACCGATTTGATAATTACAAGAATCAGCAGTTAAACTATATTTTCCCCGAAAATTTTGATGGTCAATTGTCACCTCGAGCACAGTCGAGAGGCAATGATAGACCCAAAGCGGCCATACTTCGTGAAAAAGGAAGTAATTCCGAGCGCGAAATGGCCAATGCGATGTACTTGGCTGGTTTTGATGTAAAAGATGTGCACATGACCGACCTCATTACAGGAAGGGAAACCTTAGAGGACATCCAATTTATTGGTGCGGTGGGAGGTTTCTCCAACTCCGATGTGTTGGGCAGTGCCAAAGGTTGGGCAGGTGCCTTTAAATACAACGAAAAGGCCAATAAAGCGCTGCAAGATTTCTTCGCCAGACCAGACACCTTATCCGTAGGGATTTGCAACGGTTGCCAGTTGTTCATGGAGTTGGATCTTATCAACCCAGAACATGGCACCCATGGCAGAATGACGTATAACGATTCGCACAAGCACGAAAGTGGTTTTACTTCTGTGAAAATTCAGGAAAACAACTCCGTGATGTTGTCCAACTTGGCGGGGACCACCTTGGGTGTATGGATCAGTCATGGTGAGGGTAAATTCAGTCTGCCACATACCGAGGACCAATACAATATCGTGGCCAAGTATGGTTACGAAGGTTATCCTGCCAATCCAAATGGAAGTGATTACAACACTGCTATGCTGTGCGACAAAACAGGTAGGCACTTGGTGACCATGCCGCACATTGAACGCTCCACCTTCCCATGGAACTGGGCACACTATCCAAAGGATAGAAATGATGCGGTATCGCCTTGGTTACAAGCCTTTGTGAATGCTAGGGAATGGTTGGAAAACAAATAATATGATCATAAGGCAAGCTAAAATAGAAGATGTACCGCTTATCGTGGAAATGCTTGCCAATGATGAGTTGGGCAAACTTCGGGAAGATTTTCAAGAACCTCTTCCCGAAAAATATTATTCAGCATTTGAGAATATTGATAATGACCCCAATCAAGAGTTGGTTGTGATTTTAAATGAGCACGACCAAGTCATTGGTACACTGCAACTGAGTTTTATCCAATATTTGACCTATCAAGGCGGTATTCGTGCTCAAATTGAAGCTGTAAGGGTTCATCAGAATCATCGTAACAAAGGTGTTGGCAAACAATTGTTCCAATGGGCCATCAAAAGGTCAAAAGAAAGAGGTGCACATGTGGTACAACTGACTACGGACAAAAAACGACCAGATGCACTTAAGTTTTATAAAACTTTGGGATTTGTAGATTCACATGAAGGCATGAAATTGCATATTATATAAAATTACCAAATAATTATGCTTTTTTTTGAATAACTCGTTTTAAAATACGGTTCTCTTTCCCTAATTTGCAATCGCTTTACATAAAACTTACTATGCAAACTGTTACCCGATTATTTGATTTCCCATACTATCAGCTTGAAAAATACCCGTTAGAAAAATCATTGGTCACCAAAAGTGACGGTACGTGGATAGCAACATCCACCAAGGAATACATTGACAAAGCGAATGCGATAAGCAGGGCCTTGCTCAGGATGGGGTTCAAACCCAATGATAAAATTGCGGTGATTTCCATGACCAACCGTACGGAATGGAACATTGTTGATATCGGGATTCTCCAAATCGGGGCGCAGAACGTACCTATTTACCCGACCATTGCAGAAGAGGATTACGAATACATTTTGAATCACTCCGAAGCCAAGATTTGCTTTGTCTCTTGCGAAGAGGTGTTTGAAAAGGTCAAGGCCATCCAATCCAAGGTCAAGAATTTAAAAGATGTTTTTTCCTTTGATCAACTCAGTGATTGCAAAAACTGGAGCGAGGTCCTGGAAATGGGAGCTGACACCTCCAATCAAGAAGAAGTTGAAAAATTAAAAGAAAGCGTTACACCTGATGACTTGGCAACCCTGATCTATACTTCTGGAACCACGGGAAGACCAAAAGGGGTGATGCTATCTCACAACAACATCGTTTCCAACGTATTGTGCAGTCAACCGAGGGTACCTTTTGAAACCGAAGGGGTGGCACTAAGTTTCTTGCCCGTGTGCCACATTTTTGAACGCATGATTTTGTATTTATACCAATATTGCGGAGTTGAAATCCATTTTGCTGAAGGATTGGACAAAATCAGTGATAATATCAAAGAGGTCAAGCCTACCGTAATGACGGTGGTACCTCGTCTATTGGAAAAAGTATATGATGCCATAATTGCCAAGGGAGCGCTTTTAACGGGCATCAAAAAGAAATTGTTCTTCTGGGCCGTGGAAGTAGGTCTCAAGTTTGAACCTTATGGGGCCAACGGCTGGTGGTACGAGCAAAAACTTGGACTGGCCAGAAAACTTATTTTCAGCAAATGGAAAGAAGGTTTGGGCGGTAATTTGTCCGTGATGGTCTCAGGCAGTGCAGCTTTGCAGCCCAGACTTGCCAGGGTATTTGCGGCCGCAGATATGCCCGTAATGGAAGGTTATGGACTTACGGAGACCTCTCCCGTGATTGCTGTGAACGACCAACGTAATAAAGGTTGGAAAATCGGAACCGTAGGCAAAATGATTGATGAAGTAGAAGTGAAAATTGCCGAGGATGGAGAAATCCTTTGCAAAGGTCCCAATGTAATGATGGGCTACTACAAAGACCCCGAAAAAACAGCCGAGGTAATGACAGGGGCCTATTTCCATACGGGGGATATCGGTGAGATTGATGCCGAAGGCTTTTTGCGCATTACCGACCGTAAAAAGGAAATGTTCAAAACTTCTGGTGGAAAATATGTGGCTCCTCAATTGTTGGAGAACCGTTTTAAGCAATCAAGGTTCATTGAGCAGATTATGGTAGTGGGCGAGGGTGAAAAAATGCCCGCCGCTCTGATTCAGCCCAACTTTGAGTTCGTTAAGGAATGGGCCAAACGACATAAAATCGACTTAGGCTCCAATGAAGAATTGGTGAAAAACGAAAAGGTAATCGCTCGCATGCAAGAGGAAGTGGATTGGGCCAACCAAGAATTTGCCAAATGGGAAAAGGTAAAACAGTTCAGGCTTACACCAGATGTGTGGAGTGTGGAAGACGGACACCTTACCCCTACCATGAAACTAAAACGTAAACCCGTTAAGGAAATGTATCTGGATTTGTACAATGATATTTATGGGCATTGATCCATTCCTTTAAAAAAATTAAGAGCCTGCAGATTGCAGGCTTTTTTTTCGCCATTATTAATCCAAATTTATTATGCATGCATAATAAATTTTTATATATTTGAGAATACCAAACAAGTTCTATGAAAGATTTGACCATTGATCACGCCCTTAGGGCAACCTGGCAAGCTGTTAGCAAAATGTACAATGAGGAAGCTAAAAATTATGGGCTTACAATGGCCATTGGATTTACCTTACTGAGCATCGCCCCAAAAGGAGGTACACCGAGTACCACTTTGGGACCTAAAATGGGAATGGAAGCAACAAGTTTGTCCAGAATACTAAAGAATATTGAAGAAAGAGGCTATATAGAGCGTAAACGTAACCCAAAAGATGGCAGAGGTGTGCTAATCTTTTTGACTCCACTTGGTTTGGAAAAAAGAGAAGAATCCAAAGAAGTAGTGCTGCGTTTTAATGAAGTGGTCAAAGAAAATACCACGCAAGAAGATTTAGTGGGTTTCTTTAATATAATTGACATCATCAATAAGCTTATTACAGACAAAAAAGTCTATACAAAAACAACTAATAATTAAATTACAAACCCGCACATGAAAAGGCATATAAACAAAGTTGCCGTAATCGGTTCCGGAATTATGGGAAGTGGCATTGCATGCCATTTTGCGAATATTGGGGTCGAAGTACTATTATTGGATATAGTCCCACGTGAACTTACCGATAAGGAAAAGGCGCAAGGACTCACCTTGGAGGACAAAGCGGTCCGCAATCGCTTGGTGAACGAATCACTGGCTTCCGCCTTAAAATCCAAACCCTCCCCTATTTATCACAAAAGCTTTGCCGATCGCATCACAACTGGAAATATGGAAGATGATATTTCCAAAGTGGCCGATGTAGATTGGATCATTGAAGTGGTCGTGGAACGGTTGGACATCAAAAAACAAGTGTTTGAGAATTTGGACAAACACCGTACCCCTGGAACTTTAATCACTTCGAACACATCGGGGATTCCCATCCGCTTTATGAGCGAAGGAAGAAGTGATGATTTCCAGAAACATTTCTGTGGAACACACTTTTTTAACCCAGCCCGATATTTAAAGCTATTCGAAATTATTCCTGGTCCTAAAACTTCCCAAGAGGTTCTGGACTTTTTGAATGGATATGGTGAACAATACTTGGGGAAAACCTCGGTCGTTGCCAAGGACACACCCGCATTTATCGGTAACCGTATCGGAATATTCAGCATACAAAGCTTGTTCCACATGGTCAAGGAAATGGGTATGACGGTGGAAGAAGTGGATAAGTTGACAGGACCTGTGATCGGACGACCGAAATCCGCCACCTTCCGCACGGTGGATGTGGTTGGATTGGACACGCTTGTACACGTGGCCAACGGAATCAGTGAAAACTGCAAGGACGATGAACGTCATGAACTGTTCCAATTGCCCGACTTCATACAAACCATGATGGATAACAAATGGTTGGGAAGTAAAACTGGACAAGGCTTCTACAAAAAAGTCAAGGGAGACGATGGTAAGAGCGAAATCCTAACACTGGATTTGGACACCATGGACTACCGCTCCAAAAAAAGTGCAAAGTTTGCCACTTTGGAACTCACGAAGACCATTGATAAAGTAATTGATCGTTTCCCCGTATTGGTAGACGGTAAGGACAAAGCAGGAGAATTCTACAGAAAGAGCTTTGGAGCACTTTTCGCCTACGTGACCCACCGTATTCCCGAAATTACGGACGAATTGTACAAAATAGATGATGCCATGAAGGCTGGCTTCGGGTGGGAACATGGACCGTTCCAAATTTGGGACGCCGTAGGACTCGACAAAGGGCTTGAATTCATCAAGGCCGAAGGTCTGGAAGCCGCTCCTTGGGTATCCGAAATGAAAGAAGCGGGAATTGATTCCTTCTACACCGTGAAGGAAGGCAACACCTACTTCTACGACATTCCCAAAAAGACCATGGAAAAAGTTCCTGGCCAGGATGCGTTCATTATTTTGGACAACATCAGAAAAACCAAGGAAGTCTTCAAAAACAGTGGTGTTGTTATCGAAGATTTGGGTGATGGAATCCTGAACTGTGAGTTCCAATCCAAGATGAACACCATTGGGGGCGATGTGTTGGCTGGCTTGAACAAAGCCGTAGATCTGGCCGAAAAGGATTTTGCAGGATTGGTTATTGGTAACCAAGCTGCCAACTTCTCTGTTGGTGCCAATATCGGGATGATTTTTATGATGGCCGTGGAACAAGAATATGATGAGCTGAACATGGCCATCAAAATGTTCCAGGATACCATGATGCGGATGCGATATTCCTCCATCCCAACAGTTTCTGCACCGCATGGTATGTGTTTGGGCGGTGGTTGCGAACTTTCGCTACATGCGGATAAGGTGGTGGCCGCGGCCGAAACCTATATTGGTTTGGTTGAATTCGGCGTAGGTGTGATTCCTGGCGGAGGCGGTTCCAAGGAAATGGCGCTTCGGGCTTCCGATACCTTCAGAAAAAACGATGTGGAGCTCAACGTGCTTCAAGAGTACTTCCTTACCATCGGGATTGCCAAAGTATCAACTTCAGCTTATGAGGCCTTTGATTTAGGTATCCTTCAAAAAGGAAAAGATGTGGTCGTTGTCAACAAAGACCGTCAAATTGCAACAGCGAAAGCGTATGCCAAACTGATGGCAGACGCAGGCTATACCAAACCCGTCAAACGCAAGGATGTTAAGGTGCTTGGAAAACAGGCTTTGGGTATGTTCTTGGTAGGAACGGACTCTATGGAAGCTGGACATTACATTTCTGAACACGACAAAAAGATTGCCGACAAACTGGCCTATGTAATGGCGGGCGGGGACCTTTCTGAAGCGACAATGGTAACCGAACAATACCTTTTGGATTTGGAACGCGAAGCATTCTTATCACTTTGTACCGAGAGAAAGACACTGGAACGTATCCAACACATGTTGAAGACTGGGAAACCATTGAGAAATTAGAAACAAGAATCAAGACAAAAGAGCCAAGACCTAAAATCCTGACTCTTGGTTCTTGAATCTAAAAATCAAAAAGAAAAAATGAAAACAGCATACATAGTAAAAGCATACAGAACAGCCGTAGGCAAAGCGCCCAAAGGCCTGTTTAGGTTTAAGCGCCCAGATGAACTGGCGGCGGAAACCATCGAATACATGATGAATGAGCTTCCCCAACTGGACAAAAAACGTATTGACGACGTTATTGTGGGGAACGCCATGCCAGAAGCCGAACAAGGTTTGAACATGGGAAGACTGATTTCCTTAATGGGTCTGAACATTGAGGATGTACCTGGGGTTACGGTAAACCGTTATTGTGCATCAGGATTGGAAACCATCGGGATTGCAACGGCAAAAATACAGTCGGGAATGGCGGATTGCATCATTGCTGGCGGCGCCGAAAGCATGAGCTATATCCCCATGGGGGGCTACAAACCCACTCCTGATTACGCTACGGCCAAAGAAGGTCACGAAGATTATTATTGGGGCATGGGGCTTACCGCCGAAGCCGTTGCCAAACAATTCAAGGTATCTCGTGAGGACCAAGATGAATTCGCCTTCAATTCCCACATGAAAGCATTAAAGGCCCAAGAAGAAGGTCGTTTTCAAGATCAAATCGTGCCCATTGAAGTCGAACACACGTTTGTGAACGAAGCTGGAAAAAAAGAAACCAAAACATACACCGTCAAAAAAGATGAAGGTCCGAGAAAAGGAACCAACATCCCAACGTTGAACAAGTTAAGACCAGTTTTTGCCGAAGGAGGAAGCGTAACCGCAGGTAACTCTTCGCAAATGAGCGATGGCGCCGCCTTTGTAATGGTAATGAGCGAGGAAATGGTCAAAGAATTGAACTTGGAGCCCGTTGCAAGATTGGTCAACTATGCCGCAGCAGGTGTGGAACCAAGAATCATGGGGATTGGACCTGTAAAAGCCATTCCAAAAGCGCTAAAACAAGCAGGGATGAAACAGGACCAAATAGACCTCATCGAGTTGAACGAAGCCTTCGCATCGCAATCGATAGCTGTTATTCGAGAGCTTGGATTGAATCAGGACATCGTCAACGTGAACGGAGGAGCCATAGCGCTCGGGCATCCACTTGGATGTACTGGGGCCAAATTGTCCGTTCAACTTTTTGATGAAATGAGAAAGCGGGACATGAAGGGCAAATACGGCATGGTGACCATGTGCGTAGGTACAGGCCAAGGTGCCGCGGGGATATTCGAGTTTTTATCGTAGGAACCAGGACTCTTAGAAGCAAGAATCAAGACTATGGGTAAACATAATTTCAAAAAACTTAAGATTTGGCAAGAAGGAATGGTTTTAGTTGAGGAAACATATAAAATGATTAGAGAATTTCCTACTATGGAAAAATTCAATCTAGTCTCCCAATTGATTCGTTGTGCTGTTTCAATTCCTTCAAATATTGCGGAAGGCACTAGCAAATCATCAAATAAGCATTTTAATAAATATATAGAGGATAGTCTAGGCTCAAGTTTTGAGTGGGAAACACAATTGATAGTTGCCTTTAACCAGCAATATATTTCCGATGAAAGATTTGAATTTTTAGAGCAAAAAATCCAACAGTTACAGAAAATGATTTCAAGGTTTCAAGATGGTTTGAAATAAGTCCTGATTCTTGTCTCCTGAATCTTAAATCAATAAAAAATGAGTACAGAAACTACAAACAAAGAAATTTTGAGAGGAGGTCAATTCTTGGTCAAGGAGACCAAATGCGAGGATGTATTTACCCTTGAGGACCTCAACGAAGAACAAAAAATGATGCGCGAAAGCACCAAGGAATTCGTAGACCGCGAACTTTGGGCCCATTGGGAACGCTTTGAGAAAAAAGACTATGCATACACCGAAGAATGCATGCGAAAGGCAGGCGAACTCGGCTTATTGAGCGTAGCGGTACCCGAAGCGTATGGCGGTATGGGAATGGGGTTTGTGTCCACCATGCTGGTTTGCGACTACATTTCTGGCGCCACTGGCTCATTCAGTACGGCGTTCGGCGCGCACACAGGGATTGGTACCATGCCCATCACACTCTACGGAACCGAGGAGCAAAAGCAAAAATATGTTCCCAGATTGGCCACGGGCGAATGGTTCGGAGCCTATTGCTTAACAGAGCCAGGAGCTGGTTCCGATGCCAATTCTGGTAAAACAAAGGCTGTACTTTCAGATGATGGCAAATATTACAGCATCACAGGGCAGAAAATGTGGATTTCCAATGCTGGATTCTGCAATCTGTTCATTGTTTTTGCCAGGATTGAGGACGATAAGAACATTACAGGTTTTATTGTTGAAAATGACAAGGAAAACGGAATCAGTTTTGGTGACGAAGAAAAGAAATTGGGTATCCACTCCTCCTCTACCCGCCAAGTGTTCTTCAATGAGACCAAGGTACCCGTTGAAAACATGCTTTCCGAAAGAGGAAATGGATTCAAGATAGCCATGAACGCCCTTAATGTGGGCAGGATCAAATTGGCAGCAGCTTGTTTGGAAGCTCAGCGTCGTGTTATCAACGAAGCGACCAAATACGCTAACGAACGCATCCAATTCAAGACCCCTATCATAAACTTCGGTGCCATCAAAGCAAAAATTGCAGATATGGCCACCAATGCCTATGTGGATGAAGCAGCATGTTATCGTGCCGCAAAAAATATTGAGGACAGAATTGCCATTCGCGAAGCAAGTGG
>Ga0114912_1000465_pt1 | contig 20761 bp, 22 predicted proteins | sample MalvirDeepMed_51_FD_89713 | JGI IMG/M metagenome (GOLD analysis project Ga0114912, IMG submission 89713) | Marine viral communities from the Global Malaspina Expedition - Malaspina viral metaG DeepMed_51 | ecosystem: Environmental > Aquatic > Marine > Oceanic | place: Mediterranean Sea...
ACAGGGTGATGTCATGTGTGCGGCCAGCCTGTGGCATCAGGCCACTACCTGGTTCCTGACTACTACCTGCCTGGTCCTGTCAAATATCAGGTATCGGTTAGTGGCATCCTGCTCGTAGTGGGCTACCTCTTCCAGGACAGTGGCTCCAAGTCTGGGCATCCTCAGTCTCTTGGCCAGGAGTTCCACCTCGTTGGCGGCGTCCTGAGCAACGTCGAGGAACCCCTGACGTTGCTGTTGAGCTGCCCTGGCGGGGGAAGCCATTTGCCTCCAGAACAGCATCTCAGCGTAGGCTAGCACCAGGTCTATATGTGGCTCTCCTATCTCAATAGTGGCACTATCGGTGGAGGGCTGGCTCAGGAGCCCCATCCCTTCCACTCGGAGGACCCTGCCGGGGATAGGACGGTCTCCTCTGGCGAAGGGGTAATAGAGGCCATTTACGTCAGCTTCACTGTACTGCATAGTGACATGACTGGGCCAGTTCACCAGGGATGTGGGCAGGATGTACTTATAGACGGGGTTTATCACAAGGTAGACATGATCAAAGTAGGCAGTCTTGGTGCCAGCTACCACTTCCAGGGTAGCTTTTACCTGGGTGGCATCAGTCGGAATGGTGGTTGATGCGCTCAGACTCTGGAACTCAACGTCCCCTGTGTGGTAATCACCTTCTTTAGTGGAGGTGCTGAAGTCCAGTATGAGCCTGGCCTGGGTGGCTGCATCTGTCCGTACCCTGGCCCTGAGAGTGGCAGTCCGCCCGGTCACATCCGGGATATTGATGTCAGGGGTCTGGGTGAGCTGGCCAACAGAACCTGAAGAGGAGATTACCTTGGCGGAATACGAGCCCCTGAAGACTATGCTGGACTCCCTGGAGACCGTGGGAGAGTTTACCTTGGTCCATGAGTCCGGGGTATCATTGGCATCGTTCCAGTCCTCCATATTGCCATTGGACAGCAGGTCATCTATGACTATGCTTTCATCCCTGACAGGAAGATAGAGGGTGGAGTAGAGCAGCCGGATAGCCCGGTTGATGGACTCTCTTTTCAAGACAGGGTCCCAGCGGTGAAGCTCGTAGCCGGTGCCATCGACTATCTGGCCCCCTGTGAAGACCTGCTCCACTATACCTGTGGGGGAATCTCCATCCGTTCCATCCGGGCTGTAGGACTTGATACGCCTGACTTCCTGGTCAGCAGCTGAGTCTGAATCGGCTACCCGGATATACCAGCCCTCACAGAAGTCAGGGTCCCCTCCCCCATTGAGGTTCTTCAGGCTTGTGTCCACCCAGGAGGATTTAACAGAGTTGCCATCTGCTGTAGTGGTGAGAGTGGTATAGTCGGAAATCCGCTCAGAGAGCCTCTGGAGTAGTACTAAGCCGGTTGTAGTAGCCATTAGGCTATATCCTTCCCCACCGTCACGGTGATGAATTCCTTGCCGCCTGGGAAGGTCTGGATAGTGGAGTCAGAGTAGGTTACCTCCCATTCTGCCTCATAGACATCCGCTGTGTCAGTGTTAGCGGCAGTCCAGGCGTACTTGACTCTTCCGTTAGTAGCAGTCCCTACTATGACAGCCCCAGTATTCACCTTGACAGAGCCACCAGGCTTGACCCTCATTAGGAATTTTACAGAGGCCCCGGTCAGGTTTACAGGCAGGCCATTGGCGTCGGTGAGCTTGGCCTCTATTGCCGGGGTGGTGTCATCCTCTTTTATTTTGAATTCAGAATGTGGAATGTCAGTACCTCCATCAGGCTGCTGGGCCAACTAGTTCTACAGAGCCTGCGCCTTCACTCAGGAGAGGAGCACTAACTGGCTCCCTTACTCCCTTGCCATCAGGATCAAAGACAGGAGTGGAAAGCTGCATGAAGAGGTTAGGGTAGTTGTGGATATCCCCATACAGGTACTCAGATGTGTATTCCGGCATCAGGGTAGTGGGCTGGTTCTGCCACCAGGAGATGTCTTTGTCAAAGAGCTGGTCTAGAGTGGTGCCACCGAAGACGTAAGGGTAGAGGTGAGGGGTGGCGTGGATATCCTCGGAGGGCCAGATGGGCATGAGAAGCTCTTCTAGACCCTGGAGGACTTCAATGAAGCCTAGCCAGGTGGAGGGCTCCTGGATGAAGAAGACATCAGGAAGGGTATAGCGGTATTCGATGGGGAGTACAGGCTCATGGGCCGCTGCCTGGACGCCTATGTCTACCTCCCCGAATGTGAACGGGAAGGTGTACGGGAAACCCTGGGGGATGAATACAGTTACGTCAGGCATTTATCTCAGCCCTGCGGCGGTAACTCTGTGGGCCACTTGGCTTTTAGCTGTTCCGCGTTATCCGTAGTTAAATCAAATGTCTGCGGTATGTCCCGTAGCGTCTGCTTCTGGGTGGCTATCGTGGACTGCGCCGACGCATCCCCAGCTTCCACTGCCCGCATGAAAGTTATGTCCTTGGCAGCGAGTTCCGCATTTCTCACTACCCTGATCCTGTCCATGTGGATGCCTCGGGCTTTGGGCATGTTGACCTTAATTACTCCACCGGGGCACTCCCAGGCTTCGCGGAAAGTGCGGTCACTGGGCATATCGGTCTCCGGCATCTCATAGGTTGTAGTGCCTATAAGCCCTTGGGTCTCCAAGACACGGGCTACGAAAAAGTCATAAAATTCCTCGTCCGTAAACTCGGGATGGCTGCCTGTTGGACCACGGTCATAATTAGGTATCATAACCGAAAGATGGCCGTCAGGATTAATGTAAAAGCCTCGTTTTCTCATTACACCTGAGTCCCCCAAGCAACTACGCTGGTCTCATCGGAGTCAATAGCTACATCGTTGCTGTCGCGTATGCGAACACTAAGCACTGCCGCCGTCTTAACCGCCACGATGCTGTTGCGGTGCTGTGGGGAATTTACCGAGGTGGCATAATTGACACTACTGAAGTCGTCCCCAATAGTAAAGTCAGTTAATCCCGTACCCTGGTCTACAATGCCATCGACATTGTAGCTAGCGTCGAGATTTTGAGTGCCGATTTGGTTAACAGTCCCCCACATCTTTGCGATGCCGGGATGATGCTTCAGTAGGTCCGGCGGGGCATAGGTGTCCTCATTGGTCTCGGCCTCAAGAGCTGCTTGAGTAGCCTGGGCGACTTCTCCTGAAACACTATGAGCAGCACCGCTTGCAGCCTCATACTCAGCTTGCGTCAGGACGGTTCCTACGGCTGCGTGATCTACAGTGATAGCCATTATCTGTCGTACCCCCGTTCCATGGCCTTATGAAGCCTGTAGCGGTTCTCCATAGCCTCTATCTTCTTCATAAAGGGGGAGCAGCCGTTGTTGCAGCGGGGCTTACCGCAGGTGGCGGCGTTACATAGAAAGCAATAGCCCCTCTGCTTACCGCTACCTGGGTGGATGATGCACACACCATTGCAGTGGGGGCAAGTATAGGTATCGTGCTCCTCGACCTCACCCCATAGCCCGGTGGTTATAGCGTAGCCACCTACTCTAGCCACATGGCTCCCATACGGAAGTCGGTAGTAGCCGAAGCATGGATGCATTTGAAGCCAGCCCCGAAGTTATTTGTGGCAGGCGTGACTATCTCCCCGCCTGGGGCAGCTACCCACCGGAATGTGGCACGGTGGTTCAACGGAACCTCAAGGAGTTCCTCGTTAGCCGTGTATGTCGGCTCGGTAGTAAGGTTCTCCAGACATTTCGACTGGGACGCACGGTCTGCCATGTCTAGATCTGTTGGAGTCACAGTGGTGCCAGCCGCTGTAGTGGTTGCCGCCGTGATTCTCGATACGGTGTAGACGCTAACTAGATCAGCAGGGGTGCCGATGTTACCGAACCATATCTCGTAAATCCAGTTACGGTGCGCCGTGGATTGTGCTGCAATAGTCAGAGCGGTAGAATCAGTCGAAGCATCGTCTGTTGCTTGCAGCGTCTGAATCGCAGATGCCGAGTATATTGCTCCAGGCATTTAGTACTACTTAGTATCCTGAGCCTTCCTCTACACCCCAGACCATGCCAGAGATGGTAGCACTAGCGGTTACGTCCAGGTCCAGAGTTTTACCCGCTGTAAGGAGGATGCCATCCCCTAAGTCCGGGGAGTTATGAACTCCAGCCACCGCGAGTAAAGGAGTTTGTGCTATCACCGTACCTGCTGCATTGGAGTCCTGGAACTCTATAGCAGAGGCGGCAGATGCCGAGAGACACCACCCCAGGAGCCTGATACGGCCACTGGCGGTGTCAGAGGCGGTCCAGATGGTCTCCGGTGTGCCTGCTGTTATTGCGTTGGCGTTTATCATCTTAAAGATGTTCGCCTGGATCCTGGCCGATCTAGTCTGACCAATAGCCATTATTTAATCCTTAGATGGCAGCAGTGCCAGCAGCGTAAGTGCGCCCATTGTCCGGCCTTTCAGGTCCTCTCTCGTAGAGAATGATGAGGGTAACGTCTGAGCCATCGTCCGAGATCAGCTTGGCTCCTTGCTGGTGATGGGGGATCCTCCCCCAGTTTCCCTCTGTTACAGCATGGCCGAAGCTTGAGGTGGGAGTGCCTGTGGGGTGCCAATGAATGTTGTCCCCTATGGGCACATAGAACCAGATATTCCCACAGTGTACGGGTACGGTCCCATCACCACCTGATATGCTCTCAGCTGAAGAGGCCATTGCAAGAGACTCACCGGATATGAACTGCTCTCTATGTTTCAGAGTGGAATTAGCCATACTTCTGATCCTTCTCCCAGCGGATTACGTTCTGCTTCATCTCGGCCATGTTGGCACCTTTCTCAAAGTTGTAGAAAGGTATATTGTGCTCCACCAGGAAGTCCTGGACAGTACCTGGATGGTCGGGATTGGGCCAGTCACGGGCCGCAAAGGCAGCTCTGAGGGATTTAGATTTTAGGATAGGGCTGTCATCACAGTCGATGATGGACTGCAAATCGTGGTCTAGAGCACTGGTTTTGGGGGCCTTCTCTGGCTGGGTTAAAGCCCACTCCTGGTGCTTTGGCCCCTTCTCATGGTTGGTCTTGTACCCTTCAGTGACCTTCTGGCCACAGTCGCAGGTGTATTTTTCTTTCTTGGGCTTGGTCTCGGTGGTTACCATGGATCTTCTCCTGTAAGCTCTTCGTTGGTGATTACCCAGTCTACCCCCATCCAACCAAACAGCCTGGTGAGCCAGTTCTTCTTTATCTTGCCTCTTTTTATGCTGTTGATACGGTGGAGGTTGGCGTTCAGGAAGTCTGAAGCTGGCTTCCCTTTGGAAGGTTCAGGGACTTTTTTTATGGCCTGGGCTCTGAGGAAAATCTGGTCTATCCTGCCCCGGAACTCAACCCAGCTTTTGGCATCCAAGGGGTCCCCGCCCAGGTAGAGCTTCTCTTCCTGCTCATTGAACTCTACATTCTGGCCTGCCACCAGCCATTTATTGAACGTAATCTTCCTAGGGCGTCTAGCAGGGTCATGCTCTTGCACGGCCATAGGTATGCCATTGGGTCTGACGAGGTCCTTGGAGGTCATCATGGCTTTGGCTCTACCACATTAGACCACCAGGATAATGATTTGGCATCCTAGCATCAGAGGATCATCGCCTCCGGACCCTTCAGCAGCCTTGTCAACGTCCACCGCGACGATGTTTCCTGGTTGCAGTATGCCGGTGGTATTGAAGGCAGCGGATACGTCAGCGCGGTTCAGGTCATCGGCAGCTACAGACAGAGCCGCAGCAGTAATTCCGTCCGTGGTGGCTGTATTGGTCTCATCATCCACACCTGCCGAGGTGTCGATGGTGTAAGTGTCCGAGGTATCCAGGAGGGTTCCTACACCGGACCACCAGAGGTACTGGATAACATTCCCCACATAATTCTGGGGGACCATGAAGGTGTACCCAGCTGCTTCAGAGGCAGCTGCCAGCAGGACTCCTGTGTAGTCGTTGCGCTGGGAGAAGACAGCTGTTCCGTCCGTCATTGGGGACAGGTTGATGGTCAGCTCCTCCGGGATCTTAATTCTGGCATTCAGGGTGGAGGTGGACAGCGAGAAGGCCAGGACTTGAATGAGGTTGTTGGCCCCAGTTGGCCTGGTAGCCGTCAGGTCTCCAGCCGTTGCGCTCAGGTAAAATGTATTCCCCTGAGTATAGGGTGCATCCACATCTTCGATGAGGCACTCTGTGCAAAGGGCTCCCTGGACGCCTGAAGCATAGGTGGCCGTGGAGAAGGCCTCAGCGAACTTGGTCTCGTCATCGGCATCGGCCAGTTCCCAGTCGGTGCCATCGAAGTAGAGGGGATCCCCGGCTGTTACGGCTGTGGAGCCTATAGTAGCCTGGAAAACACCTCTTGCGCGTTTAACAAATGGATCTGCCATGTCTCAAAACTCCTTCTGCTGAAGTTTTTAGATTAAGCGGCGGAATCTATTCCACCTAGACCTATGATCTGCTTGGTGGAGAAGGTCAGGCCCTGTAGGTAAACCACAAGCCTGAACTCCTCAATCTCCTCATCTCGCTTGATACCCAGGTTACGCATACGGGGTTGCATGACCGGGCCATTGTGGAGGAGAGTGTAGCCTTCGTTCTCTTCACCGAACCGGACTCCGAAGATGGAGGTGGCGCTGGAAGAAGGCCATGTGCTGGAATCATTGTAGGTCTCTGAATCAGTGATGAAGTTGGTCCGCACTATGGGGATGCCATCGTACATGGAGACCTTGTGCCCGAACATATCAACATTGGACTCGTAGATGCCTGACACTGAAGAGGCCCTGGCCAGTGAAGAGAGCTTGCGCCTCATGGTGTTGTTCATTATCAAGGCATCGGGTTTGGTCATACCATCGTCAATCTGGTCGATCATGGCATCCAGGCGGTCCATGGTCAGCTCAGTCTCGGCTGCACCGGGGCCGTCAATATTGCCATCGTCCATGGCCATCATGCGGGTCTCAGCACGGCACAGGGAGTCCAGGCCCTCAAACTCAGTGGTGACGGACTCAGGCTCACCCTGGATCACTAGCCGGGAGATCTCCCTGGTCAGGGACTTTACCATCAAAGCAGTGTTGACTGCATTGGGATCCTGGACCGATCCCCTGGTGTCCCGGATGTACATATCCACGCCGGACTGGGAGCCTACAGTCACCAGAGAAGCAGTCTTCTTGGTGAAGGTGGGCTTGGTGGTTTCCCAGGTGTCTCCCACCTGGTGGGTCTCTGCACTGGGAAGGGTTAGCTCACGGTTATAGACCAATGAGTTGCCTTCAAAGGACTTGAACCGAAGCATGGCCATCAGGAAATCCGCTGTGAGGATCTCCTTGAAGACCCCTTTCATCACTGGATCTTTTTCAAGTTTGGCCCACTCGGTTAGTGCATCTGCCATTTAATCCTCCTTTGAGGAGTTACCTTCCTGAAGGGTTTCCTGGGTCTGTATCAAAGAGCCTGGACCTGGGCTTGCCAGCCCTCATACCCTCTCGGATAAGGTCCATTCCAGACATTTCATCCAGGCTGTTTAAAGACCCAGAGCTTGGGCCGGTGTCTAGCTCCCCTAGTCCTGAGTCCTCTTCTGCTTGTTTTCTGGTCTTCTTTGCGGTCTCTTTATCCTCTTTCAGCTTGGCCCGTTCAGAGGCTACGATGAGCTTGGAGGCCGAGAGGACCGTATTGGTAAGCCCATTGAAATCCCGGTAACCTGAGTCTTTCAAGGTCTGTACCCCAGTCTGCCACTCTACTTTTATCTGGGCCACCTGGTCCTTGGTGAGGAGGAGGTTATCGTCGTCATCATGGACTGCATGGGCAAGAGCAGTAGATATGGTCTCGTACTGGGCTGTTAAGGACTGGGTTGCCTTTGCGGTGTTACGCTCATTCTGGATCTTCCCCACTTCCTCCTCAAGGTCTACGGTACTTCCGGGAGCTTGGGAGGAGACCAGGGCCGTAACAGTCCTGGTCATGGCTGCTATGTCGTTCTTGATGTCTGTGAGTTCTGAGTCACGGGCTTCCCTGGCCTTGTTACGGCCTTCCTGGGACTTGATCCTGTTCTCCAGGTCCTTGAGCTTGGCTTGGTCTGCCTCATGCAGGGCTTTGTAGTCGGGATTTTTACCTTCCTTGGGTCCTTCCTTTGGAGTATTGGGATCCTCGGAAGGGTCTTCTGCAAACTCTAGGGAGTCTTCCTCTACACCTTCTTCCCCTTGAACGGAGAGAAGGTCAGGAAGGTCAGCTAGGTCTGGCAGCGGGTCCTGTAGGCCTGGTGTAGTCATACATCCTCCGTGGGACTGCCTCTTTTAAGGAGGGGTGCCACATAGATTAGAACGCAAAAAAGCCAGAAAGAAATTAATCTTCCTGGCGACTTCCGCGCACTGGTATGTTTATTTAAGCTACCATGGATTTCCTTTTCCTGTCAAATTGGGGAGTGACAGTGAGCCTATGTCCGGTACTGCAAATGAACCTATGACCGTTCTTGCAGGTGAATGTCAGAGCGTAATCAGTACCTTTGACTGATTCGCAGACTAAGGTATGGCAGGAGGGGCATCTAACGGGCATTGGGTGCCATTCCCCCCACTGGTAGAGCGGCTGGAACGGGTGGGACGGGTGCTGCTGCCCCCCCTGCCCCTTCCCTAGTTTGTTCATAGAAGAATCTACTACCCTCTACGGTCTCAGGGGTTACGTCATATCCCCATTTGAGAAGTAGAAGATCAATACCAGGTTCTTGCTGTATTATATTCCTGTACTCACCCACCTCCCTCTCCGCAGCCCGGATTACCCTCACATTCTGCTCCTTAAAGAGTTGTTTATCCATTCCTTCAGGCATATCCCTGTATTCCCTCCACACCTCAATATCCCGTGGGGAGAGATCATACTTTTCCACCATCTCTATAGGCTTTTCCCAGTAGCGTTTGAGGGTCTCCCTGTCCTGTCTGAGTTCTGTGGCCAAGGGACGCTCATTGCTTCGTATGTGGGTTTCTACACGGGTTATCATGTCCTCCCCATGTTCTCCCTTGACCCTGTCAATTATGACCTCTCTCAGGTCGAAGTCATATTCCCCTGTTAGGGGGTCCTCTAACCTTAACTCCGGAGGATCGCCTTCTACCCAATTTAAAGCCCTCATGTAAGCACTGAGAGCTATCTGGAACTTGGCTTCCGAGGGTTCTAACTCAGAGAGTATTTTCATAGCTTCTGAGTGTAGAGGGCTGTTCCTCTTATACTCCTTTTGCTCGGCCCGTTGTCTTTGGATATTAGCGTGGACTGTCCTGAATAGCTTCCCAGGATTGTCTGGGGACACACTAGCAATCAGGGCATCTAGCTCTGTATCCCAGTGGGCGTCTATGGCATCCAGGTCATTCATCATTATCTGGACAGGCGCACGGCGTTTGGTCTGTACATCTTTAACTTCCTGCACCAAGGGCTGCATTTCTGGCTGTTTATCTATTATTGCCAGGTAGTCTGCATCTATAGGGTTAGATACTTTATTTAGCCATGGGGAACGCCGGTTTGACTGCTCCGCAGCTTCTAGTGGCAGTACCCCTTCTGCCACCAATCTATCCTTGACTATCTCCCTCATTGCGTTACGGGCTTCAGTTGGGGTTTCTGGGGAGGTCCTGGCTCCTGCCTCAGCAGCTATAAGAGCTTCCATGCCTTCCCCTTCTATCTTACCCTGTGCCACGAAGGGTAGAAGTGACGTACCTATAAACTTCGCCAGGTCAAGGGGACCGTCTATCTCCTCAAAGGGCAAGAAGTCTTTTCCAGTGGTAACTTCCAATAGAGCCAATGCCTGAGACCGGGTAACTGCCCCCCTCCCCTGTATGAAGTTTATTACCGGGTTATCGTAGGTGTCCCATGAGATGAGGTTTTGGGGATCGGCTACGATCTTTCCGAGTGTCTGGGAGATTGACCTGACCTGTCCACCAACTCCTATCCAGTCTCCCCCAATAAAGTGGGAGAGGTAGCGTTTCCCATTTAGTGGGTTCAGGCCTGCCTGGATTTCCTCCCAGTCCATTCTCATAGCCAGTCCGGTCACAACGTACACAGAGGTGACTGCTGTAGCCAATCTAGCCAATGCTAGTCTAGATTTGTTGCCTACGACTCCAGGCTTCATAGCATCTATTGTCAAGGCTATCGTGGATCGCAATAGCCTTGGGGAGAAGGCCAGCCACATGCCCTCAGCGGCTCGTTGGGTAGGTCCTACTCCAAGTGCCCTGGAATCCAGGCCTCCGGTGAGGTTCCTGATGTAACGAGCCAGTTCAGCATCTGTGCCGGTCCAGGAGTCCTTGAGGGACTGCCGTAGTAGTGCTCTAGACCACCCCAAGCCCGTATTGTAGGAGGCTTGGAACCGCCCAAAGGTCTGTTTACCTGCCTGCTGAAGAAGTCTCCTGACCTCCTCTCCCTTGGGTAACCTTGATGCCAGGAACTCTACGGAGATACCCTGACCAGGCTTCAAAAGCTTAAAGAACTCAGGGTCACCTACCGGGACTCCATGCAGAGCCAGCCACTGGAAGTCCTCAATATTTTCCCTAATAAGCCTGGATTGGACGGTAGGATCCAAGAATGCCTGGTAGTGCCTTAGAGATGTCCTTGCCCAAGCGTTTGGGTTTTCACCCAGGACCGGAAGCAGGTTCAGGAATGGTAAGGCCCAGTCACCTACAGTGGAGAGAAACCGGACGGTGTTACCCAGAATCTCAAGTCCTTTAAGTGCTTTCGCACCAAAGGTATCTATTCCCTGGAGGGTAAGTTCTTTTTTGATAAGGTCAACGTCTCCGCTAGGGAAGAAACGATTGTTACCTTCCTTCCACAGTGCTACGGGAATTTCATTTGGTTGACCGGGGCCAAAGAATATGGGTGCCTCGGTTATTAATGCTGTTTCTCTGGCCCTGGCTAGCTCCAAGGCATTAGTATAATCAGCACCCGCTCTCCTCCTTTCAAGCCTGGCAAGAGCTAGAGCTTCATCCAGCCCTTCCACAAAGTCCTTCATCAGGGATATTCTGGACTCCAGGCGATTTAACCTATGCTGTACAGTCCTCAATCTAGTTGACTGGGACGCCTCACGCTTAATCAGCTTATCGTACTGATTCCTTGCCTCAGTAGCTTTGGCTATGGCCCTAACCCTTGGTATGACAATCCTGCCTCTCTGCCTTGCTCCTCTAGGGCCTATTATGTCTACGGTAGTCTCTCCAGCGGGAGTGATCCCGTATCTCTGAGTGGCCTGGGTTTCCCTTTCCAAGGGAAGCACATCTATGTCTTGAATCCGTTGGTCCAAGGCCTGTATGTCTGATTCGTTCAGTCTTACGGCCCTCTCCCTTCCCCCGGATACGGCCCTGGTAACTCTCCTGTGACCTTCGGTTGTATGGATAAGTCCCCTGAAGCCCTTCAGTAACTTCTCCAGATCTCTGACTGTACGAATCGTGACTAGATAGGCGTCATTTATCGCTTTGGGTATGAACGCATGGGGGGAGACTGAGTATTCCTCCAGGGCATCGTTTAGCTGCTTCCTTACGACCTTCCTGTAGGCCCAGGCTATATGCAATTCCAGGGACGCTCTGGGGTCTATATCGTACCGGATTCCCTGCTGGAAACCTTCAGTGGCTTCATCATAATGCCTCTGGAGCAAGGGGTTAGAGTGCCGTCTTACTTCTATACCCCGTATCTCGTTAACATTCCTGAAGACGTAGTATTCCCCATCGGGCCTGGATCGAATACGCTGGGTTATGCCAGCATCATCCAGGAGTCTGGGGATTTCAAAGTTCTCAATCATGTTGTAGTCATCAATCAAAGCTCTGGTTGCTTCGGGGTTAGGCAGCTTAGAGAGGTCGAAGGCATCAGGCTTTTCAAATACGTCCTGCCAGAGCTTGCCTGTATCCCCAAAGAAACCATCCTTGTCTATAGGGAGGAGCTGGCTGGTATCCCCTAACCTGCTCTTGATCCCAGGCATGGCTCCCGTCATAGGTCCGCCGAAATGAGAGTCGTAGGCTGCTGCCAGGGCTACCTCGTTCAGATACTCTATCGTTACTTTTTGGGTCTGGTAGGCGGTTAGAGCCCTGCCTACCTGAGTGTTCTTGGCTATAGAAGGATTTATTCCTGTAGTGGCTATTGCGGCTTTGACGGCTGTATTTTCGGTTGTGACTACCTCCTCGAGAACGTCATCAAATGGTCTTGGGGAAGGGATGAATTCATTAGCAGACGAGTCCAGGTTGAGGCCAAATTCCTCGGCTTCCTTTTGCCGTCGCATTCTGGCTTCAGGCACTGGACCCTGTTCAGCTATCTCTCCTGGTCTGAGGACTCGGCCTGATGGTGGTATTTGCCCTGTGGCACTACCCAGCCGATCCACCAATTCCTCCGTGACCTCGTTTATCACATCTTCCCCAAACTCATTCCCGGCGGCATGGGCTACCTGCACCCGCACAGCACTCCTCATAGACGCTACGGACCCACGCAAGGGAATCTTTAATATAGAAGCTAAAATGAACGGGTCAAACACCACTGACAACGCCATTTGTGCCAGCAAAGACCGGGCACGGAAGGACTCCAGTGCCGCCGGGTATCCTTCAGTGAATAGGGTAGGTGCTTCAAGCTGGCTAAACTCGGTACGCGCCAACTTGGGCTCAAGATGCCGCAGCGCAGAGACAAGCCGAAACTGCGGGACCTGTGAGACCAACTCGGCTCCAGTCTGGGCGAACACCTCCGTGGGCTCGAAGGCAAACTCAAGGAAGGGATTAATAACCTGAACCATCCCCAACCCAATATCTATCAGGGGATTTTCTGACCTGGCTGGTGGTTGTACTGGGCCAGGGGTATCTCTCCACCCAAGTATATCCATGACGCTTCCAGCAGCCGGAGGCCCTTTATCCCACGGAGCTGTCAGCTCCCGAAGAGCATCCGCTGTGGACTGTACCTGGATGGATTCTTGAAATTGTACTGGACCTGGCTGGGCAAGAGGAAACCCCGTGGGGAGGTCAAATCCCGTGGGGAATTCAAAGCCCGTGGGGATAGGAGGACCTATAAAACCTACTGGTTCAGGGGACTCCCTGTATTTGAAGGGATCCGATACTTGCTCGGGGAGAGGGGTTGGTACACCACCAAATGTAGGTAACTCCCCTGTTTGACGGTCACCCACTAATTGGCTGAGTTTTTTTTCTGTGGCTGACTCCAGGGGAAAGTAGAAGAAGTGCTGTACCATTAGTTGGCTATCTCCGACATGAACCTTGCTCTCCTGCCACTCCTGCCTGGTCTAGTGGACGCCAGTTCCCGCTCAAATAGCGCACTGGGTATGCCAGCTTCTTCGCTGAGGCCCCTGAGAAACTCAAACTCAGAGGGTAGAAGCCTTCTACGCGCTTGCTGGGAGGGGACTGTGAGTCCCGCTACCGGGAAGACTGACCTTGCCGGGGCTATGATGGAGCCACCAAGTAGCTGTCTGACCCCTAGAGGGAAGGCCGAAGGGTTTGTGACCAGCCCTCCCTCTTGGAACCCTTTGACTCCCTGGCTTTGCAGGAGGTTTAACTCTTCCTCGGTCAGGTCATCCAGGGGGGTGACTACTGTGCCGGGAGGGAGGTCTACTAGCTCTGGCCCTTCTTCGCCTACGATCTCAAGGTTATTCCCAAAGGTTGTGCCTCCCCCTGCAAACTCTGTTGGCTTGCCATCATACAAACCGGCTTTGAAATCTTCAAAGCTTACGCTGCCAGAACCTTTCGGAGTTCGGGTAAAAAGCTCAAATTGCTCCTCCATCGACGGGGCTTTGTACGCTGGGGACGCCCGTTTACGTGCCCCAATGTCTTGGACTTGTGGTGGCCCCAGTCGGTCTGCCCATGCTTGCCTCCCTCTAGCAAGTGCATTTACTTCCTCTCGGAGTCCTGAGGTTAATTGCTCTTCTCTAGTCATCCCACTGTAGGCTAAATTCGCTTCAGCGGCCAGCTCCTGTAACCCCTTAAAAGATAACGCATCCTCACTTACAGCAGCCGCAGGTGTGGGCTCTACAGCAGCTGGGGGCTCTTCAGGTGTGTCCTCTACAGCAGCCCCCGGAGCTGTGTCTCCAGCCGGGTCTCCAGCCAGCAAAGCGTCTATGTTTGTAAGCTTCTGCTCCAGTTGAGCTATCCCTGCATTCAGTGCCTCTATCTGGGGAGATTGGAACTTCTCAGCCCAGGACTCACCTATATCCTCCATTGTAGGGGGTCTTCCAGCCTGAATTGACTCCTGGAATCTCTGGTAAGCTGTTTGCAGGAACTCAGGCTGAGGGCCTATTCTTCTGACCCCCCCTAGAGCCTGGACATCCGCTCCTAACTGGAAGTCCTGCTCAACTATCCCTGGCTCCCCACGGGCCAGGGCTGATATAACCGCTGAGTCTGCCGGGGACCGGGAGAAGTCCATGGCAGCTTGGAGTGCCTCGGTGGAAGTGGGTCTGTTCCTGAATTCATCCAGGGCTACGGCAGCTTCCCAATCGTTGTTCAGTATGGCCCTGGTGATTACCTGCTCCATGGTGAGCATAGGGAGCTGCTGAAGGTTGCCGGAAGTGTCCTGGACAAAGGTCCTACCGGCTGTGTCTACGACTCTGGCTTCTGTAGGGGCTCTCTGCTCTCTTCCTACATTTATCTTGGTCCCATCATTGAGTATTACGGTCTGAGTGCCGTCCTGGTGAGTGATGGTCTGGGCAGTTGTGATATCTGTAGGTTCTACCTTCTCTGGGTTTAGTCGGATCTGAGTGCCATCGCTTAGTACAGCTATCCTAAAACCAGGGGCTATTTGGTCCTCTATGATATGGCTAAATTCTAGATCACCAATATCCGGAGTCACGGTGGTGTCTACAATGAAGGAATCTCCGTTGTTGAGAACATGTAGCTCACGGCCCTCACCAGCGGGTATTTTGTTGACTACCGTTAAATCGCCTGGGGGTATTTCGGCTTCAGGCTTGAGCTGGATGACAAACTTGTTTATGTTTCCTTTATAGACTGACTCATGGGTTTCCCCTAGCCCCAGATCCTGTATCGCTTTTTTAGACCCTAAGTCCCCCGCTTCAGTATCGAATCCATCGAACTGGTCCACAGGCTTGAGGCTGATAAACCACATGTTTGTGTTTGCGTTATAATCCAGTTCATGGGTCTTTGTCAGCCCTGCTCTTTCCAGGGCAGCTCTAGCATCTTCTTGTCCTTGATCCGTATTTTCCCAGCCTTCAAATGGGGCATCAGGCTCTTTTTTTACTATACGAAACTTATTTGTACCGGGTATCCACTCTGGCTCCCATACTGATCCCTGAAGCTGATTGTTTATTGCCGTTTGAGCTGCGGATCTACTACTATATGTAATGGGGTCTGGGACTGCAATCCGCTCTGTTAGCTTGGTCCCATCATTTAGTAATATAACCCTGATTATATTATTCCCTTTACCGTCTTGGATAAAGGTTTCTTCCCGTATATGTATGCTAGCCTTTAATTCAGCGTCAGTGGGAGCTGGCTCTTCACTCACTTTCTCTGAATAATAGTAGCCACCTGGGGTTGGTATCTTCCAGAACTCGGTTACGCCATCATCAGCAGTTACAGTAGTAATGCCCCCAGCCGTAGCCCCAACCCCTCCAGTAGAGACATACCAGAACCCCTCTGGTGATTGGCGCACTTGAGCATTAGGGTACTGGAGTTTTAACTCAGCTGTAAGGGTTCTAAGCTCCTTCTCCACGTGCAGCTTCGCATTATCATTGCCATCAGCGTCCAGTTCTGGGGCATAGGTATGCGTGCCTGGTACTTTATCGTCTGGGTCAGCCATTATTTAGCGTTTCTCCTTACTAGCTTCATGGCCTCTTCAATTCCATACTTCTCTATCCAGCCCTGCTTCTGGGCAGAGGACATACCCTCAAAACGCTTGGCTGCTTCCGGAGTGGAAAGGCGCTCCTGACCTAGAGGCACTGTGTCGGATTCCTCGGCCATCTTGAGGAACTGCTTGTATTCCTTTAGCACCTTGTTTATGCCGCCTTCGGCAGGGTTCACTCTACCCAAGGGATAGCCTCCAGGATTGGGATTAGGGTGCTTTTAGCCAGCCAGGTTCTGCCCAGTCCTTCCGGGCTTGGCTACCTGCCCGGTAAGGGGCTGTCTGAGGTTCCTGGCTGCTCCCATTATCTGGTTGGCTCCTTGTTGAGCGGAGCCTCTACCCAGAGAGGACCCTATAGGCTGTCCGTCTGGCCCTATTAGCCCTGCTGGGCCTCCAGCCGGTTGTCCTCCCTGCCCCCCAGCCAGTTCGCCTTCCATCTCTTCGGTTAGAAGCTCTTCCAGACCCATCCTTCTGGCCGCTACTATAGCCATCTTCTGGGCCACTGGAGGGAGCTTACGGATCTCCATGGCAATGAGCCTCCAGCGTTCCTCTGTGACGTTCTCCCTCTTTGCGTAGTCCTCCCAGTAGGACTGATCGCTGAGGACACCCTGTTGCAGCTCTGCCAGTCCGAGTTCTCTGAGCTGGAGCTGTAGTACCGGGTCTATGACCTCAAAAGTGACCTTGTTGGAGTAGTCCCCTTTGATCATAGAGGGCTTCAGGGTCTTGCCTTCTACTCTGATCTCCAGGTCCAGGGTGTCTACGAACTGCATTATATGGGATGCTGAATTGGTGGCCAGGTGCTGTAACTGCGCGGTGGGGGCTATGAACTTCCTGCCAGAGGCTGTGTCCAGGATGGCTTGCTGCCCTACCGTGCTGATGCCTTGCTGACGGATACCGGCCTGGGACCTGGAGAAGGTGCCAAATTCTATGTCCTTGTCCAGGCCGCTCTGGGCCTCCAGCATCCAGCGGGAGAAGTTGTTGACCTCCTCCAGGGATACCATGGCCAGATCAGGGACCTCTATGATGTCATCCCCTCTGGCTAACTGAGCAGCGAGTTCTGAGGCGTCCATAGTGGTCAAGCGCCTGCGCCAGGTGGCCTGCATCAGGGCATTGTGCATACCTGACATGGCCTGGGCATGGGCTTTTAGTGTGGGCATGATCGGGTCCAGGAGGCCCACAGCCAGGTATTTGACATCGTTCCCGTTCTCTGTGCCGGTGTCCGTTATCACCTGGCCGAATCCGGCGAATGCGTGACCGAAGGGCATGAGCTGCCAGTCGTTTGGTTCTACGAACAGGAAGGACTTGTTGACCATGAGGGCATGCCAGTATTCGGTCCAGTACTCTATGGCTTCATTAAACTCAAAGGGGTTCTGGCGCTCCTCCCAGAGTTGAACCCTCATATCCTTGCGCTTGGGTTTCCCGTTCTTCTGTAGCCTGCCTGCTGTTAGCTCGTAGAGTTCCTGGTTAGTCCTACGAGCCAGTTTTAGGGCCACAGAGGGCTCTTTCTGGAAGGGGTCCAGTAGGATGGTGGAGGGGTGAGGGGCTCTGGTGCGGAAAGGCATGATGTTGCGCTTCCGGTTGGACCATACGTCCATTCGGAGTTCAAAGTCATCCCCGGATTCACCAGTACGGATCCTGGGCTTGTCTCTGGACTGCCTGAGAGACTCGGTGTGGATAGCGTCTTCTACAATAGTGTACCCGTATAGAAGGAGGTTCTTGGCTGCTTGCTTCCAGGTGAGAGAAGGCTCCCTCAAGGACACCTGGTGCATGATGGACTGCATAGCGACTTCTAGCTGGTTAGCGGTCTCTTCGGCCTCGTCACTATCATCCAGGGGCCAGCGTTTGACCTTGGGCTCATGGGAGAGGAGATGGTCTACGGCGTGGTCTATGATTGCCCGTCCCCTGGAGGGCCTGAGCCACTGAGGACGGTTGGAGCCCTCCCACCATAGGGGAAAGGTCCCGTAGTAGTAGGAATCGGCTGTCCGCCAGTTTTCGTGAGCTTCGTTCCAGAGTCCAGAGAGATAGGACTTCATGGAGTCAACGTAGGACTCGTCAGGCCTTTCTGATATGTTCAGCTCACCTTGGGGCATTTACAACATTCTCACTATGGAGGTTACCACCCGTAAGGGTTGGGCCGGGACTGCATCCTTCCGGAGTAGCTCCGTGGGAAGTTCCTGCCGGTCATGTCTTCGCCATCGATCCCCAGGACTCGCCTGTGCTCTTCCTTATGTCCTGGGACCCTGGCTCTTTGTGCTCTGTCCCGGATCTGGTTAGCTATACCGATGGCGAAGGGATAGTCATCGTGAGCGCCTTGTTGAGCCTCTATTCTACCATGCTTGTTCGGATTTCGTATTACGGAGTAGAACTGGGCCAGGCCTTCCTCGCTTGGTACAGTGATTGCCCTGGTGTTACAGGCTGACTGGAGGTCCCCCCAGAGGACGAATCGGGAGCCTGTACGCTGCCTGGTATCGGCGGTGTGCCAGCCTGGTTTCCCGTCTTCCCGGTAAAAGAGCCTTGGGTAGTGGGCTTCAATGGCAACCTTGATGGTCTGGATCCCCCAGTCGTTATCCTCTATCCCCCAGATTGGGTTCCTGTAGTATTCCAGCAGGTCCATGGAGGCCACGGAGAGCTGCTCAGGCTCCATGAGGGGACTCATAACGTCTGCTACCGTGTATCCGGTCTCGGCGTCTATTATGCCGGTGACGCTGAAGTCCTGGCCTACCCCGTGGGAAGTGTCGGTCCCTGCCGCGTACCTCTTCCCAACCTGGAAGTCCTGGAATATGTTGGCGTAGAAGCCAGCCCCAACCGGGAGGGTCTTTATCGGGGATCTCAGGTCCTGTCTCATGGCCATGAGGGTTTCAGGGCTGAAGAAGACCAGGGTCCTGGCTGGGGCCAGGGCCTCGTCTTCATCTCTGGGGTATTCCTTCTCAAACCTGGCTACGTCATCGGCTTCGGACCGACGCTCCTCGTACCAGGCCTCATCACGGTCCGGTCGGACATCCCAGCCATAGAAGAGCTTGGTCCAGCTTCTAGTCTGGCTTCCTTGCTGCACGGTATCTCCTCTTGAAGAGCGAATCCGCGTTGTCCCCATTGGAAGTGGAGGTCAGGATAAGCTGACCTCCATTGTCATTCAGTGTGGGCTCCACTGCCGTGACGTTTTCTTCCAGGTGAGGGTGAAAATCGGCCTCGTCGAATACGGCTTTGGTGGCTGTATAGGACCTTCCGGCTTTCTGAGTGGAGGGCAGGGCACGTATCCAGGAGTCAATGGAGGGAAATGCCAGCTCTTGCTGGTTTTCCAGGGACTTTACCTTCACCTGGAGCTGAGGAGGGAGTGCTTGATAGATGAATTTGGACTTCCAGAGGAGCTGTTTGCACTCTTCTTCCCCCTGGCTGAACATAAGTAGCTGTGCCCCAGGCTCAAACTGGGCACAACGTAGGAAATGGGCTGCAATAAGCCAGGAAGCCCCTATCTGGCGGGACTTTAGCCATACTATGAGCTGCTGGGTGGTTAAAACCTGGATGGCGTCTACCAGATGGGGCCATTTCTCGAATTTTATCTTCCCACGGCCTGGTGGCGGCTCCAGGATGTAGACGTAATCTACAAAGTACTCCAGGTATTGCCTTGAAAGCTCCAGATGAGCTACTTCTGCGACTGTTTCCTCTACGGTTTGTGTCATTCAGGGGTCCCTTTGAGTGACTTGGGTAGAGTACTTGGCACCTCCTTATAGTCGCACCTGTCGCAGACCGTTCCTCTGCCTCCGCAGTCCATTGTGTCCCCACAGGTTGGGCATATACGGCAGGTCATTCTGTGGCCTCCAGGATACTAGACATTGTACCTTGGCGCTTTCAGCACTGTTGGTAGTATTGGCGGTGGCATGTGTGTAAGGGGTGGAGGAGCTACCTTTGGGGCTTCTGTAGGAGCTTCCGGCTGGGTATAGTGCTCTAGATCACTCGCTAGCCTTGGAGCGGCCAGTGCTAGAAGCTCCTCCTTTGACATTTGGGCTATAAGGTGCAGGTGCTCAGTCTGGATCGGCCCACCTTCCGGTGACGCAAGCGCCATGTCCTGGACTACCTTGCCGAATCCACGGTCAGCCAGCCAGTTGCAGGCGTCCAGCTGGTCCTTTTGCCTCTTGCTCTTTAGCCCACGGAGCACATCTATCATGAAGTCTACCAGCTCCTCGCCATTGCGAGTCTTGGACCTGATCATGGCACCAAGTCCCAGGGGCCTTCCACTGGGGTTACCTGACTTCCCTGGCTGGAATCGGAAAGACTTGAGCTGTTCTGTTGGCATTTGGCCCCCCTATATGGTGTACCACCCTATTTTCAGTATACCACCCTATTTTTTTGGGTCCTACTTTTACTTATTTGTGGTTTTATTTCTTGTTTTATTTCTTTGTGGTTTTATTTCTGTACTTTACCTCAAAATGGAGAGTTTGACACTAATGGGTTAACCTACACAAATTACTCCTTACTTAAGGGGACCCACGGGGTCCGGGGTGGGGTCTGACCATCGGCTTATTGCAATTGGTTGTAGGTAATAATGAATTCCTAGCTGTTGGCAAGCTGCCTTCCCTTACCTTGCCTTGCCTTCCTTTCCTTTCCCTTCCTTTCCCTTGCCTGTAACGTACAATTTCCTGGATTGTGAAAATTTTCACATAGTGCCTATATGGCCTTGTGCTGCCCATTGTCCGACAAGTGACCCATGGGTCAGCTTTCCCATTATCGGCCCTGTACGTGTCTTGTGTGGCCATAGGAGCGATTTAGAACATATGTTTCCCCGACGTAATCCGTAATCTGCCCCTATCTAGTCAATACGAATACCGTCACCGTTGGTTCAATTGGGTTATTTTGGTTACGAATATCGTTATTTAGTCCTCAGATACAATCCAGGCTCAAAATATACCCATTTTGTATTGTGAAATACATCACAATATCCGGCTTTAGATTGTGAAATATATCACATTCCAGGCTGATAGCTCCAAATTAATAGGCGTGCAAGCTCCCTTATCAAGGCTGTACCAAAAAATAAAAGGATAATTAGTATCATCAAATTAGTGGGT
>Ga0114912_1000494_pt1 | contig 19947 bp, 19 predicted proteins | sample MalvirDeepMed_51_FD_89713 | JGI IMG/M metagenome (GOLD analysis project Ga0114912, IMG submission 89713) | Marine viral communities from the Global Malaspina Expedition - Malaspina viral metaG DeepMed_51 | ecosystem: Environmental > Aquatic > Marine > Oceanic | place: Mediterranean Sea...
CAGCGGCCCGATCACTTCCCATTCTTCGTCCGTAACCCCAATCCGCTCGCCCAAGGCTGCCTCCAAAAGCCAGCCTTGAATCAGCGACTGAGTCAACAGTCAAGCTTTGTCCACGAAACCTAGATGCCCGCAGGCGAAGTTCCGTCAATTAACCGTAGTAGCTCCGCACGTGGTCCAGTCATGTCGTCCAAGTCGAGAATGACATCCGACAATGACCACACCTCCGGCCGGTGAGTAATCGCTACAATCGTCATCTTGAGGGACTTGAGTCGGTCGAATATGGCGCGCTCGGTAGTCACGTCGAGCGATGCCGTAGCTTCGTCGAGAAGCAAGAGTCGGGGACGCAAGATGAGTGCTCGTGCTAGAAGCATCCTTTGTCTTTGGCCTCCCGAGAGGCCCGCAGATCCCTCTGATATGAAGGTATTGAGTCCCATTGGTAAGGCCATGACGAAGTCATGCATATCAACAATCTGTAAGGCTTCGAGCACCTCTTTGTCGGAGTGATCTTTGCGGAGCAACGTGACATTTTCCCGGATCGTACCAGCAAACAACCGATCGGTTTGCATCAAGGATGCGAGCCCCTCCCTGTTCATGGATGGCGGCCTGCCATCAACATAGACTGAACCGCACTTCGGTGTCAGGTGTCCCGTTATCAACTTTGCAATAGTTGATTTCCCGATCCCCGATTGACCGCGTATAACCACGAACTGGCCACTGCTTATACGGAAGTTCAAATCGGACAAAACGTCGTTGTCCAGTGTCCCGTAGGCAAAAGTGACACCTTTGAATTCTATACTCCCAGATTTCAGTGGTACGAGATCATCTTTCTCGCGAACATCGCCATCAAAAAGCGGGGCCACTTGAAGCTGATAAATCTGAAGTGTTCTATACTCCATAAATTTACGAAAAAGTCCGCCTAACGCAATTGCTAGCTGATCTTTGTACGCACCAAGCGCCACGAAACCGCCGATTTCGAATTTTCCGGCGCCTACGAATGATGCAGCAAGTACGACAAAGAAGAGGTTTTCGCCTGCTTTAGAAATACCCTCTAGCGCTGACCGCCAACTCCTTAGCGAGGCAAGACGCGCCTCTGAAAAGGACGAATGGCGAACCAACGTTCTGTTACGGTTTCGCACTCCGCTTAGCGCTCCGTAACGGATCACCTGTGGCAGATGAGCTAACAAGTCGATTACAAAGCTACGTTGCCTTTGCGAGCTATCCACCACTGTAGAAATGAGTTCCAGCTGCCGCCTCTCGAACAGTAGATCGAGACTAATCGACAATGCCAACGCAATCAGGCCTGGAATGACTAGCTTCGGAGAAACCAAGAGAAGTATTAGCGCACCCGCGATCATGCTTATCAGTAGAGATGCAATGGATCGATAGAGATCAACCCTAAAATTGATCAGCATCTGGAGGGCGCGCAAGCGGTGATCTAGTGCGTTGGCACTGTTCCGCTCAAACCAAGTGGCGGGTTTTTGGGACAGAGAATCAAACGCAATCCTTGATCCTTGGGAGACACTATTTTGTCGCAAACGGAGTTGAGCGAGATCGCCGATCAAGGAGAGAAGCACATTAACGCAGGTGAGAAGCGCAAAGCCCAATATGATTAGGCCGGAGCCGCCGAGAGAAAGTCCGTCAACGGCTTTATTCACGCCCCACATTGATAGCAGAGGTATCAAGAGCATGGCAAACTGGGCGATGCCGAAGACTATTAGGACGCGCCTAATAAATCGCTTTTCGAAGACGCGAGCCAAGTTGGTCCGTATTATGCGCCGACTTCGCGCGATATGCGCTTGCAGATGCTCTGGAACAGCCGGGATTTGACCGAGCTGTATGCCCAGCCCGGACGTCCTTCTAAAAAGATAAGGTCTTTTTACCCAGCCCCATCCGGATAGCGGATCGAAAATCCTGAAGCGTTCACCTCTTCGCTCGTGCAAGTAGACATAGTGCCCCGCATCGAACAACACGATGCCCGGTGCTGGAAACGCTCCTGTGAGCTGCCGGTCAAAGAAAACAACGTCAGCTTCGCAGTTTAAAGTACGAAACCCGTCTCGCAGTTGACGCAGGCTCAGTCCTCTCTGACTCCGTCCTATTATCGATTTGAGTTCATCAAGCGATAGGCTTGCACCTTCAGCGGCGAAGGCAGCGAGGATGCAGAAATATCCGCAGTCCGAGTCTTCGGATACCGGCTCGATTGCGGCGAAACGACGAAGCAATCGCGCTCGTGTCATTTATGGCAGTCTCTATTCGGCTATGGTGGCAACCTCAGCCGGGCATCGTCCTGCATTCGTGGTTCCGCCGCACAGAGTATGATTGGTACAGGACGTACGATTGATGCTCCCGCTGCAACTCGCCGAGTTGGTACAACCTGTATTCGACGTATTTCCACACAGGCCACCGTTGGTGGGACCGCCTGCTGAAGTGATGTTGCTGTCACCTTCAATTTCTGAAACTAGTTCATCTGGCAATACAACCCGTCCATTGTGATCGAGAGTAATTCCTTGAACTAGTGCCTGGATATCAAACATTGCCAATCCTCCTAATAATGAGCACGCTAATGCCAATCATTCTTGAATTGTTGCAACTTCGCCGCTGCAGCGAGAGTTCGATGCACCACTGCAAGAAATCTCGTTCACGCAGCGCGAATTCGTAGTATTTCCGCACAGACCGGAATTCGCGCACTGAATATTTCCGCTACCACTACAGGAAAGGGTATTTGCGCCACCAGTAGGAATCGCAATCGCGTCTTCAATTAATTGAAGAGCATCGTCAGATAAAATCGCTCGACCATGAGAGTCCAGCTCAAGTGACGCGAGCTCGAAGTCAAGATTTCTCATCTTGTTCCCTTTCAAACTTAGCTGTGGACACTAATTCTAACGGGGCAACCCTCCTAGGGGGCAACCCAACTCCGCCTCATCAAGGCTGCGGAGGCCCCGTATCCATGGCTGCAGTTTCAGCTTCTCAACAAACACCGATCCGTCGTCGTTAAGTTTACCGATCGTGTTGCGATCATCCGTCAACGCGACAGTGCACTTCCCCAGTCGCCCGTCAGCACGGATAAGCAACGAATTAGGCTTGGACGCATAGCAGACGTAACCATCAAACAACGATGATGCTGAAGCTGACTCAACGGTATCTACAGACGGATCTGGAATGCCGCCGGCACACCTAGCCATGCTTGGATGGTAGGAAGCGATCTGTCGCTCATAGAATGCGCGCAAGTCTCGCTCGATTGCTTTGAGTTCATCAAGCGACAGGGGGTTGGCGACGGTTTTTCCGCCTTCGCCACCCAGGTTGCGGATATGCTCGAAATCGATGGAGTACCGGGGGTCGTTGCCAAATTCGGCGGCAATGTGCTGAAGAAGCTCTTCGATACTTCCTTGATCGCCGCGCCGGATATGCACACGAAGCTGAATCTCAAACTGATCATCGCTCTCGCGGGTCGCTAACAAGTTCTCCCATATCCTGTCGAAAGTACCTCGGCCATTGGCACGGCGACGAAAGGTGTCATGCACGTCTTTCCAACCATCCAGGGTAATCTGGAAAAATCTCTGGTCGTAGCTGACCAGCTCGCTGAAGGTCGCATAGTCGAGCAACCACGCATTGGTCGTAAGGCCGCCGCTCAGACCCACACCATGTTGGTCGCAAAGTGACTTGGCGTGCGCTGAAAGACGCAGCACAACAGCCTTCGCAACCAAAGGCTCCCCGCCAAACCATTTGATCGACAGCTGGGCCAGATCGGGTATCCGGTTCGACATAAACTGCTCGACCGCCCGCTGCACAGCTTCACTCATCTTGCCGACGGCAAAGTCTTCATAGCAATACGTGCATCTGAAGTTACACTTCTCAGTCGGAAGGATGATCAGATCTTGGACTTGAGGGTTGCATGCTTCGGCAACAACCCGCGGTATTGCGGATACACTGTCGACTTCTTTCGAATCACGAACAAGCGCACCAACCATAGCGTCGACTCCGAATTGCCGTGCTACGGTTATACACTTTTTCAGTACATACAAATTTTTTTTGAGCGCAGGGAGAATCGCGCCTAACCTGTTGGCAAGCAGATCTGGTCATTCAGGGTCCTAATTGTAGAATCGCGGAATCGTGGAGTTTCGGTCATTTTCTCTCTGCAAGACAATTTGGGCATAGCGAAAAAAGTGCCTGGGCGGCTGGATCGTGCGCCAGATCTGGTGGCGGCGCACCTTTATCGAAGACCCTATGCTCTCTGGCCCACCCTGTTCGGGGTGCTTGTACTCGCGTTTGCCGAGCAAGCTTCCGCGCAGAGCGCTCAAGATCAATCCGCGCCGCCCATCGCATCAGTGGGCCCAAAGGATGGCGAGGTCGAACAGGCTGGCGAGAACGACCCTCCCCTTATCGTGGTCGAAGGTCATCGAGAGCGCGATTTGGCTACAGTTACCTACACAGTGCCCGGTGATCTGCGTTCTCAAGCCTCCTCGGCGCGAGAAGTCCTATCGCGAGTACCATTTGTTGAGGTTTCTGATGACGGAAGAGTCACTCTGCTCGGGCGCGGAGGAGTGGTTCTTCGCGTAAATGGCAAGGACGTGTCGGACCCATCCGCAATCCTCGAAGCTCTCCGTGGAGGGGCGATCGCCAAAGTGGAAGTTACGGCAAACCCGTCGGCTCGAGAATCGGCGGGCAACAACGCCGGTATCATCAACATAATACTTAAGGACAGGGGCGCCGGTTCATACACGATAAGTGCGGGGATTGATTCTACCGGAACCATGCGGGCGAGCGGCAATGCAGCCTTCGGAGCAGCTCGCCTCCCGATAACGATCCTGCCGTCCGTAACCCGGATGCGGGATAAGTCTGTCGTCCAAAACAGAGTGTTCCTGCCAGAACTGGGTGAAGTCAGATCGGAGCGTAGTGAGTCCCGGGTCTCCGGTACATCCGCTTCGCTAACGATGGACGTGAATGCGAAGTTTTCGGACAGCGTCGACCTCAGCACCTTGGCAAGTCTCGGACATACCGTTAACCAGAAGAGTGCGGTGATAGTGGCTCCGGTTGAAGCCGAGTCAAGGCGCGAACAGGGTGATTCTCAATATACGTTCGCATCACTTAATAGCAACCTTCGGATAAATGTCGGCGATATTAGCGAGTTCACTATCTCCGGACTATTGTCGGTCAACGACACTGCTTCTCATCTGATATCGTTTGGCACCGGAAACTCGATGCTGGCAGTCGAAAATTCCACCAAAATCTCATCGGTCTCGATCGATAACCAGACATCAATTGGCGGCGGCAAACGCCTCGACTTCGGCCTCAAGCGCGAGACTACGCGTGTGCGTGAAAGGCAGCTACAAGATTTCCTTGCCGATGATTGGTTCGAAGAATCAGCCTTATTCGGCGGAAATTGGGTGAGTAACGCAGCCTACACCCAGTTCCAGGCAAAAATCGAGAAATTCAACCTTCAGCTTGGAATGCGCTGGGAAGAGAGGCGGTTCGAAAGGCAGGATGCACAATCGGATCGCAGCGTTTTCGATGGCCTCTTCCCAAGCCTGCATCTCACCTACCGGCCGTCGAAGTTAGAAGTCATGCGGCTCAGCTTAACACGAAAGGCCTTCTGGCCGTCGGCAAATGACTTGTTCCCAGCGCAGCGATATTCCGACTTTTTTACGTCATCTGTCGGGAACCCGAATCTCTTGTTGCAGACCGAATGGTCGGCCCAGTTCGAAGTGGAAACCCAAATTGCCAAACAGAAAGTCAATCTTTTGATTTTTCAGAGATACAGAAAGAATCCCTACGTTCTCGTGCCTTCATTCGAGGACAACTTTGTGGCATTCCGCATTGCCAATTCTGATAACTACGCAACTACAGGCATCAGCGTATCAATGTCGGGATCGTTGAATCGGGCGTTTTCCTACGATTTCAACAGCATATTTTCCAGATCGGGTGACTTTATCGGCGGCTTCAACGAAGCGGCTCGGCGATCAGGTTCGTCAAGGTTTTCGTTTTCAGGCTCGTTACTCTACAAGCGATCGAACTTGGACGGCATCGATATCGAAAACTTCTCCATGTCTGGCAAGTTCTCCGCTGGGCAGGACAACGGCTTGCTCCAAATCTCTCCATCATTCTCTGTCGGATTTGATTGGAAGCGAAAGATCACGGAGACCTTAACGTTAGGTTTTGGGGTATCTGGATTGCGCCTAATCGGACGTCCAACAAGTACATTCTCAAGTGGAAACATACGATATACGCAGATTAATGATCGCCCCCCAACACTCAGCCTTAGTCTGGATAAGGCGTTTTAGGCGATCAGTCCCATCATGTGATGGTGTAAGATTTTCATCGTCGCGGCGGAGATGTTGGTCTGAGCCCCTAGATTTCCTCCATTGATAAGTAGAGTCCGGCCCTAACAAGGAGACGGACGAGATGAAGCGGAGCAGGTTCAGCGAGGAGCAGATCATTGCTGTTTTGAAGGAGCAGGAGGCGGGCATGGCGACGGCGGATGTGTGCCGCCGTCACGGGATAAGCTCTGCAACCTTCTACAAGTGGAAGTCCAAGTACGGCGGTCTGGAGGTGTCCGATGCCCGGCGGCTGCGCCAGCTGGAGCAGGAGAACGCGCGGCTAAAGAAGCTGCTGGCGGATTCGATGCTGGACAACGCCATGCTCAAGAGATCAGCGCAAAAAAATTCTAGCGCCCGGTGCCAGACGGCAGGCGGTGGCTCATCTCCAGGAGGTCTTCGAGGTGAGCCAGCGCCGTGCCTGCACGGTGCTGGTGAAGCGTCCCGGGTTTTCCGGAGGCGGTTTCATTTGAGTCATGCGACCATATCGAGGTTCTCTTTGGCTGCATAGTAATTGGCTTCGGCCTCGGCGGGCGGGATATGCCCGATGGGGCCGAACAGGCGCTGGTTGTTGAACCAATCGACCCAGCGCAGGGTTGCCATTTCGACAGCCGATACGCTCGGCCAGGATCGCTGCCGCCAGATGACTTCTGCTTTGTAGAGACCGTTGATCGTCTCGGCCAAGGCATTGTCATAGCTGTCGCCGACGCTGCCGACTGACGGGACGAGGTTGGCCTCTGCCAGGCGCTGGGTGTAGTTCATGGCGAGGTATTGGGTTCCCCTGTCACTGTGATGGATCAGCCCGTCCTCGGCACTTGGTCTGCGTGCTGGATCGCCTGCTCCAGGGCATCCAGCACGAAGCCCGCCGTCGCCGAGGTGCTGACCTTCCAGCCCACGATCCGCCGAGCGTAGGCATCGATCACAAACGCAACGTAGACGAACCCCGCCCAGGTATGGACGTAGGTAAAATCGACCACCCACAGCGCATTGGGCCGGCTGACGCGGAACTCGCGGTTGACCTTGTCGAGCGGGCACGGTGCCTTGGGGTTGCTGACGGTGGTGACTGTCGTCTTGCCCCGCCGCACGCCTGCAAGGCCCATGGCGCGCATCAGCCGCTCCACGGTGCACTTGGCGACTGCCACGCCTTCGCGGCGCAACTGGTGCCAGACCTTGCGCGTGCCGTAGAGGCCAAAGCTGGCATCGTGGACACGCTTGATGGCCTCGCGCAGCGCGTCGTCGCGGCGGGCACGGGCCGGTCGCCTGCCGGGATCGGCAAGCCGGGCAGCATGCTCGTGATAGGAGGACGGGGCGATCGCCAGTTCCCGGCAGATCGGCTCGATACCCAACTCCTCGCGGTGCGCGTCGATGAACGACATCACCATTTGCCGTGGCGGTCGAGCTCCGCCTGAGCAAAATATGCCGAGGCCTTGCGCAGGATCTCGTTAGCCCGGCGCAGCTCCTTCACCTCGCGTTCCAGCGCCTTGACCCGATCCCGGTCGCTGGCGGCGTGCGCCGCTGGACCCGCTCGTCGGCTCGCCTCCTCGCGACACCAGCGGCGCAACGTCTCGGTCGTGCAGCCGACCTTCCCGGCAATCGAACTCATCGCCGCCCACTCCGACGGGTAATCCCCCCGGTGCTCCTCCACCATCCGCACCGCACGGTCGCGAAACTCAGGTAAAAACTTGTTCCTTGTAGCGCTCATCGTGGCTCCTTCTCACAAATAGGAGCCTCCGGAAAACCCGGGACGCTTCAGCGCTTATCAAAGTGGGACTTGCGTAGATTGAAGAAGATACGTGTCCAGCCGTCGGGGCTCATCTCTATCCTTTCATATCCCCCATACCAAGGGTCCGATGGTCGTTCGACCTCAGCAGAAGACGGGCCCCGACCGTGGAATGTGACCATCCTCTAGCCGATTCTCGGCAAGGCAGGGCAGAACGTCCACTGAGACATACGCGGCGTTGTACTCCCGAGCCATTCCACTGACGTGACCGAGCGGAGAAGAAGATGTCGGAATGCCCCAGGCAGATCTACGCCGCTGTAAACGCGGCCACCCAATCGCCCGCACTCTCGTCATGCGCTGGGTTGCGCGAGAAGACGTTCTGAAAGAGCTTTATCGCCTGCGACCTCTGGCGGTCCGTCAGCGTTGCGGAAAGCTCCTTCCGCTGCCATTCGGTAAGCCGGTATCGCTTCGCCCTGCGAATGTTGTCCGCCAGGTTGGCGCTGGGACGACCGCCGTATCCCGCGAATGGGTGGCGTCCCCCTGACAGCAGCTGATAGATCAGCACGGAAAGCGCAAAGACGTCGTGCCGCGCCAGTCGCCTGACGCTTCCGAGATCCGCATCCTGCAACTCGGCAGGCATGTATTCCGGCGTGCCGACCCGGCACACGAAGTCCGGCGGAAGGGGGAAGCTGTCCGCGTCGACGATGCGCACGGTCGCGTTCGGGAGGACCAGCACGCTGGAGTGGTTGAGATCGCCGATTACGAACCCGCCCCCGTGCAGCCTCGTGACGACGCGCGCGAGATTGAGGGCCGCCCGGACGAGGAAGGCGTGGCTGGCGGCCGGAAAATGGGTCCGCCGCGACATCGGGGTGTAGAGCTCGTGGATCGGGCGCGCATCCGGATACGCCTCCAACATATGGGGATCGTTCGCAGGAACTGCAGCGACCTACACCACCGAACAGACGATGAAGGTGCTAGGAGTTCCGACCGCCAGGATCCGCGTGCTCGCCGACATTCAGCGCGTCACATTGATCGAGAAGCCGAGCCGCTACCGGGGCAACAGGCAGTGTCTCGCGGGTCCGATCGACGATCTTCGCCTAACCAAAGACGCCTCGACGGCCTTCGCCGCGCTCACCGAGCAAACGGGAATTCCGACCTACGGACTGGAGCAACTGGCGGCAAAGGGACTGCTAGAGTTCAGGAACGACGAAGCATTGACGGCTGCTTACGGAAGACGTTTCGTGAGCGACGCCTCGGTCGCCGCGCTAGAAGCCGCCCTCGAATCCAGCCGCGGTCGGAGATCGGTTCCCGAGGATGCGCGTCCCCTGCACGAGTGCGCGAGACTTCTCGGCGGCGGCGAAAAGCCATGGATTCTTGTGATCGATGCCCTTATCCGGGGAGAGCTTGCCCATTGGGGCACGCCCCGTTGCTTCAGCCTCCGCCGGACGATGGTGCGCCCCGGAGAGATGAGACAATTCCTCGGCAAACGCTTTGAGGCGGCAGGATGCCAGTTCCCGTTCACGTCGACCTACTCGAAGCGGGAGGCCGCCGAACTCCTGACGATCGACACCCCCATGCTCGATGTCTGGCTCGACGCCCTGAATCTCGACTTCGTCAAAAAAGGTCGGGCGAAGGAGATCGCAAAGGCAAAGGTCCTGAAAGTTGCGCGAGCGGTGGTGTGCAACTCCGAGCTAGGTGAACATTGGGGCATCGCACCCAAGAAGGTGCGATACGATCCAAGGGCCCAAGCTCTCGTCAAGCGGGCATTCGGATGGTCACGCGCCGACGCTGTCCTCGTAGGTCTTATCCCATCCACCTTGTAGGAGCGGCCCTGTAGCGCGCTAAGATTTACGCCAATCTAGCCCCGCCGGGGGGGCGATTTTACTCCAACTTATCCCTCAATATGAAAGAATAAGAGTGTGCTAGCGATCGCTTGTCCTTTGCGCCGCACGGTCCGCGCGGCTATCGCTGCGGCCATGGCGTCTCCCACGATATCGATCTTTGCCCGGCTGCCGGTTCCGGGGCAGGCGAAGACGCGGCTGATCCCGGCTGTGGGCGAGGAAGGCGCAGCGCGGATCTATGCGCGGCTGCTCCATCATACGGTGGCGCAGGTGCGGGCGAGCGGGGTGCCGTTCGAACTGCGTGTCACCGGGGGCGAGATGGCCGCGTTCGGCCAGCTGTTCGGAGACGATGTCGCGGTCGCCGAACAAGGCGGAGGCGATCTCGGCGCGCGGATGGCGCGTGTGCCTGCGCCGGCGATCATCATTGGGAGCGATTGTCCGGGCGTGACGCCCGAACTGTTCCGCGTCGCGGCGCGCGAGCTTACCGAGCGCGAGGTCGTGATCGGCCCGGCGAGCGACGGAGGCTATTATCTGATCGGCCTCGCGCGCCCGATGCCGTTCCTGTTCGCGGATATGGCATGGAGCACCGACACGGTCTTCGCCGAGACGCTGGCCCGGCTCGCCGCGCGCGGGATCGGCCCGGCGATCCTCCCCGAACTCGATGATATCGACACGCCAGCGGACCTGGCGCGCTGGCCGGATTTCGCCCCGGACATGCAAGGATGAGCGTCGCGCTGGTGATCCCGGTGCTGGACGAGGGGAAGGCCTTGCCCGTGCTGGTCGAAAGGTTGGCCATGCTCGATCCCGCCCCTGCCGACATCCTGATGGTCGATGGCGGGAGCGGGGACAATTCGGTCGCAATCGCGGGGGCGGCGGGCTGGCGCGTAATGACGGCGGAGCGGGGGCGGGCGCGGCAGATCAACGCGGGCGTATCGGAAGCGCGCGGCGATCTGGTCTGCGTGCTGCACGCCGACACGCTGCCGCCTGAGGATATGGTCGCGGTCATCGAAGGCGCGCTGGCGGACGAGCGGATCGCGCTGGCCGGCTTTACCCCGCGCATCTGCGGGCCGGACAGGACCCGCTGGGTCACCACCGCGCATAACATCGTGAAGACCTGGTACGCGCCGCTCCTCACCCGCCCGCATCTGTTCGTGCGCGGCGTCCGCCTCCTGTTCGGCGATCATGCGATGTTCTTCCGCCGCGCCGATTTCCTGACACTCGGCGGGTGCACGCCGGGCGATACGGTGATGGAGGAAGCCGATCTGTGCGTCCGTTTCGCCAGATTGGGCCGGGTAAAGCTAGTGCCTCGCTGGGTCGAGACATCGGACCGGCGCATCGCGGAATGGGGGCCTTGGAAGGCGAACTGGATCTATTTCAAGGTCGGGATGCTGTGGGCCTTCGGCCTGCGCGACCGGATGGCGAAGCATTACCCCGACGTGCGCTGACGCTCAGCCTTCGGCAAGGAACCCTGCCGCGATGCAATAATCGATCAGGCGCCTGATATAGGCGGGGCCGGTTTCGGGGCAGGCGAGGCCGGTGACGGCGCGCAGTTCGGTGTCGTCGAAATGCGGATCGCGCTGGAAATAGCTGGCATAGAGCCCCGCCACGCGCCGGAACAGGCGCCGTTCGAGCGCGGGCAGCATGGCGGGCTCGAAGCGATCCGGCGGGACGAGCTCGGGCTCGTGGAAATGCGGATAGGCGCCGATGCAGCCCGTGAATGTCTCGACCGGAAGGGGCTGGCCGGAAACGAGGTGATAGGTCCCGCCCCTTGCCGCGTCCATCCGCCCGGCCAAGGCGACGATCCCGCGTGCGACATGGTCGATCGGAACGAAATCGAGGCTTGCGTTCAGGCGCGCAGGCATGTGCCGTACGCGCCCTTCTGCGATCAGCTTGAAGGCGGCGTAGGTGGTGTCGAACTGGCGGATCGTGCCGGTATCGGAGGCGCCGACCACGATCGAAGGGCGGGCGATCGCCCGGTCGAGGCCGGATGCGCGCACCAGACGCTCGCCCGCCGCCTTGCTCGCTTCATAGCCATTGGCGAAGCCCGTGTCGGGCAGCGGATCGCTTTCGCGAATGGCCCCGTCGCGCGTCCCGCAGACATAGGCGGTGGAAACGTGCAGCAGCTGCATCCCGCCCGCTTCGGCCAAGTCGATCGCATGGCGCGTTCCGGCGACGTTGACGGCGTCGTATTCCTCGTCGGTCAGATCGAAACGAACGGTCGCAGCGCAGTGGATCAGAAGGTCGTGCGCCTCGGCGATCCTTGCGTAGTCCGCCTCGCTCCAGCCGAAGCGCTCTTGCGACACGTCGCCGGGAATCGTCTCGATCGCGACCGGAGACCCGTCATTGGCGCGGATGTCGTGGTTGCGGTGGACGAGCCCGGTCACCCGGTGCCCCTCCGCCAGAAGGCGCGCGCAGACCTCGCCGCCCAGAAGGCCGGCGGCACCGGTGACGAGGATGGTCAGCAACAGGCTGCGGGTGCGGACGTGTCGGAGGCGAACCCGGTCGCGCCGAACGGCACGGCGACGCCGCAATCGGGGAAGACGCCGTAATGCGTCGCGAAATCGCCGAAGAAATCGAAATGCTCGGCAAAGCGCGTGTCGGCGAGCATCTTCCAGCTATTGCCGCAGATCGGGAACATCCGGCCCGCCTCGATATGATGATGGCCGTCGAGTTCGAAAACGCGCTCCTGCCCCGGCACCGTTCCGCGATAGCGCACGGCCTGGCCGTAATCCTCGCACTGGCTTTCCAGCCCCTCGAGCTTGAACAGGCGATAGGTCGCCGAATGGAAGGCGATCCCGTCGAGCTTGGCCTGCACCGCCTTATCGCCGATGCCGAGCGGGCGGCTGGTGACGAGGCGCGGGTCGAGGAATCCCGAGGATTTGGCGAGCGCCAGGAAATCGCCCCAATAGAGCGCGCCCGACAGGCATTCGCCGTGCAGGACCGGATCGTCACGCAAATTTTCGGGCACACGCCGTTCGCTGTAGACGTCGCTGAAATAGAGTTCGCCGCCCGGCTTCAGCAGGCGATGCGCCGCTTCGAACACGGCGCGCTTGTCCGCGACGAGGTTGATGACGCAGTTCGAGACGATGACGTCGAACTGCCCTTCCGGCAGGTCGAGATCGCCCAGTTTCTCGATATCGCCTTCGAGGAAGCGTACGTTCGATTTTTCGTAACCGAAACGCTGGCGGTGCCAGTCCTCGTGACCGCGCGCGACGGCGAGCTGTTCGGGCGTGGCGTCGACGCCGGTGACCGAGCCTTCGGAACCGACCAGCTGCGCGAGGATATAGGCGTCCTGCCCGCTGCCCGAACCCAGATCCAGCACATGGCACCCCGCGATGGCCTGCGGCGCGACGAGGCCGCAGCCGTAATAGCGTGCCTTCACCTCCTCGTGCACATTGCGCAAAGCGGAGAGGACTTCGGCGGGCGGTGCCTCCATCGTGCAGCAGGCATCGGTCTTCAGATCGGACGATCCGGCGAGGACCTTGCCGTAATAATCCTGCGAGTTCTCGAGATTCATCGGGTGCGGCCCTTATTGCGTATGCGGGTTCCGGTTCGCTTTGGCAGCTTTATCGGGTAGGCGACAAGCGATGAAATTCACCCATGACGTAATCGTGATCGGCGGCGGGGCCGGCGGGCTGACCGCAGCGGGCGGCTGCGCGCTGTTCGGATTGAAGGTGGCCCTGATCGAAGGCCACAAAATGGGCGGCGAATGCCTCAACAATGGCTGCGTCCCGTCGAAGGCCCTGCTCGCCGCCGCCAAGCGTGCTGCGGTGGCGCGGACGGGTGACAGCATGGGCGTCAGGATCGCGCCGCCCGAAATCGACTGGAATGGCGTGATGGGGCAGGTTCGCCGCGCGATCGCGGATATCGAGCATCACGATTCGGTCGAGACGTTCGAGGCAATGGGCTGCGAGGTCATTTTGGGCCATGCACGGCTGACGGGCAGGGACTCGGTCGAGGTCGCGGGACGGACGCTGAAAGCGCCCCGCATCGTCCTTGCAACCGGCTCGCGTCCCTTCGTTCCGCCGATCGAGGGGATCGACGGGGTGCCCTATCTCACCAACGAGAATCTGTTCGAGTTGGACGATCAGCCCGATCACCTCCTGATCGTAGGCGGCGGAAATATCGGGATTGAGATGGCGCAGGCCTTTCGCCGCCTAGGGAGCGAAGTGACGGTGATCGAGCCCGACGCGATCATGGGCCGCGACGATCCCGACAGCGTCGCAGTGGCGGTGGAGGCGCTGCGCGAAGAGGGCGTTCGCTTCGTCCATGGTAAGGCGAAGGCCGTGTCGGGCGCGGTCGGATCGATCCGGCTGGAGGTCGAGGGCGCGGAGGCGGTCGAGGGCACACATCTGCTGATCGCGACCGGGCGCAAAGCGCGCGTGGAAGGCTTCGGAGCGGAGGAACTCGGCCTCGAACTCGGTAGGAACGGGTTCGCGGTCGACAAGCGGCGCCGCACCAGCGTGCGATCGATCTACGCCATCGGCGATTGCCGCGACGGGATCAGGCTGACCCATGTCGCTGGCTATGAAGGATCGAATGTGGCGCTCGAAATCGTCACCGGCCTCCCGACCAAGGTGGATTATACCGCGCTGCCCTGGTGCACGTATACCGATCCCGAAATCGCCCAGGTCGGCATGACCGAACAGGACGCGCGCGAGAAGCACGGCGATGCGATCACGGTGGTGCGCGAGGAATTTTCCGAGAACGAACGCGCGGTCGCAGAAGGCGCGTCGCGGGGCCATCTCAAGCTCGTGATGAAGGGCAGGAAAGTGCTCGGCGCCAGCGCGGTGGGCGTGAATGCGGGCGACTTGCTGCTCCCGCTCGCCCAGTCGATCACGGGGAAGACCAGCACATTCGCGCTCGGGAGTGCCATCATCGCCTATCCGACCCGCAGCGAGATCCTGAAAGCCGCCGCCTTCAGCGCGTGGGAACCGACCGTGTTCGGTTCGCTGCCGAAGAAATATGCGGCCCTTGTCGCCAGATTGAGACGGACATTCGCATGAACACCCGCACCAAATCCCGTGCCGCACCCACCGGCCCGTCGCCCTTCGCGATCGAGGCGGCGGCGCTGCCGGTCGAGAAGTTTTCCGATCCCGAAATCACGGCCAAGGGCGAGCCGCGCGCCCATGTTCCGCTGACCCGGCTCGACACGCTGTGGTTCAACACCGGAACCCTGTGCAATCTCGCCTGCGCCAGCTGCTATATCGAGAGCAGTCCAACCAATGATGCGCTGGTCTATATCGCGGCGAAGGATGTCGCGCGCTTCCTCGACGAGATCGAGGCCGAGGGGATGAAGACGCGGGAGATCGGCTTCACCGGGGGCGAGCCGTTCATGAACCCGGACATGCTCGCCATGTTGGACGACACGCTCGATCGCGGGTTCGACGCGCTCGTTCTGACGAATGCGATGAAGCCGATGCGGCGGCACGAGGCGGCGCTGGTCGCGCTGCGCGAAAGGCATGGGGACCGCCTGACGCTGCGGGTCAGCCTCGATCATCATACGCAGACCGTCCACGAGGCGGAGCGCGGACCGCGCAGCTGGGACGCGGCGATGGAGGGGCTGCGCTGGCTGTCGCGCGAGGGCTTTTCGCTCGCGGTAGCCGGACGCCTGCTGCCGGGCGAGGGCGAGGCGGAAGCGCGCCAGCATTACGCCGCCCTGTTCGAGCGCGAGGGAATCAATGTCGCCGCGCAGGACCCGATGCGCCTCGTGCTGTTCCCCGAAATGGACGAGAGCAAGGACATCGCCGAGATCACCACCGCCTGCTGGTCGATCCTCGACAAATCGCCAACCGACGTGATGTGCGCGACCAGCCGCATGGTTGTCCACCGCAAGGGCGAAGCCGCACCGCGCGTCGCGGCCTGTACGCTGATCCCCTACGATCCGAGTTTCGACATGGGCGGGGATCTGAAGGAAGCCTCGCGCGAGGTTTCGCTCAACCACCCGCATTGCGCCCGCTTCTGCGTGCTGGGCGGGGCGAGCTGTTCGGCCTGATATAGCCACAAATGATAATTCGAGGACATTCCCGGCCCCCGCACGTTGAGCGGGCATGTTCTTCGAAAACACGCTTCTCGATCTGGTCGCGCGCGGCTTCATCCTCGCTGCCATCGGCATATTCTGGGTGGTGGCCCTCATCCGCCTGAACGGGCTGCGATCGCTGTCCAAGATGACGAATTTCGACTTCATCATGACGATCGCATTGGGATCGCTGCTGGCAACGGCTGCGGGGGCCGACACCTGGGAAGTGTTCGGTCAGTCGCTCGCCGCGCAGGCCGCCCTGTTCTTCGTCCAATGGAGCACCGCGCAATTGCGGCAGAGTTCGGACACGGTGGAAACGGCGATGCAGAACGCACCCATCTTCCTGATGCGGGACGGCGAGTTCTGCGAAGACGCGCTGGAGGAAACGCGGGTCGCGAAAAGCGACGTGATCGCCAAGCTGCGCGAAGCCAATGCGCTCGAACTGAGCAAGGTCAGGGCGGTCGTGCTGGAGACCACCGGCGACGTCTCCGTCCTTCACGGAGACAGGATCGACGAACGCCTGGTCGAGAATATCCGCACGGCCTGAGCCGCCGCGTCAGGCTTTGCGCGCATCCAGCCACCGCGCCAGCGCCACGCCGCCGGTGATCAGGAACGGGACCAGCACCACGCTCAACGTGACCTTGGCGATCACCTGCCCGATCAGCAGCGGCGTGATGTCGAACTGGCCATAAAAGGCGAGCGTCACGAAGATCACCGAATCGATCGCCTGGCTGAGCGCCGACGCGATCGCGCCGCGGATCATCAGTGCGATCGTGCCGCCTTCGCCCCCTCCGCGTAGGCGCGAGAAGATCCACACATTGAGCAGCAGCGAGACGATATAGGCCGCCGGCCCCGCCGCCATGATGCGCGGGGTCTGCGCCAGCACCCGCTCGAACGCAGCCAGGTCCTCGCCGCGATACTGGACCATGTCAGGCGCGGCGGGCAGTTGCAGCACCAGCAGGATCAGCCCCGCCGATATCGCGAGCGGCAGAAAGCCGAACCAGACCAGCCGCTTGGCGAGTTTCTCACCATAGAGCTGAGCGATCGTGCTCGATATCGCGACGAGCAGGAGAAAGGCGAAAATGCCTGCCTCGACCGCCAGATCGGTCGGCCACAGCCGGACCTGCTTGAACGCCAGCACGCCTGCCAGCACCGTCATCCCGCCATAGAGCAGAGTATAGACGAACAGACCCAATGGCATGATTGCGGCATTGGCGCGGGCGATGTTGTGCGGCTCGCTCATGGCAGGGCGGACTCCGGTTCGTGGCTTACGTTTATGTGTGCTTCTCTGGTCGCGAAATTGACTAACGCGGCGCCGCGCGCAAGAGAGCGGACGGTTTCGTCCGCAATTACCCGATTCCAGTATTGGCGCGAAAGGCCCACATGCCGCCCATCATCTACAGCCTGCTCGGTATCGTCGCGATCCTCGCCATCGCGTTTCTGCTTTCGACCGGCAAGCGCCGGATAAAGTTGCGCGTGGTGGCCGCTGCCTTCGCCCTGCAGGCGCTGATGGCGTTCCTCGTGCTCGCCACGAGCGGCGGGCGCGCGGTGATCCGCGCCATGTCGGACGGGGTGGCGGCGCTGCTGTCCTATGCCGATCAGGGCACCGCCTTCCTGTTCGGCGCGGCGGAGAACAATCCGCTGTCGAACACCTTCGCGCTGGCCGCGCTGCCGGTCATCATCTTCTTCGCGGCGCTGGTTTCGATCCTCTATCACCTCGGCATCATGCAGCGGGTCGTGCGCTGGGTCGGCGGGGCGATCGGCTGGGTGACGGGTATCTCCAAGGTCGAATCGCTGGGCGCGGCGGCGAACATCTTCGTCGGCCAGTCGGAAAGCCCGCTGGTGGTCCGCCCCTATCTCTCCGCGCTGGCGCCCAGCCGGTTGTTCACGCTGATGACGGTGGGGATGGCAGGCGTCGCGGGCACGATCCTGGCCGCCTATGCCGGGTTGCTCGGTCCCGAATATCTGCCCTTCCTGCTCGCCGCGGCCTTTATGTCCGCACCCGGCGGCATCCTTATGGCGAAGATCATCATGCCCGACGATGGCGACCCGTCGCCCGAAGCCGAAGGCGAGCTGGTCCTTCCCGCCACGCGCATCAGCGGTGACGGCCCTGCCGCCATCACCGAGGGCGACAAGGCGCATGAAGTCGAAGTCGCCGAAACCTTCGAGGAAGGGCATCGCCCCGCCAATGTGATCGAGGCGGCGGCGCAAGGCGCGCAGACCGGCGTCAAGCTGGCCGTGGCCGTCGGCGCGATGGTGCTGGCCTTCGTGGCGCTCGTGGCGCTCGCCAACGGGTTGCTGGGCGTGGTCGGCGGCTGGTTCGGCTATGAAGCGCTCTCGTTCCAGATGGTGCTCGGCTGGGTGTTCGCCCCCGTCATGTTCCTGATCGGAATCCCCGAATGGAGCCAGGCGCAGGTCGCGGGCGGATTGTTCGGGACCAAGATCGTCCTCAACGAATTCGTCGCCTTCATCGAACTGGGCGCGATCGATGCGGGCACGCTGACCGAACGCAGCCGCGCCATCGTCACCTTCGCGCTGTGCGGCTTTGCCAATTTCAGCTCGATCGCGATCCAGATGGCGGTGACCGGCGGACTGGCACCGAACCAGCGCCCGGTGATCGCCCGTCTCGGCCTGCGCGCGCTGGCCGCCGGGTCGCTCGCCAATCTGATGAGCGCCGCGCTCGCCGGCCTGTTCCTTCCCTATTAGAGTCGCCGTCATGTCCCAGATCGCTTCCGTATCGCTTGCCCGCCCGCTCGACGAAATCGCCGACGAGCTGGGGCGCTCCTTCGCCGAATACGGCTTCGGCGTGGTGCGCGATCACGGCATCCCGCAGGACCTGATCGACCGCGCGGAGGCGCTGTCGAAGGAGTTCTTCGCGCTGCCCGATGCGACCAAGCGCCAGTACAAGATCGAAGGCGGCGGCGGTGCGCGCGGCTATACGCCTTTCGGGACGGAAAAGGCGAAGGATGCCGAGGTCCACGACCTCAAGGAATTCTGGCATGTCGGACGCGAATTGCCCGAAGGCCACGCCCTGTCGCAATTCATGGCGCCGAATGTCTGGCCGGACGAGGTCGAGGGCTTTCGCAAGACCTTTTCAGACCTCTATGCCGCGTTCGAGGCGGCAGGTGCGCGCATCCTGGAGGCGATCGCGCTGCACCTCGACCTGCCGCGCGAGTTCTTCGCCGCGACGGTGGAGGACGGCAATTCGGTGATGCGCCTGCTGCGCTATCCCCCGCTGGAGGGCAAGGAAGCGGAGGGCGCGATCCGGGCTGCCGCGCATGGCGACATCAACACCATCACGCTGCTGCTCGGCGCGGAGGAAGCGGGCCTCGAACTGCTGACCACAGAGGGCGAATGGCTGGCGGTCGCGCCGCCGGAGGGCGCGCTGGTCGTCAATATCGGCGACATGCTCGACCGGCTCACCAATGGGCGTCTGCGTTCGACCACCCACCGCGTGGTCAATCCGAGCGGAGAGGCGGCCTATCGGGCGCGCTATTCCATGCCCTTCTTCCTGCATTTCCGGCCCGACTACGTGATCGAGACCTTGCCGTCCTGCGTCGATGAAAACGCCACGCAATCCGTCCCCGATCCGATTTCGAGCCATGATTTTCTGATGCAGCGCCTGCGCGAGATCAATCTGGCGTGATTTATTGCATCGCAGCATGTCCGAGGGGGCAATTGCGATCGCGTTTGTAAAAATCTTATTCTGTTGCGATTTTGGCACACATAATAAGCGCCGATAATCAGCCGCTTAGCATGAATGCTGCGAAGGGGTCACGGTGCGCCCTATCTTGTAATCACGCTGTCATAAAACGATAGCTTGAGCGTCACGAACCCCGCCTAGCGGGGGATTCGCAACAACGCACTCGACCCGTTTCCGATCCGAATTTTCTTCGCTTTCAAGCTGAGGGGCTTTCTCACATGAAGATGAAATACCTGCTGGCCGCATCCGTCGTCAGCCTCACCGCCGGCGCCGCCTTGGTCGCCACGCCCGCCGCCGCACAGCAGATCACGTCCGGTGTGCAGGGCTTCGTCACCGACGAGGCCGGAACCCCGCTC
>Ga0114912_1000495_pt1 | contig 19934 bp, 5 predicted proteins | sample MalvirDeepMed_51_FD_89713 | JGI IMG/M metagenome (GOLD analysis project Ga0114912, IMG submission 89713) | Marine viral communities from the Global Malaspina Expedition - Malaspina viral metaG DeepMed_51 | ecosystem: Environmental > Aquatic > Marine > Oceanic | place: Mediterranean Sea...
CCACCAGGTGCATATGCTTGTCATACGCATCCTTTATAAAGGGCGTCATGGTCTTCATACTCCGCCAGCACAGCATTAGCAGGGCCAGCAGGAAGAAGGTCGGAAGTCCAACTGAGTGGAGTAGGCTAAGCCACTGGTCCGTCGTCATCCTGTTTATCCTTCAACGGGAAGATAATGTGCAGGATGAACCGCATCAGGCCTACGGGTTCGTAGCCCATTGAAGTAATGAATCCCCACATGTCCATGGTGTCCTTACTTACAGGACCCCTGACCATGAACCGTTTTCTCTCGCCTGGTTTAATGAACCGCATTCTCATGGTGATAACCCCTTGATCTTGTCCAGGATGCCCCCAAGGTTGATGCCCCCCTTGCTGATGACCACATAGGCTGCAATAGCAGCGCAGATCAACAGGAAGAGCCATTTACGCTTCTGGGCCTTGGCAAGAGCCAGATTTGCCTTGGCACTCAGCTTGTCTACCTTGGCATCTCGCTTGTCATTCTTCCGGTCTTTGTCCTTAGCCATTGTCCACCTTCGCTGTAGGTCGGAGTGAGTCCCCGATTATAAGGCTTGCGGCCAGGGCAGTCAGCTTCGTAGTTGTATCTGCATCAAAGCCAAAGTATTCATGCCCTGCAGCCACGATGAACGCGCTTACCGTAGCCAAAATGACACGCTTGCTCTTGGCTGTACTGAGGAAGTCTATAACCACTGATTTCATCTCTCTCTCCTTTACATATAAGGTTCTCTTTGGCTTCGTAGCCATCTCCTGGCGGCATCTTGTGTAGCTCTCCAGAATCTCCAGGTTTCATTATACGTCTTGTGCCTTTGGTACTTCCCTACAGGCGGGGGCCTGGTTGCCTTGCTCCGTTGAGAGGCTTTGATCTTCCTGATTATATCCCTTAACTCTTTAGGTAAGTCAGCCATGCTGGTGGCGAAAGGATTGGGGTAACGGCGCAGAGGCTCTTTACCCAGTGCGTTCCTTGCAGCCCCAATCAGAAACTTTTCGTACTCAAACCGTTCATCCCGAAGCTCTCTCGGAAACTGCCTCATTATCTTTCTTATATCAGTAAACAGGCCAGCATAGATTTCCAGGGTATTGCGCTCCATCTGGGTTTCTAAAGTCACCTCACCCTGGAGCAGCTTCTCCTTTTCACTCCTCTCCTGTACCTCTGTCCTCTTGTCATAAAACTCACCCGTATCCCGAACATGGTCCTTGTGAACGGTGTAAGCCTTAACGACAGGGAATTCTTCATAGAGAAGCTCAAGGACCCCTCCAGTACTAAAGTCCGTTGTTGCAATGTTTCCAGCCGTGTCGCTGAATCGCCTGTACATGCCACCGGTTGTGCTGTTGATCAGGTGCTCCAGCTTCTGGGGACTCAGGCCTACCGTCTTACCGGTCACATACCCCAGGTTCTTCATCAGCCAGTCAGTATCCTCTTGATACCGCAACTCTACAGGACGCCGGGACACATCTACCCTCTCGATAGGTGTATCAAAGAAGATGCTCCTGTTCCCAGCAAACTCCAGGGCCAGTGTGGCGGGAGGGAAACGGTTCCGAAGAGATTGCCAGGAGAACGGAACGTCGTTCTCCATGGTGTGGTTGTACAACTCCCACATTGCCTCCGGGTCCTGTCGATAGAAGGAATCCCAGATGGCATGTGTTGTGTTGGCAACCACAGACCACCCATAGCCCTTGGGAATCTTGATGACGGGCTTCCCATTCCCATCTGTCATTGTCCAATAACTAAACCTCTCCCACCAGGGCTGGGCTATGAAGTCATCGTCGTCGGCCCTGCTCATGTAGTAGGCAATCTCCACTGACATGGCAACGACTGAAGCCCACATGAGCCTGCTCTTAACTGCCTCACTGGCGAACTCACCCAGGTCCTTGGCACCCTTCATTCGCTTGTACTCGTCTCGTATCGTACGAATCTGCTTATCAAAACCCTGGGTAGCAGCCCCCAGGAAGATAGTCTCCCGTTCGTAGTACTGACTTAACCGGCCCTGCCGACCAAAGTTGGTAGTCACATCTGCAGCAGCAAACCTCGCCTCGTCAACCAGCCACTGTGGTGGAGTCTTGAGCACCCCGCTTTCTACCGGCAGTTCCTTCCCATCCTTATCCCAGACATAAACCATCCGGCCCTCACCATTGACACGATACCCATTTTCCCTGAGCACACCGTAGAACTCTGACAGACGAGGCCCAATGTCAGACAGGGCAACCACATCAACGTACCACCTGCCAAGTGCCTTGACTGAATTGAATATCCCCTTGTTTCGGGAGTCCGCCATGTGCTTCCGTTCAAGCATCTTATAGATGCCCTTTACCCCATCCGCCTGGCCAAAGAACCAGCTGTTCATATTGCCCCCGTTCTTCTCGTACAGGGCGACCACCTCGTTCAGCTGGCCCTTGAAGTTCTTCAGGATAGGCCACTTCTCCTTGGCTGCATGATGGAAAAAGGCGATGGTCAGCCAGTAGAAGGGAGAGGACACACCCTCTACTGCGCTTTGATGCTTGGCCTGGAAGTTGTTGGTGATGAGGTCACGAATGATATTCTTCACAGCGAACATCATGTTCCACTGAACAGCCCCCTTCTTAACTACACTGACTATGCTGCGAAGAAGGGTCTGGAGGGGGCCAGCAGAGTACTTGTTCACCATTAAGTGCATTGACTTGTAGAACTCTTCGTGCATCTCCACAAGGTTTGGCTTTCCCTTGCGGTAGATAATAGCCTGGTACATCCCCTCCTTTGCGTCTGCAGGTTGCCACTTGGGAAAGTAGGTGGTGAACAGGGTAACGGCATCAGGGATACCCTCAGTCAGGCCTTCCAGGCTCTCTAGATATTCATTGACTGCATCCTCCCGCTCTTCCATGGTGTCAAATTTTTCGTTGGCAATATCTATGAGCTTCTTGGCGGAGCTAGAATCAATACCAAGCTCTTCCTGGATCACATCCAGGGATTTGAAGGCGCGATTCTTGAGATCAAGACCTCTTACGCCAAGCGGGAACTTAACCACCTCAAAGAACCCGTGCTCCTTATCCTTTTCCGGCTTTTTGTTCTTCACCCACTGGTTGTGCCTGCGGAGTGCCCACACTCCCCTGAACAGTGCGATCTTCTCCTTCTCAAGGATATTCGCTTCACCCAGTTGACCGAGGATCTCTTCCAGCTTGACTGAGTTCTTACCAAAATCAGGATCTATGAGGGAAAGGGTGCCCTCCCAGCCCTTAATACCACCCCAGGCTGGAATCATCTCCTCACCCAACTTCAGGAGACTGACCTGGTTGATGGCGGTATTGGCAACCTCTGAAGCAAGACGGATTGTGGCCTCTATCGGGTCAACCATTTGCTTGGTAGAACCCTTCTGGGACAGGTAACCAAAGGGCACAAAGAGGTGGAGTGCATTATCCTTCTTCTTTAGCTTCTTTCTCCAGCGACTAATCGCCTCACCCGACAGCCTCATCATGGGGATGTAGTTATCCCACTTCATGATCCGCTTTCCGCGCTCTGGTGTGATCAGTTCTGCATCTACCAGTACGTTCACCAGACCACGATGGAAGTCCGTTAATATGCCAAGTGCCTCGTCAAAAGTATCGGCCTCCGGTCTTTGCTTCGCCCTCTTCTCCACGCCACTGATAAAGTCCACCACCTCCTTGATCGTAGAACTGTCCCAATCCCTCTTCTCCATGGCCTCCTTCAGAGCCTTGACATCCAGGTCTCCAATAATCCTCAGGGACTCGTTATCGAAATCCTTGCGCTTCTCATTAAAGATCTCCCTGACAATCTCCCCTGGAGATAAACCAAGATCGACCATTTTCACAAGGTCCTCCTGAAAGAACCCACCCCGAACAGCAGCTATCATGATAAAGGCGTCGATGTTATTAAATGCCTCGTCGCGTTCAGCAATCTTTGCAGCATCTCTCTTTACCGCATCCTCATCCAGCCCTCTCTTTCTAAGGTTATCTTTAATGGCATCTAATAGCTTCACTCTGTCGAGTTGTACTTCAAGCACATGCTTGGACAGGCCCATCCCTTTCCATCGTTCAAATGCTGCACCTGGAATGAGGTTCAGGGCACTTATCAGGCTGGGTCCGAGCTTCCTGGGCCCTCCCTCCTTGCCTTCTGGGTCTGCCGTTATGGCCTCTACCTGATTGTTTATCCAGTGATCAAGTATCCCCTCAGCTGCAAAGGAGTGGGCTATGAGGTGCTTATAGGTTGTAGATCGGTTTCTCGCCCGAACTTCGAGGTCCTTTATCTCCTCCTTGATCTCTGCCAGTTCCTTCTTTGAATGGGGATGTTTCAGTGCCTCGTTCAACTCTTCCAGTCTCTTTCGGAACCCCTTGACCTGTAGCTCTACATCCTCCTGAACAATCTTGAACGGGTGGTACTGGTCTACCACGTTAGAGTAGGCCCTCGCTTTAGCCGAATTGATCAGCTTCTCTTTTTCAGTTTCCCCGGAATGGGTGCTTGGTCTTTGTTCCCAGCTTGGGGTAAAGCCAGCCAGAACCCGCTTCACGGGACCACCCTGTCGCCACTCTTTTATGGCAGTCCTGATTATCGACAGGTTTCTTGCCGTATCGGCAGGCGCACCTTCCCTGGCAAAGAAGTCCTTCATCATCCACTCATGGAATTTGGGTGCACCATATACCTCGTTATCTATGTACGCATTTGTCTCATGAAAGGCGGGGGGAAGGTCGTCCCGTGCAGCCATCTCCATGCCATCGGTCGCATAGATTCTAAGCCACTCGGCAAAGCCCTCGACAGGTCGGGGGACGATCTTCTTCTTGATGTCACCCATCAGCTGGACAGCCATGGACTTATCAAAGATCCCCTTCTTCTTGTTCCAATCGTCGATCAGGCCCAGCAGCTCTGCTCTCGTCTTGGGCATCTCTATATCACCGAACAGGTTCTTAAATCGCTTGCTGTCTAGGGCCTTCTCAAGAGCAGACACAAAGACCTGGACATCGTAGTCAAGCATGGAAACCTCTTCCAGCAACTCGTCCGTTAGCCCCTCTGCCCGCTTCTTGTATCCCACTCCCCCAGTAATGCCCAGGGTATTCTGCAGGTGGTGAGCAAGCTCGTGCATGAGAACACCAAGTTTCAGAAGGCCCCCCTTTGCCATCCTGATCTGCTGGGCCTCCGGCTTGTAGATGCCGAGGACAGCACCCTTAAGCTCCCTGGCGTAGCCCTCTCGAATGGCCACACCAAACAGGCTCTGTATGAGGTTCTTGATCTTCTCCGGCGTTACCTTCCCCTTTATGCCCTGTATGCCCTTTATGATGGCCTCTGACGCCACTTCCTCCTTCGTATTCTTACCAGGGGTCTTACCTAGCTTTCCAGGATTCTCAGACGCCTTGAAGCCCTCCATCTTGAAGCCCGTCTTGCCACTCTTCTTACTGACAATCTCCGGAGCATGCTCCTTCCCATGATCAATAATGTGGTTGGCCCGCACAGACCTGGCCTGAGCACTTGCGATAGCCTTAACCAGGCTAGTCTTGTTAATGAACCTCTCGGCAAGCTCAGGGGCAAGTCGTTTAAGTGCCTCGAAGTCTTCGTAGTTCTCCTTGAGATAGGCTTCAATATCAGCTGTGTTGGTATTGTTGCTGTAGTGGCCCAGGTCAACCTGGAAGCCACCCTCTTCCTCCAGTCTCTCTAACTCACCAGGATCCAGCTTCTCCTTCTTAGCCCACTTCCTGAGTTCCCTGTCTATGGCACTGTGAAACTGCTCGACAGTGTACCCCCCCACCGAAGCCTTCACCGCCTCCTTTGCATCCAACAGCATCCTTGCCGTATCTCCCTCAAACATACTCGCCAGGTACGCATCATCCTTTTTCTCTTTTTCAGAGAGTTCCTTTTTCTCCGCAGCGGGGGCGGGTTCAGCGGGAGAGCGTCCTATCGACTCGGCATGCAACTTTATTGCCTGAGCAACTCTCTCGTCGATCACCGAAGACCGGTCTTCCTCCTTTGGAATATCAAGCCTGACATCTACCTTAGTGGTCTGGCGAGTTTCTAGTTCTTTTGGCATCCACGGGCCATAAGAGAATGGATACGGTGCATCAATCTCTCTTGTGTTGGCCCGCATTTGTTCCTTTGTATAGCGACTCTCCGCCTCGGCATTTGCAAAACTATAGTATTCATGCTTGGGGAGGCGAATACCTTTTGCAAAGACCGTCCGGGGCCGTTCGGCACCCTCTTCAACGACGAAGCCCGTAGATGTTGGTTTTTTGGTAATGTACCCTTCGCCACCAGGATCAATTACTTCATCCCCCTGTTCTAACCAAGCATGATCAACGCGCTCGCCGCCAGCGATTACCGTGCCATGAACAACTACAATGTTTTCTCCCGCCTTCTCCAGATTCATTCCGTGGAATGCGTCCGAAAATGCCGTTCGAAAGGGCATCTCGGTAATATAGTTATGCCAGTATCGAGGCAGTTCTGAAGATGACCTTATTGATGCTAAGTCTACCGAGAATCCTTCCTCCGCAGCGGGCACAGGCTGTGCCTCCTGTTCCTCAATGAAGTCCCGCTGCTCAGGATCCTCCTGCAGACCCCGGAAAAGCACCATCTGCTCCTGCTCTTCTGGGACAAACTGTTCGGGCTCAGGGCCAACCTTCTTCTTCTCTTTCTCTAGCTCGAAGGGCTCTTCAGCGGGGGTGGGTTCAGAAACGTCATCAATGGTGGGCTTTTTCTGTTTGTCAGTCCAATCTTCCCAGCGTACGCCTGCGCCATCAAATGCAAAGTCTATGTTTACTACCTCGAATAGCAGGCGAACACCGAAACCTGGGCCGGTATGCGAGTCTTCAAATGGAACGCCATACTGAGACGCCGTGTCCATGGCATTTTGGTGTGCACCCTCCCAAGCCCGGTCAAGACCTTCACGACCCACATCCGTGTCGTAATTAATATCCAATGCGAGAAGCTGCTCATCAGTAAGCCTCGAAAGGTTATTGTATGCTTGGCTTTGTTCCTCGAATCTCTTTGAAACCTCTTCGAGATTGTACCCCTGGTCGTCTCCTTCTTTAATAAACCGCACCTGATCCCAATCCGCTTCTTCATCTAAAAGGTTGGTGACATAGAAATCAGGCCCATAGACCTTATCCTTACCTGGCACCGGCCCTTCTTCCGCAGCGGGCACAGGCTTTACCCCTATCCTCTTCTTCTCCGGGGGAGGCTCAACAGGACGGGCGGGGGCTGCTTCCTCTGTCGGAACAGCTGCGGCTGCAGGAGTTGTCTCTGAATCAGTAATCTCAAACCAGGTTTCGAAGAGTTTATGAGCCTGGGCACCTCGTGCGAATTTCTTTGCTGGCCCACCCGTGTCTGGATGGTATTTACGGCTGAACTTCCGATATAACTTTCCCACCTCATCCAAAGACGAGCCTGGCGGTATGTTAAGGAGAACCTCTGCCTTTTCCAACTCCTTTGCAAGCCTTTGCTGGAGTATCTCTACCGACCTTGCACTGTCTTTCGCAGGGACAAAATGCCCCACGGGGGTTTCCGCCAGCAGTTTTTTAATCTGTGCAGTATCAAGCCCCCGCCTTTCCACTTCTCCCAGTATCTGGCCTTCCCTGGTGGCGGCTGGCGCTGCTCCTGGTGCAGGGGCAGCTGTCTTGATCCATGGATCCCACAGGCTCCTGAATTCCTGCTCGAAAGCATCTCCCACTTCCTTGCCGTGCTTCTTCCTTAGATTTTCTGCAACAAAGAGTGCATTATCTAGGCTCCCTCTCCGTTTCCCCAGTTGCCACGTACCTTCCACCATCTCCTTGAAAATCGCTCTTGCGACTCCCTTCGCTACGTCAAGCGTCATCTTCTCCTTCGGCACGAACTTCTTCTTCTTCGGAGCCTCCTCCTCCTCTTCCTCTATATCCCAGGTAGCTGGATAGCCGCGATCCTCTTTCTCTTCCTTCTCCTCTTCTTCCAGCCTGGGACCCCACCATGCCTGGACTGGCGGCGGTAATTCTCCCCATTCAAACTCACCCTTGAGGTAGTCTACGGTGGCTTCGCTGTTGAGCTTTATGCCTGCGGGATAGCCTTTGTTGATTAAATCTTCCAGCTCCTGCAACTCTATATTCATTTCCTGGGCTGTCTCATCCAGTCCGGCAATTACATTCCTGAGTTCTATTGTCTTTTCCCGTGCATTCTTAGCAGAACGCGCGTAGTAAAGGAGCTTATCGTTCCGAGACCTGCCGCCGACATCCTTCTGTCCCTTAGCGGGCAAGAGGTGCTCATTCCAGAGCCTCCGTTCCTCGGCCTTCTTATCATTCTCCATCTCCATGAAGAGTTGGAGGGCCTCCGCCCCCTGCTTGGCGTCTTCCCAGTTCTCAGATCGAAGAATGATGAGTGACCGGGCAAGCATCTTCCCGTCATCATCCGTCAGCGTCATGAACCGACTCTTTGCCTTCTTCTCTTCTGAAGTGGCATCTGGGATAGGAGGATGCCCATATATCAGACGTCCCCGCTTGCTGCGTTTTTCATACAGGCCAGACTCACCCATCTCATAGCCCCTGGCCTCCAGGGAAACCCGCATTTCCGAGGTGTATTGACCCCATCCCTCAGCGACAGGAGCCTCCTCCTTGGGAGCCTCCTCGACCTTCTCTTCAGCAGGCACAGGCTCAACCGCCTTCTCTTCAGCCTCACGTGCCTCCCTCTTCTCCTTCTTCGAAACAAACAGGCCCTGCTCTTTCCTCTTTATGTCGGTGAAGTCGATAGCAGAGGGGTCGAGGTGGACAAGCACCTGGTAGGGTCTCTTGAAACCACCCTGTGGATGCACAAAGATCAGGGCGTCATAACCCAGGTCCAACAGGGCCTTGGTGAATTTCTTCTGGGCTATTGCATACTTGAGTGATTTCCGCTGCTGAAAGGTCCCTAACTTGCCCTTGTTGGCCAGCAACTCAACCATCCCTCGATAAAATGCCACCGCCCTGGGCCTGCCCTCCGCATCAAGATGTACATTGGGGCCCAGGATTTTCAGGCTTTCTTCGTGGATGCTTTCAGGGTCTATCTCATGAAGTGCGGCGACGATTTCATCGACCTCTTCCCGACTAAGCCTTCTCCCCCCGGTTTCATATGCACCAAGATCAAAGACCTTTTCGGGCTGAACTTCTGTAGTCAGAATTATCTGGCCGATCCTGCGATCCCGAAGCCCTTCAAGAGCCTCGATTGCCTCCTTAACGACAGCCTCCCTTTTTGGATTCCCCTTCGCCTTCGCCATCTCTTCCTTGAACAGGTCGCTGTCGAGTATGGCCTGGATTTTTCCTGGCTCCATATCGGATAGCTCTATCCGAAACTTCTTTTTGAATGACTTCAGCACCCTTCGTATAGCACGTCGAGCATAGTGCTCCGCTATATCGTCATCCCTCTCCGCTAAGAGATAGATTCCTGGTCCAAAGAGGTTTTTTCCGACGTCTCTGTCTGGGTCGAATTTTTCAAACCAGACTGCTGATGCGTGGAGGAGCGGGTTGAATCGAACAGCTTCTGCAACAGCTGCACTGTCTCCGGTCGCATCTGCTCGAAACCGTCTGACCCAGGGAGAATCAAGAACTTCGCCATGAAACACCTCCTCTAAAATTCCAAACTCAACAGGTTTACCCTTACCAAATATCTTTTCCCGAAGTTCCGGGTAATCACTAACATCAGCTTTATATAAGCTCAGGGATAGTTTAAGAACATCGCTCGGCTTCATGCCTACCTGTTCGGCAGTGAGTCTTATCTGGTCGACTGCTTCTGAGGACGCGATATTACCCTTCAGGTATTCCCCAACCAGGTCCCTGGACATTAACTGAGCAACCAGTTCGATCCCGGCTGGACTGTGCCCTTCCCTTTCGAGTATGTCCCGGAGGATGGGATCGGTGAACTCATGCTGACGCCCCTTGTCTCCCGCCAGGACAGCCTCACCTTTGCCTATATCATGCAGGGCAACAGCGTCCTGGAACAGCTGATCGAAGTTTTCAATCCCATAGGACTGCCCGATCTCGCTTATGTTCCTGGGCTTCTCTCTCTCCCAGTTCTCGGAGACTCTTCGAGTATGCTCACCGACAGTATAGCCCTCAGTGACACCAGCATCCTGGGCATACCGTTCAGCTAACTCCGGATGTGCCTCCTGCAATACGTCCATCGGGCCACGGACAACAGGGGCTGGGGCAGGGATGGGTGCCTCAGGAGCGGCTACAGGAGCCTCAGGAACGCCTACAGGAGCCTCGGGAGGCATTTCCTCAACAGGAGGCACAGGTTGGGCCTCTGCTGCAGGTACTCCTGCTTCCCTCTCCTCTGTGACCCTCCACAGCTCTGCCTGCATGTTCTCCATGCTCGCCCTGAGTAAGTCTCTTTCAGGACCGGCTTCCATGCTGTTGTAAGTGGAGAGAGCCTCCCTCAGCTGGCCTTTCATGGACCTGATGTCCTCTGCCTGCTGTTTCGGGTACTGCAGGTCTATCATCTTGCCTTCATAGAACCGACGATATTCCTCTGCAACTTTCTGGTCTGAAAAAGCGTGGTCCATAACATCTGGATGCAGGGCCTGAAGCTCGTTCTGGATGTCTATCTCTGGGTTTGCGTCGTAGTACCCCTGCATCCGCTGTCGGATTGCACGCTTCTCAAGAGGCTTGAGTGTTGTAATCGAACCCAGGAACTCGTCTATGGCAGCATTTGGCTCAAAGTGTTGGCCATAAGACTCAGCTGTCCAATCTTTAAGCCTGCTCACATACTCACGACGGAACTCTTCGTTCGTGTAGTACGGCAGACCAAGTTCTCGGAACTCCTTGCGGGAGGCAGTGGAGCCATCCGCATGCCTTTCAACTAAATCCTGTGCAGCCTGGGGGTCCCGTTGAATAAACAGCTCCAGGGCAGATTTCTCCAGTAACATTTCAGGATCTTGACGATCAAAGTCAACCGACTGCCGTGCCTTCTCTATCACACTCGCAGCCTGCTCTGGAGATGTGCTCAGATCAAACAGCTCCTGCTCTATCTTCTCCCCCAATTCCGCCTGCTGATCCATAGCGGCAACAACAGTTTGTGCCATGGGAAACAGGAGGAAACCAACAAACATGGTCCTCTCTTCAAGAAAGAACTCGCCAAGCCTGCCCTCGAACAGCAGACCAGTGTGGCCCATCCTTTCCCAGGCACGCTCCTGAGTTTCCCCAAATGCACCCCCAACGCCCCAACTCAGAATGTTAGCAACATGCTCTTCCCCCAACTCCATGACGATGCCGTTCCATCCCCCCTTCCGCATCACGTTTTGGAAACGACGAAAAGTATTTCCGGGCCTTAAACCCATCCAGCGACGAGCGACAAGGCCCTTCAGGTCCCGCAGGATGGGCACCTTGTTAGCCAGCTTTGACAGGCCCCTACCAGCAGGGCCACCAAGACTCTCACTCAGTATCTCTACATAGGCCAGGGCGGCACCCTTCCCAATGGCTTCCTCAAAGCCATCCGCTTCCCGCTCAACAGTCATGTTGAATCGGTTTGCCTCATCCACCTCAATGCCAAGAATGGTAGCCCGGTTTTGAGCTGTAATATCTGCAGCCATCCCATAGAAGGCAGGGTGAAGAAGGCGACCTCCGGCGTTACCAAAGAAGCCAGCCGTTTTTGCCAGCTTCAGGCCCATCCCACTGGCCGCAGCCCTCCTCCCGATCATCCCCAACACACCAGCTTTTGTCGCTGCACCTGCCGCACCACCAATCGGTCCAGTTGCTATAAACTCAGCAACATACCCAGGCATATAGGAAGCTATGTCCAGGGCGTCGTGTATCCAGTGTTGGTCTTCCCTCTCCGCAGCAACAGCCATGTTTGTGGCAAAATTACGAAGGTCTAATGCCGTGGCACTGCCATCCTTGATCTTGTTCGTCGCATCGTTTTGTCGATGTTGCTCTGCAGCACGTATAAATCCCCCCACAAAGGGCAGGCGAGGAACCATGTATTCTGCAGTGCGAAGAGGAAGATCCAATATCCTTGATCTCCCCGCCTCAGCCTCATCCGCCCGCTCCTTGTTCACGATGCTCTGCATCGCTATAACCCGCTCCCCCATGCGAAAGCGACCAGGAGAGTCTACAACTGCGTGAGGATCATTCTTCATGGTCCATGCACGCAACTTGGAATCTGCGATAGCAAGATCCCGGACATCATCGAGAAATCGCCGTGGATCGTATGCCTCAGGCTCCTCTTCGGGACTGGGAGGCTGGGTGTACTGCGCATACTGCGGCTGGAGATACTCAGGCATTCGCCCCAGCACCTCTGGATCTAAAAGCGGCCCCTGGCCGAACTGATCGGGATACTCAGGCACTACTACTGGCCCTCTTCATACTTGCGCTGTTCTCGATAATCTCTTTCAAACCGTTCTTGCCTGGCCTTGGCACTTTCCTGGCCACTGCGACCTTCCTTGATCATCAGCTTGAGTGATAGCTGGTCCTGATACTGTGAACGCAAATCCGGGTCTTCCCGAAATTTCTTCAAGAACTTTTCCTCAGTCATGTTTGGCATGTGGGCATCCCACTCATCCAGGGCATCGTAAATCTTACGCCCCATTGCATCCTCGGCTCGCTTTACCTCCGCTATCCTGTTCCCTACCCAGACGTCGTAAGACATAGCATCCTTTTTCTGGAGATCCAGCGAAGTGGTTCGCATCAGGGGAGAGCCATACCCCTTGACCCTTCGTCCTTTGCTATCCAACGAGTGAGTGTAAATAGCTTGGTCGAGACCCAGCTCCTGAAACCTTTCCTTTAGCGTGGTTAGAAGCTTCCCTATGTCCTTTCTTTTAGTAGGGCTCCTGAACTTCTTAAACTCTTCAACAATATCTCTTGGAGAATCTGATCTCGCCAGACCGGTTCTGCCTGGAGCAGCCTCGTCTCTTTCCTGCCACAACTCTTCAAACACAGCCTCCTTGACAGTCTTGGGGTCTTTAATCCTATCCTGTAGCTTCTCCTCTTTAGTAAGCTCCCTCGCCTTCGGGTAGGCACGCCGGGCCATATCTTTCAATTCAGATTCGGAGTAAGGATCCTCCCCCCTGGCCTTTCTTATTCGCTCTGTCTCAGCAGACACACCTGGGGGGGCTGTCGAGCCTGACATGGCACCTACCTGGCCTTCACCCTTCTTTCGCTTGAATTCTTCTACGGGGACCTTAACTATCGACCCCTTATAAGTCGTTTCCCTTGTCTTAGCCTCGTCCGGCCTACCCCCTAGAGCCCGTATATTCTTCTCTGCCTTCACCTGCTCTGGTGTCCTTTCAAATCGCGGCTTGTCTTCCCGCTGACCAGGGAAAGTGCCCCCAGGGGCAGACAGACCCTCAATAGTTGGGTCCCCTCCTCCGATCCATGGCGAACCAGACTTCGTTCCCTCTTCAGGGTTTACTAGTGGTTTTATAAACTCCTCCCCCCAGAGGACACCGGAGGGAGAGGTCACATTCCACAACTCACCTGGACCACCCGCCATTTCCCTTGCCCTCGCTATGTCTCCCGTTCCCCTCTCCTCCTGACCCTTCTTCAAAGCCTGCGCCCGCCTTAGTCTATTGGTGTATGCCTCACCAAAATGGGCGGTGCCACCTTCGCCCAAAGACATGCCCCCTGCCAATGCCATCTCCGCATGTTTCGTACTGTTCCTGATGGCACTTTCCGCCTGCCTCAAAAGATACGCTTCATCTTCATTCCTGGGGCCACCCCTTTGCATTATCTCGTATGCAGCATTTGCCAGATCCTTTACTCCCGGATCACTGAAGTTCTCAGACATTCGCAAAAAATGGGCTGCTGCTGCCTCCGCAGACCCTGCCTCTGCAGGTCCTGCCCCTGCATCCCCAAGGGGAGGTCGCTCAAGGGGCTCTGGCTCTGGCTCTGGACGAAGAAGCCATTCCGGGATACCAGAAGTGGCGGGAGGCTCAGCTTCACCACCACCACCGAGCCCCGTCGTCCCCGCGACGTCTGCGGCAAATGCCGCTGAATCGTCGATTGCCGCCGCTGGCCCAGCAGCACCGGCAGCAGGAACTCGTCTGGGGGGTGGGGGGAATTGTTCGTCAGCAACATCTCGTGCCTTCTTGCGCCGTCTCTCCAACTCAGCCAGCTTCCCCTCGTTATCCAGCGGCTCCTCACCAGGCCCCATCATATTTCCAATCGGACTTGCAGCATTCATGGCATCAAGATAGTCCTTGGCATAAGCAGCCTTTTTGTCGCGGTGCTCGGCCAGCACCTTCTCATCTTCGATTCGCATGGCATCATCTTTGATCTCCTGCTGTTCTCTTTTGTATTGGGCGTCCTCGTCTACTATGGATTCCCATTTTCCATCTGATCGGAAATGCCGAACCCGCTTACCGTCCTCGTCACGAGTTTCGAATACGGTATGTTCGTCCATCCAAGCCGCATTCCTGCCACCCCCCATCCAATCCGCATCAGACATATCGTCGGGCTTTACCAAGTTGTCATAATGCCTACCCACCAGGTGCCTTTCTCTTCCATCCCATAGATAAATCTCTCCATTATCATCATGATATGTCTGCCCCGGCTCATACTGCTGCTCCATGGCATAGTTCTGTTCGAGGCCCAGACCCTGGACTTCTTCAAGCACCTGGGAAACAGCTGCCGCCTTCTGGGTACGATTGAAATTCTGGTTCGACATGATAGAGCGAACCCTGCCTGAGTGGGTATTCAGGATGTCCCTGCCATCCTGGTTTAGACCCGGAAGGGTGGCAGTGACATACTGCTCCCATGCCGCGAACGTATCCTGTTGCCCCGCCTGCTTCTGAGCACGATCCCACCGCGCCTCCTCTCGCCCTGCACCCAGTTGATCCTGATTGTTCTGCAACGCCAGGCGGTTCTCCTGATTTCGCTCCTGACCCACCATATCCAGGGCAGCACTCATAACGAACTTGTTGTAGTCCGCAGCAGTGCGGTACTGGGTAGCGGCAGCGTCATAGGCCATGCGCTGTTCCTGCATCTGCTGCTGCTGCGCCATCTGGGCCAGCTTCATGGCCTTCTCGCGGTCTTCACGACCACGCTGAGCCTCATACTGCTCCTGACCGGCTGCAAGGGCCAGGCCACCTAGAGTAGAAGCGGGCACACGGTGTTCGTATGTAATCGGCATTTAGATTATCCTGTTAGACCACCGCGACCCTGAGGGCCAGGCATAAGACCCGGCTGATTCCTGTACAACGATGACGTCATTATGGGTGGAGGCACTTGCATGATTTCAAGAGGGACGTTGGGCACCCATTTTTCTCCATCCCAGTAATAACCATCCCGCACTTCCCCCGTTTGCGTTCCGGGTGTATCCGGTGGCCCAGGGACATCAGACGGCTGTGCTTCCTCACTGTCAGCTTCCAGCATCTCTTCCATCATCCTCTCATATTCTTCGACGTCAGCCGCCCATTGTTCCAATTCCTCATCAGTCGCATCGGGGCCGGGGTAGACCGGGGGCCCACCGTCCGTTGGCTCACCAGGCTTCACCGGGGGCTCACCGTCTGTTGGCTCACCAGGCTTCACCGGGGGCTCACCGTCCGTTGGCTCACCAGGCTTCACCGGGGGCTCACCGTCTGTTGGCTCACCAGGCTTGTCACCAGGCTTGTCGCCGGGTTTGTCACCGGGTTTGTCACCAGGTTTCTCACCGGGTTTGTCACCAGGTTTCTCACCGGGTTCCTCACCGGGTTCCTCCGGGGGGAATACCTGTGGGAAATCGTCTTCTGGCTGTGGCGGTGGCGGTGGCGGTGGCTGTTGTGGTACCTGTGTCGGAAGGCCATAACCACCGCCAGTGCCACCGCCCATCATGCCACCCTGATAGCCATATCCACCGGCACCAAGCTGGTTCATAAGCTGAGCCATCATGTTATAGTCAGGAGGCACATTGGTTATACGCTCAAGGAAGTCAGCGAATCGCTGGACTGTCTGTGCTGAACGGTCACCCATGGCGATACGGTTGGACATCTCTGCCAGACCACGCTGGGCGTCACCCTGCATGCCTGCTGCCATAGTGCCGAATCCGGCACCAAGACCCTGGGCACCAAGTGCCTGGGTTCCGGCAAGACCCTGGGCACCAAGAGCAGCCTGCTGACCTGCTGCCATACGGTTGATACCCTGCAGGGCACCAGCACCGGCCATACCCATCTGGGACTCACGGGCACCGATCTCCTGGTTGATAGAGGAGAGTGCCCTGGCCTCGTCACCAGTAAGCTCCTTACCCGCCTGTATCTTGGCCATACTGGCATTCTGGGCGGCGGTAAGCTGGTCACCACTCATCTGCTGGAACGCAGCCACGTTACCACGACGGACTTCTGCGGTGACACGATCCAGTGCTGCCTCTTCCTCACGGGCTGATCTCGACTGCATTCCACCGAGAACACTGCTCCGAATGGTAGTTCCCCCAAGGCCACGAGAAAGGAGGCCCTGTTCTGCCTTGGCTTCTCCCTGCTTGAGCCTGTCTGCGAACCGCCTTCTGATCTCTCTCTTCTCTTCCTCACCCATGCCCTCACGCATGGCAAGACCCCTCGATAGCCGGTCGCCAAACCGCCTATCAATTTCAGCCTCTCGCTCACCGAACTGGCCCACAATACCTTCTCGCCTGCTTGCCAGTTGGCCCAGAAGCTCCTTCTTCTGACCCTCTGTCATGTTCTTCATGCGGGCTGCAAGGGTACGGTATCTCTCCTGCTCTTCACGCTTCATTGCCCCTGTTCGCTCGGTGATACCAGCACGCTCCCCAGTCATCTGTTCGAGGAACCTATCACGCTCAGAACCGGTCAGACCTGCAATCTTGGCGAGGTTGGAGGCTTCTCTCTGGCCCATCCGTCCTTCAAGACCCTCAGAATACTCACGCCTCTCTGCCTCAAGGGCCTCAGACTTACCCTCCAGCTTCCCGTAGACCTCTTCTATGCGCTTCTGACGCTCTTGAGTGGCAAGCCGATGCTCATCCTGTGCCTTCTGGTATTCGTAGTAGACACGCTCTTCCGGGGACAACTGGGAGGTGTCAATGTCATACTTGTCCTCCAGATCCTTCCTGGCCTTCTCTGCAGCCTTCTCTGCGTCCTTCCTGGCCCTCTTCTCGTCCCTTGTTTCGCCTGGCTCTCTGGGAGGCACGTCGCCCATGAATCCCCTGGAAGTAGAGGCGGGGGCGAAGCCACCCATACCTAGCTGATCTGCAAGCTGAGAACCCTGAGTACCCCACGGCTCCTGTGCCTGCCACTGTTGCGGAGACACGCCCTGGAAGAGGAACGGGTTGCGCATGGCCATCTGGTTCCACTCATTAGCACGCATAGCTCCCTGACCACCCATCCGTGCCATGTTGGCATAGGGATTATTTGGCACGGGAGTATAGGGACTTATCACCCCAGGTGCTGATCTACCCTGTCCGGGAGCGGCAATACCTGAAGAGAAACCAAAACCACTTAGGCCACCAGAGGGTGCTACCATGGGAGACATGCTGCCTATCGTGCTCCCTGCCTGACCACCCTGGCCACCAATGATACCACCCGCTGCTCGTGTTAGGTCTGCTAATGCCATTGGAGTTTCACCACCTACTTCTTCTTGTTGAACACCTAGATCCATAGGTGTCTGAGATGTTATGTCCCTTTCCTCAATGCCCGGTAGCCCTCTGAACTGGTTGTATCCTGCCCCACCCTGACCGGGGACGAAACTCGTGCCAGGGAGTCGCTGGGCCTCTACGTTCACATTCGTTGTAATATCAGGGCTGAACTGTGCGTTAAACTGTGCCTGCTGTCCTCCTTGTCCTCCCGGTACCCCTCCCCCAATAACTTCCTCTCGACCCCAAATCGGTGTACTCTGTTGGCCAGTGTCACCAGGGGTAGTTGCCCCGGTTCCTGCACCAAATCCCCCCTGGCCACCTGTGAGGGTTCCGGCACCTGCATCAGGCTTCAGTCGCACTACCCCAGGTCGGCCCGGTACAGGCTCATACTTGTCTTCTACTGCACCACCTGTTGCCTGAGCACCGGGCATGGGATCCAATGCTCCACGACCCTGACCACCGGTGAGGGTTCCGGCACCGGCCTGTCCGGCCTGCCCAGCAAGCTGATCCATTGCGCCACCGGCTTGACCTGCCTGAATGCCCTTCTCCTGATCACTCATCTGGTTGAAGACATCCATTGATATGGCCTGGCCATCCGGGCCAAGCATCTTTTGTTTGCCACCGACATTAATGGGAACGTAGTTACCTGCCCCTCCCGTCGCCACGCCCACCTGTGGTTGACCAAAGCCACCTGGCCCCTGATCCTGAGCCGAGACACCACCCATTTGTGTTGCTGTACCACTGGGGCCTTGCCCAGGAATCGGTAGTCCACCAGACTGGTCTGTGCCCATTCCGACACCCTGCCCTTGACCTGGAAGCGAAAGGCCACCTGCACCTGCTGCATCCTCTGCATCCGCTGCACCACCAGGCTTGCTTGACTTTGAGACATCGCTTACAAGCCGGAAAGAACCATCCTTCTGCTGCTTATATTTATTACCCTTTGAGTCCTCAAACATGTCCTTAGCGGCTATCTGTGTAGGATGCACACTGGTAACTCGACCATATCTATCGCGACTCACACCGCCAGGAGCTATATCCGGGCTATACATCATCGGCTTTAGTCCAAGTTCCTTTTTCCCCTTCTCCCCCTGTGCCGTGAACTTTTTTCTTCCCTCTTCATTAGATGTATTCTTAAACCGATCCAGCTCATCCTGATTCTCCTTGCGGAACTTATTGTAAGCCCGACTAAGTTTTCCTTGCCACGATGCCTCTGATTCACCAGTCGCAGGCTTCTTTAGGTGGTCAGGGGCAAATGTCCCATCAAGCCACTTCTTCTTATCAAAGCGATCAATAAACTCATTGAAGTCCATGTCCTTCTGGCCATACCCACCACCAAGGAACACTTTCTTTGGCCCTTTCCACCCACCGGCATCCTCGCGCCATGACTTGGCAGTCTGCCTTCCCCACTTCCCGTAATGGCCAACCCCTGTCCCTGCCTTTGGCTGTTTCGCCTCGTCACCAGATTCTGGCTGTTCTACCGCCGGTTGCTGCTGTCCACCGGTTAAGGTGCCCTCTCCTTGTGCCCCTACCGCTGCTCTAGGTTGCTGCCCTCCACCAGCCTGCTGTCCACCTGTTAGCGTACCTTGCCCCGGCATACCCTGTTGCCCCGGCATTCCCTGATCCGTACCCCCTGGCATTCCCTGCCCTTCACCCTGTGGCATACCCGGCGTCTGCATACCAGAGCCACCTGTCTGCTGGCCCTCCATCCCTGGGCCACCAAGGGGAGGCATCATGGGCTGATCCATCCCAGCACCCGTCTGGGCCTGGGCAGACTCCATCTGTTGCATCATCTTGCCACGGTTAGCTGCATTGCTACCTGCTGGCCCCTTTGGCATTGTGGGCATGGACGCCTGCATGTCCGCCTGGCTGGGCATTTCCCCACCACCAGGAGCCTGCATCATGCCCCGAGGCTTTAGTTCACCCATCAGGGTGCCCATGGCTCCACCAACCTGCGGCACTCCTGGCGTTTCACCACCACCGGGCATTTGATCCCCACCTGGCATTTCAGGCATCTGGGGCATGGGCATGCTCGCCTTCGAAGGCACTTCAGCACCACCGGAATACTGACCCTTGTCGAAAGCCTCTCCGATCATACCGGTTGATGCCGCAAGGGGCTGTCTTCCCATACCCGCACCCCGACCCGTCAGAGTGCCCATACCTCCTGGCCCACCGGCACCATCCATTCCAGCAGGCACACCTTGGCCTCCGGGCATACCCATCCCGCCTCCAGGCATCCCGCCTCCGGGCATGCCGCCACCAGGCATATCCATGCCGCCACCGGGCATCCCTGTACCACCGCCTGGCATATCTCCACCAGGCATATCCATGCCGCCCCCAGGCGGCGGCGGAAGCAGACCCACCCCACCCCCAGGCATTCCACCTCCGGGCATGCCCATGCCGCCCCCAGGCATTCCACCTCCGGGCATGCCCATGCCGCCCCCAGGCATTCCCATACC
>Ga0114912_1000498_pt1 | contig 19798 bp, 14 predicted proteins | sample MalvirDeepMed_51_FD_89713 | JGI IMG/M metagenome (GOLD analysis project Ga0114912, IMG submission 89713) | Marine viral communities from the Global Malaspina Expedition - Malaspina viral metaG DeepMed_51 | ecosystem: Environmental > Aquatic > Marine > Oceanic | place: Mediterranean Sea...
CTTGATGATGAGTCAGTCGACTGCCTCTAAGCATCATCAAGCGGTGAGGAGCGTTGCTCGATCACCTGTTCCGTAAGGAGTGCGGCGTATTCTAGCGAATCGCCCGGGATTGTCAATCGATGAATTCGAAGCGGACTTCAAAAACATCAAGCAAAACAATTACCTGCAAACCTCTTTCACCGCTGGTAACGCCATGCGTCCCCGGCAGCGGATGCGTACTTTACGCACGAACCGGCGTGAGGGCAAGGGCTTTTTCAAGAGATTGTCATTCTCGGGACATACGGGTGACATCTCTGCTCTGCCTTTCTCTTCTCTCCTCATTCTGCTTCTCTGTTCTTCTTGTCCTCGTCGCGCCGTTGCTTGCTGACATCTTCCCCTGGCCAGCAACGCATTCGGCCCCGCCAGGAATGGCGGGGCCGAATATCGATCATCACATTGCTGACAGCTGACGCTTACTTGTTACCGCGCAGCTTGCGCCCCAGCGCCATGATCGGGCCACTGGCGACATAGCAACCGAACAGGCCCAGCAGCATCACGGACGGCTCCAGCGAGATGACCACGAAGGCCAGCACGATGGCGAGCAGCGCGACGAAGGGCACCGGCCCCTTGAGGTCGATCTCCTTGAAGCTGTAGTAGCGGATGTTCGACACCATCAGGATACCGGCAGCTGCGACCACAAAGACCATCAGCGACTTGAAGGCGAAGGTCTCGGCGTCGAAATTGTGCATGGTCCATACGCAGCCGGCCACGAGTGCCGCCGCTGCCGGGCTCGGCAGACCGATGAACCACTTCTTGTCGGTGGAGCCGATCTGGACATTGAAGCGCGCCAGACGCAGCGCAGCGCCTGCCACGTAGACGAAGGCGGCGATCCAGCCGATCTTGCCGACATCCTGCAGAATCCAGCTGAAGGTGACCAGCGCCGGCGCCACGCCGAAGGACAGCATGTCCGCGAGGCTGTCGTACTCGGCGCCGAAGGCGCTCTGGGTGTTGGTCAGGCGCGCCACACGACCGTCCAGGCCGTCGAGCACCATCGAGACGAAGATGGCGATGGAGGCGTTGGCAAACTCCCCGTTCAGCGCACACACCACAGCGAAGAAGCCGGAGAACAGCGCGGAGGTGGTGAACAGGTTGGGCAGCAGATAGATGCCACGCCGACGAACGGGCTTGCCGTCCTCGATGGCTTCTTCCACGACTTCGCTGTCGTCGGTGAACTCCTCCACTACCTTGTCCAGCACTGAACTGCTGCGGCGTGTCTGTGCTTCGGGGGCTTCTTCTGCGCCGGGATGTCGATTTTCGTCAGTCATGGGATTCCTTGCATCATGCCTCGTCGTGGCAGGGTAACCACATTCTACACCTGCCAGTGAGCGCGAATAGTGGTGACACCCTAGCGGCCTCACCGTCGACTGTCACTTCCCTCTCCCATTCGATAGCGCTTATAGAGCAACAACGCAAGCGGGGCGCCCTCCTGATGGAGAGCGCCCCGCTCATTTCACGCCGGATCCAATAGGCAGGATCAGTTGCGTGACTTGTCGACCAGCTGGTTGGCAGTGATCCACGGCATCATGCCGCGCAGCTTCTCACCAGTCTGCTCGATCGGATGCTCGGCGTTCTGGCGACGACGGGCCGTCATGGACGGGTAGTTGGTGTTGCCTTCCTGGATGAACATCTTGGCGTATTCACCGCTCTGGATGCGCTTGAGTGCATTGCGCATGGCAACACGGGACTGCTCGTTGATGACTTCGGTGCCGGTCACGTACTCGCCATACTCCGCATTGTTGGAGATGGAGTAGTTCATGTTGGCGATGCCGCCTTCGTACATCAGGTCGACGATCAGCTTGAGCTCGTGCAGACACTCGAAGTAGGCCATTTCCGGTGCGTAGCCCGCTTCGGTCAGGGTCTCGAAGCCCATCTTGACCAGCTCGACCGCGCCACCACACAGGACAGCCTGCTCGCCGAACAGATCGGTTTCGGTCTCGTCCTTGAAGGTGGTCTCGATGATGCCGGTACGGCCGCCGCCGACGCCTGCCGCGTAGGACAGTGCGATGTCCTTGGCCTGGCCAGTCGCATCCTGGTGGATGGCGATCAGGTCCGGGATACCGCCGCCCTTCACGAACTCGGAACGCACGGTGTGACCCGGTGCCTTCGGCGCGATCATGATGACGTCGAGGTCAGCACGCGGCACGACCTGGTTGTAGTGGATGTTGAAGCCGTGAGCGAAGGCCAGGGTCGCGCCCTGCTTCAGGTTCGGTTCCACCTGGTTCTCGTAGATGGCCTTCTGGTTCTCGTCCGGCGCCAGGATCATGACCAGGTCGGCAGCCTTGACCGCTTCCTCGACTTCAGCAACCTTCAGACCAGCCGCTTCGGCCTTGGCCCAGCTGGAGGAAGAGCGACGCAGGGCTACGGTGACGTCGACGCCGGATTCCTTCAGGTTGTTCGCGTGGGCGTGGCCCTGGGAACCGTAACCGAGGATGACCACTTTCTTGCCCTGGATGAGGGAGAGGTCACAATCCTTGTCGTAATAGAGTTTCATCGTCATTGCTCCTGGCGGCTCACCCCGTCAGCGGGATGGCGTGAGATCTTGAAAGAGTGTCTGTTGTTCTTGCGACCCTTCCCGCGAGGGAAAGGCGTATGACAGTGTCCAGCGCCGACGGCCATCTGTCTCGGCCGCTCTGCGTCCTGGGGAGGTCGTGCGCCTTGGATCAAGGTCTGCCGTCCTCCTCCTGCGCGGCGATGAGTCCACCTTACCTGCACCTCGACATTGCGTAAAATGCTATATTTGCACCATCATATGCCATATTGCGCAATACAAGGCATTTCCCTCTACAGCACTCACCGACAGCGGACTCCGGCATGGACAATCGTCAACTCAAGCAATTCCTGACCCTCGCCGAAACGCTGCATTTCGGGCGCGCCAGCACTGCCTGTCACCTGAGCGCCTCTGCCCTGTCACGTGCCATCCGTGCCATGGAGGAAGAGCTGGGCGTCAGCCTGTTCGAACGCGACAACCGCAGCGTCGCGCTGACACCGGCGGGTGAACGCTTCCGTCGTCATGCTCGCGAACTCCTGAGTCAATGGGATGACATTCGCCAGTCACTGCTGGAAGACAGCGATGAGCTGCGCGGCGAGCTCTCCCTGTATTGCTCGGTGACCGCCAGCTACAGCTTTCTCTACGAGATTCTGGCCACCTTCCGTGCCCGCCATCCGCACGTGGAGCTCAAGCTGCATACCGGCGACCCCGCCGTGGCATTGGAGCGTGTCCTGATGGGCCACGAGGACCTGGCGATCGCCGCGCGCCCCGACGTGCTGCCTTCCCGACTCGCCTTCACCGACTTCGCCGAGTCACCGCTGCGCTTCATTGCCCCGCGTCGTGATGGCCCCGGCCAGCAACTGGAAGGCATCGGCGAGGCGGACGATTCGGCGGCGGGCGACGACCACATCGACTGGACTCGCGTGCCGATGATCCTGTCGGAGACCGGCCTGGCGCGCGAGCGCTTCGATGCCTGGTGCCATACACGCGGCATCAAGCCGCGCCTGTATGCCCAGGTCGCCGGCAACGAGGCCATCGTCAGCATGGTCGGACTGGGCTTCGGGATCGGCGTGGTGCCGCAGATCGTGCTCGACAATTCGCCGCTGGCCGACCAGGTGCGCATCCTTGATGTCGATCCGCCGCTGACTCCCTACAAGGTCGGCCTGTGCGTACAGGAAAAACGCCTGCGTCACCCGCTGGTGCGCGCGTTGTGGGAGCAACTGCCCGGCTCGCCGCAGCGCCCCGCTGACTGATATCTGATAGCGAGCCAACGAAAACGGCGCCCCGAGGGGCGCCGTTCTTGTCTTGCGATCCCACCACCACCGTCTTACAGGCTCAACACCTTCTCACCGCGAGCGATGCCGGAGACACCGGTACGTGCCACTTCCAGCACGCCCACCGGCTGCATCGCCGCCAGGAAGGCATCCAGCTTGCCACCGTCGCCGGTGATCTGGATGGTGTAGAGGCTCGGCGTGATGTCGACGATCTGGGCACGGAAGATGTCCGCCGTACGCTTGATCTCGTCACGCTGGGCGCCCAGCGCCTTGACCTTGACCAGCATCAGCTCGCGCTCGATGTGGCTGCCCTCGGTGAGATCCACCAGCTTGACCACATCCACCAGCTTGTTGAGGTGTTTGGTGATCTGCTCGATGACGCGATCTTCACCGACCGTGGTGACGGTCAGACGGGACAAGGTCGCGTCTTCGGTCGGGGCCACGTTGAGGGTCTCGATGTTGAAGTTGCGCTGTGAAAACAGGCCGACGACCCGTGACAGCGCGCCCGGTTCGTTTTCCATCAGAATGGAGATGATATGGCGCATCAGGTCCGCTCCGTCTTCGTAAGCAGCATGTCACGCATGGAGCCGAGAGGCACCTGCATCGGGTAGACGTGTTCACGCGGGTCGACATAGATGTCGAGGAACACCAGCTCGTCCTTGTTGCGGAAGGCTTCTTCCAGCGCAGGCTCGAGCTCCTCCACCGTGTGCACCTTGATGGCACGGAAGCCATAGGCGCCCGCCAGCTGCACGAAGTCAGGCAGCGACTCCATATAGGAATGCGAGTGACGGGACTTGTAGTTCAGGTCCTGCCACTGACGCACCATGCCCAGCGACTGGTTGTTGAGGTTGATGATCTTGACCCCGATCCCGTACTGCTTACAGGTCGAGAACTCCTGCATCATCATCTGGAAGCTGCCTTCACCGGTGAACAGCACCACATCGTCTTCCGGGTAGGACATCTTGATGCCCATGGCCGCCGGGAAACCGAAGCCCATGGTGCCCAGACCACCGGAGGTGATCCAGCGGTTGGGGCGCTGGAACTTGTAGTACTGGGCGGCGAACATCTGGTGCTGACCGACATCGGTGGCGACGAAGGCTTCGCCACGCGTCGCGCGGTGCACGGCTTCCACCACCTGTTGCGGTTTGAGCGGCTCACCCGGGGCGGATGGCTCATAAAGCTTGCCTTCACGCTCGGCACGCCAGCCATCGATCTGGGACCACCAGGCCTCCAGTGCATCAGGATTGGCCAGCTCGCGACCCTGCACGAGGCTGATCATCTCGTTGATCACGGCATCGGCCGGACCGACGATCGGCACATCGGCGCGCACGGTCTTGGAGACCGAGCTCGGGTCGATGTCGACGTGGATGATCTTGGCCGTCGGGCAGAACTTCGAGGTGTTGTTGGTCACGCGGTCATCGAAGCGCGCACCGATGCAGATGATCAGATCGGTGTGGTGCATGGCATTGTTCGACTCGTAGGAGCCGTGCATGCCGGGCCAGCCCAGACACTGCCGATCGCCCTGCGGGTAGGCACCGATGCCCATCAGCGAGGTGGTGATCGGGAAGTTGAGGCGGCGCACCAGGTCAGTCAGCGCTTCGCTGGCACGCCCGGACACCACACCACCGCCGGTGAAGAACAGCGGGCGACGTGCCTTGAGCATCAGCTCGACGGCTTTCTTGATCTGGCCGCTGTGGCCACGGGTGACCGGGCTATAGGAGCGCATGCGTACCTTCTTGGGGTAGCTGTACTCATAGCGTTCGGTCGGGGCGGTCATGTCCTTCGGGATATCGATGACGACCGGCCCCGGGCGACCACTGGAGGCCAGATAGAAGGCCTTCTTGATCACCTCGGGAATCTCGCTCGGGTGCTTGATCGAGAAGCTGTGCTTCACGATCGGGCGAGTCACACCGACGATGTCGGTTTCCTGGAAGGCGTCTTCACCGATCAGGTGGCTGGCGACCTGACCACACAGCACGACCATGGGGATCGAGTCCATGTAGGCCGTGGCGATACCGGTGACGGCATTGGTCGCGCCCGGGCCTGAGGTGACCAGCACCACACCCGGCTTGCCGGAGGCGCGCGCGTAACCATCGGCGGCGTGGGTCGCGGCCTGCTCGTGACGGACCAGAATGTGCTGGACCTTATCCTGGCGGAACAGGGCGTCATAGATATGCAGCGCCGCTCCACCGGGATAGCCGTAAATATATTCCACGCCCTCGTCATGCAGGGCGCGGGCGATCATGTCAGCGCCGGAAAGCAATTCCACTTGGTTATTCTCCCCTGGAGGTCTCGAGTGCGTCCGGCGGCAATGCGCAAGCCGGATCGAGTGCGACCTGAATGTCGCTACCGCAGAAATTGCGGCACCTGATGCCAAACCCTGGCGTCTGCGGCCCGGTTAGGGCCTGCACTCTTGTCGCATCGGTTGGATGCGGTCGGGGCTGATGGCCGGTCGGTACGGTTGGCGTACCCGGACCGGCGTATCCTTTGACAGGCGGACAGCGACTCAGCGTCTGTCCTTCACGCGGCGCTTCGAGGGTCGCCCGAATGGCCGCGCCCGCAATCAGGAATGGTCAAGAGTCCAACAGCCGCAAGGGGCTGTCAACTCAACCTTACGCCAGTGTGCGCCGCCTGCGCCAAATGCCACACCGATAACAATGAATCCGGCCATAAGCGTGCGTAAAACCTCACCAATGGCGATAAATTCGCAATTTTCTGCTTCGTGAATTTCAGCCTGCCTCACACCGGGTTGTCTTTTTGCGCCCGGGCGGCAGACACGAAAACGCCCCACCGCAAGCGGAAGGGCGTGCTTCCGTCACGGTGGGGCGTCACTCACGGGCGCGCGAATCAGCGCGTGAAGGTCAGCTCCCCGCCCTCTTCGCCGACATGGATGACGTCACCGGGCTCGAAGTCACCGCCCAGCAGGGCCTGGGCCAGCGGGTTCTCGATGCGGCTCTGGATGGCGCGCTTGAGCGGGCGAGCGCCATAGACCGGATCGAAGCCTGCCTTGGCCAGCAAGGCCATCGCCGGGTCGGTGATCTCGAAGCCGAGATCACGCTCGGCCAGACGCGCCTTGAGACGCTCAAGCTGGATGCCCGCGATGGAGGCGATCTGCGCCTGTCCCAGCGCGTGGAACACGACCACTTCATCGATGCGGTTGATCAGCTCCGGGCGGAAGTGATTGCCGACGACTTCCATCACCGCCGTCTTCATGTCGTCGTACTGGAAGGCCGCCTTGCGCTCGGCACGCTCGTCGGCACCTTCCGTGCTGCTCTCGTCTTCCGCCAGCTCGCCATTGAGGCCGCTCATGCGCTGGATCATTTCCGAGCCCAGGTTGGAGGTCATCACGATCACGGTGTTGCGGAAATCGACGGTACGCCCCTGACCATCGGTCAGGCGGCCATCTTCCAGCACCTGCAGCAGGATGTTGAAGACATCCGGATGCGCTTTCTCGACCTCGTCGAGCAACAGCACGGAGTACGGCTTGCGACGCACGGCCTCGGTCAGATAGCCGCCCTCTTCATAGCCGACATAGCCGGGAGGCGCGCCGATCAAGCGAGCCACGGAGTGCTTCTCCATGAACTCGGACATGTCGATGCGCACCATCGCCTCTTCGGTGTCGAACAGGAAGTTGGCCAGTGACTTGCAGAGCTCCGTCTTGCCGACACCGGTCGGGCCGAGGAACAGGAAGGAGCCGTTGGGACGGTTTGGGTCCGACAGCCCAGCGCGTGAGCGACGCACCGCATTGGACACCGCGATCACCGCCTCGTCCTGGCCGATCACCTTCTCGTGCAGCGCCTCTTCCATGCGCAGCAGCTTGTCACGCTCGCCTTCGAGCATCTTGGCGACCGGAATGCCGGTCCAGCGCGAGACGACCTCGGCAATCTCCTCCTCAGTGACATTGGAGCGCAGCAGCACGTGGGCGGAGGTATCCGCCTCGCCTTCGCCGGCTTCGCTGATCTGCTTCTCGAGTCCCGGAATCACGCCGTACTGCAGTTCCGACATGCGGCTGAGATCACCGGCGCGGCGCGCCTGCTCCAGATCGATACGCGCCTGCTCCAGCTCGGCCTTGAACTGGGCCGCGCCCTGGATGCTGGACTTCTCGGCCTTCCAGACCTCATCGAGGTCGGCGTATTCACGCTCCAGCTCCGAGATCTGGTCCTCAAGCGCGCCGAGACGCTTGAGCGCCGCCTCATCGGTTTCCTTCTTGAGCGCTTCACGCTCCATCTTGAGCTGGATCAGGCGGCGGTCGAGACGGTCCATCTCCTCCGGCTTGGAATCCAGCTCCATGCGGATGCGTGACGCGGCCTCATCGATCAGGTCGATCGCCTTGTCCGGCAGCTGGCGGTCCGTGATGTAGCGCGAGGACAACCGCGCGGCGGCAATGATGGCGCTGTCGGTGATGTCGACGCCGTGGTGCACCTCGTAGCGCTCCTTCAGGCCACGCAGGATGGCGATGGTGTCTTCCTCGCTGGGCTGGTCGACCTGCACCTTCTGGAAGCGGCGCTCCAGTGCGGCGTCCTTCTCGATGTACTGACGGTACTCGTCAAGCGTGGTGGCACCGACACAGTGCAGCTCGCCACGCGCCAGCGCCGGCTTGAGCATGTTGCCGGCATCCATCGCGCCTTCAGCCTTGCCCGCGCCGACCATGGTGTGCAGCTCGTCGATGAACAGGATGACCTGGCCTTCTTCCTGCGCCAGCTCCTTCAGCACCGACTTGAGGCGCTCCTCGAATTCGCCGCGGAACTTGGCCCCCGCCAGCAGCGAGCCCATGTCGAGAGACAGCACGCGCTTGTTCTTGAGGCCTTCCGGCACCTCACCATTGACGATACGGCTGGCCAGCCCCTCGACGATGGCGGTCTTGCCGACGCCGGGTTCACCGATCAGCACCGGGTTGTTCTTGGTGCGACGCTGCAGCACCTGGATCGTGCGGCGAATTTCCTCATCGCGCCCGATCACCGGGTCGAGCTTGCCATCCCGCGCACGCTCGGTCAGATCCAGGGTGTACTTGTTGAGCGCCTCGCGATTGTTCTCGGCATCGGCATCGCCCACGGCTTCGCCACCGCGCAGCGCATCGATGGCGGACGTCAGGGCGGGCTTCTTGATGCCCGAGGAGGTGAACAGCTTGCCCAGATCACCACCCAGCTCCAGCGCGGCCAGCAGCGCGAGCTCGGAGGCGATGTATTGATCGCCGCGCTTCTGCGCTTCACGATCGGCCAGATTCAGAAGCTTGCCGAGGGCCTGCGAGGGCGCAACATTGCCGTCGAACTGGGACACGGTGGGCAGGTCATCCAGCTGGCGCTTGAGGCCGCTCATCAGGCTGGTGGCATCGCCGCCCGCCTTGTTGACCAGTGCCTTGAGACCGCCATCGCGGTCTTCCAGCAGTGCCAGCAGCAGATGCTGCGGGTGAATTTCATTGTGGCCTCGCCCGACGGCGAGCGACTGGGCATCCGCCAGAGCGTTCTGCAGCTTGCTGGTGAGTTTGTCGATGCGCATGGTGCCTTCTCCTGAGAGTCATGGCGGTACTCCTTTTCTCAGGAGCTTCGCCTGTAACATTTCGTATCTGACTCTCAAGATGGGGGCTGGCGCACGGCTTTCAAGGCAGGATTCGCCGCGCTGCAGCATGTTGTGGCATTTGCCTGATCCAGGTCAGATTCCGGCTGCCTCGGCACCTCCCTCGCCAGCCATCACCTTTGCCAGACACAGAAACGCCCCGCCAACCTGAGACATCAGGTCAACGGGGCGTTTGTGGGTACTGCATGTCGAGCTTGCGGAATGCGCTGATCCACGTCCCGATCAGAGATTCCTGATCAGCGCCTCAGCGCAGCCAGATCACCGTGGCGAGGCGTCCGGTCACGCCATCATCCCGCCGGTGGGAATAGAAGCGGGATTCAGAGGCGGTACAGAAGTGGCCGCCACTGACATGACCGACCCCGGCACGCTCGAGACGCAGGCGTGCCAGCTTGTAGAGATCACCCATGTAGTGACCGAGCCGGTAGGGGCTGGCCTCGAAGGCGTCATCGGCCTCAGGCAAGTCCGCGATGAAGGCGTCACGCACCTCGGGGCCGACCTCGAACTGTGCATTGGAGATCGCCGGGCCCAGCCAGGCCATCAGCTCGCCGGGGTCATCACCGAGACGCTCGATGGTGGCTTCCAGCACGCCCTCGACCAGCCCGCGCCAACCCGCATGCGCCACGCCGACGCGCGTGCCCTGCCGGTCACAGAACAGCACCGGCAGGCAGTCCGCCGTCATCACCACACAGGCCTGCCCGGTACCGGTACTGATACAGGCATCCGCCCGTGGCGGGGCATCCGGCCGGTCTTCGGCGTGGCAGACATCGAAGGCATCCACCACCTGAGTGCCATGCACCTGATCCAGCCACGCCAGCGGACGGCCATCATCGACCTCCGCGGCGAGCAGCTCACGCACCTGCGCCACCATCGCCGGGTCATCGCCGACATGCAGCGCCGGATTGAAGCCGGCATACGGCCCCTGGCTGGGGCCGCTCTCACGCGTGGTCACGAAGGCCTGCACCGGGCTCGGCGCGGGCCAGTCCGGCAGTATCAGGGTCGGGCGTAGACTCTCGTCGTGCATAACCTCTCCTTGTGCGGCGTGTCGCGCGAGCCTGCCGCCTCAGCGAGCGATGTCTTCCTTGAGATAGTCGATCAGCACCAGCATGTCGCCCGGCATCTCGGCGCGGAATTCGACTTCCTTGCCCGTGATCGGGTGGATGAAGGCGAGACGACGGGCATGCAGTGCCTGACGCGGGAACTGACGCAGCAGCTCCTTGAGCGGGTCACTGGCCCCCGGCGGCAGCTTCAGGCGCCCGCCGTAGACCGGGTCTCCGACCAGCGGATAGCGCTGGTGCGCCATATGCACGCGAATCTGGTGGGTACGCCCGGTTTCCAGCTTGCAGCGGATATGGGTGTGACCCCGGAAACGCTCCACCACGCGGAAGTGGGTGACCGCCGGCTTGCCACTGTGAGTGACGGCCTGACGCTTGCGGTCCTTGGGGTGACGCCCGATGGGCGCGTCCACGGTAGCACCGGAGGTCAGCACGCCCGTGACGACGGCATCGTACTCGCGCGACACGGTACGGGCCTGCAGCTGCTCGACCATGTCCGCCTGGGCGGTCAATGACTTGGCCACCACCATCAGTCCGCTGGTGTCCTTGTCGAGACGGTGCACGATGCCGGCACGCGGCATCATGGAATTGCCCGGACAATGATGCAGGATGGCGTTGAGCAACGTGCCATCGTGATTACCCGCGCCCGGGTGCACGACCATGCCGTGCTCCTTGTTGATGACCAGCACGTCGTCATCTTCATAGACGATCTCGAGCTCGATATCTTCCGGCTCGTGGCTGACTTCCTCTTCAAGCTCGGCGGTCAGGGCCAGACGTTCACCGCCATAGACCTTCTCGCGGGGTTTGACGGCGGCACCGTCGAGGGTCAGCGCACCGGTCTTGATCCAGTGCTTGAGACGCTCGCGGGAATAGTCGGAGAAGATCTCGGCGCAGGCCTGATCAAGGCGCATGCCAATCATCGCCTCCGGGATCCGCTCTTCGCGGTTGATGGTGTCTGCCATATTGCTCTCTGAGGCCGTTTCGCACGAAAGGGCCTTTGCTTTATAGTGAGTGCGGATCGGCGGATTCTAGCATGCCCGCCATGGATTGCCCGAGATGAGGAAACCGATGCGCGCCCTTCCCTTGACTGCCCTCGCCCTGGCCAGCACCTTGCTGGCTGGCTGTGCGTCCAACGAGCCGGCACCGGATCTTCAGGAGCAGGACCTGTATCGTCAGGCCCAGGTTTCCCTGGATACCAGCCGCTTCAACTCCGCTGTGCAACAACTTGAAGCCCTGGATACTCGCTTCCCGTTCGGCAGCTACGCCGAACAGTCGCAGCTGGAGCTGATCTACGCCTATTACCAGGTCGACAACTGGGAGGCGGCACGCGCCGCGGCCAGCCGTTTCATTCGCCTGCACCCCGATCACCCGCAGGTCGATTATGCCTACTACATGCGTGGACTGGCAGCGTACAGCGCGGGTCGCTTCAGCCTGGAATCCCTCGATCTGATCGATATTTCCAAGCGTGACCTGGGCGCGACACGCGATGCCTACGTCGACTTCGGTGAGCTGGTACGTCGCTTCCCCAACAGCACCTACGCGGCAGATTCCCGTCAGCGCATCATCTATCTGCGCAACGTACTGGCACGCGGCGAGCTGCAGACAGCCGATTTCTACCTGCGCAAGCAGGCCTATCTGGCTGCCGTGAAGCGGGGTGAGTGGGTCATTGAGCACTACCCTAACACTCCTGCCACCCGCGATGCGCTGGCCGTGATGGTCGAGGGCTATCTGGGCCTCGGTCTGCGTGACCGTGCCAGCGAGACACTCAAGGTGCTGATCCAGAATGATCCGGACAACGAACGTCTGGATGGTCGTACCTTCGAGCCGCGTTACGTGAAGGCTGACGACCTGACGGTCTGACGACCGGCAGGCGTCACCATCGAAAAGCCCGTGATCATCGATCACGGGCTTTTTCGTGCTGCCAGCATGGCCAGAATCGTCGGATTCAGGCGCTTTCAGCGTCTTGCGCAAAGAATCCGCAATCCGTCATTCGCCAGCCACCCAGCCATTGACGATCGGGTAGCGACGATCCCGCCCGAAGCCGCGCGGCGTGACGCGCACGCCTACCGGTGCCTGACGACGCTTGTACTCGGTACGGTCGACCAGACGCACCACACGATAGACATCCTCTTCCTCGAAGCCTGAGCGGATGATCGCCTCGGCGCTCATGTCACCCTCGATATAGTGAGTGAGAATCGCATCCAGAGTGTCGTAGTCCGGCAGCGAATCGCTGTCGAGCTGGTCTTCGGCGAGCTCGGCGGACGGCGGGCGCGTGATGACGCGCTCCGGAATCGCCGGGCCCATGGTGTTGCGCCAGTTGGCGAGACGGAACACCCAGCTCTTGTAGACATCCTTGAGCGCGTTGTAGCCGCCGACCATGTCGCCGTAGAGCGTGGCGTAACCCACCGCCATCTCGCTCTTGTTGCCGGTGGTCAGCACCATCAGGCCCTTCTTGTTGGAGATGGCCATCAACAGCACGCCACGGCACCGCGACTGCAGATTCTCCTCGGTGGTGTCGCGCTCGCTGCCGGCGAAGCTCTCCGCCAGGGTCTCGGTGAAGGCCTCGACCATCGGCGCGATGGGCATCACCTCGTAATTCACGCCCAGCAGCCTGGCCTGCTCGGCGGCGTCTTCCTTGGAGATGTCCGCGGTGTAGTGATACGGCATCATCACGGCGTGCACGCGGTCCGCGCCCAGCGCATCGACGGCGATGGCCAGCGACAGGCCGGAATCGATGCCCCCGGAAAGTCCCAGCACCACACCCTTGAAGCCGCTCTTGTTGACGTAGTCACGCAGCCCCGTGACCAACGCACAGTAGAGTGACTCCTCCGGCGACAGCAGCTCGGCGATCTCGCCACTCTGCGGCACCCAGTTGCCACCCTCTGCCTTGAGGAACTGCACCGGCATCAGGCCGACATCCCACCACGGCGCCTGCACGCAGGTCTTGCCGTCGGCATCGATGGCGGCAGAGCCCCCGTCGAAGACCAGCTCATCCTGACCGCCGATCTGATTGACGTAGACCAACGGGCAATTGACCTCGGCTGCCCGCTCGGCGAACAGCTGATTGCGCTCGGCCGGCTTCTCCAGGTGATAGGGCGAGGCGTTGAGGCTGACGAGAATCTCGGCCCCGGCATCGCGCGCCTGACGGATCGGCGCGCCGTCCCACAGGTCTTCGCAGATGACGATACCCAGGCGGGCACCACGGCACTCGACCACACACGGCTCGCTGCCCGGCGTGAAATAGCGCTGCTCATCGAAGACCTGATAGTTGGGCAAGGCCTGCTTGGCATACTCGGCGATCCACTCACCATCCTTGAGCACGCCGGCCAGGTTGTAACGCTTGCCGTCACGCATGCCGGGGTAGCCGACGATGACCATCACGCCCGGCGCGACCTTCTTCGCCATCTGGGCGCGCGCCTCCTCGAGGCGGGATTCCATGGACTCGCGCAGCAGCAGGTCTTCCGGCGGGTAGCCGGTCAGACACAACTCGGGCAGCACTACGACATCGGCCTTGTGCTCAAGACTCGCTTCACGCACCGATTCGATGGCACGCGCAGTGTTGCCGGGAATATCACCGACCAGCGGGTCGAGCTGGGCCATCACCAGAGTCAGATCTTGCATGCGGTAAGGATCTCTCGATTGGCGGTTCGATAAGGGGCCAGTACACTGTGGCCAGACATCTGGCTCAGATCACTGAGCCGTGCACCGGCCCACCTGTCATCATGTTGGCCGCCATTGTCCCGCAAGGTCGCGCCGCTGGCAAAAGCCACGCGCGCCGCCTCATCTGGGAGTCATATAGGAATGAGCCTGTTGATCATCCGTCTGCTGGTTTTCGTCGCCCTGTTCTGGGCCGGCCTGCGCCTTTACCGCATGTATCGCCAATGGAAGCTGAGCCAGGACGACTACGGCAACGACAGCCCCGCCGAACGCGAGGCGCAGAACATGGTGCGCTGCGCCTACTGCGACCTGCATCTGCCGGAAAATGACGCCATCCGCCATGAGGCGCTGCACTTCTGCTGCCAGGAACACCAGCAGCACTTCCTCGACGAAGGACCGCGCAAATGATTCGCCACCGAGACGAGATGCTCGATGGCGAAAGACGGCAACCAATCCCTCAGGCCCAGCGGGTCTCACCGGCATTTGACGACGTATCCAGCGCAGCGATCTCGGCCAGCAGGGCCTCGGGCTGGTAGGGGGCGGGGTCGATGATCGGCGTACGCCCGAGCAATTGATCCGCCAGCAGGCGGGTCGAGGCCGGCGCCAGTACCAGCCCATTGCGGTAATGGCCGGCATTGACGTGCAGGTGGCGGCGCTCAGGCACGGCGCCAATAAACGGCGTGCCTGTCGGCGAACCGGGGCGCAGCCCCGCCCAGTGGTGCTCGACCTCACACTCCGCCAACGCGGGGATGATCTCGCAGGCACTCTTGATCAGTGACTCGCGCGCCTCGGCGGTGGTCGCCTTGTCGAAGCCGACCTCCTCCAGCGTCGAGCCAGCCACGATGCGGCCATCGCCACGCGGTATCACGTAGCGACCATTCTTGAGCACCACGCGCTCCACCAGCCCCTTGGGGGCCTTGAACAACACCATCTGGCCGCGTACCGGCCGTACCGGCAGCGCAAGTCCTGCCTCACTCAGAATCTCTCGACTCCAGGCACCACCGCAGACCACGACCTGGCCGGCAGACAGCACCGAATTGGCGGTCTGTACGCCGATGGCGGTGTCGTCCTGCAGCAGAATGCCCTGCACCGCGACATTCTCCAGCAGGCGCACGCGCGGGTGAGCGTCGAGCGCGGCGCGCAGTGACTTGCCCAGACGCGGATTGCGGATGCTGCCCAGCGTCGGCATCCACAATGCCGACTCGCAGCCGGGCGCGACCGCCGGTGCCTTGTCATAGACGAAATCGGCGTCCACGCGCGTCAGCGGCTTGGTATATTCCCGGGACCAGGCCAGTGCCTGCTCGGCGTCCTCGACATTCAGGTACAGCAGGCCCTGCTGGCGATATTCGGGGTCGATGCCGGTGGTCTCGATCAGGCGCTCGGCCAGCGTGGGGTAGAAGCCTTCCGACCAGGCAGACAGGCGTGAGATCGGCGCGCTATAACGCCACGGATACAACGGCGAGACGATACCGCCGCCCGCCCATGACGCCTCACGCCCACACTGGCCTCGCTCGACCAGCGTGACCTCGGCACCGCCATCCGCCAGCTCCAGCGCGGTCAGCATGCCGATCACGCCACCGCCTACCACCACAAAGTCATTCACGCCTGTTCGCTCCTGCCATCAGCCCGGGAAAGGGATCAAGAATACGCCGCCCGCAAGGCGGTGCAAGCGAGCCGCGTGCAATCCAGCATTGCGCAGAGCCTCCAGCATTGAGCAGAGTCTCCAGCATCGTGCAGAGCCGAGCGCTTCACGGCTACCAGCAATCGCCATCGCCGGTCGTATCGCGGACACCGGTATTGGTTAGGGTCAGCGCGGGGCAGTCGGCATCGGCGCTTTGAGGCGCCACCGCGGTCGCGATGAGCGTGAAGCGCGTGGTCGTGGCGCCATCCTCCAGGCTCAGGGTGTAATAGCCTTCCGGCGACTCGGTGGCACGCCCCAGTCCTTCCTCATCACAATCACTGTCGCCGGCGATGCTGGTCGCGTAGCCACCGCAACGCGCCATGTAGCGCTCCTGGGCCTGGGCCAATGACATCAGCGCCGCCTGCCCATCGGCACGGCGCGAGCGGATCACCTGGTCCTGATAGCTCGGGTAGGCAATCGCCGCAAGAATGCCGACGATGACGATCACGATCATGATTTCCGTCAGCGTGAAGCCTGAGGCGTACCGGCGCCGAGAGAGACGCGAACGGGAAGAGAGAAGACTGGCCATGAAGTGCTTCCTTGAAGAACGTGAATGAGGGGCTTGAGTGAAAGACCAGGGCGAAAGACTTCAGTGAAAGACTCGGGCGCAAGACTCAACTAAAAAGCACTGGGCAAGCCTGCCTGAAGGAAGTAAACCCTGATGAAAGGCAAGGCGCCGCCACCCCGGGGAAGGCGTGGCGGCGCAGCGTGTCATCCTTGCCTCATGTCCGAGGCGGGCTCAGCGCAGCTGATACCAGGAGACACGGCCGGTGTCCGTCGAGCTGGACACGTTGAGATCATAGGAGGAGACACCGCCCTCCTCGCTGCCCAGCGAACTGGTGCCCACGTAGACCGTATCACCGACACTGACACTGGACGTCGGTGTACCGCTCAACTTGACGCTGACGATGACATTGCCGACAGCGACGGTGTCATCAACGAGGGTACCGACCAGGTCATCAGCGCTGAAGGCTTCATCCTGATTGAAATCGAAGATGGTCACGTAGCTGCCTTCGCTATCGTCGTAGGTCGGCAGACCTGTCTCGGTGTCCAGCGCGACCAGCCAGCCACCGCCGGTACTTTCACAGAAGTTGGTTCCAGTACTGGACGTGCTGGTGGAGAAGACCACCAGGTTGGAGAGCAGATTGGCCGGCTCGACCAGCTCTTCCTGCTCGGAGGCGTCCAGATCCAGATACCAGCCGAAGCGATCCGTGTCTTGATCCTCGAGCTGGCTGGGATAGTAGGCAAAGCTGTCGCCGCCAAGGGTCCGGCCTGTCAGCTCGCCGTTGGTGTAGCTGCCGCTGACGAAGTTGCGTGCCTCAAGGTCACTGCGCGTCAGGCTGGTATGACTGCCGCCGGTATCCAGCACGGTGTAGAGGCTCTGCGTGACCCAGGCTTCATCTTCGGCATCGGCGTACATGTCCTGGCCGGTCCCGAAGGACACCAGCAGATTGGGCGAGGTCATGGTGTGTGTCTCGCCGGAGTAGCGGCTGAGCGTCGGCTTGACGGTGATCGGCTGCAGCGCGTCCGTCTGGCACTCCCCGCCGGTCAGGCTGGTAGCACAGGCCGTGAACAGGCGCGTGACACTCCATTTGCTGCTGTCGTCGTCACTGAGGTCGAACTTCCACAGTCGCCCCTGCAGGTCTCCGCCATAGGCGAAATCGACGGTGCCATTGCTGTCGAGGTCCGCGACCTGCAGGTTTGCCAATCCGCCGGTCACTCCGCTGGGGGACAGCTTGGCGATCACGCCGCCGGCATTGACTCCATCAAGCTCCAGCGCGAACAACGTCGGCGCGGCGTTCTCATCGGCCGTTTCCAGCCCGTTGCCGACCAGCACCGCGCTGTCGCCGTTGTTGAGGGTGACGATATGCGCGCTGCCGTAGACATGCCCCATGTCATCATCGTCACTGGCACCGAATTCCCAGCGCACCACATCATCTTCGTCGAAGTCTTCGCCTGCCACGGCCTTGGTGACATTGAGCGCGAACAGGCCGCGCCCACCGCCGGCGAGACCGGATACCAGCCACTCCTCACCATTCAGGCTGGCCAGACGCAGTTCACCGTCGACGTAGTAGCGATGCTGATAGCCCGGGTCCGTCAGATACCCCAGCCCTGCGTCGTCCTCTTCGCTGTAGAGCAGTTCCGGAATATAGGCGAACTGCTCGTTGCCGGTCTTGAGGTCGAAGGCATGCAGCATGCCGTCGTTGGCCCCGACGAAGACACTGCCCTCTGTCGTCGAGTCTTCTTGAGTCACGACGACAGGCGACGAGCCGATGATGTCGCCCAGCTGAACGCCAGTGCGATTGCGCAGACCATCGCCTTCGTATTCATCGCTGCCCCGCAGCCACTCGATCGCCGCCTCCACATGGTCATCGGTGGAGTTGCCACCGACCTCCATGCGCGCGAGATCATTGCGCTGGCTGGAGCTCAGGCGGCCCGCGTTGTCGGTCGTGAACTCGACTCCGTTGCCGCCGGACATGGTGAAGACCGTACGCGATTCAAGGCCATCCTCATCCGCCAATGCCTCACTCAACTGGGTGGCAGCACTCCAGACCTGGTCGTCATCCTCGACATCCTTGCCCTCCTGTACCGACGAGGCCACCACATCGCCCGTCCAGGTCGAGGCGGAATAGCGGCTCTCGATCAGCTGGCTATCCGTCTCGACACTGGCCGTGGTCAGGTTGGTGGAGAGGCCGCTGACACTGTTGCCTACCGCGACGATCTCGGAGGCGATCGCCGCCAGGGCCGAGACGAGGTCCGTCGGGCTGGAGGCATTGAAGTAGGAGCCACCGCCATCGATGGCCGCCTGCTCCAGATCATCGATGGTGCTGGAGCTGCTTTCGGTGACACGCTTGTCGCTGCTCCACTCATCACTGTCGGAGTCCACACCGAAGGCGACGGTATACGTCGTCATCACCTGTTTTTCATAGGTCCCACTGCCCAGATTTTTACGCAAATCGTTATTGGCATAATAATAAGCGACATCTGCCAGGGTTGTGTTTCCACCCTTCCAGTATTTCGATATATACCAGGATCTCCCATCACCATTATAATCTCCGTTCGATCCTGCAACCAGATTCCTCAAGTCATCAGAGTCGTCCGAATCCTCCGAATTCCAGAAGCCATCAGTAATTAAAACCGTGAAATTCTGCTGACACATGCCACCTTCATCTGCAGAGACTATGGGGGAATACCCGAGATCCCTATAATTACCCTGGTAATATTTACCAGCACGATGAAGTGCCTCACGCAATGGCGTCCCACGATAGGAATTATAATTGGATGCAGTGTCGGGTATGATCTTGGACCCGACAATAGCATCCTTCACTTCATCCAGATGTTCATTGCCATTATCAGAACTCGTTATTATAGAAACTATTGTTCCGATAGAGTTGATGACTTCATTTATCAATGTATCATATATACTATCAACTTCAGCCTGCTTGGCAGTAACAGAGTCTGGGTTGATAGTCAAAAAACCAGTACGAAAATCAGTGCCTGCCAGCAATTCCAAGGCAGCGGCCTTACCGACGCCCAAACGGTCACGATAGTAAGTAAACCAGTTGGCGTAGTTGATTTTTTCTTGATCAGTCAGACTGTCATCCGAGAGTTTTACCTCAGAATCTAATGCACAGTCGCTCCCTGTGTAGTAACGGTAATTCAAGTCTGGATCGGTGAGGTCAACCAGATTGCTGGAATCATCTCCTGAATTGAAGTCAATCCAGGCAGCAGTCGGATCCATATCATCATAGCGCTCATCTCCATCACCCTTTCTCCAAGGAAGATAAGTCTGGTGAGGATCATACGCCTGCTTGTTTTTTCCAGAACAGAAATAAGAACTACCTAAATCACTACGCGGCATGAAAGCATCTTCACAGGTAGTGACAGATACCACTTGGGTGCCACCATTCCCATTCCCATTCCCATTCCCATGCCCATACCCATACCCATACCCATGCCCGTTCCCGTTCCCGTTCCCGTTCCCGTTCCCGTTCCCGTTCCCGTTCCCGTTCCCGTTCCCGTTCCCGTTCCC
>Ga0114912_1000523_pt1 | contig 19271 bp, 16 predicted proteins | sample MalvirDeepMed_51_FD_89713 | JGI IMG/M metagenome (GOLD analysis project Ga0114912, IMG submission 89713) | Marine viral communities from the Global Malaspina Expedition - Malaspina viral metaG DeepMed_51 | ecosystem: Environmental > Aquatic > Marine > Oceanic | place: Mediterranean Sea...
GCGATGATGATCCCGGTGTTCGGTTCACACGTGGAAGCGGCTGGTTCGTGAGACCTCTAGGGCAGGTATGGTTACGAACGGGTAAAGCACCCCGACGTCGATAGCCACACCCCTTCGAACCGGCCCGCCCGATCGGCGCGACTTATGGAGCGACCCGCACCGGGATCGGTGGGCATGACTGGTCGGGCTTAGGGCATCGGCTCCGGTCGCACCGACCCGGCCACACGCAGCCTCTCTGCTGCCTTGCGAATGATCGCTCGCTTGTCTGCGTCGCTGGCCGCCTGCCACGCCGCGATCTCGTCGAGAGAGCGCCCGCACCCCGTGCAATGGCGATTGTCCCGGTCCAGCCGACAGAGATTCATGCAAGGGGAGGCGATGGCGGGCACCGGCGGTTGATCTCTCCAGGATCGGGACAAATCAAGCGTCCAAAGCAATTGAAGGCGATCGTCGGACTACCGTTCCAGAGGTGGCTCGCGCCTGACTGCGCGTCATTCAAAAAGCAAAATCACATTCAGGCGTTGAAGCCTTCGCGGGGAACGGCCGCCCATGTGCTGTCGCTCTTGAGATAGCGCTTCACCCCCTTGAGGCGATACCACAGGTTCAACTGGCGGTATCCGAAGTTCTCGACGATCGCCGCCCATCCGATGCGCAACAGGTCCTTCGCGGTCGGGGTGCGGCGGAGCTGGTGTTCTTCGAGAGCCAGCGTCCCCACGCTCAACCCGCATCCTGTCCCAGCAGATCCAGGCGGATCTCCAGCTGACCGATACGCAGCTGGGCCTCATGGGCGGGATCGCCTTCGCCGCGCTCTATTCGGTGCTGGCGATCCCCTTCGCGGTGATCGCCGACCAGAAGGGACCGGCCAAGGTCGTCGCCGTCAGCCTGGCGGCGTGGAGCATCTTCACCGGCCTGTGCGGGTTGGCGGCGAACTTTCCCCAATTGCTGCTGGCCCGGCTCGGCGTGGGGGTCGGCGAGGCGGGCGGCGCCGCTCCGTCCTACGCGCTGGTGGCGGCGCATTTCCCACCCGAACGCCGGGCGCGCGCGATCGGCGTGTTCACGCTGGCCATCCCCCTAGGGGCGGCGATCGGCGCGCTGTTCGGTGGCTTCATCGCGCACACGTTCAGCTGGCGGGTCGTGTTTATCGCCCTCGGGATCATCGGCATCGCTCTCACTCCGCTGTTCCGCCTGCTGGTACCGGAACCTCCTCGTGGAGCGGACACCGCGGCGCACCGGATCGAGCCGAAAATGCTGCTCACGACCTGGGGCATCCTGGCGAGGATGCCCTCCTTCTGGCTTATCGCATCGGGCACCGCGATCGCATCGATGGCCAATTACGGCCTCGCCTTCTGGCTTCCGGCGCTGATGCAGCGCAGCTTCGCGCTCGACCTGCTGCAGACCTCGTGGTTCTTCGGCGGCCTGGTCCTCATCGGCGGCGTCGCCGGGACCTATGGCGGCGGTTTCCTGGCCGACCGGTTCGGACGGCGCGACCGGGCCGCCTACGCCCGCGTACCTGCGGCGGGTTTCATCATCGCCACCCCGCTCTACGCGGTGGGAATGCTGTCGGACGACTGGCGCGTGGCTTTCCTCGCATTCCTCATCCCGCAGGCGATGACGTTCTCCTGGTTCGCCCCGGTGATGACCGCGACGCAGCAATTGGTCGATGGCCTGCGCCAGGAACTCGAGATCATCGGAGCCTATGCTGCCTCACACGATCTGCGCGAGGGACTAGCGGCGTTCGCAGAGAAGCGCGAACCGGAGTTCAAAGGAAAATGAGCGACATCTATATCGCCGGCGTTGGCATGACGCAGTTCGGTCGGCAACTCGACCGCAGCCTCAAGGACCTGTCGGCGGACGCCTGTGCTCGGGCTTTCGCCGATGCCGGATGCGGCCGGGAGGACATCGAGGCGGTCTTCTTTGGCAACTGCGTGCAGGGCCACATGGAAGGGCAGGACATGATCCGTGGCGAGCTCGTAGCACGCGCGGTTGGGATGCAGGGCGTGCCAGTTGTCAACGTTGAGAATGCCTGCGCCACAGCCTCGACGGCGGTCGCGATGGCGACTGCTTATGTCCGGTCGGGTATGGCGGACATCGTGCTCGCGCTCGGCGCGGAGAAGATGTGCTCGCCTGACAAGGCCTTGATGTTCAGCGCTTTCGATGGGGCGTGGGACGTGCACGAGACGGAGTGCAGCCGCGAGACACTGCTCGCTATGGGCCAAGGCGTTGAGGTGCCAGAAGGGTCGGTGTCAAACCAACCCTACAGCGTATTCATGGACATCTACGCTGCGATGTCGCGCGCCCATATGCGCACTTACGGATCAACGCAGGCGCAGATCGCAGCGGTGTCAGCCAAAAACCACGTCCATTCGACGCACAACCCGCTCGCTCAATACCGCAAACCCTACACGGTAGAGGCCGTGCTGGCCGCACCGCCAATCGTGTTTCCGCTGACACTGCCGATGTGCTCACCGATCAGTGACGGCGCTGCGGCTGCGGTGATCTGCAACTCGGCAGGCTTGCGCAAGCTGGCGGTGTCTGACGACAGGGCAATCCGAGTACTTGCGTCGGTGCTCCAGACCAGTGCCGAGCGCGACCCTTACGACTATGATCGGCACGTCACAAGGCTGGCGGCAATGCGCGCCTATGCGATGGCGGGGCTCGGCCCGTTAGACGTCGACGTTGCGGAAGTGCACGACGCGACGGCGATGGGCGAGATCATCGAAATTGAGGCTCTGGGCCTCGTGCCGCCTGGCGAGGGAGGGATTGCTGCTGAGCGTGGCGACACCGTCATTGGCGGCCGCATCCCCGTAAATCCGTCGGGCGGCCTCGAATGCAAAGGGCACCCGATCGGCGCGACGGGTCTCGGTCAGATCTACGAACTGGTGTCGCAACTGCGTGGCGATGCCGGCGCTCGCCAGATCGAGGGAGCGCGGGTCGCGGTAGCGCAGAATGGCGGCGGGGTTCTGGGCGTGGAGGAAGCCGTCGTCGCAGTCACCATCCTTGGTCGTTAAGGAGCGGATAATATGGATTTTACACCCACTGACGAGCAGCGGATGGCAGTCGAGAGCATTCGGCGCTTCCTCGACGAAAAGCTGGAGCCTGAAATTCGCGCTCACGGCGAATGCTTCATCGAGCGGCCGTTGATGCAAAAATGGACCAGCGAACTTGCCGCCTTCGGTCATATCAGTGCCCCGCACCGCGAGGAATGGGGCGGCCTCGATATGGGTTGGCTGACGCATCTCCTGATCTTCGAAGAGATCGCTTATTCGTCGCTTGATGTCGCTATTCCAGGTTTCATCAACGCGGTCGGCGCCGAACTGATCCGGCGTAGCGCGTCACCTGAAATCCAGCAGCGTTACCTGCCCGGCTTGGTCGCCGGCGAGCTCTTCGTCTCAATGGGCATTTCCGAGCCGGACGTAGGCTCAGATGTGGCGGCGGTAAGAACGCGAGCCATTCGCGACGGCGACTATTGGGTGATCAACGGCGAAAAAACGTGGATTACAAGTGGCGCATATTCGGACCTACTTATCTGCACCTGCCGGACCGGAGAGAAGGAGATCAGCCACATCCTGGTCGATCGCGCCGAAAGTCCCTATGAAGTGCGCGATATCGAAAAGATGGCACTGAATGGTCAGTCGACCGCGCAGATTTTTCTTACCGATTGCCGCGTGCCTGCGTCCAACATGCTGGGCCAGCCAGGCGATGGACTACGAAACACGTTGAAAGTCTTTGAGATCGCGCGCTGCCACATGGCAATGTGGAGCATCGGTATTGCACGCCGCGCGCTGGACGAAGCGATCGCCTATTCGAAGGAGCGTTCCCAGCATGGCCGCAAGCTTGCGGGTCATCAACTGATCGCCGACAAGCTTGCAACCATGGCAACACGGATCGACGCGGCGAGGCTACTGGCGCACCGGGCGATCTCGCTGGTCGACGCCGACGTGCGCGCTGAGGCTGAGTGCGCGATGGCCAAATGGTATGCTACGGAGATGGCGATTGGAGTGACGCGCGATGCACTTCAGATCCATGGTGGCAACGGCGTTACGCGTGAGTTCATCGTAGAACGGCTCGTGCGCGAAGCGATTATCTGCCCGATCCCCGATGGCACGACGGAAATCCAGAAGCTCATCGTCTCGCGCGCGCTGACAGGCGTCGCCGCGTTTCGATAACAGAAGGCGCCACCCGATGCACGAAGAACTAAGATACGACGACAAGGTGGTGATCGTAACCGGTGCGGGTGGAGGGCTCGGCCGCGAGCATGCGCTAATGTTCGGCAAACGCGGTGCAAGGCTGGTTGTCAACGACCTCGGAGGGGATCGAATGGGGGATGGACGATCTTCCAGCGCAGCGGATCGGGTCGTCGAAGAGATACGATCTGCCGGCGGCGAAGCGGTTGCCAATTATGATTCGGTCGAGGATGGCGCTCGAATCGTCGAAACTGCGCTCGATGCGTTCGGCACGATCGATGTCGTGATAAACAACGCCGGCATCCTGCGCGACGTCAGCTTCCACAAGATGACAGACCAGGACTGGACGTTGATCCAGAACATCCACCTCAACGGCAGCCGGGCCGTCACTCAAGCGGCATGGCCGACGCTGCGCAACAAGGCCTACGGCCGTGTCATCATGACCAGTTCGGCGGCGGGCATCTACGGCAATTTTGGCCAGGCGAATTATGCAGCTGCCAAATTGGGTATCCTAGGTCTCGCCAATGCACTGGCCGAGGAAGGGCGTTCGCGGAACATCAACGTCAATACGATCGCTCCAATCGCGGCTTCGAGGATGACTGAAACGGTCTTTCCCAAGGCGTTGCTCGACAGGTTGCGGCCTGAGGCGGTCAGTGCGTTGGTTGGCTGGCTCGCGCACGAAAGCTGTTACGAGACCAAAGGGTTGTTCGAAATCGGTGCCGGTTATGTCGCGAAACTTCGTTGGGAACGGACGTGCGGTTATCACTTGGGCAGGAACGGCATTTTCGCGCCCGAAGAAATTGCCCAGCATTGGAACAGTATCGTCGATTTCACAGACGCTGAGCATCCAACTGTCATGAACGACAGCCTCGATGCAGTACAGCGGATCATGGCGGACGATCGCCGGGATTAATCCAAACGTATTGGTTGGCTGGCCCGAGGACTATGCTCAACACCTCTGGCATTGACATGAGCAAAAGGAATACATCGGCCGCATATTGAATTTGACGATTGGCCCAAGTCAGATCATCCTTTGCACCAAAAATTGCTTCAAATAGTTAGGGAGGTGGAACTATGAGATATCTGCTTTTGGCATCTGTTGCCTTGGTCTGGTCCGGGCCAGCGTTCGCTCAACAAGCTCAAGTCGATCAAACTGAGACGGCACCATCTGAGAAAACGTCGTCTGGAACTACTGCCGACGCCTTGTCTGACGTCATCATTGTGACGGCGACCAAGAAGGGGTACGGCGAAAACCTGCAGAATGTGCCTGTCGCGGTGACCGCATTTGGCGAAGCGCAGCTCGATGCGAAATTCGTGCAAAACCTTCAAAGCTTGAGCTACGATGTCCCCAACGTCCAGCTCGAGGGTGTCGGAACGGCTCCAGGCTACGCAAACTTCACGATCCGCGGACTGGGCATCAATAGTACCATCCCTTCCATCGACCCGACGGTTGGCGTCTTTACCGACGGAATCTATCTTGGGATCAATGCAGGCGTTGTGCTCGACAATTTCGATCTCGAGGGGATCGAGGTGTTGCGCGGCCCGCAGGGACTTCTTTTCGGCCGCAATGTAACGGGTGGGGCGGTCGTGATGCGGACGACGCGCCCGGATTTCAATTTCAGGGCCAGTGCCAAGGCATCGGTGGAAACCGGTCTGAAGAAAACCGTCAGTGCAATGGTCACAGGACCGATCGCTGAGGACGTCCTGGCCGCAAAGTTGGCCGTCTACTACAGCAAGGATGAGGGATGGTTCCGCAATCAGTTTGATCAAAGCAGCTTTGGCAAATCCCGCGACATCATCATTCGCCCCGCGCTTAGCGTAAAGGGCGGCGACAACTTCCGGATGGATCTGCGCTATGAGCACGGCGACATTGATGGCGATGGCGCGCCAGTGCAGAGTCACGCGATTTTCCCGCGCGACACGTTTGGAATATCGATCGATTTTCCGGGGTACTATAATGCGACCTGGAATCAAGCAATCGCAGAGACCAACATCGATGTCGGCCTTGGAGACGGTGTGATAACCAACATCATGGGTTATCGGCAATTTCGGTCGAGGGCTGCCAGCGATATTGACGGGACGCCACAGCATTTTTTCAACGGCTACTTTAACATCAATCAAGAACAGATCAGCGATGAACTGCGTTATTCAGGAAAGATCGGCGCCGTCGAGGTGACAACCGGGCTATATTACTTCGCGCAGGACCTGGCATACGCAGAGCAACGCGACCTTTTGGGCGGTGCGAGGATCTTATCGGGTGGCGGGACTCAAGACCAAACAACCTGGGGAGCGTTCGCGTCAGCTGACTGGCATTTCAGCAATACGCTCACGCTCAATATCGGCGGGCGATACAGTTGGGAACGCAAGGCCGTGCGCATCGCACCGCTGGGTGCAAATGGGTGTGACGTGAACACGTTGCGCTGTGCCACGAACTTCATCGATGACGAAAGCTGGAAAAGCTTTACTCCGAAGCTTGGGCTACAATGGCAGCCGGATAATCAAACCCAAATCTATGGCTTCTATACCCGCGGCTTCCGCAGCGGTGGCTACAATTTGCGCAATACCGATCCCGGTGTTCCGCCCGGCCCCTTCGATCAGGAAACGCAGGACAGCTTCGAGATAGGCGCGAAGAAGCAGTTCGGAAGAAGCCGCCTCAACATCGCCTCGTTCTACAACCAGATGAAGAACCTCCAACGCGAAATCAACCTCCCGGGCCCGCTGGGAGTCAGCCAAGTGATCCGCAATACGGCGGATGCAACAATCACGGGCTTCGAAGCGGAAGGCCAGTTCTTCATTATGCCAAATCTGGTGCTCTCAGGACAGGTTGGCTATGTTCACGGGAAATATCGCAATATCCAGTTTGACATAAGCGGCGATGGCGTCATCAACGATGTAGATCGCGACCTGAAGCTTCCCAGGCTTTCACCGTGGACCTATGGTGCCGGGCTGACCTACGATCAGACACTCGGCTCAGCAGGTACTGCAACGGCCCGCATAGACTTCACTCATCGTGACAGTGCCCGGTTCACTGACAATAATGCTGGGTTTCTGTCGCCAGCAGACATGCTCGATGCAAGTCTGACATACAAAACCGCGGACCAGATCTGGCGCTTTTCGGTTTATGGGCGCAATCTACTCAACGAGGTTACATATGGCGGTGATACGCCGTTGCCAGCCGCGTTCGGTGGCCCAGGCGCCAGCTTGTCACCCCTGAATAAGGGTCGGACGATCGGCGGAGAAGTGGCGCTGAGTTTCTAGAGTGATCTGTGATTGATTGACCAACTTCACATGAACAAACGAAGATAAAAAGGTCATAGCCTGTTCCGATTCCACAAAATCGGGACAGGCTATATACTGAGGGTCTGTCATTTGACCTTTACGATGCGAGCATGCATATGGCCGGACATATACTTGCTCCAGCCTACTGTTTCTGAGCATTAGACTCTGATGACCAATTCTGTCGCACTCGGGCGATGAGATCCCTAGCGGCGGGCTTGACCGGCCAGCGAGCACGTGCGGCGTACGCTAGCACCAGCGGTTCCAGCAGACCAGTATGTGGCAGCGTGACAAATTCGTCGCGAAACCATCGGGCAGAGGTGAATGCGCTAGCCACCAATCCGACGGAATCGGTAGCGGCCACGATCCTGCGAACGAGCGGAAAATAATCCGTCATATGGATGCGATCTTCCGGGCGCTGATCGTTCACTTCGTATATCTGTCGAATGATAGGTGTATACGGCTCGGACGACGAAGGGACGACGAAGTCGCATCGCGCCAACATCTGCTTATCGATTGCAGTTTCGGAAAGGATCGGATGGTCTTTGCGAACGAAAGGCATGATATCAACCGCTGCAATCCGCTCGCATTTGAACTGAGGCCAACCGGCAAGCGCAGCCTCGAGCCCGAAGGCGACGTCGATGTCTCCGCGCGACAGCAATTGCACTGCGCGCTCACTATTTCCCGATACGATCTCGAGACGAACTCCCTCGTGGCGTTTGAGCAACCCGATTGCGGCGTCGTTGATTAGCCAGTCCATTGAACCTGGAAAAAGGCCAATTCTGAGGAGCCCAGCGTAGGGATCAGCACCACGATTGCGTTCTCTGAACAAATCGTCTGCATCCGCGAGCAAGCGCGCCGCGCGATCGATGAAGTCGCGACCCTCAGGCGTCACCAAGATGCCGCGCGACGTTCGATTGAAGAGAGCAATTCCGAGTTGTTGCTCCAGATCGGCGACGCTCTTAGTCACAGCTGACTGTGTCACGCCCACGGCATTGGCCGCTCCTGTGAAGGAACCTATTCGAGCAACTGCGACCGCATATTTGAGACGGGAATCAAGCACAGATGAGCCTTCTATGGGTTCTCGACTCCCTACGCTACAGGGAGGTGTCCGTCGTCAGAACATTTGGCACAACTCGCGGCGTGTGCTTGCGGAGTGTGGGCCTCGTCTTGGATTGATGTTTAAGCGGCGAGCTTGCGGTGTTGCAAGCGCCGATATTCGAGTGTCTGTCGTTTGATCCTTTCTCGTCGTTTGATGATCTCGGGTGCCCTGCCGAAGTAGGCGTCGGCAGGTGTCACATTGTCGAGGCTCTCGTGGTAGCGCTGGTGATTGTAGTGCTCGACGAACGCCTCGATTTGCTGTTCGAGATCGCCGGGCAGGCAGTAGTTTTCCAGCAGGACGCGGTTCTTCAATGTCTGGTACCAGCGCTCGATCTTGCCCTGTGTCTGCGGATGGAAGGGCGCACCGCGCACATGGTCCATTTGTTTGCCGTCGAGATAATCCGCCAGTTCCCCGGCGATGTAGTTGGGGCCATTGTCGCTGAGCAGACGCGGCCTATGCAAGACATTGGCATGATCACAGCCTGAGGCTTTCAGCGCCATATCGAGCGTTTCAGTGACGTCGCTGGCGCACATGGTCGAACACAGCCGCCAGGCGATGATGTAGCGTGAGTAATCGTCGAGCACCGTCGATAGATACATCCAACCCCACCCGATGATCTTGAAGTAGGTAAAGTCCGTCTGCCACATCTCGTTCGGGCGGGTGGTCTTCGTATGGAACACCTCTGCCGCCTTGATGACCGTGTAGGCCGGGCTGGTGATCAGATCATGTGCCTTGAGCAGAAGGTAAACCGTGGCTTCCGATACGAAGTAGCGCTTCTCGTCGGTGAAGCGCACCGCCAGTTCGCGCGGAGACAGATCGGTCTGTTCCAGCGCCATCTCGACGATCTCATCCTGGACCTCGGGCGCGATCCTGTTCCACACCCGGCTTGGCGCAGATGGCCGGTCTGCCAGTGCCTCCGGTCCGCCTTCAAGGAAGCGGTCATACCAGCGGTGGAAAGTGCGCCTTGCCACGCCGAGCTGGTCCAGCGTGCGCGTGGCTGGCAGGTGCGACTGCTCGACGATCCGGATAATCCCCAGCTTCTCGGATGCGGGATATCTCATTCTTCGTCTCCCCCATCCGCGATCATGCTTTTTTTGAGCAACCGATTCTCCAGGGTGAGGTCCGCTACGCATTCCTTCAGATCGCGGGCCTCACGGCGAAGATCCTTCACCTCGTCAGTGGTCGCAGAACGGGCCGTATCGCCAGCAAGCCTGCGCTTGCCGGCCTCCATGAACTCCTTGGACCAGGTGTAATACAGGCACTGGGCAATGCTCTCACGGCGGCACAGTTCGGCAATGGAAGCATCGCCGCGCAGACCCTCCAGAACGATCCGGATCTTGTCGTCGGCGGAGAAGTGTCGGCGAGTCTTGCGCCGAATGTCCTTTACGACCTGCTCGGCAGGCATTTTGGATTTTGAGGATTTGGGCTTCATCTTCGTTCCTTCGTCACTACGACGAAGCCCAAATCCTCCTTAACTTACAACCTCAAATCTGTGCCATAGGCGCTGACGGGGAACAAGTCCGGATGTGATGCCTCTTCTGCCTGCCTTTAGCTCAAGTTTTTCGAAGCCGACCTGCTCCATGGTTTCACCGAACCGTGGAATTTTCAAGTCGCCTCGACCGACTTGATCCAGTCGTCAATTTCTGACTCGATCCAGACAGTACATTTCGAACCCAGCGATCGAGAGCGGGGGAATGACCCGTCCCGCATCCGCTGATAGATCGCTGATCGTCGCATTCCGACGCGGGCCATAACTTCGGGTAGCCGAACAAGCCGCTCCTGAAATCTGGCTTCTCGATTAACCGTGCCGGATAATTCGGCACTCTCGCGCTTCGGGTCTGACATCCTGTCTTCCTGGTATCATAGCGATCCTCCCCAGGATTGATTGCGGGATACCAAACGCTCTCGGGTGTAGGAAAGCAAAAAGAACAGAAAAAGAACAAACGGCATAGGAATGAAGCGTTTGCGAATGAGGCGGCTCAGGTGTCTGTGCGTCGGGCCCTGGGCAGACCACTGATCCGACATTTTTCGCCAGCAAACTGCTTCAGCACCGCACGCAGTGACCACGAATCTTTTTCATACTTTTTTCATACACAATCCATGATGTCAGCTAAGTACCTGAAATCATGGTGGGCGCGACAGGGATTGAACCTGTGACCCCACCCGTGTGAAGGGTGTGCTCTACCACTGAGCTACGCGCCCGCCCGTGGGGCAGCTTTGGGCTGCCGGGCAGGGGCGCGCCTTTACGCCTGGTGGACGGTCTTGGCAAGCGGTCAGCGCGAAATTTGCGCCTCCCGGCTCGCCTGATGCTCGATCAATCGAGGAGCAGTCTCGCCAGCCTGCCCAGCCAGCCGTTCAGCTCGCCACCCATCCCGTCGACACGGGCCGTCTTGGCGGTCGGTGTCTGCGGGCATTCGAGGCAGTAGACCTGCGCGCCCTGCGTGGTGAGCAGGCGATCGAGATCGGCCTCGATCCTCCCGGCGAGCGCCTGCTGGCGGCGCGCGAACAGGGCGGTCATGTCGGCCCGCGCCTCGCTTTCATCACCGATCAGCCACTGGCGCAGAAGGGTATCGTAGGTGCCGGGCTCGTCACCCAGATAGGCGACGTGCCAGCCGCCGTCCTCGAGGCCCGCTTCCTTCGCGGCCCAGTCGATCGCGGTCTGGAGACTGCCATACTGGTCGACCAGGCCGATCTGGCGCGCCGCACCGCCGTCCCAGACCCGGCCCTGACCGATGCGGTCCGCTTGTTCCATGCTGAGATTGCGCGCCTGCGACACGCGGGTGAGGAAATCGCGATAGCCGTCCTCGATCCCCGACTGGATCATCGCATCGACTTCGGGGGTGAAGCCGCCGATCAGGTCCGGCTGGCCCGAAAGCGGCGTGGTGCGCACGCCATCGGTCGAAACGCCGATGCGCGCTGCGAGATTTTCGAAAGTCGGGATCACGGCGAAGATGCCGATCGATCCGGTGATCGTCTCGGGTTCGGCGAAGATGCGGTCGGCGGGGGTCGAGACCCAATATCCGCCGCTCGCCGCGACATTCGCCATCGAGACCGCGATCGGGATGTCGTTCGCCTTGTGGCGCAGGATCGCGCGGCGGATCTCCTCGCTCGCCAGCACCGATCCGCCGGGCGAATCGACCCTCACGACCAGAGCCGAAAGATCGTCGTTCAGCGCTTCGTCGAGCAGGTCGGCGATGCGCGTCCCGCCCGCCGTGCCCGGACCCGCGTCCCCGTCGACGATCTGGCCCGCAATGGTGACCACGCCGATCGTGCCGCCTTCCGCCGCGGGCTCGGTATCCTCGAGCCAGGGATCGAGCTCGGTCGCCGGATAGGCGTTGCGTTCGCTGGACCAATCGTCCGCGCCGACCACTTCCACCACCCGCGCTTCGAATTCGTCGCGGCTGCCGAGCTTGTCGACCAGCCCGGCAGCGAGCGCGGCGCTGGCCGGATCGCCGTTCGACGCAGCCAGCCACGCCTGCGGATCGCGCGTGGCGAGCGCGATGTTGGCCTTGGGCCGCGCCTTTTTCACATGCGCCTGCCATTCGCCCCACAGCGCGCCGTAGAGCGCGGCGTAATTCTCGCGCGCCTCGTCCGACATGGTGTTGCGCAGATAGGGTTCGACCGCGCTCTTATAGGTGCCGACGCGATAGACGCGGGCGTTGACGTCGAGATTTTCGAGCAATTGCCCGTAATAGAGATTGCCGCCGCCCGGCCCGGCAATGGCCGCGCCGCCCAGCGGGTCGACCCAGATCTCGCTGGCATGGCTGGCGAGCAGCAGGGCATCGTCGGCATAGGCGGTGGCGAAGCTCAGCACCGGCTTGTCCGCCGCGCGCACCCGGTCGATCGCCTCGCCGATATCCTGCAGATGGACCTGTCCACCGCCCAGGAAACTGTCGAGATCGAGCACGACCGCGGTGATCCGCTCGTCGCTGGCCGCCGCGTCCAGCGCGCGGACGAGGTCGCGGGCCTGATATTCACCGACCGGCGCGGCGCCCGACAGCAGCGCCTGGAACGGATCGATCGGGGTGCGTTCCTCGACCACAACCCCGTCGAGCGCGAGGACCAGCGCGCCTTCGCGGACCTGCGCGGGGCTGGGCCGCGCGGTCAGCACGGCATAGAGCGCGAAGAAGAACAGCAGCATGAAGACGAGCACCAGCCCGTCCTTGATCCCCACCAGCAAGCGCCACACCCGGCCTGCGAATTTCATGCGATCGTCCCCATCAGCTTGCAGTCTTCAGCTTAGGCGCCGGGGTTTAGGGGTGATGCGGAACGAGCGCCACCGATAATGCTTGAGCGGCCCATGGCGCTCGATTAGGGGCATGGCTTCAATGGCATCGTCCGGCGTCCCTTCCTCCCAAAACCGCTATCCTGTGGGTCGGCTCGCCTTCCCGCATCGCGACCTCACCGGCATCGCGCAGCTGGAGCGGCACGAGATCCTGTTCCTGCTCGACGAGGCGGAACAATGGGTCGACTTGAACCGCAAGCGGCACAAGCATCACGACACCCTCGCCGGGCTGACGATCATCAATGCCTTTTTCGAGAATTCCACCCGCACGCTGCTGAGCTTCGAGATCGCGGGCAAGCGCCTGGGCGCGGATGTCGTCAACATGCACGCCGCCACCAGCAGCGTGAAGAAGGGCGAGACGCTGATCGACACCGCGATCACCTTGAACGCGATGCGCGCCGACGGGATCGTGATCCGCCACGGATCGAGCGGGGCGACCCAGCTGATCGCGGGGCTGGTCGATTGTCCGGTGCTGAATGCGGGCGATGGGCAGCACGAGCATCCCACGCAGGCCCTGCTCGATGCGCTGGCGCTGCGCGAGGCCCTGGCCGACCGGGGCGAGCCGAGCGAGGATTTCACCGGGCTGACGGTGACGATCTGCGGCGACATCCTGCACAGCCGCGTCGCGCGCTCGAACCTCTTGTGCCTTCAGGCTCTGGGCGCGAGCGTGCGCCTGTGCGCGCCGCCCGCGCTGATGCCGCAGGGGATCGAACGGATGGGGGCGGAAGTATTCCACGATTTCGACCGGGCGCTGAAAGGCGCGGACGTGGTGATGATGCTGCGCCTCCAGACCGAGCGGATGAGCGGCCAGTTCATCCCCTCCGCGCGCGAATATCATCACCTTTACGGGCTGACGAAGCAGCGGCTCGACAATGCCGCGCCCGAAGCGCTGGTCATGCATCCCGGCCCGATGAATCGCGGGGTCGAGATCGACAGCGACGTCGCCGATATGCTCGATCGTTCGATCATCACCCGGCAGGTCGAAATGGGCGTGGCGATCCGCATGGCCTGTCTCGACGTGCTGACCCGAAAGGCGCGCGGCGTGGAGGGATGGGCGTGAAGCAGGCCAAGCCGATCACGATCACGGGCGGCAGGCTGGTTCTGCCCGATGGGCTCCGCGAAGGGGCGATCCGGCTGGTCGACGGGCGGATCGCGGCGCTGGGCGATGTCGCGCCGCAAGACGGTGACGAGGTGGTGCAGGCGCGCGGACGTCTCGTCGCGCCGGGGCTGGTCGATTACGGCGTGTTCGCGGTCGACAAGCCGGCCTTTCATTTCGGCGGGATCACGCGCGCCGCGCTGATGCCCGACCAGTCCCCGCCGCTCGATCTGCCGAGCCGGGTGGCCCATATCTCGAAAAGCGGGAAGCCTGATTTCTGGGTCCATCCGCTTGCCGCCGCGACGCGCGGGCTGGAAGGGGAATCGCTTGCCGAAGCGGCGCTGATGCGCGCGGCAGGTGCGCGCGGGATTGCGACCGGGCGGCGCTGGATCGGCGATTCGGGTGTGATGCTGCGCCTGCTGCGCTATGCCGCCATGCTGGACCTGCCCGTGGTGGCCCATGCCGAAGACGGTGCGCTGGCCGCTGATGCGGTGGCGACCGCAGGCGAGATGGCGACCCGACTGGGATTGCCGAGCGCGCCTGCCGAAGCCGAGACTCTGGCGATCGCGCGCGATCTGGCGCTCGCCGAGATCGCGGGCGCGCGCATCCATTTCCGCCAGGTCACGACGCGCGCGGGGATCGCCCTGATCCGCGAGGCGAAGGCGCGCGGCGCGAAGGTGACCGCGGGGGTGACGCCCGCCCATTTCATGCTGTCCGATCTCGCCATCGCGGATTTCCGCAGCTTCATGCGCCTGTCTCCGCCGCTGAGGCCCGAGGATGATCGCGAGGCGGTGATCGAGGGGATTGCGGACGGGACGATCGATATCGTCTCCAGCGGCCACGACCCGCGCGGCGCGGAGGACAAGCGCCTCCCCTTCGCCGATGCCGAACCGGGGATGGCGGGGGCCGAGACTCTGCTCGCCATGCTTCTGACGCTGGAGCGGGACGGACGGATCGACATGGCGCGCGTCTTCGACCTCTGCGCCGCTGCGCCAGCGCGCCTGCTGGGTGTCGAGGCCGGGGTGCTGGCCCAAGGATACGAGGCGGATATCGCGCTGATCGATCCCGAGAAGCCCTGGATCGTCGATCGGCGCAAGATGGAAGCGAGCGCGGGCAACACGCCTTTCGACGGTCAACCGACGCAGGGCCGGGTGACCGCTCTGTTCAAAGGCGGTGTCGCGGTAAAGCTCTAGCGCGCGGCCAACCGCATTTGGGCCTTAAAACAACGCCATCCGCGTGGTGGCGTTACCGGGACGCCATCCGCACATTGGTTTCGAGCGCGCCGGGCAGCGGATTGTTGGCCGCATAGGCGATGCAGCCGCCGCCGCCTTTCTTGACCAGCGAACACAGGCTCCGCGCGCTCGCTTCGGCATAGCCCGATGCGGCGACGCGGTAATACATCTTGCCCTTGACCTTGGCCTTGGTGATGACCTTCTCCGCGCCTGCCAGTTCGGGATGGCGCTGCTGGAAGATCTTCCAGGCCTGCTGCGCATCCGACATCGAGAAATAGCTGCCGAGCTGGACGCGATAATCGCCCTTCTGGGCCACGAAGCCGGTGCTCGGAGCGCTCGGCGCAGGGGTGCGAGCGACGGTCGGGGCCGACGTTGCGACGCGCGCCGGAGCGGGCGCGGAAACGCGCTCGACCGGGCGGGCTTGCGGGGCTTCGAAGGCCGCGGCCACCGAATGCGCGACGGGGCGCGCGATCGTGCCGGGAGCGGCTTTGGGTGCGGCCTTGGGCGCAGCGGGGGCCGCCTCAGCCGCATTCAGCGGCGGCAATTCACCGTTCGCGGCAAAGGCTGGCTTCGGCGTCGGAGCAGGCGTGGCAGATTCCGCTGCCAGCTGGTTGACGCTGGGATGGTTGGCGAGGGCGAGGCGCGCCGGCTGTCCGGGGTCCTGCACCATGTCGACACCGAGCAGGTCGGCGACGCGATGGCGGAAATAGACCGGGTTCGCCATCTGGCCCCAATGCGCCATGCGTTCGCCCACCTTGTCGGCGGGCACGTCTTCTGCCGCCATCAGCCGCGCCGCGCGCCAATCGCCCTGTAGCGCATAGGCGTAAGCGAGGTTCTGGCGCACCTTGGCGGAGTTTTCGCCGAAGCGAAGCTGGTTGGCGAGCACGAGGACGCCGCGCTGCGGCTGGCCAGCAAGGGCGATGGCGAGGCCGAAATCCGCCGGATCGAGATCGGTCTCGTGCGTATCCAGCGTGGTGAGGGCGGCGGCCTGCTGTCCGCTGGCGATCTGGGCGAGGGCGAGCGAGACGATCGTGCGCGGGGATGCCGCGCCCAGTTGCAGCGCTTCGTCGAGCGTCGCCGCGGCCGATTCGAACCGTCCGGCCTCGATATAAGCGGCGCCGAGCAATTCGCGCAGACCCGCATCGCGCGGCGATGCCAGCACGGCGCTTTCCGCGAAGCTGACTGCCTTGTCGCTCTTGCCCTTGGCGAGCGCGTCTTCGGCCTTGACCGCCGAAACGGAAGCGGGCGGCGCGACCTTGGCGCTGCATCCCATCAGCGTGGCGCTTGCAAGTGCGGTGGTCAGCGTCAGGCCCACCATGCGGGCGGTCCGATCGATAGTCATGCGGCGCATTTCCCTCTCCCTCAGCGGTCGGGCATTCGATTCTGCGAACCTCGTCACGGGCGTTTCACCTGCGTGGCCAGAGTTTCGATTTCGGGCATTCTGGCGAGCATCGCGTCGAGCGCCTGCGTCACCAGGACCTGGGCGCTCGACCCGCTGATCGTGGAGGCGAGACGGAGGCGCAGATGGCGTTCGGGGTCGAGCCGCAAGGTGAAGGCAGCGCGGCGATTGCCCGACGATGCGGCCTTGGCGACCAGCTTCGCAGCGGGCTTGATCGCAGCCTCGACGGCGTCCTGGCGGTTCTCGTCGAGCTTTCTCGCGATCCGCTCGATGGTCTCGCGCACGGGGCTGGGGGCAGGCCTGGGGTCGATGACGGGCTCGATGTCGGGCGCGGCTTCGGCTTGGCCGACATCGGAAGCGCTCGCAACCGATTCGCCGCCGAAGCGCACGATCCGCGCGCCGGGATTGGGGTCGTGATCGCCCATGTCGTTCCAGCCGAGATCTTCCAGTTCGGCGGCGGCATCGGCGGGATCGATCTTGCCCGCCATGCCGTGCTGCGGGCGCATGGCCGGGCGCGCGCCGCCCTTGCGGGCTAGCAGCGTCGGCGAAAGGGAGGCGAAGCTGGCGTCGCTCATGATCCTGATCCCGTCCGGGCCCCTTCCTTACTGCGCCACCCGGCGGCCGAAGCCACCCTGGGGGCGATGAGCGCTCGGCATCGCGCTCTGCATGTTCGGCGCGGCGAAAACGGTGCGGCGGAAATTCTTTTCGAGTCGGTCGGAGACATATTTCCACAGCGCGGTGACTTCGGCGGCGCTGCGACTTTCGGGGTCGACTTCCATGACCGTGCGCCCGTCGATCATCGAGGCCGCGAAATCGGTGCGATGGTGGAGCGTGATCGGTGCGACCGTCCCGTGCTGCGACAAGGCGACGGCGGCTTCGGAGGTGATGCGCGCCTTGGGCGTCGCGCCGTTGACCACGAAGACCAGCGGCTTGCCCGCGCGTTCGCACAGATCGACCGTCGCGCCCACGGCGCGCAGATCGTGGGGGGAAGGCCGGGTCGGAACGACGATCAGTTCGGCGACCGAGATCACGGACTGGATGGCCATGGTGATGGCGGGCGGCGTGTCGATCACGGCGAGCTTGAAGCCCTGCTGGCGCAGCATCACGAGATCGCCGGCGAGCCGGGCCACTGTGGTCTGGGCGAAGGCGGGATATTCCGCCTCGCGCTCGTTCCACCAATCGGCCAGCGAGCCCTGCGGGTCGATGTCGATCAGCACCACGGGCCCCGCGCCCGCACGCTGCGCCTGCACGGCTAGGTGGCCGGACAGGGTCGTCTTGCCCGATCCGCCCTTTTGCGATGCCAATGCCAGTACACGCAAAGCCTGGTCCCCCGAAAATTCCTCGATCGCACGGACCATGTCGTCCGATCGATCTCGTCCGCGATGCGCGAACGTTCGATCCGGGGAATCGCAGACTACCCTAAATTTTAAGTTAAGGCGGGGCGCCGTTTCGACCGCTTTCGATCGCTTTCGACCTGAGCTTAAATCGAAACAGGCGCGGCAACGTTTTGCTAACGCCCGGTTTACTATAGAGTGGGGGAAAGCGCCCCGCAGGATCGACGCAGGATCGATACGGGGCCATGGATCGGCGGAGACTTACGATGGCATCTTCTTCCCTTAGTCGCACTCTTGGCGGCGGCGTCATGACCGCCTGCCTCCTTGCCGTGGGCGCACCCGCGCTCGCGGATGTGAAGGCCGGGGTCGATGCCTGGTCGGCGGGCGACTACGCCACCGCGGTGCGCGAATGGTCGGGGCCCGCGCAGGCGGGCGATGCCGATGCGCAGTTCAATCTGGCGCAGGCCTACAGGCTGGGGCGCGGGGTGGATGCGGACAAGGCGCAGGCCGAAGCGCTCTATGCCGCCGCCGCCGCGCAGGGCCATGTCCAGGCATCGGACAATTACGGGCTTATGCTGTTCGAGGATGGGCGGCGCGAGGCGGCCATGCCCTATATCGAGGCGGCTGCGGGCCGGGGCGATCCGCGCGCGCAATATCTTCTGGGTGTCGCGCATTTCAACGGCGATCTGGCGGAAAAGGACTGGCCGCGCGCCTATGCGCTGTTGACGCTCGCCAATAACAGCGGCCTGCCGCAGGCCCGCGCGGCGATGGCGCAGATGGACGAATTCGTGCCCCTCGCCGATCGCCAGCAGGCGCAGGTCCTCGCCCAGCAGATCAAGAGCGAGGCGGACGCCAATCGCGCGCGCCAGCTCGCCGCGGTCGACCTCGGCGGCGCGCCGGTGGCAGTGCCGGCCGCGACCGCCCCGGCGCGCGCTGCCGCTCCTGTTCCTGCCGCAACGCGCCCGGTCGAAGTGGCGCGTGCGGATAGTGCCGGGGCCGATTACACGCTGCCCGAAGGCCGTGGCCAACCGGTCCCCGCCGCCACGCGAGCGACGCCGGTTCCGGGCAAGCCCGCAGCGCAGGCCGCCCCCGTCACCGCAACCATTCCGGCAGGCGCGAGCGCGCGCATGTCGGGCGAATGGAAATTGCAGCTGGGCGCGTTCGGCAATTCCGGCAATGCCGATCGCCTGGCAAGCCGTCTGACAGGCAATGCCGCTCTTGGCGGTGCGCGTGTCGAGCAGGAGCCTGCCGGGCGTCTCACCAAGGTCATGGCGGTCGGCTATCCCAGCCGCAATGCTGCCGAGGCTGCCTGTTCGGCGTTGAAACGCGGCGGACAGGACTGCCTCGTCACCCGCTGATCTCGTAA
>Ga0114912_1000526_pt1 | contig 19169 bp, 13 predicted proteins | sample MalvirDeepMed_51_FD_89713 | JGI IMG/M metagenome (GOLD analysis project Ga0114912, IMG submission 89713) | Marine viral communities from the Global Malaspina Expedition - Malaspina viral metaG DeepMed_51 | ecosystem: Environmental > Aquatic > Marine > Oceanic | place: Mediterranean Sea...
CAGGCAGGACAGTGCTCGCTACGATGACGTAAGAGCTTTTCTTGGATGGCTTCTTGGCCATGGGAGATTTCCTTCAGATCCAAAAAAGCCACCGACGCGAGATCTGCGCGGGCGGCGGACATGATTGATGAAGATTTAATGCGGCGGATCGCCGACGAGCATCAGGGCGGTTTCATGATTGGGTCTCCTTTGCTGATCGGATTACGCAGCGACTGCCAGCGTCGGGCTGGTGAAGCCTTCGATGGCTTCCATGAGCCTGGGTCGGTAAGGACGAGCCTCGGCTACTGCGTCGGCGATCTGACGATCGAGCGCCAGACGATCGCCTTGCACTGCTCCGGTGGTAAGGAGCCAGCGCACTAGCAGCATCGCGGTCATGGTGACGTCGCACTCACAATGCTCGCGCAAGGCGACCCAGCGCCCCTTTTCGGAAGCCTCGCCCAGTTCCCATGGAGCCAGAATCTTGGCGGGCAGGACTTGCGCATGAGCGTACTCGTTCAAATGAACCGGTTTTGCCCGTCCACGAAGCAAGTCGCACAGATCCATGCGATTATGCCGCCAAGGTCCATTCGCAAGCGACGATGGTAGCGCGAACCCTTCGCGCATCGCGACGGCAAGTATTGCGGGCAGATCCTTGTATTCGCCTCCCCAGGTTGTCGGAACCGCATTCCCGCTCCGCTCAACGAAGCCCGCGAATGCCTGAACGATCTCGGCTTCGGTCATCTCTGGCTTCGACCAGGTCTCAAAGGCTTCGGCTGCGACGCCTGTCGGTGAGGTCAATAGGGTCATCGCAGAAATGCAGGCGATGCGGTGGAAGGGCCACTTCACGACGAATTTTTCGGTGTTGGTGATGCCGCCTGAATTGGTAGCGTGCCGGTCGGCGCGGTACTGCCCCTCGCGATCATATGCATACTCGATATCGAACACGACATAGCGCCGGGACGAAAGATTGCGGTCGAGAATGGCGTTGGCGTCGGCTTGCAGCCTAGCCTCGAGCGTTACGAGGTCGGTCATGATGTAGGTCTTTCGTTAAGGTCCGCTTTGTTCGCGCGATGGGTGCACGAGTGAGGCGGTCAGGGATGGAAGCTGATGGGCGTCCGAGCTTTCAGAACCGGTGACGGTTCACGGCATCAAGCTGCGAGCCGATGGGTTCGGGGAGTTCGGCCTGTGCGAACGCGGCCTTTTCGGTGAAATAGTCGTCCATGGGCACGTCCTTCCACCACACCTTGCGATTGGAATCCCAGCTATAGCCGCGTGCCTTCAACCAATCCTTCGCTTCGTAGGGCGCGCCCCTTGCGCGAACCCGGACAGCACCAGCATCGGACGATTGAAGAAGGCATTGAAGGTAGGTCCGCTCTTCGGTTTCGTCGTATACGCCGTCGACCGAATGGATCGGGAGCTGAAGAAGCTGGAACAGCGCCCAGACATCGCTCTCAGCACGATGCCCATCGAAGAACGTACCATGGTCCACCAGCAGGTGTTCGAGCTTGCGGCACGAATGCCCGAACTTGGACCAGGGAATCTCGAAGCAGGAACAGGCCCACGGCATCGTCGCGGTCGTCGGAAATTGCCGGTCTACGAATGCGACATCGAACCGAGCATTGTGCGCAACCACGAGATCGCATCGCTCGAGCGTTCGAAGGATGATCTTCTCGTCGAGAACCTCCCCCGCCAGATCGTCATCGGTCAGGCCGGTCAGCTCGACGATTTCCGGTTTCAGGGGACGGCACGGATCCTGGCGCCAGGATTGCGGTTTCGAATACCCGATCACAAAGCCATTCTTGTCGACCGCTACATGCATCATCGCCAGTTCGATGATCGCATCGGACGTCGGATCGAGGCCTTCGGTTTCGACGTCCAGGATGGCGATCCTACGCCCGCCTTCCGGCAAGTCTTCAGGCAGATTGTCGAACGGCTTCGGCAGCCTTTCGAGGATGCGATAGTCGGGATGGCCGCGCAGCAGCGCAGCCGCGGCGGTTATATCCGCCGTGCGAGAAAACGGTCTCGTCATGGGTAGTCTCCGATTAGGATGGTTCATGACCGATCGAGGCCGAAGGTCCGAGAGCGATGCTCTCTATTTTCCCTTCAACCTCTTTCGGTCACAAACTCGGCTCCTGCCGGGTCTTCTTCTTTCGCCGTCCCCGTGGTGCGGGGCGGCGGTTTCTTGAATGAGCGTGGGGGTCCAGGTTCGAGCGGTCGAACCTATTTTTCGGGCCGTGATGGAAGGGATGTTCATCGCAAGGCTTGGAGTAGCTTGAACTCGCGACGCCGTCTGGAAACGGCTGACGATCACTCTCGAGTTTTCCTGAAGGTATTCCGGGTTGGTCCAGCCTGTATCCGCATCGACGAAGCCCCTGCGTATGACGCTGCGGCTCAGCGACAGATTAGGCTTCGCCTTCGATCATTTTCTAGCGCAGCGTCCAAGGCCGTCAGGCCGCTTCAACAGCAGCAAGGCTGCTTCTGCCGAAGGCTACACCCCCGGAACCTGTGAAGGGGCGAAGCAAAGGTGTGTTATGCGAGTAAGCATCCACCTTTGAGGTATTGCGCCTCAAACAGGTCTGAACGAAGTGCGGACCTGTTTGTGGTATTGCGCCTACGAAAATAGAGCTTTTGCTTTAGCAAATAGGGTCTTTGAGAGACGATGAAGCGAAAAAAGGTCTGACGGTTTTTTGCATCACGGTGAAAATTGAACTGTTTGAACCTAATTTTCTACCAGACAAGGTTCGTCCACCTATCGATTCTGACGGATTTTTGCATCAGGATACAACCAGAATACGAAACAAATGAGGAACGTGACGGTTTTTTGCATCTCGATACAAGGTAATTTTCGGCGTAAAATCGAGACTGACGGTTTTTCGCATCAGGATACAAATGGCCCCGAAATGGGCATGCTGACGGTTTTTTGCATCTTGATACAAGTGACGAATTTTGAAATTGATCTGACGGTTTTTTGCATCTCGATACAATCCGAAAAACAGACGGCGGCGGCTGCCTGACGGTTTTTTGCATCTCGATACAATCAAAATTCTCCGATGCGAGCCAATCTGACGGTTTTTGGCATCTCGATACAACAGAGAGAACAGAAGCCGACAGCTTGCGGTTTTTTGCATCAGGTTGAAAAAGGGTTTTGTCGGCGAAGAAGCTGCGCGTCGGGCTAAGCGGGACACTCTCGAACTCAGATTGACGGATTTTGGCATCTGATAACAGGGAATTTTGGCGACGCGAAAAGCCTCGTTACGATCAGTTTTTCGGCAGGCTAGGTTTAGCTCGCGAGAGCGAATCCTACCTATGCTCGTCGCTCTGCATTTCTGATCATGGAGGATCGACTGAAGCGTGGAACAGGAGGTATCTATCGCCTTGTCGTGTGTCCCTTGCTGTGACACATACCCGCCCATGCGCCGATTTCGGCGTTGACCAACCCGCGGTTTTCCGGGGGCTTAGGCGGTCGGAAAAAGTGGTCTCGCATCCTGTCTCCCCGACCACTATTTGGAATGGCACATTTCCGCGATATCCGTGAAAACCATGAGGGCGGCTGTCGAAGGCGCGTGAGTCGCCGGGATGCGGGCGATAGCTAGCGTTGCTGTCTGTGACGATGAACGAGCGGGATCATGATGAAACGACTTCTCCGCAAAATCCTGCGACGGCCGCATTCTGAAATCCGCGATGATATTCAGGTGGAGGAATTCGTCGAACTGCAACGCTGTGAATTGTTCGGTCCATCCTGGATCGGGTTTCGCAGCTACGCCAATTCGAGCCTGCTCAGGCGCGTGCGGGTCGGACGGTTCTGCTCGATAGGGCGGCGCTGTTCGGTTGGTGCGGCTCTCCATGATGTGGACTGCTTCACCACCCACCCCATAGCGCGCTCCGATAGCTTCCAATCCGATCCGTTGACGGTGATCGGCAACGATGTCTGGATCGGCGACAATGTGGTCATCGTGGCGGGCGTTTCCGTTGGAGACGGAGCGGTGATCGGTGGCGGTGCGGTGGTCACGAAAGACGTTGCACCCTACGCCATTGTCGGCGGTGTGCCGGCGCGCCTGATCCGTCCGCGCTTCGAAGAGCAACAGATCGCCGACCTGCTCGAAGCGAAATGGTGGCAATATGGCGACCGCGCCGTGGACCTCTGCGGCAAGGGCGCGACGCCCGACCAGATGCTGTCCGCATTGGCCGACGGCTCGATCGAGCCCTTGCCCGAGCATTTCAGCCCGTGGCGAGGTTCTTGAGCTTCGCGCTGCCGGAGGTTCCCCTCATTCCGGCATGACCTCCAGAACGCGGTCCGGCGTCATCGGAAAACTGAGGACGCGCGCGCCGCAGGCGTTGTAGATCGCATTGGCGATCGCACCCGCACCGCCGCACATGCCCAGCTCGCCGATACCCTTCGCCTGGATGGGGCTTGCGACCGGATCGCGTTCCACCACCATCACGACCTCGACCTCCCCCACGTCGCGGTTCACCGGGACGTGGTATTCGGCAAGATCGCAATTGACGAGATGGCCGTCCTTGGGATCGAAATGCAGCGCTTCGGTCAGAGCGGCCCCGATGCTCCAGGTGATCCCGCCCAGGCATTGCGAACGCGCGGTCTTTTCATTCAGGACGCGGCCGAACCCGAAGGCTCCTAGCATCCTGTCGACCCGCGTTTCCCCGGTGAAGCGGTTGACCCGGACCTGGGCGAAGAAGGCCCCGAAACCTGATGCGGTGTGGCTGTCGGCGATATCGCCCGGCTCGTAATGACCCTCTTCGGACAATTCCTCGCCATCGAGCAATTCGACCAGAGACCGCCCACCCTCGACCGCGCCATCGCGCAGGACTAGATCGTTTTCTTCGGTGCCTGCCTTCTCCGCCAGCATCCTACGCAAGGCGCGACAAGCGAGATAGGCTGCCGATCCGATCGAGGCTGCGCCCCAGCTGCCACCGGAACCGGGGCCGCGCGGGAAATCGGTATCGCCCAATTGGACGAGCACATCGTCCACCGCGATCCCAAGCATTTCCGCGACCACCTGAGCGAGGATCGTGTAGGTCCCGGTCCCGATATCGGTCATATCCGTACGTATCTCGGCAGTGCCATCGGGTTTCAGAGTCACCCGCGCCCTCGCCTCGCCGACATTGTGTACGCGTGCCGCGCTCGCCATGCCGATGCCGATCCACCATTCACCGTCGCGCGTGTGGCGCGGCGATCGAGGCCCCGAATCCCAGCCGAACCGTTCCGCCCCTTGCTTGAGGCATTCGGCGAGCTTGTGGGACGAGAAGGGAAGATCCTCTTCGGGATCGCGATCGGGGATGTTGCGAAGGCGCAGCTCGACCGGATCGACGCCGCTCTTCTCGGCGAGAACGTCCATGGCGATTTCCAGCGCGGGCATACCCACCGCCTCTCCCGGCGCGCGGACCGACCCGGCGGTCATGCGGTGGATACGCGCGACTTCGAGCTTCAAGGCGCGGTTTTCGCCGCCGTACAGGAAGTGCGAGGATTGCAGCACGGGCTCGGCAAATTCCTCTGCTGGAAGGTTCGAGACCAGTGCCTCGTGACCGAACCCGTCAAGCCTGCCCTCGCCGTCTCCGGCCAGGCGAAGCCGCTGCGTGGTCTCGCTGCGGCGCATGACGCACTGGAAGACCTGCTGGCGGCTCATCACCACGCGGACCGGCCTTCCGACTTTCTCGGCGGCGATCGCGGCCGCGACCGCTTCCTCGCTGATGCCGAGCTTCGATCCGAACCCGCCTCCGACATAGCGCGAGACGATCCGCACCCGGTCGTGTTCGATACCCAGCGTGTCGGCGAGTTCGTCGATGTTGTAGTTCAACATCTGTAGCGAGGCGTGGACCGTCAGCTTGTCGCCCTCCCACTGAGCAATCGCGGCGTGGGGTTCCATGGCGGCGGAGGCATGACCTTCGGTGGTGATTGCAAGGTCGACCGAATGGTCGGCGCGGCTCATCGCCTGTGCCAGATCGCCTTGATCGACGGTTTCGTCCTCCTGCTCCTCAGGCTCGACATCCGAAGGGTGGAGCGGAGCGCCGTCTTGCGCCCGATAGTCCACCTTCAGATGCTTCGCCGCGTCGCGCGCCTGCTCGAACGTCTCGGCGACGACGACCGCAATCGGTTGGCCCCAGAAGAAGACCTTTGTCGGGCCCTGCTGTGGCGCCTCGCCGGCGGTTCCCTGCGCCGCGCGCGTCGTCAGACGCTCGTCATCGATGACTGCGAGGACACCGGGCATTTCGAGCGCCGAGGCCTTGTCGATCGACACGACCTCGCCGCGTACGATGGTCGCTGTCACGATCACGCCCTCAACTGCATTCTCGACCGGATATTCGGCCGCGTAAGGTGCCGTCCCGGTCACCTTCGCCAGCCCCTCGATCCGCGAAACGGGCTTGCCCAGCACGCCCTGTCTCATCGTATCGAGAAAGTTCTCGGTGTCGGGTTCGTCTTGCTTGAGATGGGCGGTCATATCGCGGTCTCCGTCGCTTCGGCCAACACGGCGGCGAGCGGGCGCCGGGCGAGCGGGATCTTGAAATCATTCTCGCCATAGCCCTGCGCGTCTTCCAACAGCAGGTCGGCGGCGCGGTCGAACAGAGCGGCGTCCGGCACCTTTCCGACCAGCAGGTCGGAAAGGCGGGGATCGTGCCAGGGCTTGTGCGCCAGTCCGCCGAAAGCGAGGTCTGCGCGCGAAATGATGTCGCCCTCCATCGCGATCACGGCGGCGGTCGAGACAAGGGCGAAGGCATAGGACGAGCGTTCGCGCACCTTGCGGTAGATCTGCTTGCCTTCGACCGGGGCTGGCAGGATTACCGAGGTGATGATCTCGCCCGGCTCCAGCACATTGTCGCGCCAGGGCGTGTCGCCCGGCAGGCGATGGAAGTCGCGAACCGGAACCTGGCGGCGGGCATCACCCGCCCCTTCGATCTCGACCATGGCATCGAGCGCGCTCATCGCCACGGCCATGTCGCCGGGATAGGTCGCGATACAGTGGGGACTTGTGCCGAGAACGCCGTGGAGGCGCGCGATCCCGTCTATCGCGCCACAGCCCGAGCCGGGATCGCGCTTGTTGCAGGGCTGATCGATATTGGTGAAATAATAGCAGCGTGTGCGCTGGCACAGATTGCCGCCGGTCGTGGCGCGATTGCGCAATTGCTGGGTCGCCCCGGCGAGAATGGCGCGCGCCAGCACCGGATAGTCGCTGCGGATGCGGTCATGGTTCGCGGTCGCGGTGTTGGTGACGAGCGCGCCGATGCGCACCCCGCCATCCGCTGTCTCCTCGATCGCATTCATGCCCAGCCGGTCGATCGCGACCAGCCGTTCGGGCGTCTCGACCTGCAATTTCATCAGGTCGAGCAGGTTGGTTCCGCCCGCGATCAGCGTGGCGGTTTCGCCATCCGAGAGGGAATGCGCGTGATCGAGGCTGTCGGGTCGCTGCAGATCGAAAGGTCTCATGCGGCGCCTCCCTGTCCGGCGACATCGCGGATCGCGGCGACGATATTGGCATAGGCTCCGCAGCGGCACAGATTGCCGCTCATCCGCTCGCGAATTTCCTCGGCCGTCGCCTTCATCTCGCCGGTCAGATCAGCGCTGGCATCGCTGGCGAAACCGGCCTTGATCTCGTCCAGCATGGCCGTGGCCGAACACACCTGGCCCGGTGTGCAATAGCCGCATTGATACCCGTCGTGCTCAACGAAAGCGACCTGGAGCGGCGACGGGTTCTCGGGCGTGCCCAACCCCTCGATCGTTGTGACATCGTCCCCGTCATGCAGGGCGGCGAGCGTCAGGCAGCTGTTGATCCGCATCCCGTTGACGATGACGGTGCAGGCCCCGCACTGGCCGTGATCGCAGCCCTTCTTGGTGCCGGTGAGGCCCAGATCGTGGCGCAGGAAATCCAGCAGGCTGGTGCGCGGATCGCTCGGCAGGGGGTGGTCGGTTCCGTTGATGGTGATGGTATCGGGCAAGACGGTCTCCTCGTCCCCCCTCAACCGGCCTGACCCTTTTAAGGTCCGAAGAAATTTATGGAGTTTCGGTTTGCGGCGACGCGGATCGGCGGCAAAGGAGCGCGATGACCGATTATCATTTCTACCGGCCCGAGGAGGGGCATCGCCTCCCGCACAGCCCCTTGAACGCCATCGTCGCGCCGCGCCCGATCGGATGGATATCCACGATCGGCAAGGACGGCACGCGCAATCTGGCGCCCTACAGCTTCTTCAACCTCATCAATTACGACCCGCCCCTGGTCGCCTTTGCCTCGTCAGGGTGGAAGGATACGGTCGCGAATATCGAGGCGAGCGGCGAATTCGTCTGGAACCTCGCCACGCGCGCGCAGGCCGAAGCGATGAACGCCAGCTCCGCGAGCGTCGAGCCGGGGGTGGACGAGTTCGCTCTGGCGAAACTCGGCACGCTCCCTTCTTCGATCGTCGCCCCACCGCGCGTGGCGGGCAGCCCGGTGCATTTCGAATGCAAAATGACCCAGCTGATCCGGCTCGAGGATCGGCATGGCGATGAACTCGATCAATGGCTGGTGATCGGTGAAGCGGTCGGCATCCATATCGATCCCGCCATGCTCGAAGATGGTGTCTACCAGACCGCCCGCCCCGTCCCGATCACGCGCGGCGGCGGACCGGCGGATTATTTCGCCATCACGCAGGATGCGCTGTTTAAGATGAAGCGCCCCGACTGATCCGCCGAGCGCAATCGCTCAATATCCCCGGCGACCCGACCGCTGCGCGAAATGCGACGTGCGAGGATGCAAGCGCCGCTTCGCTGTCGCGCGGCCTGCCGAGCCGGGCGATGGCGAGATAGACCGTATGCAAGGCGATGTAACCGGTTGCAGGAACGGGCGCGATGCGACAGGATCGTGGCAAAGACGAGAGGATGATGATGGCGAGCGTTTGGAAACCGATTGCGATGGCGCTGGTCGTCTTCGCCCTGCCCGTGCCCGGTGCTGCGCAGGATGCGGAGCGTTATCGGGAATGTTCCCCGGACGGGCGGCTGTGCTTCGCGCTCGAGACGGTGGCGGAAGCGCCGCATTACTCGGTGACCCGCGACGGCAAACCAGTGATCGCCCCCTCCCGCTTGGGCTTCCTGCTGCGCGGTGCGGGCAAATGGGGCAATCGCGTGGCGCTGGGCGAAGCGGTGCGGCGCGACCATGAAGGCGAGTGGGAACAACCCTGGGGCGAGAACCGCGTGGTGCGCGACCACTATCGCGAAATCCGCATTCCCATCACCGAACTCGGCAAGACCGAACGCCGCATCGACCTGATCGCGCGGGTCTTCGACGGCGGCGTCGGATTTCGCTTCGCCTTTCCTGACCAGGACCAGCTGTCCGACGTCATGATCGACGAGGAGCTGACCGAGTTTAACATTTCGGGTGACGCCGAAGCCTGGTGGATTCCGGGCGGCGAGTGGAACCGCTACGAATATATCTACAACCACACCCCGGCCAATCAGGTCGGTACAGCGCATTCGCCGCTGACCCTGCGCCGCGCGGATGGTCTTCACCTCGCGATCCACGAAGCGGCATTGGAGGATTACAGCGGCTTCTCGCTCCAGCGCGTCGAAGGTCAGCGGTTCCGCACCATGCTCGCGCCCTCGTCACAGCCCTGGAAGGTGCACCGCGCGGCGCCCTTCGTCACACCCTGGCGCACGATCCTTATCGCCGAGGATGCGCCGCGCCTTTACGCGGCGGCGGACATCCTGCTCAACCTCAACGAACCCAACCGTCTCGGTGATGTGAGTTGGGCGAAGCCGCACAAATATGTCGGTATCTGGTGGGCGATGCATCTCGACAAATGGAGCTGGAACGCTGGCCCCAAGCATGGCGCCACCACCCAGCACGCGATCGACTATATCGATTTCGCCGCGAAGCACGGCTTCAAATCCGTCCTGATCGAAGGCTGGAACGAGGGGTGGTGGAGCGAGAGCGGACGCAATTTCCAGTTCGCCACCGCCTACCCCGATTTCGACATGGATCGCATCGCCGCCTATGCCGCGTCGAAGGGTGTCGAGATCATGGGCCACCACGAAACGGCGGGCAATGCCGGGCTTTACGAACGCCAGCTCGAGGAAGCGCTCGATTACTATCAGCGGCACGGCGTCCATTCGGTGAAGACCGGCTATGTCGCCGATGCGGGCGGCGTGCTGCGCGAGGATGCCGACGGGACCGAACAGTGGGAATATCACGACGGGCAGTACATGGCCCGCCATCACGTCCTCGTCGCCGAACGTGCCGCCGAACATGAGATCGCCATCAACGCGCATGAGCCGATCAAGGATACCGGTATGCGCCGCACCTATCCCAATCTGATGACGCGCGAGGGTGCGCGGGGGACCGAATATATGGCCTGGGGCGAGCCGCCCAATCCGCCCAGCCACGAGCCGATACTGCTGTTCACGCGGATGCTGGCAGGCCCCTTCGACCTGACTCCGGGGATCGTCAGCCTGCAAGGGCGCGAAGGGCTCTTGCCCAACACGCTGGCGCGGCAATTGGCCGATTACGTGGTGATCTATTCCCCGCTCCAGATGGCGGCGGATTTGCCCGAGAACTACGCCAAGGCCCCCGATGCGCTGGCCTTCATCGAACAGGTCCCGGTCGACTGGGAGCGGACGAAAGTCCTCTCCGGCGAGGTCGGCCAGTTCGGCGTCGTCGCCCGCCAGCGCCGCGGCGGAGAGGATTGGTGGATCGGCGGAGTCACCGACGAAACCGCGCGCGAGGTCGAACTCGACCTCACCTTCCTCGATCCGGGCAGGCGCTACACAGCCGAAATCTGGCGCGACGGCGAAGGCGGCGGGATCGACGGGGATCGCTTCGCCATGGTGCGCGAGACGCGCAACGTCACGGGCGGCGAGGCGATGCGCGTGCTGATGCGGGCGGGCGGCGGCTTCGCGATGAGCCTCAAGCCCCTAGACTGACCTCACTTCGGGCGGAGGCGCCTATCGAAACACCACGGTGCGGATGCCGTTGAGAAAGACCCGCCGCTCCGCCGTCCAGCGCACCGCGCGGGCCAGCACCCGCGCCTCGATATCGCGGCCGATGCGGACCAGATCCTGTTCGGTCGCGCGGTGATCGACCCGCTCGATATCCTGCTCGATGATCGGCCCTTCGTCGAGATCGCCGGTGACGAAATGCGCCGTCGCACCGATCAGCTTGACCCCGCGCTCATGCGCCTTGCCATAGGGCCGCGCGCCCTTGAAGCTGGGGAGGAAGCTGTGGTGGATGTTGATGCACCGCCCCGCCAGCGTCCCCGCCAGATCGGACGACAGCACCTGCATATAGCGGGCGAGCACCAGCGTATCGGCGCGGCTTTCCTCGAACACGCGCAGCATCCGCGCTTCCTGCTCGCCGCGCCGGTCGGGATCGACGGGCAGGTAGTGATAGGGGACGCCATGCCACTCGGTAAGATCGCGCAGCCCCTCGTGGTTCGACACCACACCCACGATCTCGACCGGCAGATTGCCCGTCTGCCAGCGATGCAGCAGGTCGTTGAGACAATGGCTCCCCCGAGACACCGCGATCAGCAGGCGCGGCCGATGATCGGCGGGCAGCAGATCCCAGTCCATCGCGTAATCCTGCGCGATCGGAGCGAAGCCGGACCGCAGATCGTCCGCCGATTGGGGGAACGACACACCCTCCGCGCGAAATTCGATCCTGAGGAAGAAGCGCCCCGCCTCGAGATCGGCATATTGCTGGCTGTCGAGGATGAAGCCTCCGATCGCGGCCAGATGGCTGCTGACCGCGGCGACGATGCCCACCCGATCCTCGCAGGACAGGGTGAGGATGAAGGCTGGCTTGGCTTGTTCGTGAGAAGCGGGATCGGCGCTGGGTGTCATGGCGGCACTTGTATCAAAGGATCGGCGGAGCGCCAGACGGCACTAACGCTTTCGGGAGGCCCGGCGAAAGCAGGCCGCTGAGGCCAGCCACGATCCCGCGAGAACCGTGCCCCAGACCAGCGCCCGCGCCTGTCCGCCAGGTTGTGCGATAGTCGAGGGTGCGGTCGCGAACAGCAGACCGAGCGACCCCTGCATGGCCGCCACGCCCGCCATCGCCCGCGCCATGCCCGCCGCCTCCATCCGCACGGCAAAGGCGCCGACTGCGGCCGCGAGGATCACCATGAAGGACGCGGCCCCCTGCCCGTCGTCGCGCACGATCGTCGTCCACACGGTCACGAAGGCGGTCAGCGCAGCCAGCCCCAGCCCGACCCGATAGGCCCGCGAGGCGGTCTGTGACTTGGCGAACAGAATCATCGGCACATCTCCCTTTTTACGGGAAAAACCTGCCCGACGAGGAAGCGGAAATCATGAGCGCGATATGAGCAATCACGCCTGCCCCTCAATGATGCGCGTGATGCCCTGCCCCCGCCGCGTTTTCGGCATCGTGGCGGCCCTTGGCCATCGCGACCTCGTCACCGATCGGCGCGTCCACGGCCGGACCGTCGCTGTCGCGATATTGGCGGCGCAGCTCTTCGAGCTTGTCCTTCATCCGCGCGATTTCGTCCTTCATCCGGGGATCGTCGATGCGATTGCGCATCTCGTCGGGGTCGGTCTGAAGGTCGTAGAACTCCCATTGGTCGATATCGCCATAGAACCGCATCAGTTTGTAGCGGCCCTGTTTTACGCCGTAATGCGCGCGCACCGAATGGAAGCCGGGATATTCGTAATAGTGGTAATAGACGGCGTCGCGCCAGTCCGACGGCGGCGTTCCGTCGACCACCTCGCGTAAGGAGCGGCCTTGGATGGTTCCGCGTTCGGGAAGGCCCGCATAATCGAGGAAGGTGGGCGCATAATCCACGTTCTGCACGGGCGCGCCGATCCGCGTGCCCGGCGCGATGTGGCCGGGATACTGCATCACCAGCGGCGTCCGAAGGCTTTCCTCATACATGAACCGCTTGTCGAACCAGCCATGCTCGCCGAGATAGAAGCCCTGGTCGGACGTGTAGATGACGATCGTGTTGTCCGCTTCGCCCGAATTTTCCAGCCAGTCGAGCACGCGGCCCACGCTGTCGTCCACTGCGGCGACCGTGCCGAGATATTCGTGCATGTAGCGCTGGTATTTCCAGATCGCCATCTCCCTGTCGCTCATATCGGCAGCATTCATGGCATCGTTGCCGGGCTGGAGAGCGCCGAAATAGGCCTCGCGCTGTTCGGGGGTCATGCGCGCAAAATCGTCGGTCCAGGGATTGAAGCGCAATTCGCGGCTCCCCTCCTCGACCGTCATCTTCAGATCGTGCCCCTCATACATGTCGCGATAGATGTTCATTTCCTGCGCCGCGGCGGCGGGGCGTCCGTCGTAATGGTCGAAATAATTGGTCGGCACGGGAAATTCCGTGCCGATATATTTCTGCACATGGCGAAGGGCGGGCATGAAATTGCGGTGCGGCGCCTTGTGGTGGATCAGCAGGGCGAAAGGCTTGTCGCTGCCCGCCCGCGCGTCGAGCCAGGCGAGGCTGCGATCGGTGACGAGGTCGGTGGCATAGCCTTCGACCACGCTGCGTCCGCTGGGCGTGATGATGTCGGGATTGTAGTATTTGCCCTGATCGTCGAGCACGGCCCAATCGTCGATCCCCGCGCCTTCGGGCGAATAATTGAGGTGCCATTTCCCGAACAGCGCGGTGTCGTAGCCCGATGCCCCGAGTTCGCGCACCCAGTTCCATTGCGAATTGTCGAATTTCTGCCCGTTCTGCGTGAAGCCATGCATATGGCTGAACTGGCCGGTCAGCATGGTGGCCCGCGCCGGGCCGCACAGCGAATTGGTGACGTAGCTGTTTTCGAACAACGCCCCGTTCTTCGCGATCCGGTCGATATTGGGCGTCGGCGCGAGGCGGCCGATCTCGGTCCCGTAGGCGGAGATCGCGCTTTGGGCGTGATCGTCCGACATGATGAAGATGATGTTCGGACGACGCTGTTCGACGGGCGCCGTGTCTGTCTGAGCCACCGTTCCCGCACTCTCGGTGGCGGCGGGAACGGTGGCGCAGCCCGGCAGGACGCAGGCCAGGGCCATGGCGGCGAAAGCGGTGCGCCCCGTCATCATGCTCACTCCGTAATCGTGAAGGTGACCGGCGTGCTCGCGTCCGCGCCGGAGCTCGGCGCGATCCAGAGACGGAACTCGCCCGGCTCCCACCCATGCGACATATCCTGACGGGTGAAGGCGAGATCCTCGGGCCGCAGAGTGAACGTGACCGTCCGGCTCTCTCCGGGCTGGAGCGTGACCTTCTCGAAGCCCTTCAGCTCCTGCACCGGGCGCGTCACCGACCCGACGAGGTCACGGACATATAGCTGCGCAACCTCCGCCCCGGCGCGCTTGCCGGTGTTGGTGATGGTGGCACTGGCGGTGATCGAACCGCCTGCCCCCATGCTCGGCGCGCTCAAGCTGACGGGGGAATAGGCAAAGTCGGTGTAGCTGAGTCCGTAACCGAACCGGTAGAGCGGCGCATTCGGCGTGTTGAGATAGCGCGAAACGTATTTCGCGCCCGGCGCGCCCAGTTCGATCGGGCGACCGGTGTTCTTCATGTCGTAATAGATCGGCGCCTGGCCGACATTCACCGGGAAGGTCACCGGCAGCTTGCCCGAGGGGTTGTAGTCCCCGAACAGGACATCGGCCACCGCATGGCCGCCCTGCGTGCCCGGATACCAGGCGTGGAGGATCGCCGAAACGTTTTCTTCCGCCCAGGTAATCGAGTTCGGCCGCCCGCTCATCATCACCAGCACCACCGGCTTGCCTGTCGCGACGAGGCGTTCGAGCAGCGCCTGCTGGTTACCCGGCAGGTCGAGCGAGGTGCGGCTCGCCGCTTCGCCCGTCATGTCCCATTTCTCGCCCATGACCGCGACGATCACGTCGGACCGGTTCGCCACTGCGAGCGCTTCGGCGAACCCGTCCGTTTTGCCCGCATCCGCGAACTCGTAGCTCGCGCCCTTGGCGTAGTCGACGCGCACACCGCGCCCGGCCCGCGCCTTGAGACCTTCGAGCACGGTGACCGGGCGGGTCTGACGGTCGCCCGCCGCGGCCCAGCTGCCGATCATGTCGGGCTTGCTGTCGGCAAGCGGGCCGATCAACGCGATGCTCTGCGCTCCGGCGACGATCGGCAGGGTATCGCCTTCATTCTTGAGCAAGACCATGGATTTACGAGCGACATCGCGCGCAGCTTCAAGGAATTCCGGCTTGTAGAGCGTCGCCTCCTGCCGCGCTTCGTCGGCATAGCGATAGGGGTCCTCGAACAGGCCGAGGCGGTATTTCATCTCCAGCACCCGGCGGGTCGCGGTGTCGACCTGGTCCATCGTGACGCGGCCCTTCGCGATCGAATCGCCGAGATGCTCGAGGAACACCGCGCCCTGCAAATCCATATCGACCCCGGCATCGAGCGCCTGTTCGCCCGCCTGTTCGAGATCCTTCGCATAACCATGCGCCACCATCTCGTTGATCGAGGTGTAGTCGGTGACGACGAAGCCGTCGAAGCCCCACTGGTCGCGCAGCACATCGGTCAGAAGGTATTTGCTGCCGCTCGCGGGCACGCCGTCATATTCGTTGAAGGCGGTCATGATGCTGCCCACGCCCGCATCGATCGCCGCCTTGAACGGGGGGAGATAGACGTCGCGCAGCGTGCGTTCCGAGATATCGACCGTGTGATAGTCGCGCCCGGCCTGCGCCGCGCCATAGCCGACGAAATGCTTGACCGTCGCCAGCACGGTATCGGTCGCGGCCAGATCGTCGCCCTGATAGCCTTCGACCCGCGCCTTAGCGACCCGGCTGCCGAGATAGACGTCCTCGCCCGCCCCCTCCGAAATGCGGCCCCAGCGCGCATCCCGCGCGATGTCGACCATGGGGGAAAAGGTCCAGTGGATGCCCTCCGCGCTCGCTTCCTGCGCGGAGACGCGGGCGGATTTCTCGACCGCTTCCATATCCCAGCTTGCAGCCTCGCCCAGCGAGATCGGGAAGATCGTGCGGTGACCGTGGATCACGTCGTATCCGAACATCAGCGGGATCTTCAGCCGCGTGTTCTCGACCGCGAGCTTCTGCAGATCGCGCGTATATCCGGCGGTATAGGCGTTGAAGATATTCCCGACCTTACCGGCGCGGATATCCTCCTGATAGCTGTCGCGCATGGTCGGGCCGGTCGATTCCCAATCGCTGGTGAGCAGCGTGAGCTGACCGACCTTTTCCTCCAGCGTCATCTTGCCGATCAGCTCGTCGAGGAAACGGTCCATCTCCGCATCGCGTGCGGCCCAGGCGGGCTGCGCGGGCTGGATCGGAACGGTGCCGGTCGAAGCAGCGGCTTGGGCGGCGGCGGGCGCGGCGCGTTCGACGGGGGCCGATTGCGCCGTCGCGCAAGCCGTCGTCGCCAATAAAGCCGCTACGATCGTGGTGGTGCGAGCCGCAAAGCCCATCGTCATGTCTCCCATTGCCCAGATGGTCGGCGCCCGATCGGGCTCTATCGCCATCCTGTTGTGATATTTTTCGGATTCGTCCGATGCACGGCTTCTATACAACCGGATTGAAACCGGTTACAAGCCCGTTGAAACCGGTTACAGATCGGTGAGAGAGAAACCATGATTCGCGTCGTCTTGCATGGCCGATGCGAGTCGCTAGCCTCCGGGATAAGGGGGCGGATACGGGGAGAAGAAGGGCCATGATCTTTTCGCACGCCAAACGTACGTCCGTCGCAGGCAGGCTGGCCGGTGCGCTCGCGCTCGGCAGCGCTACCGGCGCCCTCGCCATCGCGCTGGCCGTTCCAGCACACGCCCAGGAATCGAACGCATCGCTGCGCGGTTCGGTGACGGGAGCGACGCAGATCACCGCGGTCGATGTGGCGACCGGCTTCCGGCGCACGGTCGATGTGTCGCAGGACGGGCGCTACAACTTCCCGCAGCTGCGCCCCGCGACCTATTATCTCGAGATCACGGGCACTGACGGCACGGTGCGCCGTACCGACGAATTCACGCTCCAGATCGCGCAGGACGCGGTGCTCGACTTTGACGACATCGCGCAGGAACCGACCGTGGCGGACGCCTCCGCCGCGCCGGGCTCTGCCGACAATCTCATCATCGTCACCGGTGGACGGATCGTCACGCTGGAAGGCGGCGAAGTCGGCGCGAACATCTCGCAGCGCGAGATCGAAACGCTGCCCCAGAACAATCGCAACTTCCTCGCCTTCGCCGATCTCGCGCCGGGCGTGGTGTTCGAGAACCCGGACGGCCAGTCGCGCATCCAGGGCGGCGCGCAGAACAGCCGCACGGTCAACGTCTATATCGATGGCGTCGGCCAGAAGGATTACGTGCTCAAGAACGGCGTGACCGGCCAGGACAGTTCGGAAGGCAATCCCTTCCCGCAGCTGGCCGTGGGCGAATACCGCGTCATCAGCTCCAACTACAAGGCGGAGTTCGACCAGGTCAGCTCGGTCGCCATCACGGCGGGCACCAAATCCGGTACCAACGAATTCAGCGGCACCGCCTTCGTCGATTATACCGACACCGGCATGAGGCAGGAAACCCCGCTGGAGAAATTCGGCGGACGCGAAAAGGCGGAGACCAAGGATCTTCAGTTCGGCGGCGCACTCGGCGGGCCGATCGTGAAGGACGTGGCGCATTTCTTCGTCACCTATGAAGGCAAACGCCGTCGCCTGCCCGTCACGATCGAGCCGGGCGCGGATTTCCCGGTCAGCTTCTTCCCGTCAGATCTGCAAGACGTGTTCGGCCCGACGCAGCGCGAATTCAACGAGGACCTGTTCTTCGGCAAGATTAGTCTCCAGCCGACCAGCCGTGACCTGATCGAGGTTTCGGGCAAGTACCGCAAGGAAACCGGCGTCTTCCTGAGCAGCGGAAGCACCGCTGCGGAAGCGGCCGCTTCGCAGGATGTCGATGAAAAGCGCGGCCTGCTCCGCTGGGAACACAGCGCCGACAATTTCATCAACGATTTCAAGTTCACCTATGAAAACGCCTTCTGGTCGCCGCGTCCGCAGAATTTCATCCCCGGTGCGATCTATACCTTCAGCGGCAGGAGCCCGGTTACCGGCAACAACCTGACGCGCGCGCAGCTATTGCGTGTCGGGGGCAGCGCCAACTTCCAGGACAAGGGCCAGGAAGGCTACAGCGTCCAGAACGATTTCACCTGGACTGCCCTCGAAGGCCACACGATCAAGGCGGGCGTGAAGTCGAAATGGGTGAAGCTGACCCGGATCGAACAGAACTTCTTCAATCCGCAATATTCCTACAACGTCAATCGCACACCTGGCACCTTCAACACCACTATCCCCTATCAGGTGCAATTCGGCGCCGCGACCGGAGACGGTACGGCGTCCGTCATCTCCAAGAACTGGCAGTTCGGGGTCTATATCCAGGACGATTGGGACGTGAACGATCGCCTGACTCTCAATCTCGGCATTCGCTGGGATTACGAGGAAACGCCGTCCTATCTCGATTTTGTGACGCCGCAGGATGTCATCACCGCCGTTTCGGAAGCCAATTATCCGAATATCTATAAACCGGGCGTCGAATACGACATCAACGACTATATTTCGGACGGGACGCAGCGCGAAGCGTTCAAGGGCGCGTTCCAGCCGCGTATCGGCTTCAGTTACCAGTTCCTCGATCGCGGGCGGCTGGTGCTGTTCGGCGGCTATGGCCGCTCCTATGACCGCAACCAGTTCGATTATCTGGCGCAGGAACTGAGCATCAATGCCTACAGCACGCGCACCTTCAACTTCCTGACCGGCGATCCGAACAACACCTGCAACCCCAGCGCGACCTGCGTTCCGTTCGATCCGATCTACCTCACCGAAGCGGGTCGCCAGCAGCTGCTCGCCGGCGCTGGGGCCGGTGGTGGACGCGGCATCCGATTGATCAACAACGATCTCAAAGTGCCCTATTCCGACCAGTTCAGCATCGGCCTGCGCAGCGATCTGACCAGCCTGCTCAATGTCGAGGTCGGATTCCGGCACATCAAGAGCCGTGACGGCTTCGCCTATCTGCTCGGCAACCGCCGCCCCGACGGCACCTTCTTCACGCCCCCGCCCGCCGTGCCGGGATCGCCCTTCGGCTTCGCGCCTCCGGGTTTCGGATCGATCATCATCGGGACGAACGGGTTGAAGACCGATGAGGATGCGGCCCATATCAAGATCGCCAAACGCTATACCCAGGCCTCGCCCTGGAACCTGACGGCGACCTACACCTATACAGATGCGACGGAGAACCGGGCTTTCGGCGAGTATTTCTC